>QIRE01000276.1_pt1 | contig 10994 bp, 7 predicted proteins | sample 2940141 | NCBI WGS metagenome assembly QIRE01 (sample SAMN09273532, study PRJNA473421) | Gut metagenome, whole genome shotgun sequencing project. | isolation source: gut tissue | host: Folsomia candida VU population | place: Netherlands: Amsterdam | collected 2016-03-06
CATCACCCATGTCGGCATCTGCGGCACCGATTTTCACATCTTCGCGGGCAAGCACCCGTTTCTGGAATATCCCCGGGTCATGGGCCACGAGCTTTCGGGCCTGGTGGATGAGGCCGACGATCTGCCCCCCGGCACCCCTGTCTATATCGTGCCCTATCTGTCCTGCGGCCAATGTCAGGCCTGTCGCAAGGGGCTGACGAATGCCTGTCGTCAGATCCGGGTGCTGGGCGTGCATTGCGATGGCGGGATGGCGGAATATGTCTCGGTCCCGGCGCCGAACGTGATCCCGGCGGGCGATGTGCCGCTGGCCGATGCCGCAATGATCGAATTTCTGGCCATCGGCGCGCATGGCGTGCGCCGCGCCAATATCGCCGCCGATGACCGGGTGCTGATCACCGGCGCCGGTCCCATCGGCATGTCGGCGGTGATCTTTGCCAAGACCCGTGGCGCCCATGTCACCGTTATGGATACCCGCGCCGACCGTCTGTCCTTTGCGCAATCGGCGCTTGGGGCCAATGCGGTGATCCAGGCGGGCGATGGTGCGCTGGCCGCGGCCTTGCAGCAGACCGGCGGCGACGGGTTTGATGTGGTGATCGACGCCACCGGCCTGCCCGGCCCGATCGAGGCCGGCTTTGCCTATCTGGCCCATGGCGCGCGCTATCTGCTATTGTCGGTGGTGCCGACCGAGATCCGCTTCTCGGACCCCGAATTCCACAAACGCGAGGCCACGCTGATCGCCAGCCGCAACGCCCAGCCCGAAGACTTTGCCGAGGTTCTGCGCCAGATGGCGGCAGGCCGGGTTCCGACGCGGGCGCTGAACACCCATGCCGGGCCGCTGGCCGATGCGGTGCGCCTGTTCGCCGAATGGCAGCGCCCCGATGCCGGGGTCATCAAAGCCACGCTAGAGGTCTGACCCATGACGCCGCCCCGTATCCTGCGCCTTGATCCTGCTGATAATATCGTCGTCGCCATCGCCGATCTTGCGGTGGGCACGCCGGTTGAAAACGTGGCGGCGCTGCGGCGCATTCCGCGCGGCCACAAGGTCGCGACACGGGCGATTGCGCAGGGCCAGCCTATCCTGAAATTCGGCCAGATCATCGGCTTTGCCAGCCAGCCGGTCGCGCCGGGCGAATGGGTCCATGAACACAATGTCACCATGGGCGAATTTGACCGTGATTATGCCTTTGGGGTCGATGCCTCGGCGGATGACGACGCGCTGCGCCCCGGCGAGGTTCCGGCGTTTTTTCAGGGCTTTCGCCGTCCCGATGGCCGCGTTGGCACGCGCAATTACATCGGTATCCTGTCATCGGTGAACTGTTCGGCCACCGTGGTCGATTTCATCGCGGCCGAGGTGGAACGCCTGAACCTGCTGGCCGATTATCCCCATATCGACGGCATCGTCGCGCTGCCCCATGATCAGGGCTGCGGCATGAACAGCGGCGGCGAGGCGTTTGACACCCTGTCCCGCACGCAATGGGGCTATGCCAGCCACCCGAATTTCGCCGCCGTGCTGACCGTCGGTCTGGGCTGCGAGGTGTTTCAGATCCCTCGACTGAAGGAAACCTATGGCATTACCGAGGGCGATCATTTTCAGTCGCTGGTGATCCAAGAGGTCGGCGGCACCCGCCGCGCGGTCGAGGCCGGCGTGGCCCGCGTGCGCGAGATGCTGCCCCATGTGGCGGGGCAGGGGCGTCAGGCGATCCCGGCATCCGAACTAGTGCTGGCGCTGCAATGCGGTGGGTCGGACGGCTATTCCGGTCTGACGGCGAACCCCGCACTGGGGCTGGCGGCCGATATGCTGGTGCGTCAGGGCGGCACCGCGATTCTGTCGGAAACGCCTGAAATCTATGGTGCCGAACATCTGCTGACGCGCCGCGCGGAAAGCGTCGAGGTGGGCCAGAAGATCGTCGATCTGATCGCATGGTGGGAAGATTACACCGCCCGCAATGGCGGTGAGATGAACAACAACCCCTCACCCGGCAACAAGGCGGGCGGGCTGACCACCATTCTGGAAAAATCCCTTGGCGCGATTGCGAAAAGCGGTTCCTCGACCCTGCGCGGGGTCTATCGGTACGGCGAACGCATCGACCGGCGCGGCTTTGTCTATATGGACACGCCCGGTTATGATCCGGTGGCCGCAACCGGGCAGGTCGCGGGCGGGGCGAATGTGCTGTGCTTCACCACCGGGCGCGGATCGGCCTATGGCTGCAAACCCGTCCCGTCGATCAAGCTGGCCACCAACAACGCACTGTTCGAAAGGATGCCCGAGGATATGGACATCAACTGCGGCGATATCGTCGATGGTGTCCCGCTTGAAGATAAGGGTCGCGAAATCTTTGACCACATTCTTGATGTCGCCTCGGGCCGCAAATCGAAGTCCGAGGAACTGGGCTATGGCCGCCACGAATTCATCCCTTGGCGTATCGGCGCGGTGATGTAATGGCCGCGGGGTTGGTTTGATCTGACAGACGGGCAAGGCCACCGGCCGGACCCTGTCACCCACGATTGCCGCAAGGGCCGCCGCGAGGCGGGGCATGTTCCTCTTGACCTCAGGGGCGATAGGTTCATCATGACCCGAACCCAGCTTGAGAGGCCAGGTATGACCAGCTTTCGTGTGAACGGTCGGGACTATGACCTTGATCTAGACCCCGACACCCCGCTGCTATGGGTGCTGCGCGACGAATTACGACTGACGGGAACCAAGTTCGGCTGTGGCATCGCCCAGTGTGGCGCCTGCACCGTCATGCTTGACGGAATGCCAAGGCGCGCCTGTGTCACGCCGATCAGCATGGTTGACGGTTCCGATGTCACCACCATCGAAGGGATGGAGGGCGCCGAATTCACCGCCGTTCAGACCGCATGGGCGCAGATCGACGTGCCGCAATGCGGCTGGTGCCAGTCGGGTCAGGTCATGTCCGCGACCGCATTGCTTCAGCAATTGCCAAGCCCCACCGACGACGACATCAACAATGCCATGGCCGGGAATGTCTGCCGCTGCGCGACCTATGTCCGCATCCGCAAGGCCATTCACGACGCCGCCAAAACGCTGGAGGGTTAGACCATGACCATTCAGGCAACCCGACGCGGTTTTCTGGCAGGCGCAGCGGGGCTGATGTTCAGCCTTAGCCTTCCGATGGGACGGGGCATGGCGCAGGGGGCGGCGACCGCACCCTTTGCACCCAACGCCTTTATCCGCATCGGCGCCGATGATCTTGTGACCGTGATGATCAAGCATATTGAGATGGGGCAGGGGCCGTATACCGGCCTTGCCACGCTTGTGGCCGAAGAACTGGACGCCGACTGGTCGCAGATGCGGGCCGAAGGCGCGCCCGCCGATGAACGCTATTACGCCAATCTGGCCTTCGGGATGCAGGGCACGGGCGGTTCGACCGCAATCGCCAACAGCTATATGCAGATGCGCAAGGCAGGTGCCGCCGCCCGCGCGATGCTGGTTGGGGCGGCGGCGCAGGAATGGGGCGTGCCGGCGGACGAAATTACCGTCAAGGCCGGGGTCGTGTCACATGCGGCCTCGGGCAAGACTTCGGGCTTTGGGGCCTTGACGCAGGCCGCGACCAGCCAGCCCATGCCGGAAGACCCGCCGCTGAAAGCCGCCAAGGATTTCGTTCTGATCGGAAAGGATGTGCGCAGGCTGGATTCGGTCGCCAAATCCAACGGCAGCGCGCAGTTCACGATGGATATCTATCGTGACGGGATGCTGACGGTGGTTGTCGCCCATCCGCCCAAATTCGGCGCCACCTTGGCCAGCTTTGACGACAAGGACGCATTGGCGGTCAGCGGCGTCGAAATGGTCAAGCAGATCTCATCGGGAGTCGCGGTCTATGCGACGAACACCTTTGCCGCGCTGAAGGGCCGCGACGCGCTGACGCTGACATGGGACGACACCAAGGCCGAGCGTCGCAGCACCGATGAGATTTATGCCGACCTGTCCAAAATGGCCACCGAGGGCGGCCTGACGGTCGAGGAAGATGGCGATGTCACCGTTGTGTCGGGTGCGGCCAAGGTGATCGAGGCCGAATTCCGCTTTCCCTTCTTGGCCCACGCCCCGATGGAGCCTTTGGACGCCGTGATCGAGACACAGGATGGCAAGGTCACGATGTGGTATGGGTGCCAGTTCGCGGGGCTTGATCGCGCGGCGGTGGCGACGACGCTTGGCGTGCCGGTCGAAGATGTCGCAATCAATGTGCTGATGGCCGGGGGATCGTTCGGTCGGCGCGCGCAAGGGTCGTGCCATCTGGCGATCGAGGCCGCCGAAATTGCCAAGGCGGCAGGCCGCGATGGCGCATTCAAGCTGGTCTGGACGCGCGAGGATGATGTGAAGGGCGGATATTATCGCCCCATCACGGTGCATAAGCTGCGCGCGGGTCTTGATGCGGATGGCGCGATCATCAGTTGGGAAAATGTCGTTGCCAACCAGTCGATCCTTGCCGGAACACCGATGGCCGGAATGCTGAATGGCGGTCCTGACAACACGTCTTTCGAAGGCTCAAACGGTCTGCCCTATCAATTCGGCGCACGCAAGATTGGCTGGGCGCAGATGGAAAGCCCGGTCAGCGTGCTGTGGTGGCGATCGGTCGGGCATACGCACACGGCCTATGCCGTCGAAGCATTTCTGGACGAGGTGTTGGAAGCCGCCGGAAAAGACCCCGTTGCAGGGCGGCTGGAGTTGTTGCCCGCGGAAGCCACGCGCGAACGTGGGGTGATTGAAAAGGTTGCCGAAATCGCGGGCTGGACCGGGCCAAGCCGTGACGGCAAGGGATATGGCATCGCCTATACCAAAAGCTTTGGCAGCCATGTCGGCGAGGTGGTCGAGGTCGAGGATCGGGGCGGCGTGCCGCATGTCACGCGCGTCTGGTGCGCCATTGATTGCGGCATTGCGGTGAACCCCGATGTGATCCGCGCCCAGATGCAAGGCGGCATCGGCTATGCGCTAAGCGCGGCGCTGCACAGCCGCGTCACGCTGGCACCGGGCGGAGAGGTCGAGCAGTCGAATTTCCACGACTACCCGATGCTGCGCATATCAGAGATGCCCGAGGTCGAGGTCGCGATCATCCAAAGCGATGTCGATCCCACCGGTGTCGGAGAGCCGGGCGTTCCACCGCTTGGGCCGGCACTGGCAAACGCCTGGCGCGCGCTGACCGGACAAAAGCAATACAACCTGCCCTTTGGCGGAGCGACTTCATGAAGAGCCTGATTACGCCTCTGGCGCTTGCGTTGATGACTGCGATGCCCGCCCATGCCGCTGATGATAAGCTGAAAACGCCCGAGGCGTTCGCGGGGATCACGGATGAACAAGAACGATCCGTCGCGCTGTTTGAGGAAATGGGCAAGGTTCTGACCCATCCGCGCTGCCTGAACTGCCACCCTGTCACGGGTGGCCCGACGCAGGGCGATGACATGCATCCCCACAGCCCCCCCGTGGTGCGCGGCGATGCCGATTTCGGCGCAGTCGGGATGAATTGCACCACCTGCCACAGCGCCAGCAATGTCGAGCTGACATCGGATTACGGCAGCATTCCGGGCCATGAAAATTGGGTGCTTGCGCCTGTCAGCATGGGTTGGCAGGGCTTGGCGCTGTCGGACATCTGCACCCAGATCAAGGATCCCGAACGCAATGGCGGCAAGACGCTGGAACAGCTTTTCGAACATAATGCCACCGATGGGCTTGTGGGCCGGGGCTGGGAGCCGGGCAGCGGTCGCACACCCGCGCCGGGCAGTCAGGAACTGTTCGGTCAATTGACCCGCGCCTGGATCGACACCGGCGCGGCTTGCCCGACCTGAAACCATGACGCGTGAGGCGTTCGACTTCACCCCCGCGTCAGATGCCAGCACGTTGCGGGCGGTGATTTGCGAGGATGATGTTCCGATTGACGCGGCGCTGGCCAGCGCCGCCGTCGCCGTGGCGGTGATCACGGGCACCTGTGGCCCGTCCTATCGGCCCGTCGGGGCGGTGATGGTGATTGACAGCACCGGCAAAACCACGGGCAATCTGTCATCCGGCTGTATCGAACGCGACGTTGCCCTGCACGCTGCCCAAGCCGTGCAGGATGGGCGGACGCGGCAATTGCGCTATGGCGCCGGTTCGCCCTTTCGCGACCTAGAGCTGCCCTGTGGCGGCGCGCTGGACATCGCCATCGTCCCGCATCCTGACCCTGTCGCCCTGCGCGATACTGCGGCGCGGCTGACGGGCCGGCAGTCGGCCTGTCTGACGCTTGGCCCTGTGCTGCTGCACATCCAGCCTGCCTTGCGGTTTGTCATCTTTGGCAAAGGCCCCGAGGCCCGCACCTTCGCCGCTCTTGCCACGGCCAGCGGGCACCCCGTCGATTTCTTCTCACCCGATCCCGAAACTGTCGCAGGCTTTCCTGCAGCGGCTGTGATGCAGGGGTCGGATTGGCCCACGGGTCTGGCGCTTGATGACCGGACGGCGGTGGCTTTGTTCTTTCACGATCACGATTGGGAGCCACGCTTGATGGCAACCGCCTTAATGTCGCCTGCGCTGTATGTCGGCGCGCAGGGCAGCCTGCGGGCGCATCAGCGTCGTTGCACGGCGCTTTCGGATATGGGCCTGTCTGATGATGTGATTTCACGGATCGCATCGCCTTTCGGGATTATCCCCTCAACGCGCGACCCCCGCACACTTGCCGCCTCGGTGCTGGCACAGGTGCTGGACCACGCCCGGCTGCAATGAAGGAAGCGCCGTTGGCGCGGCATAGCGCACAGGCACCTGTGCCACGCTTTAGTTACCTTTGGTAAGCCGCCTCATTATCAAAGGCATAAGGCCTCCGCTTTTCAGCGTCTCGACCTCCAGCGACGTTTCAATCGCTGCGATGCAATCGACGGACAGTGCCTCACCTGACGGACGCCGGATCGTGACCGCAACTTTCCCCCGAGGGGACAGCCGTCCGGGGTCCAGATCAATGTCAATTTTGTCATGGACAGTCAGCGCAAGGGTTTCGGGCGTCGCCGACAACATCCGCAGCGGCAACACCCCCATGCCGATCAGGTTTGAGCGGTGTATCCGCTCAAAGCTTGCCGCCAGAACACCCCTTGCACCCAAAAGCGCCGCGCCCTTTGCGGCCCAATCGCGGGACGACCCCATGCCATAGCGTTCGCCCGCGACGATCACGACGGGCGTCCCAGATTCTCGATACAACTTCGCGGCCCGCCAGAGCGGTAAGACTACCCCATTCGGCATGACGGTCGATCCCGGAGGAATGTCGGCGCCCAAAAGATTCACGACGGTGCGGTTGGTGAAAAGTCCGCGCAGCATCGCCTCCCAATTTCCGCGGCGCGAGGAAAAGACGTTCAGATCCCTCGGGTTCTCGCCTCGTTCGATCAGATAGGCGCCCGTTTCGCCTTTGGCCGGAATCTGGCTTGCGGGCGAGATGTGGTCGGTAGTGATGTCGTCGCCGACCACAAGAAGCGGCGTCGCGACGATGGCGTGGCTGTCGTGATCTTGCGCAAAGGCGGCGAATGGCGGGCGGCGGATATAGGTGGATTGTGCGTCCCACGGGAACAGCGGCGTGTCGGGCGCGTCAAGATCGGCCCAGACCGCGCTTTCCTCGGCGGCGTGATAGGCCTGCGCGAAATCGCTGCGGTCCATGGCGCTGGACAGGGCGTCGTCGATCTCGGCCCCCGTCGGCCAGATGTCGGCCAGATAGACGCCATCGGCGATGGGATCGCGCAGGATGTCACGTTCGACATCCCCTGCCAGCGCGAAGGCGATGACCAAGGGCGGCGAGGCGAGGAACCCCGCCTCTAATTGCGGATGGACGCGGCCGGGGAAGTTGCGATTGCCCGACAGCACGGCGACCTGAAGGCGCCCTTCGGCCTGCGCGTCGATTGCTGCCTGCGGCAATGGACCGGAATTACCGATGCAGGTCGTGCAGCCGAAACCGACGATGCCGAAGCCGACAGCCTCAAGATCGCCCAGCAGACCCGAACGTTCCAGATACCGCTGCGCCGTCGGCGATCCGGGCGCGAGCGAGGTTTTGACATGCGCCGGCGGCTTCAGGCCATGGGCGCGGGCCTTGCGGGCCAGAAGGCCGGCGGCAATCAGCAGGCGCGGATCAGAGGTGTTGGTGCAACTGGTGATCGCGGCAATGGCGACGCCGCCATCGGGGGATCCACTATTGTTGGCGATGGGAGGGCCGCCGCGCATCTTGCGTGCAGCCTCGGCCGTGGCCGAGGCGGGCATCCGGTCCTGCGGACGACGCGGGCCGGCCACGCTGACCTCGACCTCGGACAGGTCGATGTCTACGGTGCTGGTGAAGACGGGTTCGTCCAGTGGGTCGAACCATAGCGACTGGTGGCGGCAATAGGCCTCGACCAGCGCAACATGCTCGGGCGTCCGGCCAGTGCCCAGCAGATAGCTCAGGGTCGATCCATCCACCGGAAAGAACCCCGAATTCGCGCCGAATTCCGGCGTCATATTGGCGACGACCGCACGATCCCCCGCGGACAGGGGCGAGACGCCCGGCCCAAAGAACTCGACGAACTTGTCGGCAAGGTCGATCTGGCGCAGACGCTGGGTCACGGTCAGGGCAAGATCGGTGGCGGTCACGCCCTCGCGCATCACGCCGGTCAGCCGCACGCCGACCACATCGGGCACGCGCAGCATCACGGGCATTCCAAAGAACACGCTTTCCGCCTCAATCCCGCCGACGCCCCATGCCAGCACGCCGATGCCGTTGATCATCGGCGTGTGGCTGTCGGTCCCGATCAGGGCGTCGGGGATGATCCAGCCGTCACGTTCGGTCACGACCGTCGCCAGCCGTTCAAGGTTCAGCGTGTGCATGATCCCGGTTCCGGGTGGATGCACGCGGAAATTGGTCAGCGCCTTGGTGGCCCATTTCATAAAGCGATATCGTTCGCCGTTGCGGCGGTATTCGTTGATCAGGTTCCGCTGCATCGCGTCGGGGGCTGCAAACACATCCACGGCCAGAGAATGGTCGGTGGACACATCGACCGGCAATACGGGGTTCAGAAGCTGCGGATCGTGACCCGCCTCGGCCAAGGCCGAACGCATTCCCGCGATATCCACCAGCGCCGGGCCGCAGGTCGTGTCATGCATCAGAACGCGCGAGGGCAGGAACGGGATTTCATCCTCACTTCGCCCCGTGCCCAGCCAGGTCAGGATCGCCTCTTTGGCGCGTTCCGCGTCGTCGCCAGCCGTCCGAAGCACGTTTTCAAGCAGCAGACGGTGGATATGGGGAAGCCTGCGCAGCCTGCCGCCCGCCGCGCCGCGCAGATCGGCGATGCGGTAATCCTTCTCGTCGAACGAGAATGTGGAATCGTAGGTCATGGCTTCCTCCCGAGTATGGCAGGAATAGCATTATTAGATGATATAGTGAAATATCAGTCGATCAATTCGACTTTGATTTTCCCAGCCTCGCGGACATGGCTGTAAAGGAATGTCGCCGCCGCCTGCATATCCTTCGCCTCGATCAGATCGAGGATCTGAAGATGCTCGCGGCACTGCTGCGGCAGGCGGGAACGGTCGTTCGTGATCCGATATTCCAGCAGTCGCCGGACCCTGTTGATCCGCCGCACCGCATCGAGGAAAAACTCATTGTTGGCGCATTGCATCAGCATCTCGTGGAACTCGATATTGGTGCCAAAGATTGTCGAGCGGCTTTCGTTTTCAAAATGTTCCAGCAATGCCGTCTGGTGCAGCCGCGCCGCCGCAAATGCGTCTTTGTCGATGCGAAAGCTGGGCAGCAACAGCGCCTGCATCTCGATCGAGGCGCGGAATTGGTAGGCGTCGTTATAGGTCTTGCGCGAGGTCAGCGTTTCGCGGAATTCCCAGCCATTGCCGGGCAGGCGGTCGATCCAGCCTTCTTCGGCGATCTGGTGCAGAATGCGCAAAAGACGGCCGCGCGGCAGACCATAGATGCGCATCAGCTCTGTCTCGCTGACCTTGTCGGCAAGGCGGCCCGCAAGGCGATCTTCGGCAATCTGAAAGTAAACCGTGTCCTCGCCCGCGCTGTCGTCGTCGGGGGTCGGCAGATCGTTCGCGTCACTGACCAGAAAGAAGCCTCGGTTCGGCTCGGACTGCACGATGCCTTGATCGGCCAATTTCTTCAGCGCGGCAACGATGGGCGCGCGCGAGACGCGGAACGTGTCGGCCAGCAACTGCGCAGGCAGATGCTGACCGGCCTTGAAATCATTGGCACGGGCGTGATCCAGGATGCGTGCGATCATCTGGGGGGATAGGCTGCCTCGTGCCATGATTGCTCCTTCTGTTAGGCTTTCAATCCTCGTCCTGACGGAATTTTGCAAGCCCGCGGAACAGGAAGGGGGCGATCAACGCCAGCGCCGCGATCCCGATCATCGTGGCCGAGCCGGGATGTTGCAGCAGGATCATCGGGTCGCCAAGGCTCATCTGAAGTGACCGGCGCAGGGCGCTGTCGGCCATCGGCCCAAGGATCAGGCCCACGACGACCGGCGCGATGGGGTAATCATAACGCCGCATCAGGAACCCAAGAAAACCGAACGCGACCAGCAACAACAACTCCACCACCGAAGGGTTCACCGCAATCGTGCCCATCGAGGCGAACACCAGAATGCCTGCGTAAAGCCACGGCAGCGGGATTTTCAGCAGCCGCACCCACAGCCCGACCAGCGGCAGGTTCAACACCAGCAGCATGACGTTGGCGATGAACAGCGACGCAACCAACCCCCAGACAAGTGCCGGGTACTGCACGAACAGCAGCGGTCCCGGTTGCAGGTTGTATTGCCGGAACCCCGCAAGCATCACCGCCGCTGTGGCCGAGGTGGGCAGGCCCAACGTCAGCAGCGGCACCAGCGTCCCGGCGGCGGATGCGTTGTTCGCAGCCTCGGGGCCAGCGACGCCTTCGATGGCACCTTTGCCGAATTCTTCGGGCTTGCGGGCCAGCTTGCGTTCCATCGTGTAGCTGAGAAAGGTCGGAATTTCAGCCCCGCCCGCTGGAAGCGCACCGATAGGAAAGCCCACG
>QIRE01000277.1_pt1 | contig 10983 bp, 13 predicted proteins | sample 2940141 | NCBI WGS metagenome assembly QIRE01 (sample SAMN09273532, study PRJNA473421) | Gut metagenome, whole genome shotgun sequencing project. | isolation source: gut tissue | host: Folsomia candida VU population | place: Netherlands: Amsterdam | collected 2016-03-06
ATCTGGGCCTGCCGGTCGGGATGGCCGATCTGGATCTGGCGCTTAAGGATTCATTTTCAAAAGCATTATAACGGTTTGCGGCCGAATTCCTGTTGCATTTGGATCACATTTTCGGATGCGACCTTCCGCCAAGTGGATTTCCCCCCGTCCTCGACTATACAGATGCGGGGACATCCGGATTCCCCGGATGAGCGAGGATTACAGCATGAAGATAGCCATGATTGGCGCCTTCCTCGGCGCCGCACTAGCCGCTCCGGCTTTCGCGCAGGATGGCGATGCCGCCGCCGGCGAAAAAGAGTTTCGGAAATGCAAAGCCTGCCACGCCATCGTTTCGCCCTCGGGTGAAGAAGTCGTCAAGGGCGGCAAGACCGGCCCGAACCTTTACGGGCTGATCGGCCGTGCCGCAGCGGCCGAGGAAGGTTACAACTATTCCGACGCGCTGGTTGAACTGAAAGACGCGGGCGAAGTCTGGACGGTCGAGGATGTGGCCGCCTATGTGACTGACCCGAACAAATTCGTTCAGGAAAAGACCGGCGACGCGGCCGCCAAGACCAAGATGACGTTCAAGCTGAACAAGGGTCAGGCCGATATCGCGGCCTATCTGGCCAGCGTCGCACCGGCGGCGAACTAAGACCTGCGCGGGTTGCGCCATGGTGCAACCCGCGACATCGCACGACCCGCGCACACGGCCGGTCACAAGCGCGTATCGCCGCCCGTGACCGCCCGCCGCCGCGCAGGCCAGACCCCTGCCCCGCACCAAAGTCGCAGCATTTCCGCATCATCACCGCGACCGCATGGGATGATGGCGCGGAAATTCAACCTTTGAAGGATTGCCGGGTCTGACATGCTGGTCTAGAAGAACGATGGAATGACAGGCCTGCGAGGGCCGGACAAAGTATATCTGAGGGAGTTCGGGTATGGCAGACGCAGCCGCACATGGCCACGATGACCATCACGACCAACGCGGGTTCTTCACCCGATGGTTCATGTCCACCAATCACAAGGACATCGGCATTCTGTACCTGTTCACCGCAGGTATCGTTGGCCTGATTTCGGTCTGCTTTACCGTCTATATGCGGATGGAGTTGCAGCATCCGGGCGTGCAGTACATGTGCCTTGAAGGCGCGCGTTTCATTGCCAATGCGGCCGAAGAATGCACCCCCAACGGCCATCTGTGGAACGTGATGATCACCTATCACGGCGTCCTGATGATGTTCTTCGTGGTGATTCCGGCGCTGTTCGGCGGCTTTGGCAACTACTTCATGCCGCTGCATATCGGCGCCCCCGACATGAGCTTTCCGCGCCTGAACAACCTGTCCTACTGGATGTATGTGGCGGGTGTTGCGCTTGGCGTGGCGTCGCTGCTGGCACCGGGTGGCGGTGATCAGCCGGGTTCGGGCGTGGGCTGGGTTCTGTATCCGCCGCTGTCCACCATCGAATCGGGTTACTCGATGGATCTGGCGATCTTTGCCGTCCACGTTTCGGGTGCCTCGTCGATCCTTGGTGCGATCAACATCATCACCACCTTCCTGAACATGCGCGCCCCCGGCATGACCATGTTCAAGGTGCCGCTGTTCGCCTGGTCGGTGTTCATCACCGCGTGGCTGATCCTGCTGGCCCTGCCGGTTCTGGCTGGCGCCATCACCATGCTGCTGATGGACCGCAACTTCGGGACCAACTTCTTTAACCCGGCTGGCGGCGGCGACCCGATCCTGTATCAGCACATCCTGTGGTTCTTTGGCCACCCGGAAGTGTATATCATCGTCCTGCCGGGCTTTGGCATCATCAGCCACGTCATCGCGACCTTCTCGAAAAAGCCCGTCTTCGGCTATCTGCCGATGGTTCTGGCCATGGCCGCGATCGGTGTTCTGGGCTTTGTTGTCTGGGCGCATCACATGTACACCGTCGGCATGTCGCTGACCCAGCAAAGCTATTTCATGCTGGCCACCATGACCATCGCCGTGCCCACGGGCATCAAGGTGTTCTCGTGGATCGCGACGATGTGGGGCGGCTCGGTCGAGTTCAAGACCCCGATGCTGTGGGCTTTTGGCTTCCTGTTCCTGTTCACCGTCGGCGGCGTGACCGGCGTTGTGCTGTCGCAGGCGCCGCTGGACCGCGTCTATCACGACACCTATTACGTCGTGGCGCATTTCCACTATGTGATGTCACTGGGCGCGGTCTTTGCGATCTTTGCCGGTGTCTATTACTGGATGGGCAAGATGTCGGGCCGTCAGTATCCCGAATGGGCCGGCAAGCTGCATTTCTGGATGATGTTCATCGGTGCGAACCTGACCTTCTTCCCGCAGCACTTCCTTGGCCGTCAGGGGATGCCGCGCCGTTACATCGACTATCCGGTGGAGTTCGCCTACTGGAACAATATCAGCTCGCTTGGCGCATATCTGTCGTTCGCCTCGTTCCTGTTCTTCATCGGCATCGTCTTCTACACCCTGTTCGCAGGCAAGCGCGTGACCGAGAACAACTACTGGAACGAATATGCCGACACGCTTGAATGGACGCTGACCTCGCCCCCGCCGGAACACACGTTCGAGCAGCTGCCCAAGCGTGAAGACTGGGACCGCGCGCACGCGCATTGACCCCGGCCTGACAGGCGATGCCTTATGAATGGAATGATGCGGCCCCGGATGCGTCCGGGGCCGTTTTGCATCGACTGCGCCTGTGGCCCTATCGGTCGCTGCCGCGCCGGGGGTTCGTCTGGTTCATCGGCGTGACCGCCGCGATGATCGCGCTGCCGGTGGTGGCGATGCTGGGGCGCACCGCGCTGTGGGGGATTTTGCCCTTTGTCGCGCTGACAGTCTGGGCGATCTGGTTCGCGTTGCAGCGCAGCTATCGCAGCGGCACCGTGACCGAGGTTCTGGACATCGACCGCACCCGCCTGCATCTGATCCGCCGCGATCCGGGCCGCAGCCCGCGCGAATGGCGCACCAACAGCTATTGGGTGCGCGCAACCCTGCGCCCCGGCCCGGTTGAGGCCTATCTGACCCTGACCGATGGCACACGAGAGGTCGAGTTAGGCGCCTTTCTGACGCCCGATGAACGCCGGGCCCTGCATGACGACCTGACCCGAAAACTGGCCAGCCTGCGCGACTAAGCCTTGGTCTGCCGGTCAACCATCCGCTGCGCCAGCGCATCCTGACCGGATGACTGCAACCCGGCCACCGCACCCTGATAATCGCGCGCATCACGATTCTGGCTTAGCTTGGATTTCGCCAGCACCCGCGTGACCGCAATCCGAAAGGCAACGATTCCGTCCAGCATTCCCTGCATGAAATCGGCGGGCGCATCGGCCATCCGCCACGCGTCCTTGCCATTCACGCGACGTTCATGGCTGCGCGTCAGCAGCCCCACCGCCGCGCGTTTGGCGTGGTCATCATACTGAAAGCTGATGTCGCCATAGGCGTGGACGACCTGATAATTCCAGGTCGGCACAGCTTTGTGGTGATCCGCCTTGGACGGGTAGAAATTCGGCGACACATAGCCATCGACACCGCGGAAAATCGCCAGAACCTGATGCCCGTCCGCAATCAGTCGGTGCATGTCGTTGGCCAGCGCGACATGCCCGATCAGCGAGCCGTCAGGCGCCGTCAGCAAAGGAATGTGGTTGGCGATCAAGCCGTCATCGGTCTGCGCCACGATACAGGCCAAGGGCGCCGTTTCCGTAATCGCCCTGATCTGATCGGCATCGACTTCGTTGAAATGTGGCGGAGTATACATTGCTGGACCCTGTGGCATGTGCGCCCAGCCTAGCCCCCTGCCCGGCAATGGTAAACCGGCCCCGCCTGCGCCCACATGGCGGGACCGGTCGCCCGGCGCTGTGCGCAGCGCCAGACCCGTGGTGGCGCCTTACGACGCCGAATAGATGGCCTTTTGCGGGCCTTTTGACAGTTCCTCGACCCGGCCTTCGCCGACGCGCAGCCAGCGGCTTGCCCGTTCGATCAGCGCCGGGCGATGGGCGATGACGATCCGGGTCACCGGCAGTTGCGCGACCAGATCGGCAATGGCGCGTTCGGTGGTTTCGTCCAGATTGGCCGTGCCTTCGTCCAGCAGCAGCAGGCGCGGACGGCGATACAGCGCGCGCGCCAGCAGCACCCGCTGCCGCTGCCCGCCCGACAGCGCGGATCCCATATCGCCCACCAGCGACAGATATTGCATCGGCATTCGGGCGATGTCTTCATGGACCTGCGCGGCGGCGGCGGCGGCCACGACGCGTTCCATATCCATATCGGGATCGAAGAAGGCGATGTTGTCGGCGATGCTGCCGGACAACAGCTGATCATCCTGCGCCACGACGCCGATCTGGCCCCGCCACGCGCGCCACAGATCGGGCGATGCGGGCTGGCCGTCCAGCAGGATCTGCCCGCCGTCCTGTTGATGCAGACCCAGCAGCAGCTTGGCCAGCGTCGTCTTGCCACCGCCCGACGCGCCGGTGATCGCCACGAAATCGCCCGGCGCGATCTTCAGCGACACATCATCCAGCACCAGGGGCGAGGCCGCGCCATAGCGGAACGACACCCCGCGCAGTTCCAGCCCGCCCTGCACGTCGATCATCCGCGGCGGCCGGCCGTCAGATTGCGCAACGTCCGGTTCGGTGGTGACGATATCGCCCAACCGTTCAAGGTGCAGCTTCAGCAGACGGAACTGCATCACCTCGGCCACCAGCGATTGCGCCCGGTCGCTGAAGGTCTGGCGGAAGGACAGGAAGGCCATCATCATGCCCACCGAAAAACCATCCGCGTTCAGGATCATCCGCGCGCCCAGCCAGATCACCAGCACGGTCTGGATGCCGATGACGACATTTTGCAGGAAGCGCAGGCCGATTTCAAACTTGCCGACCCGGACCGAGCTGTTGACCACGCTGGCAAAGCGGTTGCGCCATTTACCCTCACGCTCGGTCTCGCCACCCATCAGCTTGATCGTGGGCATGGCGCGGACAGTCTCGATCAGGTGCGATTGCTCGCTGGCGGCGGCGACGATGTTGTCTTCGGTCGCGGCGCGCGTAGCCGGGTAGAACGCAAAGCCCAGCCCCAGCACGATCAGCAGCGAGGTGATCACAACCACAGCCAGCAGCGGCGAATACAGAAACAGGATAAAGGCCGCGATCACCGCCATCAGCCCATCGACCATGGCCGAGACCATGCCCCGCGTCAGCGCGTCCTGAATGGCATTCGTGCTTTCGATACGCGACATGATGTCGCCGACATGGCGCTTTTCGAAATAGGGCACCGGCAGGCGCATCAGGTGGCGCACGATATTGCCGACGATCTGGAACGACATCATCGACCCAAGCAGCCGCAGGACCCAGTTCCGCAACGCCTCAAGCGCGGCGTGCAGCACGGTCAGCGCGCCAAAGCCAAGCGCCAGCACCGTCAGCAGGCTTTTGTCAGATCGTCCGATCGCTTCATCCACGACCAGCTGGATGTGGAACGGCATGGCGAATGTCGCGATCTGAAACACCAGCGACAGCGCCAGAACCTGAAAGATCGCGCGGCCCATGCCTTCGGTCCGCGACCACAGGCTGGACAGTTTCACCGGGATGCGGGCCTTGGCTTTTTCGAAATTTCCGGCGGGCTGCACCTCAAGCACGATGCCGGTGAAATGGTTGGCGAATTCGTCAACCGTCAGGCTGCGGGCGCCGCGCGCCGGATCGTGGATCACGGCGCGCTTGCCGTTGAATGATTTCAGCACGACGAAATGGTTCAGATCCCAATGCAGGATCGCCGGCAGGCGCACATCCTTTAGCGCCTGCAACCCAACCCGCAACGCGCGCGGTGCCAGCGTCATCTGTTCGGCAAGCTGCATCAGATTGCGCAGCGTCGCCCCGGTCAGCGACAGCGAGAACCGCTGGCGCAGCCCGTTCAGGTCGATGTCGTGACCGTGGTAACGTCCCACCATCGCCATGCAGGCCAGCCCGCATTCGGCGGCCTCGGACGCGCGGATTTCGGGCAGATGGCGGCGGCCCATGAAGTTCAGCTCGGTGATGCTCATCCCAGACGCCCCACGGCATAAATCGGATCAAGAAGCCATTCGACCAGCGTGCGGCGGTCGATGACGATGCTGGCGGACAGCAGCATTCCGGGTTGGATCGGGATCTGCTGGCCATAGGCGGTGACGGCGTCGTCCTGCATCACGACCTTGACGCGAAAGACGGGTTCCTGAATTTCCAGCCCCGGTATCGCGACTTCGGCCGGGGCCAGAACGGTGCGCGACACGCTGCGCACGCGGCCCGTGGCGGCGCCGAATTTCTGATAGGGAAAGGCCTGATACATCAGCTGAACCTCTTGCCCCTCAGTGATGAAGCCGGCGCTGCGCGAGGGGACATACAGTTCCGCCTCTAGCGTCGACCCTTCGGGGGTGACGACAGCGACGACCTGTTGCGGGGCGACGGTCTGCCCGCGTGACACCGGCACGGCGACCACACGGCCCGCGACGGTTGCGCCCGCGTGATAGGTGTTCTGCACCGCCATTTGGGTGCCCTGCTGGGCCAGTTGCGCCTGACTGGCACGGGCCTGCGCTTCGGCCGCGCGGATGGATATCGGCAGCGCGCGCAATTGCGCGTCGATCTGATCCAGCTGGCGTTCCATCGCCATCACGCTGCTGCGCACATCGACCAGTTCCTGTTCGGCGGCCAGCACGGTCATTTCGGCCTCATCCACGCTTTTCGCGCTGGCATAGCCGCGTTCGGAAATCTTGCGCACGCGGTCGGCATTGGCCTGCACCAACGCCATCCGGTCGGTCATATTGCCGATGCGCGACCGGCTTGCCTCAAGCTCGCGCGCCATGGCGCTGCGCTGCGAGGTCAGGCTCTGCTGTTCGGACAGCAGCTTTTCGCGTTCGGCCTCGGCTGCGGCGGCGACGGCCTCGACCTGGGTTTTCAGTTGGTCCTGCATCGTCTGCCCGGCATTGCCGCCGTCCAGATCCGATGACAGGCGCAGCTGCGCCAGCGATTGCCCGGCACCGACCTGATCACCCTCTTTGATGTCCAGCGTCTCGATCACGCCGCCCTGGCGCGCGGTGACGCGGATCAGCCCACCTTCGGGCACGACCCAACCGGGAACCGTTTCCATCCGGGCATAGGTGGCGGTCGCGGCAAAGACCGTGACACCCACGACAACCGCCACGGCCAGCACGATCAGCACGCGCATCCGCATCGACAGCGCCAGCAGCACCTCGCCGTCCAGCGCGCGGGATTGATAGGCAACCGCCTGCTGCCGGAACAGCGGCGTCGGCTTGTCATCGTCCTTGGGGGTCTGGTCCGTCATTGTCCGGCCACCATTGTTGGGGTTGGGGCACGCCAGAGGCTAAACACCTCCGGCACCGTTGCTGCGGGTCGGCCCTGTGCGGGGCGCGACCTGTCAGTCGTTGCGATTGTCGCGTTCGGCCCGGTCCTTGCCGACCATATAGCCAAAGCCCACGCCGCCACCTGCGGCTGCGGTAAAGACGGCCGCGATGGCCCATGCCACCGGCAGCACCCCGCCCGCGACGAAGGCAATCTGTTTATCGTCCAATTCGTGCATGTTCAGTTCGGTATTCATCAGTTCTCTCCACTATTCGTGTTTGTCTGTTCAAGTTGCGCGTCCGCCCGGTTGTCGCGTTCCGCCGCGTCAGATCCGGCGAAATAGCCCCCGAACAGCGCGATGAAGAACACGGCCGTCAGACCGGCCACGGCCGCAATTACTGGCGTTGACATCTTCAACCTCGTGGCTGTTTCGGGATCAGTCGCGATTGGCCCAATAGCCGATGCCATAGCCAACGCCCGCGCCGACGGCGGCGGTGCCCACGACGGCGCCCGCGATCTTCAGCGCGCCGATCACGACCAGCGGGATCACCGCGCCCGATACGTCATCAACATCGGTGCCGTTCAATTCGACCAGCGCGGTTTCGTTTTCGGTCAGATCGGTGACCAGTTTCAGATGGGTCTGTTCAGCAAGCATGTTTTTCTCCTGTCAGGTTGCTGGTGGGTTTGCCCTGATGGGCGGCGAAATCAGTAAATCAGCTGGCGGATGATCCAGTTGACGACCGGATTGATCGGCAAGGGCACCATGACCCCGCCACCGACCTGTTCGATCTGGCTATGATCCAGTTCGGAAAAGGTTTTTTCGCAGTCTGCGATGGGTTTTGGATGGGTCATGTCACTTGACCTCGACCGGCAGACGCGGGATCGGAATGGGCAGCGGCCACGGCTTGCGTGGGCGCGGCAGTGGCAGCGTGATCGGTGGGAATGGCTGTGGCCAGATGCCCATGTCGGTTCCGCCCGACACCTGCGCCATGTCCCGTTCGTCCAGTTCCTTGATGAGATGGTTCATCGGTTTCTCCTGGTGGGTTGTCACGGGTTGCGACACAGCCATCAGGCCACAGGTTGGGCCGATTCCAAATTCGGACGCATACGCTAAGCCATGCGGCCAGCACGCTTACGCATCGGTCACATGACTTAGGCCGTCGGCGGGAACCCACCAATTCGGCAATCCAAATACAGGGTAAATGCGCAGTTTATCGCCGCAATTCGTTAATATCGGCATTAAATGTTCCGCGATAATTAAAACGACCCCATCCTTGAACCAGTCAATATTTTCTTTCCAAAGGAGACGCCCGTGAAGGAATTGATGACACAACCCGTTGGTGAGCCGATTCAAACCAGAATCATTATTGCAAATGCCGATCCCGCCTTTCATCACGACATGCGACAGATCATTCAGCAATTGCACCCCGATGCCGAGGTCATCGTGACCATCCCCGAAGATGCAAGCCGCGCGCCCGTCGCCAGCCAGCATCCCGTTGCGATGATCCCGGACCCCCATGTTACGGCGCCCGCGCTGCATCGCCTGTCGGGTCGACAGCGCGACGTTCTTGCGCTGGTGGTCAAGGGCCACACGAACAAGACCATCGCCCGCAAGTTGGGCATTTCGCCGTCCACGGTGCGGGTGCATGTGTCGGCCCTGCTGCGCACATTGGGCGTGACATCGCGCACCGCGGCGGCGGCGATTGCGGCCAAGGCCCCGACACCGGCGCTGTCAGGACGCGCCTGACGGACAGATCAGACATGGCTGACGGCGGTGCCAGACGTGGCGCCGCCGTCCCGCTTTGTGGTGGCGCCAACGGGTCTTGCGGGGGGCTGTTCCATCCGCTAACCGTTTCCCGTCGGTTTCCGAAAGGAATTGAAAGGGAATCCGTCGCCGGTCTGACCGGCGAACCGGAACTGCCCCCGCAACTGTAGGCGGTGAGGGGTCTTGCGACGACGCCACTGTGGCCCGCATGGGTCATGGGAAGGCCGCAAGACACCGTTGACCCGCCAGTCAGGAGACCTGCCGACATCATTGCAACGCGGCCCGGACGGGGTGTCCGGGGAGGTGTCCTATGACCTATGCCACGGGGTGCAGCCTTGCGCCCGGATCAGCCAGAACATGCGCCCAACGGGTGTGCGTCAGCCATTGGCAGGCCCCTTTCCGATCATCCCCTGTGCCCTTTCCCAAGGATGATCCATGTTCACCCGTTTCCTGACGGCGGCTTTCGCCTGTGCCGCCGCACCCGCGCTGGCCGATACGACCTATCCGCTGACCCTGCAAAACTGCGGCGTTCCGGTGACATTCAACGCCGCCCCCGACAGCGCCGTCACCGTTGGGCAGGCGGCGACGGAAATTCTGTATTCGCTGAATCTGGCTGATAAAGTTGCGGGAACCTCGGTCTGGTTTACCGAGGTGCTGCCGGAATTTCAGCAGGTGAATGCAGGGATAGAACGGCTGGCCGACAATGATCCCAGCTTTGAATCGGTGGTGGCAAAGCGGCCCGGTCTGGTCGCGATCCAATATGAATGGCATATCGGCCCGCAGGGAATCGTGGCCACGCGCGATCAATTCGCCGATCTGAATGTGCCTACCTATATCCTGCCTGCCGATTGTGCGGGCAAGGATAATACCGTTGGGTCGGACGGCACCCGCACCGCGATGTTCACCATGGACGGCATCTATCAGGGCGTCGGCGAACTGGCGCAGATATTCAACGTCCCAGACCGCGGCGACGCCCTTGTCGCTGATCTGAAGGCGCGCGAAGCCGCCGCGATACAGGCAGCGCAGGCGCTTGACCTGAAGGACGCCTCGGCGATGTTCTGGTTTTCCTCGGCCGAACTGGATGTCGATCCCTATGTCGCCGGTCGCAAAGGCCCTCCGGGCTATATGATGGCGCAGCTTGGGCTGACGAATGTCATCGAAAGCGATGAGGAATGGCCGACCGTCAGCTGGGAAACCATTGCCCGCGCCAATCCCGATATCATCGTCGTGGCTGAAATGGACCGCCGCCGGTTTGCGGCGGACGATGTGGAACAAAAACTGGCCTTTCTGCGCAGCGATCCCGTCGCCAGCCAGATGCAGGCGGTGAAGATGAACCGCATCGTGGTGCTGGACGCGCATTCGATGGACCCTTCGATCCGCAATGTCGCGGCGCTGGAAACGCTGGCGGCGGCGCTGGCGGATTTTGACCTGAAATGACGCTGACCGCGACACCGCCGGCATTCCGCCCCCACGCGCTGATCGGGCGCGTGGCGGGCGGCGTGGGCCTGTTGTTGCTGGCCATCGCTGTGGGCGTCGTCGTGGGCGAAACGCCGCTGCCGATTGATACGGTGGCGGCGGTTCTGGCCAATTATCTGTGGGGCGCGGCCTATCCGGTCGATGCCATCGACGCAGGAATTATCTGGAGCTATCGTCTGCCGCGCACGCTGGTGGCGGCGGCCTGTGGCGCGGGGCTGGCGCTGTCGGGCGTGGTGCTGCAATCGCTGGTGCGCAATGCGCTGGCCGATCCCTATCTGCTGGGCGTGTCGGCGGGCGCTTCGACCGGGGCCGTGGCGGTCACGATCATGGGGCTGGGCGGCGGTGCCATCGGCATCTCTACGGGCGCCTTCGCGGGCGCGGCGCTGGCCTTTCTGCTGGTCGCGGCGCTGGCCCGTGGCGCGGGCGGCGGACCGGCGCAACTGGTTCT
>QIRE01000278.1_pt1 | contig 10965 bp, 9 predicted proteins | sample 2940141 | NCBI WGS metagenome assembly QIRE01 (sample SAMN09273532, study PRJNA473421) | Gut metagenome, whole genome shotgun sequencing project. | isolation source: gut tissue | host: Folsomia candida VU population | place: Netherlands: Amsterdam | collected 2016-03-06
GAACTGAACGCCTCGAACCCGATCTTTGTCGAGGATGCGGTGCGCGCCTTTGCACAGGAATTGCAGGCCGATCCGCGAATCGGTGATTTCCGCGTCGTGGCCAGCCATCAGGAATCGCTGCATTCCCATGATGCCGTCAGCCTGCTGACGGACGGGCCGACTTTCGCGCAATCCTCGCTGGACCCGATGACCTTCGCGGGCCTGCGCGCCTGATATTGTGGCGCGGGGGCAACCACCCGCGCATCGCAGCCGCCGCCGTCTTGAAGCCGTCGCATCCCGGCCCTAGATGATGATGGCAGAGGACGACCTCCCCATCACGGGACCATGCGCCGGGACGACCCGGCAACCCTGTAAAGGTGCGCTATGGCTTGGGTCTATCTTGTGCTTGCCGGTCTTTTGGAAATTGTCTGGGCGACGGCGATGAAGCAGTCGCATGGCTTCACGCGCATGGTGCCGACCGGCATCATGGTTGTTGGCATGATCGCGTCATTCTGGCTGCTGGCGGTGGCGATGCGGACGCTGCCGCTTGGCACGTCATACACGATTTGGGTCGGTATCGGCGCGGTCGGGGCGTTCATCGTCGGGATCATCATGTTCGGCGATCCGGTGACGCCCACGCGCCTGCTGGCGGCCGGGTTGATCGTTGCCGGAATCATCACGATGAAGCTGGCGTCCTGACGGCCTAAACGATCCGAAACCGCGCGATTTCGGCAATTTCCTTCCGCCGCTAACGGTGCTAAACCGCCCGCCAGCCAAAGGAGATACAGCTATGCCCGCCTATCGTTCCCGCACAACCACCCATGGTCGCAACATGGCGGGGGCGCGCGGGTTGTGGCGGGCAACGGGCGTCAAGGACAGCGATTTCGGCAAGCCGATCATCGCCATCGTCAACAGCTTTACCCAGTTCGTGCCGGGTCACGTTCACCTGATGGATCTGGGCCAGCTGGTCGCCCGCGAGGTCGAGGCCGCAGGCGGCATCGCCAAGGAATTCAACACCATCGCCGTCGATGACGGGATCGCGATGGGCCATGACGGGATGCTGTATTCGCTGCCCTCGCGCGAGATTATCGCCGACAGCGTGGAATACATGGTCAACGCCCATTGCGCCGACGCGATGGTCTGCATCAGCAATTGCGACAAGATCACGCCCGGGATGCTGAATGCCGCGATGCGTCTGAACATCCCTGCCGTGTTCGTGTCCGGCGGCCCGATGGAGGCTGGCAAGGTCGTGCTGGCGGATGGCAAGATCAAGGCGCTGGATCTGGTCGATGCGATGGTTGCCGCCGCTGATGACTCGGTATCCGACGCCGATGTCGCGGCGATTGAACGTTCGGCCTGCCCGACCTGCGGGTCATGTTCAGGCATGTTCACCGCCAATTCGATGAACTGCCTGACCGAGGCATTGGGCCTGTCCCTACCGGGCAATGGGTCCACCCTTGCAACCCATGCCGACCGTAAACGCCTGTTCGTCGAGGCGGGCCACCTGATCGTCGATCTGGCGCGCCGGTATTATGAAGGCGATGACAGCTCTATCCTGCCGCGCAATGTCGCCAATAAAAAGGCGTTTGAAAATGCGATGTCGCTGGATATCGCGATGGGTGGTTCGACCAATACCGTGCTGCATATCCTTGCCGCTGCCCATGAAGGCGGAATCGAATTTGACATGAACGATATCGACCGGCTTAGCCGCAAGGTGCCGTGCCTGTCCAAAGTCGCCCCGGCCAAGCAGGATGTCCATATGGAGGATGTCCACCGGGCGGGCGGTATCATGGCGATTCTTGGTCAGCTGGAACGCGGCGGTCTGCTGCATACTGACACGCCCACCGTGCACGCCCCGACCTTGGGCGATGCGATCAATCGTTGGGATATCAGCCGCACCGAAAGTGAGATGGTGCACAACTTCTATCGCGCCGCCCCCGGTGGTGTTCCGACGCAGGTTGCCTTTTCGCAAAGCGCCCGGTGGGAGACGCTGGATCTGGACCGGCAGACCGGGGTGATCCGGTCTGTCAACGCGCCCTTCACCGCCGATGGCGGGTTGGCCGTGCTCTATGGCAATCTGGCCGAGGATGGCTGCATCGTCAAAACCGCAGGCGTGGACGAATCCATCCTGAAATTCGAAGGTCCGGCGCATATCTTTGAAAGCCAGGATGACGCCGTGTCCGGCATTCTGACCGGCAAAGTCGTTCCCGGAGAGGTCGTTCTGATCCGCTATGAAGGTCCGCGCGGCGGTCCGGGGATGCAGGAAATGCTGTATCCGACCAGCTATCTGAAATCCAAAGGTCTGGGCAAAGTCTGCGCGCTGGTGACGGATGGGCGTTTTTCGGGCGGCTCGTCCGGGCTGTCCATCGGCCATGTCTCACCCGAGGCGGCCGAGGGTGGGTTGATCGGTCTGGTGGAACAGGGCGACCTGATCCAGATCGACATCCCCAATCGGACGATCCATCTGGCCGTTGACGATGCGACGCTGGCCGCCCGCCGTTCCGCGCGTGAGGCGTTGGGCTGGAAACCCGCCAAGCCGCGTCAGCGCAAGATTTCAACCGCGCTGCGCGCCTATGCCGCGATGACCACCAGCGCCGCAAAGGGCGCGGTGCGTGTCGTTCCGGAATAACCGGCAAGGCTGGCCCGTGATCCAACGCGGGCCAGCAGCTTTGCGCGCTTACTGCGCGAAATAGCCGACCGCCAGCATCGACAAGCCGATCGGCAGGCCAAACGCCATCGTCACCGGCCCGCCGGTCGCGCCAAGGCCCAACACCGCAATACCGCCCGCGGTCCAATCGTTCATCGCGCCGGACACCTGTTCAACCTGCGTGTCGTTCAAAACCTGAATCCCGGCGTCAATCTTTTCCTGTTGCATGCTATTACCCCTTAAATCGCCCGGCGGAATTGCCGGATAATCAAGAATACCCCACGCTTTGATTTTTTCGTATTCGGTCGGGTGAATTAAGCGGGCTGGGTTATGTGGATTAGGTCGGGACGCCACCTTGACAGTGGACCGCGGGCGAATTTTCCAGCCTATGTGCAGATGATGCCTGACCTGCGGAGTTCACGTAAATAATTCATATGTATTTATTTAAATTGGCAGTGTGCGCGTTTCTAAAGAATGAACTCCCCTTCGTGCTCTGCCACCTGCATGTAAGGGGGATTTAAGCAATACGAAGTTTTCAGAATTGAGCCAAAAATTCGCAGCAATAATTCTGGCGGCTCGCAATCCCTTACTCGGGATCGAAGAAATACGCGGCAAACCTGCGCAGTTCATGCGGGCTTAGCAATCGCGGCTCTGCCTCGAAGACGGCCATGCGACCGATCATCCGCGCAGGGCGCAGCAGTTCCTCGACGATCCAATAGTGACGCCGTCCGCCATAATCGTCGAACAGGACGGTGGTTGGTTTTGTGATATTCATCAGGGTTGCCAGAAAGCACCCGACGCGAAAGCGCCCGTCGATCAGGACCAGATCGGGCGGCAACAGATCGCGTCGCTCCCACACCGATGTCGGATAGTGGATGAAACTGCGCCACCGATCGCGATCCGTAGGTGTTCCCCATGGCCCTGTCGGGCCGATATTGACCCGATGAAGATGCACATTTCCCCGGTCAGGGATGGCATTGATCGCCGCTTGCAGCTGTGCGGTCCACTGTTCATCGCTCTCGACCGAGAATGTCGTGGTGTCTGCTTGCCGCGCGGCCAAAACCGTGCTGCCGCCCGAACCATATTCCAGAATGACCCGGGCATTTGCATAAAGCGTGGTGATCGCGGCGGCTTCTTCGGGGGGAAAGGTCAGCGCGGGTGGCTCGGCCGGTGCCGATGTCGCGCTATCGCTTTGACCCTGTTGCTCCGTTCCCAGATCCTTCCTGATCACGAAGCCCATCAATTCAGCCGTCACATTTTCGGCCCGCTGAAGCTGGACCTTGACCGCCCCGTCTTGTGCCGCAACTGCCGGCGATACCTGCCGAACGGTGGCAACAAGATCGTGCTTCTGAAAGTAATGAGACCGCACATTGACGGCCACCTTTGTTGCGCCATCAAAGATAAGGCTGCCAAAGGTGTGACCGGCATTATAGGCAACCCCGCACAGCTGTTCGCCCTGATGCAGCCTGACCTCGACCGTTTCGCCCAGTGTCAGTGTCGCGCAACCGGCCTTCATCAGCGATGTGGACCGTTCGGACTGTGGCAGCGCCAGTTCCTTGGCGGTGATCAGGCGGAAGCTGACATCCGCCACAGGATCATCGGCAGCAACGCGTGGCTGACAGGCCGCGATAATTTGCGGCACAATTTTCGCCGCGATTTCCGGCCGCAAATGCAGATCATCCGTGAACAGATCGGCCATCGGAACGCCATCGGCTGCGGCGGTCGCACGGGCAAAGGCATAACCATCAATCAGCGCGAACTGAAATTCGCGGGCAATATCGCGATAGATGGCCAAGGCCGGGTCTTCTGCCTCAAGATGTGTGCGATTCGGCATGCACAGGAACAGCGGCACGCATCCGGCCTGCAAAGCCGTGTGACAGGTCCAGATGATGTTCTGGCGCACCTCGTCTGGTTGCACCAACCCCCACCCCAGAAATGCGCCGTCGTTGATCGACGTGTCCAGAACCACATAGTCATAGTCGTCGAAAACGACATCGGCGCCGACATATGGCAGCATGATAGAGGATGAGCCGCCGGGACCGATGCGGTCCAATCTGCTTATGCCGGCATGCGCGCGCAGGGCGTCTACATAGCTGTTCTTCAAGATTGAATTCGACGTGCCGAAAACAAGAGTCCGCATTGCCTGCCCCACCAATTGCGCATCCATGCAATTGCGCAAAACGTCGGCGATTGTCTAGATCAGATGTAAAATCCGCAATGCTGTGGCTGGCAAAGCATCTGCGATGCGACCGCCACGCATCATGAATCCTGCAGCCCGCCCGTTAATCTTGTTGGCCAAGGCTGAAATTGGCTGCATCACGCGCGAATGGACCCTGTCGATCTTGCACCTTTTGGTGACTGCCCTATTGTGCGCCACTCTATCGGAAGTGGAGTTCTGCCTTGGTGGACTTGACGATTGTCATACCTGTTTTCAACGTCGAAGACTATCTGGATGAATGTCTGGCCAGTGTTCAGGGCGCGCTGGTCGCTGGCTTTTCTGCCGAGGTGCTGTGCGTCAATGACGGCAGCACCGACGGGTCGGAACAGATCGCGCAGTCTTTTGCCACGCGGGACAGCCGGTTTCGGGTGATCACGCAGGTCAACGGCGGGTATGGCAAGGCGATCAACACCGGCATGAAGGCTGCGCGTGGGCGCTTTGTGACAATCGTCGAATCTGATGATGTGATCTTGCCCCATGCATACCCGGCTTTGCTGGCGATTTTGCAGCGCGACGAATCCCTGGATTTCGTCAAGACACCCTATCAACCCTTTACGGTCGATGGCCCCCAGAAGCAGATTGCCGTGCCCCCGCATGGGCGGGATGCGGCCGCAATCTTGGCTTTACCCGTGGGTGAGGTTCAGCCTTGCACCTTTGTTGATGATCGTCTGATCTTTGAGCCGCCTGCGATCTGGGCGGGTGTCTATCGGCGCAACGCGTTGCAGCGCCATGGCATCACGTTGCCTGAAACGCCGGGCGCGGGTTATCAGGATACCTGCTTCTCTGCGATGTGCTTCCTGAATGGCATGACCTATCACTGGGTCAACGACAGATATTACATGTATCGCGTGGATCGTGAGACAGCCTCGCGCCATGTCCGAAACCGCCGCAGTGAAATCATCACGCTGTTCCGGTTTGTCCGGGACAATCTTGAACGGAACGGCAAGCTTGGTGATATCGCGATCCCCTATTTCTACGCCGTCTATTTCCGCCGTCTGATCTGGTTCATGCAGCGTGTCCGCGTTGAACATCGCTTTAACCTGTTCATCGAAGCCTATCGCAGTTTCGATGATATCTGGGAAAACAAAGCATTCCTGAACAAGACGCAGTCGCTTTTGCCGGGCGGTGAGAGGGCGCAGTTTGAGCAGTTTTGGCAAGGACGTCATGCAAGACTTTATGCTGCCTGAGGGTCGGACACAGACATCCGGGCGGGTGGCGCTGTCGGTCGTAATTCCGTCGCAGAATCCCGATGCGCTGTTTTTCACCGAGATCGGCAGGCTTCTGGCCCAGCAGCCCGATTGGCAGGTCATCATCGTCGATGACGGCTCGGACCGTCCGCTGCACGACTTCCTGCCAAAGGCCGCCAATCTGACGGTGCTGCGAAATTCGCCCGCCCAAGGCGCGGGCGCCAGCCGCAATATCGGCCTGCGTTCGGTCCGGGGTGACTATACGGTCTTTCTCGATGACGATGACTTCACGGATTGGGGTGTCGTCAAGCAGCTTATGGCCAAGATGGATGACGCGCCGGCGGTCGATATGGCGGTGTCATCCTATCGGTTTTTGCGCGATGGCAAACCGGCCGAGGCCCATCGTCTTGACCAGATCATCCTTCGCAAGGTGCTGGCTGGTCAGCACAGCCGCATCGTGATGCTGGACGGGAATGAACGTCTGCTGAGGATGACGAACTTTCCTTGGAACAAGGTCTATCGCACCGAATTCATCCTGCGGATCGGCCTTCGTTTTTCGGAAACTCTGGTGCAGAACGATGTCTATGCGCACTGGCAGTCACTGTTGTCTGCGTCCCGGATTTTGGTGACCGATCTGGTGCAATGCGCCCAGACCACGACGCAGGCCGGGTCGCGGATCGGCAACACCAAGGATGACCGCAGGTTGCAGGCATTCGTTGCGCTGCAGGAAACGTATGAACTGGTAAAACGCAGCCACCTGCCGCTGGCTGAAACAGCCTTCTGGGCATTCTATCGCGATTTGGCCCGATGGATGATCGGCATGGCCTCGCCCGAGGTTCGGGTGAAGTTGATGCAAGAGCACATCCGCTTTTCAGGTATCGCACCCCGAAACATGGCGGCGCTTGAAGAAAATACCGGGGTTAAACACTGGAGCCTGTGGGATATGGAACACCTTGATAACGCGATACCTGCCGCGCAGGATACCGCAGGGCGGCCGATAGACCCCGCACAGTTGGAAATATGGCTAAGCGAAATCTCGCGCCTGAAACGCCTGGCAGCCGAGCTTCGTGACGAAAATGATCGCCTGCGTGCCGAACGTGACATTCAGCGCGCCGAAGACGACCGTCTGCGTCATGAAAGCGCCGAGCAGGACCTTGCACGCCGCAAAGAGATTGCCGAACTGCGTCATCAACTGAACTCGAAGGCGGCGCGTTGGGCATTCGCATTGCGAACAACCTTTCGGCGTTTCGTTCCTGGGCACCGCAGAGCGCCGCGATGACATACGCGGAAATCGCCGCTATTCGGGCGCTTATCGAACTGGTCGAGCGGAATGGCAGCAATGCCCCGGGCATTTTTGCTTACGAAGCCGAATATGATGCGGCGCCTGAGGGGATTTCGGTCATTGTGCCCGTTCATAACGGTGCCGCCGAGATGGCCGAGCTGATGATCTGTCTGGCCAATCAGACCCTTGATCGCAACAAGTTTGAGGTCATCTTTGCCCTTAACGGATGCACCGACACGTCACGGCTGACCATCGACCATTTTGCGGCGACAAGTGGTGTGAATGCTGTGGTGATCGAAAGCGACGTTGCCAATGTTGCCCATGCGCGCAACGAGGCATTGCAGATGGTCCGGTTCCGGCACGCAACCTTCGTGGATCACGATGACCATCTGTCGCGCGGCTATCTTGAAGAATGCGTCGCCCTGTCGGATTACCGGTCTGTCGTCGTCTCAAACATCATCAAGATCGAAGACGACGTTCTTGCCGAAGATTATGCCCAGAAGGTTGTGGCCGAAGGTTTTCAAACCTCGAACGTGCATGGCTCCGATGATATCGCGCTATGCTATCGCGCATATACGTTGAACGCGATCAAGACTGCGCCAGCCTATATGCTGCGCCGCGTCGTCTATGACGAAAATCTGGCACACAGTGAGGACGTGAAATATTGGCGCGATGTCTTTCATGCGTTCACGCCGATCACCGTCAAATCACCCACCCGGCGGGACACCTATTACCGTCGCGTGTTCACGCATTCGCTGAGCCGAAAGCACATCGACTTTTATGATAAGGCCAAGCCGAGGTTTCAGATCCTTGACCGGATCGAACAAGAGGCGACGACCCACCGGTGCGACACACCGCAAAGAAAGTTCGATGCCCAGCTGAAAGAGCTGATCTTCGAAACACTGGCCCATTTGGGGACCGTAAGCTGACCTGAATGACCGGGCATGATAAAGCCGGCCCGAAGGCCGGCTTTTCCAATTTTGATGCGCGATTACTTCGGCAGTTCGGCGGTGATGCCTTCGACATAGAAATTCATGCCGGACAGTTGTTCGTCGGTGGCGACCTCTCCGTCGGCCAGCCAGACGCTGCCATCGGCCTTGTTCAGCGGCCCGGTGAAGGGGTGGTATTCGCCCGCGCCGATCTTGTCGCGCAGGGCCTCGGCCTCGGCTTTGACCTCGGCGGGGACGGCCTCGGTGATGTCACCGATTTCGACCTCGCCCTCGCCGATGCCCGCCCATGTGGCCTTGGATTCCCATGTGCCATCCAGCACCGCGCCGACGCGCTGGATGTAATAGGGTGCCCAGTTGTCGATGATCGATGACACGCGCGGCGCCGGTTTGAACGCGGCCATGTCGCTGGCCTGACCAAAGCCGATGGCGCCGGCCTCTTGTGCCTTGGCAAGGGGGGCGGTCGAATCGGTGTGTTGCAGGATCACGTCGACGCCTTCGGCCAGCAGCGCGGATGCGGCGTCAGCCTCTTTCGCGGGGTCGAACCAGCTATAGGCCCAGACCACCGTCATTTCGACATCCGGGTTCACCTTCTTCGCGTGGATGTAAGAGCTGTTGATGCCCTGAACCACCTCGGGGATGGGGAATGACCCGATATAGCCGATCTTGTTTGATTTGGTCATACGGCCCGCAATCGTGCCCATGACCGCCCGGCCTTCATAAAAACGCGCATCATAGGTGGCCACGTTGTCGGCGCGTTTATAGCCGGTGGCGTGTTCGAATTTCACGTCCGGGAATTTGGCGGCGACGTTGATCGTGGGGTCCATGAAGCCAAAGCTGGTCGCAAAGATCAGCGTGTTTCCGGCCAGCGCCAGCTGCGTCAGCGCGCGTTCGGCATCGGCGCCTTCGGGGACGCTTTCGATGAAGGTGGTTTCAACCTTGTCGCCGTATTCGGCCTCGATCGCCTGACGGCCCAGATCATGCTGATAGGTCCAGCCGCCGTCGCCCACGGGGCCGACATAGATAAAGCCGACCTTCAGCGGCGCGTCCTGTGCAAAGACCGGCGCGGCAAGGCTGATCGAGGTGATTGCGGCGATGCTGGCCATAAGTTGTCTGCGGTTCATCTGTCCCTCTCTGGATGGAATGGTTATCGCGATGCGTGAAAGACCCGGCCCAGTGATCCGGGCGCGGCGCCGCCTGCACGGCGGCTGAACTTTTGTCGGGCGGAAATGGCGGTCAGCACGATGATCGTGGCCAGATAGGGCGCCATCGACAGCAATTGCACCGGCACGCGGATGCCTGCGGCTTGCAGGCGCAGTTGCAGCACGGTGACGCCGCCAAACAGCCATGCGCCCGCCAGAACCCCCGCGGCGGTCCAGTTGGAAAACACCACGATGGCCAGCGCGATCCAGCCTGCGCCGGCGGTCATCCCCTCGGTCCATTGCAGCACCGTGGAGATAGAGATGAACGCTCCTCCCACGCCCGCCATCGCGCCGCCAAAGGCAATGGCGCCGGTGCGGACCCTGCGGACGTTATAGCCAAGCGCGTGCGCGGCGTCGTGGTTTTCACCGATGCCGCGCAGGATCAGCCCGGCGCGCGATCTGTTCAGGAACCACCAGATCAGCGGCACCATTGCGATGCCCAGCCAGACGATCCAGTTGATGCGGAACGGACCGGGCATCATCGGCGGCGCCTTGACCCCCTCGAACGGTTTGCCGAACAGCGCCGCAAGCCCCAACCCGAACAGCGTCAGCGCAAGCCCGGATGCAACCTGATTGGCCAGAAACAGCTGCGTCAGCAGCGAAAACAGCAGCGATGTTGCCGCCCCGGCGACGGCGGCGGCGGCAAAACCCGCGAAAGCGTTGCCGGTCGTATAGGCGACCGCGAACCCGGCAAGCGCGCCGGTGATCATCATCCCTTCGACCCCAAGGTTCAGAACGCCTGCACGTTCGACCACCAATTCGCCAAGGGCGGCAAACAGGATCGGCGTGGCGGCGGCGATCAGCAGCAGAAAGACGGACATCGGGTCGATCATGCCTGCACCTTTCGTGTGACGCGGTATCTTGTCAGCAGATCAAACCCCAGCAGAAAGAACAGCAGCATCCCCTGGAACACCTGCACCGTCGCGGCGGGCAGGTTCAGCATCAGCTGTGCCAGTTCGCCGCCGATATAGGTCAGCGCCATCAGCAGCCCCGCCAGCACGATGCCGACCGGATGCAGGCGGCCCAGAAAGGCCACGATAATGGCGGTAAAGCCGTAACCGACGCCCACCTTGTCGGTGATCTGGCCTGCGGGGCCTGCGACCTCGAACAGACCGGCCATTCCGGCCAGCGCGCCCGACAGGCCAAGGCAGAACGCGACCAGCGTTTCGGGCCGCACCCCGGCAAAGCGGGCGGCGCGCGGGGCGATGCCCGCCGCGCGGATGTGAAAGCCGCGAATGTGGCGGCTCATCAGAAACCACGTTCCCAGGACCGCCAGCAGCGCCGCGATCATGCCCCAATGCAGGCCGGTGCCCGCGATCATTTCCGGGTTCGCGGCGGCAGGATATTGTTGCAGGTTGCGCGATCCGGGCATCCCGAATCCTTCGGGGTTTTTCAACGGACCAAAGGCCATCCACGCCGCGACCCGCTGCGCGACATAGACCAGCATCAGCGACACCAGAATTTCCGACGCCCCGAACCAGTTGCGCAGCATCGCCGGGATCA
>QIRE01000279.1_pt1 | contig 10951 bp, 5 predicted proteins | sample 2940141 | NCBI WGS metagenome assembly QIRE01 (sample SAMN09273532, study PRJNA473421) | Gut metagenome, whole genome shotgun sequencing project. | isolation source: gut tissue | host: Folsomia candida VU population | place: Netherlands: Amsterdam | collected 2016-03-06
TCTCGATCGGCGTCAGCTTCTCCAGAGCGCCCCAATCGCGATGCCAGTCATCTGCGAGATAACTCGGTACTGTCACCGACGTCGTGGTCGACTCGGAAATGCTGAGCAGCCCGCCGTCGACGGCTGCCTGCCACGTTTTGGATTGCGAAGTGGCCGAGACAAAGTCGGGCAGGATGCGCCACTGGGGAATCTCGGCAACACCATGCGAGATCCCCAGTGGCCGCTGGCAGGGGAACTGCGCGGCGCCGGTGAAGTCGATCAACGCCGGTGCGTCCGAGCCGACCACAGTCTGCAGCGTTTCGAGCACCGGAGCGCGGGGCGGAGTCACCGCCACGAACTGTCGGGGCCCAAGGTTGTTGTCGATGACCACAATTCGCGCGACCGTCGCGGCGGGCGGGACCGCGGTCATCGGCACGCGCAGGTTTCGCCACGGCATGTTGGGGATGACCGGACCCGGATCGATGGGGATCGCACCGGGGCCGAGCGGCTCGAACGATCCATCGGCGGCCGGACGGCCGAACTGCAGACGCACCGACTGGCCAAACAGCACGGCACCCTCGGCGTCGATCGTCGCAATGGCGCCGGCCGCACTGAAAACAAGTATCGGGGACACGTTGCGTTCGGGGAGGCGGTACCAGTCGGTGGTTAGCTTTGCCGCACCGGCGAAACCGTAGCTGCCGAGCACCGGTGTGGTGGCCGGATCCAACCCGAAGGGCAGCGCGACGTGCGAGCCGTTGACCGTCGTCGGGCCGGATCCACCCGTGGTTCCGGCGCTGGGTGAGCCCGACACGACGAATGGCTTGGCAACGCTGCCGGACACATTCATCTGACCGGGACGTGAGCTACCCGGCTCGGGGGTGAGGTCACCGGAGACGCCGTTCGGGCTAAACCCAACCGACTCGGTACCCGCGAGAGCGTGCGACGCCGATCTGCCCGACGCGGGAATAAGCATGCCCGCGTTGGTATTTGGTTCAACTAGGACCTGGTCGGCAAGTGCGCACGGCTTACCGCGCAGCGTGTTGATGTTCTGACTGAACACCGTGAACGTCGGGTAGCGGGTGACCGCTGCCTTGGTGAAGAACAGGATCTCGGCGAGCACCATGATCGCCGCGACGATGGCGATCGGCGACGACGCGAGCGCAAGTCGGCGCCGATCTGCGCTGGTGGTCGCCGACGCGTCGGCCGGATTGTCATGCGCGAGTCCACGATTGGCAACGTAGTCCTGACGAAGGTGCTGCCAGGCGGCGAGCGCGGCGGTAGCAACGGCGAGCACTAGGAAGATGGTGGACACCTGGATTCCGGCGAGCACCGGGGAGCGATCGAACCACGCGATTCCGTAGTTGAATGCGTAAGGCCAGGCGTTCTTGCCAGCCATCGCGGCCGCCAAGGCGAAGAACAGGCCGGAGATAAATACCGTCAGATTGCGCGTCGACGACGCAGCGGTCGATGCGACGGCGAGCGTCGCGGTTGCCGCCGCGGCGGCCGCGAGACCGGCAAAGATGCCGAACTGAATGGTCCACTTTGTCGGGGTAAACGCGAGGAGAAGCAGCGTGACTCCGATTGCGCCGATCATGCGCCACGTGGGGCCGTGGTCGACGCCGCGAATTCCGTTGCGGCGCAGAATCACTGCGACGGTAACGAAAGCGGCCGCCAGTAGCAGCAGCACCGGCATGCGGCGAGTCAACGCGCCGTCGGGGGTGGAGACGGCGATGAAGTAGTAGCGCAGGAACTCCTGGTGCCACATGATCACCGGACCGGTCTGGTATCGGATCTTCATGGCCTCGACGACGGTTGCCAGCGTCTGGTCGGAGAACACCACGACGGTGACAAGCGCACCGGCGGCCGCGAGCGGGGCCAGCAGGCTGAGCAATCCCGTCTCGCGTCGACGCGCAATCAGAATGCGCAGCATCGGGCGCGCGGCCACCAGCAGAATCGCGACCCCGATGACGCCATGCGGCGCGAGGGCAAAGGTGAACGTCGCGGTGATCGCCGCGACGGCCGCGGGGAGTAGGCGTCGGGTACCGATCGCTTGCTCGACCGCCCACCAGGTGAGCAGCGATCCGAGCACGATGATGCCCTCGGTGCGCAGGCCGCTGCAGAACGGAAGCCAGAAGGCCAGGAAGGTCATCGCGGCGGCCCACCGAGCCCAACCGCTGCGTCGAACCGCAGGACCCAGGCGTGGCAGCAGAATTCGCGTGAGGACAAACCACGACGCGAGGCCGGCGAGCAGCGACGGAATGTGCATCCACAGCAGCGTCGGGGACACCGACGACCAGTGCGACAGGAACCGGTAGTACCAGTCAAACGGGGTCTCGGCGATGCCGTAGAAACGGTAGTAGTTGGGCAGGTAACCGGCCTCAGAGGCGACCCGGCCCATGTTCAAGATGTAGCCGTCGTCGGGCGAGCCAGCCCCGACCAGACCCCATAGGAGCAGTACGCCGGTCACGACGACGTCGGTGACTCGGGGGCGGAAGGTTCGCCACCACATTGCCGGGGTGAAACCGATCCGACGGTGGTATCCGGCCGCGCGGTCGAGGAGATAAAGCGATATGAGCGAGACCACGACCGCGAGCACGCCGAGGATCATGATGAGGAGCTTGAGTAGCGTCGGCGACGTCGCGTAGCGATTGTCGATCACAACATTGGCTGCGAGTCCGTTCGCGCGCGCGGCCTGTGCGGCGGCAGGGCTCAAACTGCTGAACAGACCGTCGATCTGCGGGCGCTTGTCGGAGGCGAGCAGCGATGCCGGGCCGAGGCCAACGAACTGTGCGCCGACGACGCGTGCATCCGACCAGACCTTAAGGGCGGTGCATCGGCCTGCGTCGATGTCGGCGCGACGCGCGGTTGTCGCGACTGAATTGCGCGTGGTGACCGTCACCGACGATTTGTCGGCGACGATCGACAGCATCAAGTTCGATGCCTTGGGTGCTTTCGACGGCATCGTCGCCAATACGGTTCCGGCAGCGTCGGGCAGAGAGGCCAAGACCGTGCAGGGGACCGTGATCTGCAGGGACTTGGCGGTCTGCGCGACGAGCGGCGCGGTCACCGACGAGTCGGCGGCGTCGGCGGAAGAGGTTTGTGGCCAACTGAATGACGCGTCATTTGCCGTCACCGGGAGCAGCGGCGTCAACCCGCACAGGATCACGCCGAGAATTCCAGCGATCACGGCGATGAGCCGGACCGAACTCTTCGGTGGCGACGCGGCGTCGGGCGAAGGTTGCGGGGTCACTGACACGCTAGGAATTTTAGGGCACCTAGCTCCTACTGCCGGATCGGCCCCGGCGACCAAAGACCGGTGCGCGTCGCGGTTCCGGTGGTGATGTCCGCGACCGCGGTCACGTCGCCATACGGCGTATAGCGCTCCAAGGAACCCCAGTCACGACCTAGGTCACCCATGAGATAGGTCGCCACCGATTCAGCTTCCTGACTAACCTCCAGCCAACCGAGTGGTCCACCACCGTCGGCGGACTGCCAAGCGGATACCGCTGCAGCTAGATCCGCGCCCGGCTTGATGCGCCATTTCGGAATCTCGGCCACACCGTTGTGGTGGTTGAACGGGCGTTGGCAGGGGAACACCAGCCCCGACGTCCAGTCGATATGTACCGGGTCGGTGCGTCCGACGGTCTGCTCGAGAGTCTTGAGCTGCGGCAGACGGGGCGGTGTCACGACGACGAACTGGTCTTCGGAAAGGTTCTCGTCTTTCACCACCAGCCGAACCGCCGTGGCGTCGGACGGAATTTGGTCGGTGGTCACTCGGACGTTTCGCCACGACGGTCGGGGGCCGGGATCGATCAGATCGATGGAACCGGCCTTTGACATCTGGGGATCCCGCGTTTGATCCGTGGCGGCGGTCGTCGAGTACTCCAACTGGAGGTCGGGGGTGTTGTACCAACCGGCGACCGACAGTGTCAGCAGCATTCGACTGCGGAAGTCGGCGGGCAGGCGGTACCAGCCCGACGTGAGGTACGCGGGCATCTGTGTGGTCTGCGAGTAGGTTCCCATCACCGGTGTTCGGGTGGGATCGAGCAAGAACGGGAGCTTCGCGAGGCTGCCGTTGATGCCCGGTTTGGCAATTTCGCCGCCGCCGGTGCCGCCCGTGTTCGCGGTGAGCACGTCCGGATCTGCTTGCGCCGCACCGGCAAGAACACCAAGCGACCCGGCACTGGCGGTCGCATTGAGGTCTTCGGGAACACCGTTTGGAGCGAAGCCGGTGGGCACAGCGGGTCCGGCGAGCGGGTTTGTGAGGGTGTGGTCGACGGGCTTCAGCAGGAAATCGCTCGGCGATGTCTCGGTGTACACCTTGTCTGCCATGCCGCATTCGCGACCCGCCAGTGCCTCGAGGTTCGACCGCGGAACCGAGTACGAACTACTCTGCTGGACTCCCGCGAATACAGCGGTGATTAGCTCAAACAGGACGACGGCCGCTGCAACATAGGCCAACGGTGCGCTGCGCAGCGTCGACCAGAGGCCTTGGCGACGGGTGCGAGGTTCGCTTCGGGGTTGGTCGGCGCCGTCGGGGTCCCGCCCGGTGAACGGCTCGCGGAAGTGGAACCAGAGCGCGAGAAGCAGGAGGAGCAGCGACGCGTAGAGCAACGCATTCGACAAATTGATGCCGAAGGTGACCTGCTCGACGCCCCACGGCATTCCCCACGCCGACGAATAGAAGAACGAGTTGGGTGCTGTAAACGCGAGGCCCGCGATAAAGAGCGTGAGCGCGGCGAAGATGGTGCGGTTGCGCCGCGATGCCATCGCTCCCTGTCCGACGGCGATGGCGGCGATCGCTGCCAACGCAGCGCCGAGCCCGGCGAAGACGCCAAAGTGGTGAGTCCATTTGGTTGGCGTGAACATCAGGAACAGCAACGACGCGAAGGTGATTCCGACGATGCGCCGCGAGGGCCCGAGCGCCGCGCCAGGAATACGCGACTTCCGGATCAACGTTGCAGCCGACACGACCAGGCTTAGCAGGATCGCGAGGACGGCGAAGCGTCGAGCGATGGAGCCATTTGCGGAGAACTCGAAAAGCGAAGAGTAGCGGTCGATTTCGTTGTACCAGTGCAGGCTCGGGCCGAGTGCCGTCTTCATCGCCGACGCGTCAAGGAACGACGTGAGCGTCAGATTGGCAAACACCACAAAGATCACAAAGGTGCCCGCGGCGAGGATCGGAGCAAGCAGTGCCAGATACGACGGCCAGGCCGCCCATCGGCTGGTGGACTTGTCGGCGTCGCGCGTCGCGGCGTCGACCACCCGGGCGCGTTTGATCAACGCCAAGATCATCGGTCGGGCACCGGCGATCAGCGCTGCGACGGCGAGCAGCCCGGTCGGCCCGGCCGCGAGACTGAATGCCCCGATCAGACACGCGACGGCGGCTGGCAGCATGCGGCCCGTCGCGATAGCGCGTTCCACCGAGCACCAGGTCAGCAGGGCGCCGAGACAGATGATTGGCTCGGGACGCAATCCGTTGTTGAACGGGAACCAGGCGGCGAGGAAGACAAACGCCGCGGTCCACCCGACGACCGGTCTGGTGGCGGCGCGTCCCAGTCGGGGAATCACTTCGTGGCTGATGATTAGCCACGACACGATGCCGCAGGCGAGGGCGGGGATCCTCATCCACGGGCTTGCCAAGCTGATGTGACTTAACCAGCCGAATATCTGGTAGTACCAGCCGAATGGGGCTTCGGGTGCGCCGTACCAACGGAAGTAGTTGGCCGTATAGCCGCTGTCCTGAGCCACCCGTGACATCGTCAGCAGGTAGCCGTCGTCGGACGTGTTGGGGCCGATGAAATGCCAGATGAGCAGGCCGGCGAGGACCACGTAGTCACGCGGGTTGAGTCGCCACCACTTGGCGGGGAAGAACCGACGGTGCTTGCGACTGTCAGTGGCGTCGAGCCGGGCCAATGCCGCGAGCGACAACAGCGTCGCAATCACGCCGACGAACAGGACGATCCACTTCAGGATCGTCGGGGCGGTGTTGTACCGGGAGTCGATGGTGACGTGCGCGTTCAGTCCGGCGAACTGTGACGCGGGGCCGGAAAGGTCGGTGAAGATCCCGGTGACCTGGGGACGTTGATCGGCTTGGTAGTGCTCCGACTCGCGCCCGACGGTGCTGCCGACCAGGGGTTGCCCGCTGTCGTCGTGCATACCGGTGAACTCCGCGCGGACCTCGTCGGCGGTGGCTTTGACTGTGATGTCGCGGCAGGGCTGGGATTTGATCTGCGCGAAGGTGGCCGACGCCAGGGACACGTTGCGGATGACCACTTCGATGCTGCGCGCGGTCGGCGCATCGGTTGGTGAACCCGTTGCCCGAATGAACAGGCCGCGGTCGTCGGACTTGTCGGCCTGTCGGGGGAGAGTAGACAGCAGAACCGATTTGGTCGACCCGTCGGCGGCCGAGCCGGTGAGGGCATCGACAGCCGAGCAGGGCACCGACGCGGTGAAGTCGATCGGTACATAACTGACTAACGGTGCCTGCACACCGTTGACGATTCCGTGCTGCGGCCAGGACAGTTCCGACGTCGTCTGGGTGACGGGCATGAGCGGCGTCGCCAAGGCCATGAGAAAGCCCAGCAGGCCGGTGATGGTGGCAACTAGCTTTGCGCGTCTAACTGTCGGAGCGGGCACAAGGTGAAATGGTATCGGGTGTTGTGGCGTGCCTGTCCTATGGTGAGGGAATGACCGCGAACCCGATCCTCTTGCTCAACGGGCCCAACCTGAACACGCTGGGTGTCCGGGAACCCGACGTGTACGGCGCGACGACCCTCGCCGACGTCGTCGCATCGGCGGAACGTCGAGCGGCCGAGCGGGGCTTCGGTTTACGTGCCGCGCAGACCAACAGCGAGGGCCAGATGATCGACTGGATTCACGAGGCACGTGGCCAGGTGAGCGGCATCATCATCAACCCCGGCGGATGGACGCACACGTCGGTTGCTCTCGCCGACGCCCTGGTGATTCCCGAGGTCCCGGTCGTCGAGGTGCACATCAGCAACGTGCACAAGCGTGAGCCGTTCCGAGCGCATTCGTACGTCTCGCCCATCGCCGTCGGAGTGATTGCCGGGCTTGGCGTTGCCGGCTACGACTACGCGGTCCAATTCCTGACCGAGTACCTGCAAGACCGCTGAGAAATGTGCTGTGGGCGGTAGTGGTGGCCCAGAGGGCCACCGCCACGCTCAGCCGGCATTTCTCAGCGGGCCCGGTCTAATTGCGCAACGCGGTGCGGGCCGCATTTGCGACGCCCGAACGCAGGAGCGGTCCGTGGCCGGGCAAGAGGGTACTGGCGTCGAGGGTCGTGAACGACTGCACCGCGGCACGATTCGCGTCGATGTCGTGCTGGAAATGCTTCGAAATGCACTGCGGCCCAGCAACGGTGGACGTCATATGTCCACTGACGAGGGCGTCGCCGGAAATCAGACCATCACCGTCGAGGACGAGGTACCCGCTGTGTCCCTTGGTGTGACCGTGCGCCGCGACGGGGACCGGCCGTCCGGGGAGGTCGAGGGCGGGCGGCGCCGCCGACATCGGGAATGGTTGTGTCGCAGCGATTCCCGACTTACTGAGTCCGCCGAGCGGGATCATCTTCGACAGCCATCGCAACCCGCGCGCGTGAACTACAAGAGGTGCGACGTCGACGGCGGTCGCCTGCTCGAGGTAGTCACGTCGCGCGTGTCCGACCTCCAGCTGGTCGGCGTAGACCGGAAAGTCGTACCGCTCAACGAGTTTCACCAGACCACCAATGTGATCGACGTGCGCGTGCGTGAGTAGCGCCCCGACGATCGCTTCCGGTTGTCCGCCGATCTCGCGGATTGATTCGACGACCACGTCTGCCTGACCCGGGTAGCCGCCGTCGATGAGGGTGAGATCGGAGCCCTCTTGCAGGATGATCCAGTTCACCACGTCGGTCTCGACGAAATGCGCTGTGCCAGCATCGGATTCAATACTGGTGATGGTTGGCTTACTCACTTGGCAACCGCATGTTTGGCGTCGCGCACGACGAGAATGAACGGCCCAATCTCCGTCACGGTGAATCGCGGATCGTCGAAGGCCGACTTGTTGAAGTTCAGCGTATAGCGACGCACGTTCGGGTCGTTCGGGTAGACGTCCTCGGCGAGCTTCAAGCTGTAGCCGTCGGCGCTGTAGCGGAACAGGAAGACCGTCGGGGCCTTCCAGGGGGCGGCGTCCAGCTGGGTGATCAACTCGTTGGCAGTCGTCGTCCGCGACCAGGCTTCGACGGCCTTCGCGCGCTTGTCGAACTCGGCGAGCGGGTTGGCGTAGTGCGAGGTGAGTCCCTGGAACCCCCAGTACGGATAGAGCGACAGGAAACCGTAGTCGGCGGTCAGGACCACGGTCTCATTCGCCGGCCGGCCGGTCTGCTGCCCGACAACGCGACGAATCTCCGGGAAATACGACTCCGCTCCGGCGGGCTTCCGGTCGGCGCGAGCACCCGTGCCGTCGGTGTCGGTGTAGGCCGTGGTGATCTCACCACCGAGGACGCCGGGCACGCTCTGGGCCATTGCGATGGCGGCGATGACACCGAGCGCACCGATGACGAACCGGACGTCGCCGAATGCGCCGACGGCCACCCGGGCAAGCTCGACAATGCCGAGCACTCCCGCCGCGGCAAGAATCGCGATGAGGACCGGTCCGAGTCGGAATGAGAGCAGCGTGTTGCCGGTCGCGGTCATGAGCAGCGATAGTGCGGTCACCACGTACACGCCGACAATCGCCACCGCGAAGCCGAGCGCGATGGTCCGCTGACGGAACCGCACGAGAACCCAGATGAGACCGATCAGCGTCAGGAGGCCGACGAGCGAGAAGTCGAACATCGGCAGCGGGAACAACGACCCGGCCTCGGGTAGGTAATGCGCCGCAGTGCCGCCACTCGCGGGCTTACTCGATGCTCGGGCGACCAAGTATGGACCCCACGCGATCAGTGCGACGAGCCCGGCGACAACGCCGATCGCGACAAGCCGTGCGAGTAGAACGAGCGTGGCGCGACGTCGGGTAGCACGCACCTGGGCGGTCGGGATTGCCTTGTTAGCCGCGCCGCGCCAGGCGGCAACGATCATCCACAACGTCAGCAGGATGACGACGCCGGCGAACAACCCGGTAAAAAGCGTGTAGAACGTCGCGGAGAGGCCGATGAAAAGCCCCGATGCGAGTACCGCTGGCCATGCGCCGGAGCGGATCGCATTGACGAATACGACCAGCATCGGCACGCCAAGCAGGATCAGGACCGCACCGTATGGCTCGGGCGACGCGAACATCACCGTCACGATCGTCACGGCGAGGGAGACGGCGATCCCACGGTCGGAGCCAAGCATCCGATTCCACAGCGCCGTCGCGATCGCGGCTGCAACGGCAATTGAGATGATCGCCCACGGCTTGTACGCTTCCCAGCCCGCGAGTCCGGTGAACTGCGCGTATCGGCCGCCCAACCAGAACCAGCCGGCCGGGTAGTAGGGGGCGAGGCCCTGATACGTCATGTCCGCGAGGTGCGGGGAGTCGGTGAGTCGGGTCAGGTACTCGGTTCGGAACTGCTGATCCACCGACAGACCGAACAGGTACAGCTTGGTTGCACCCAACGGCATCCCGAGCGTGATCGCGACCAGCACCGACATTCCGGCCGCCGATACGACCTGCTGGGCCAGCGGCCACCGGCGGTAGCGATAAGCGAGAGCGGCGACGACAAGTACCGCGATCGCAACTGCCTGCCCGACGGTCGTCAACGCGCGCGTCACGTTCGACGAATTGAAGGCCGGCCAGTCCACCTTGTCGATGACCAGTAGCGCAATGACCGCGACGATCAGACCGGCGAGGGCAGCCGCGACAATGGCGACGACGTCGGTCAGTCGGGACCGGCTCAACACCGACGTTGCGGAAACGGGACGCGGAGAATGCGGCAGGCTCACCGGTCTGAGGTTAGTGCACCAGAACTAGCCCGCCGCATTGATGCTGGCTAAACCGGAAGCTTGCGGAACACCGGGCGCGGGATGTGACGCAGCACCATCATGATGAAGCGGAACGGTCCGGGGACCCAGACGATTTCCTTGCCCTTAGCGGCCGCGGCGACGGCCATCTGCGCGACAACTTCCTTCTCGACGGTGAGCGGCGCGTCCTTGACGTGGGCCGACAAGCGAGTGCGGACCTGCCCCGGCCGCACGACGAGCACGCGAGAACCGAAGGGGCGCAACGCTTCTCCCAAACCGAGGTAGAAGCCGTCGAGGCCAGCCTTGGTGGAGCCGTACACAAAGTTGCTGCGACGCACACGCTCGCCGGCGACCGAACTCATCGCGATGATCTGGCCGTGACCCTGCGCGCGCAGCTTCTCGCCGAGTAGTACACCGACCGAAACGGCCGCGGTGTAGTTGATCTTGGCCTCCAGGACCGCGAGCTTGTGGTCCTGCCACGCTTGCTCGTCGTCGCCCTGGATTCCGAAGGCGACGATGGCGACGTCGATGTCACCACCGGCGAACGCCTTGTCGATGACGGTTGAATGCGAGTCGGTGTCGAGTGCGTCGAAGTCGATCTGCTCGACCGTTGTTGCGCCGGCAGCCTTCATTTTCTCGACGGCTGCCGCGGCGGCGGGGTCGTCGGGCACGGTCGCCAAGACGACCCGTGAGGCACCCTGCGACAGGTACTCGGCGGTGATGGCCAGGCCGATCTCGGAGCTGCCACCGAGAACGAGGACGGATTGTGGGACGCCGACGGCGTTGATCATTTTGAGTCCTTCAGTCGAGGGAGGTCTAGTTCAGTTCCAGGCGTCGGCCCATGTCAGACATGAACACGCCGGTGGGGTCGATGCGGCGCCGCGTGGCGATCCACTCGTCGACCTGCGGGTACATCTTGTGGAAGCTCGACGCCGACGTCCGCGAATCCTTCGCGGTGTACAGGCGACCACCCATCGACATCACGCGTGCGTCCAGTTCGTTGAGGAACTGAGCCAGGCCGCGCTTGATCG
>QIRE01000280.1_pt1 | contig 10917 bp, 9 predicted proteins | sample 2940141 | NCBI WGS metagenome assembly QIRE01 (sample SAMN09273532, study PRJNA473421) | Gut metagenome, whole genome shotgun sequencing project. | isolation source: gut tissue | host: Folsomia candida VU population | place: Netherlands: Amsterdam | collected 2016-03-06
GAATTCCGGGTGGCGACCGACATTCCGATTATGTCCGCCAGACCTTGGAAGAAGTGCCGCCTGCCGGGTTCGATCTGGTGGATGAGGGGGCGGTGGCTTGGGGTGACTGGCTTAGCACCCGCTATGAACAAAAGGCCCTGCGAGAGGGCCGCGTGCCGCATTACGTCACCTTTCGTCGTCAGGGCTGAAGGCACAGGACGCGCGCGGGAAAGAAGGCCCGCGCGCCGTCGCGCCTGCCTTAATTCGCCTGTTGGCGGATGTCGGGCGACAGGACCTCACACGAGAAGGCCAGAAAGCGGCCGTCCTGATTGCCGACGATCGCGCCCATCGGTTGGGGCTTCCAGCCCAGCTTCATCGCCATCCGCAAAAAGGCGGGCGGACCGAGAAACAGGCATTGCGTCGCATCCATCGTGAACAGATAGGCGTTTGCAACTTCGAGGATGCTGTCCGCCAGTCCCGGAATCGGGTGGGCGGCAAAGCGCGTCAGTTCCCATGCGTGGGAATCGACAGGGGGCGCGTCGTCACACAGGTTTTGCGGCATACCCGGCAGCAGCCCAAGATGGGCATCGCGGATCATGTAGGAATAGACCACGGTGCCACTGCCATAGCATTTGTCGGTGCGCTTCAGCCGTGCACCGCCCAGCACCTCACCGTTGCGATGGGCGATGACATAGGCGGTGTCGAAGGTATCATATTGTTCGAATTCGATCCCTTCGGCGTGGTGCAGCGGCCATGCCATGCGGTCCACAAAGATCTGTTTGCGCAGCCGCAAGAAGGACGTGACCAGATCGAAACGATGCAGGTCACGGGGCAAAACCAGGACTTCGACGCAAACGTCGGTCATATCGGTCATGATCGCCCCCTATTGCTTAAGATGTTCGGGCAACCGGGCGAGGCCCAGAAACTGCCGGCCTTTGGTTGCCGGATTCGGCAGCCACAGACCCCATTGCGTCACCTCAATCTTCAGCACGCCATCTACGGCATACTGGTCGAAATAGGTCAGCATGGTTTCGACCATGTCCTTGCTGAATTCTGCCGTTGCCAGCCGCGGCTCATGCATTCCACTTCCCATTCGCGACACTCCTTAGTTGCTGTCGGTTAAGAAATGCTTGCAAAACTGGGTTTGTCTGCCGAAAAATCGCTAAACTGCCTTTCCGGTATGTCCGATAAGGCATATTCTCGCGGAAAGATGACTAGGGGTGGGCAGAACGATGCTGCATGATCTGATTCCACATTTCGACGATGAGATCGCGTCCCTGCGTGAGATGGCGCCGACCGGCTGGATCATGGGGTTCAACCTGACGTTTCGGGGGCCGGAACATCTGTACAACGCCTACCCGGACGCCTGGCGCGCGGTGTATGAAGAGCGGAACTATTTCTTTGGCGACCCCATCGCGGTCTGGACCATCACCAATGACGGCGCGACCCGCTGGTCCGAGGTGCGCATCCCTGATGTGCGCGGAGTGATGGGGCAGGCCAAGAAATACAGGTTGAATTTCGGATGTGCGATTTCGCGCAAGGTGGCGGGCAAGCGGTCGTTTTTGACCCTGTCAAAGCCCGACCGGGAATTCACCGATCAAGAGATTCTGACCGCGCAGGCCAAGTTCACCTTGTGGACCGATCTTGTCACCAACCGTGCGGCGCTGACCGGGGCTGAACTGGACGTGCTGCGCTGTTTTCGCGATGGTTTGGGTCAGTTTGAAACAGCCGAGCATCTGGACATTTCGGAATCGACGGTCAAGCAGCGTGCAATCAAAGCGTGCAGCAAGCTGGGCGCCAAAACGCGAACGCAGGCGGTGGCACTGGCGGTTGCGCGGAACTATCTGTAGTCAACTTCAGAATTGTTCTATTTGTATGCTTATTTGTCCGATAGGCTATAATTTTTCTATTGCCAGCGGCCATCCGGATCGCGCAGCGATGGCTGTGGATTTTGGCCATTAAAGCCGCTAGATCGTGGGCTTGTATTTCCTTGCCGCGTGACCGGAGACGTTGATGAAGATTGCAGTTGTTGGTTTGGGTTATGTCGGCCTGTCTAATGCGGTTCTGCTGTCGCAGAAGTCGACCGTTGTGGCGCTGGACATCGACGAGGGGCGGGTCGCCGCCGTCAACGCCCGCAAAAGCCCGATCGAGGATGCGGACATTTCGCGCTTTCTGGCCGAACGTCCGCTTGATCTGACCGCGACGACCGATGCTGCCGCTGCTTTGGGCGGGGCGGAACTGGTGATCGTGGCCACGCCGACCAACTATGATCCGCGGACGAACGGCTTTGACACCTCATCGGTCGAGGCGGTGATCGCCACGGCGATGCAGCACGCGCCGGGCACGCCGATCATCGTGAAATCAACGGTTCCGGTGGGTTTTACTGCGCGGATGCGGGCCGAGACCGGGTTTGATGGGATCATCTTCTCGCCCGAGTTTCTGCGTGAGGGGCTGGCCCTGCATGATAACCTGTGGCCAAGCCGGATCATCGTCGGTGATCGGGGTGAGGCGGCCAAGAATTTTGCCGGATTGCTGGCCTCGGCCGCCGAGGCGCTTGAGGTGCCGGTGCTGCTGATCGACTCGACCGAGGCCGAGGCGATCAAGCTATTCGCCAACACGTTCCTTGCCATGCGCGTCGCGTTTTTCAACGAACTGGACAGCTATGCCCTGACCCACGGTCTTGATCCCCATGCGATCATCGAAGGCGTCAGCCTGGATCATCGCGTCGGCAATTATTACAACAACCCCTCATTCGGGTATGGTGGCTATTGCCTGCCCAAGGACACCAAGCAGCTGCTGGCGAATTATTCGGACGTGCCGCAGAACCTGATCGCGGCGATTGTCGATTCCAACACCACCCGCAAGGATTTCATTTCGGAACAGATACTTGCGCGCAAACCGCGGACGGTTGGCGTCTATCGTCTGGTGATGAAAGAAGGTTCGGACAATTTCCGGGACAGCGCGGTTCAGGGCATCATGAAGCGGATCAAGGCCAAGGGCGTTGAATGCATCGTCTTTGAACCGGCCCTGCAGGATCCGCATTTCTTCAACTCGCCCGTTCTTCGTGATCTGTCCGAATTCAAATCGCGCGCCGATGTGATCATCGCAAACCGCCGCCACGATGATCTGGCGGATGTGGCGGACAAGCTGTTCACCCGCGATCTGCTGCAACGCGATATCTGATATGGTGCTGGCCGATCTGATCGCAGGGCCGGCCCGATGACACCCGCCGCGCGGGTTGCCGCAGCGATTGGCGTTCTGGATCATATCCTTGGCGGTCAGCCCGCCGAACAGGCATTGCTGCGCTGGTCGCGGGGGAGCCGCTTTGCCGGGTCTGGCGACAGGTCTGCGGTGCGGGATCTGGTCTTTGATGCGCTGCGCTGCCGCGACAGCTTTGCCGCGCTTGGCGGGCCGGGCGGGCGGGGGCTGATGATCGGCGCGTTGCGGGCCGAGGGTCGCGATCCGGCCACCATCTTCAGCGGAGAGGGGCACGCCCCCGCACCTTTGTCCCCGGATGAGGGGCACGGGCCTGCGCTTGAAGGCGATCTTGCGGATATTCCCGATTGGATCGCCCCGATGTGGCGCGCGTCCCTTACGGGTGACGCCGTGCCGGTGGCGCAGGCGATGCGCCATCGGGCGCCGGTCTGGATACGCGTGAATACGCTGCGCGCGACCCCTGCCGTTGCCATCGCGTCCCTTGCCTCCGATGGGATAGAGGTCGCGCAAAACGACCACCTGCCCACCGCGCTGCGCGTTCTTTCGGGCGAACGTAAGCTGTCGCGCGCGCGCGCCTATACCGATGGTCTGGTCGAGTTGCAGGATCTGTCGCCGCAGCTTGCCTGCGCCGCCTTGCCAATTGCACCGCGCGGGCGGGTGCTGGATTATTGTGCGGGTGGCGGTGGCAAGACGCTGGCGCTTGCGGGCCGGGCGCAGGGCTTGCGCCTTGTCGCCCATGATGCGGACCCCGCCCGAATGGCAGACCTGCCTGCCCGTGCCACCCGTGCGGGCGCTCAGGTTCAGGTCACGACGCGCCCGTCGGGCGCATTTGATCTGGTCATTGCCGATGTGCCCTGTTCGGGGTCCGGGACATGGCGGCGGACACCTGATGCCAAATGGCGACTGACGTCCGACATGCTGGCGCAGCTGGTCGTCACGCAGGCCCAGATCTTGCGGCAGGTTGCCGGCCATCTGCGCCCGGGCGGGCATCTGGCCTATATGACCTGTTCCGTTTTGGTGTCAGAGAACGCCGATCAGGTGGCGTTATTCGTAAATAAAAACAATGAATTCTCGGTTGTATCTCAACGATTTTGGACGCCGCTGACGGGCAGCGACGGGTTCTTTCTGGCGCTGATGCAGCGGACCCGATGATGTCGCGGCAGCTGCGTCGCATTAACGCTATCTTAAGCGATCCTGCGCTATCCGGTCCCAAGTTGAGTCGCAGAAAGGTGCCTTCGATGGCCCATTGGGATGACCGGATCGGGATTTCGCGCAACGCCATGTCGGCGCTGCCATTGCTGTTGCTGCCGATGGGGGTTGGTGCCGCCCTGCTGATCCTCTGGCCGGGCGCAGGTGCAGGAACCGCCGCGATCATCTTTTCGACAATCGCGGTGGCCTGGTATCTGCTGGGCGGGGCGATTTCGGTCACGCATATGCTGCGCAGAATGGCCTCCAAGCGATCACTGGCCCTGATCCAGACCGAGGCTGCGTCCGCGCCCGAACCTGTCTGGGTGTGCGATGTGGCGGGCAAGGTGTTGTTTCAGAATACTGCGTCAAGGCAGGAATTCGGTGAAATCACGGGGCGCAATATCCTGAATCTGTTCGAACGGCTGCGGGCGGATGCGCTGCACGAGCTGACCGGCTTGACCGAACTTGGTGAGGCGTCGGGCTGTGCGGAAATCTCGCTTGCGTCGGGGGCGGTGATCGCGCTGAACCGCGCGCCGGGATCGGCCTTGCAGGTCTGGTCCTGCCACAAGCCGGGCGCGCAACCCGATGATCAGGACGCGGACATTGCCGACGATTTTGAGGCGATCCCCGTGGCCCTGCTGCGCCTGTCGCCGGATGGCCATATCCGTCGCGCCAATCTGGCCGCGCGTCAGCTGTTGGGCGCCGCCGCCTCTCAGGCAGAGGAAACCCATCTGGGCGCGTTGCTTGACGGGCCGGGCAGGCCGGTGCGTGACTGGATCAGCGATGTGTCGGCGGGGCGCGTCGACGCGCGGGCCGAAATGTTGCGCCTGCGCGCCGATGACAACGGCAAAGAACGCTACGTGCAGGTGACGCTGGCCCCGGACCCGTCCGAACGCCCCTGTCTGATCGCCGTTCTCAGCGATGCCAGCGCGCTGAAAACCCTCGAGGCGCAGTTCGTGCAAAGCCAGAAGATGCAGGCCATCGGCCAGCTTGCAGGCGGTGTTGCGCATGATTTCAACAACCTGCTGACCGCGATCCGGGGGCATTGCGATCTGCTGATGCTGCGCCATGACAAGGGCGATCCGCATTATGCCGATCTGGATCAGATCAGCCAGAACACCAACCGCGCAGGCGCCTTGGTGGGGCAGTTGCTTGCCTTCTCGCGCAAGCAGACGCTGAAACTTCAGACGCTGGACCTGCGCGACACTTTGGCAGAGCTGACGCATCTGCTGAACCGGCTTGTGGGCGAACGTGTGGGTCTGACCATCACCAACGATCCGTTGGTCCGACCGATCCGGGCAGATAAGCGCCAGCTTGAACAGGTCATCATGAACCTTGTCGTGAATGCCCGTGATGCCATGCCCGCAGGAGGAGATATCATCGTGCGCACCGAAAATGTCCGTCTGACCGAAGATATGTCGCGCGACCGCGTGTCCTTGCCCAGTGGCGATTACGTCTGCATCAGCGTCACCGATGACGGCTGCGGCATCGACCCCGAGACGCAGAACAAGATCTTTGAGCCGTTCTTCACGACGAAACGAACGGGTGAGGGGACTGGCCTTGGTCTTTCGACCGCCTATGGGATCGTCAAGCAAACCGGCGGCTATATTTTCTGCGACAGCGAAGTCGGCCGCGGAACCTGTTTTTCGCTTTATTTTCCCGCGCATGACAAACCTGATGAGGTTGAGGTGGTGGCCCCCGTCGCGCAGCCCGTTGCCCCGGCGATGGCCGTTCCGCAGCGCGCGACCGTCCTGCTGGTCGAGGATGAGGCGCCGGTCCGTGCCTTTGCCGCCCGCGCGCTGCGCCTTAAAGGCTATGAGGTGCATGAGGCAGACAGCGCCGAAGCCGCGCTGGAACTGCTGTGTGACAGCTTGCTTGCGGTGGATGTGTTCGTGACCGACGTGGTCATGCCGGGCATGGACGGGCCAAGCTGGGTGCGCACCGCATTGAAGGACCGTCCGCAGACACGCGTGGTGTTCATGTCGGGCTATACCGACAACATCTTTGGCGAAGGTCACGCGCCGGTGCCAAATTCTGCCTTCTTGGCAAAGCCGTTCACCTTGCAGGAGCTGGCCGACACCGTGGCGCAGCAACTGACCGCGCCCGCAACCCAAGTTCACTGACGCCCTGCGCTGTAAACGCTTTCTTAACGGATTGGGGCTGATGATCGGTCAGACGATTCGGACCATCACGCAAGATGCAGCTTGAAATACGGCCACGGATGACGCATCTGTTAAGGAACAATGTGTGAACATTCTGTCGGGCAGACAGATTGCCCCTTTCGCGGGGCTGTGAAATAACGGTGAGGATAGAAATGGCACAGGCGAGCATCTTCGACATGAACGACAAGCGAAGCGCGGACAAGCAGAAAGCCCTCGACAGCGCGCTGGCCCAGATTGAGCGTCAGTTCGGCAAAGGCTCGATCATGAAGCTGGGCAAGGATAACCCTGTGGCCGAGATCGAGGCAACCTCGACAGGCTCGCTTGGTCTGGACATTGCGCTTGGCATCGGTGGCCTGCCCAAGGGGCGTATCATCGAAATTTTCGGGCCGGAAAGCTCGGGCAAGACGACGCTGACCTTGCATGTCGTTGCCGAGGAACAGAAAAAAGGTGGCGTTTGCGCCTTTGTCGATGCGGAACACGCGCTGGACCCGCAATATGCGCGCAAGCTGGGCGTTGATCTGGATGAGCTGCTGATCAGCCAGCCCGACACCGGCGAGCAGGCGTTGGAGATCGTCGATACGCTGGTGCGTTCGGGCGCGGTCAGTCTGGTCGTCGTGGATTCGGTCGCGGCGTTGACGCCGAAATCGGAAATCGAAGGCGATATGGGCGACATGCAGATGGGCAGCCAGGCCCGTCTGATGAGCCAGGCGATGCGCAAACTGACCGCCAGCATCGGGCGGTCAAACTGCATGGTGATCTTTATCAACCAGATCCGCATGAAAATCGGCGTCATGTTCGGCAACCCCGAAACGACGACGGGCGGCAATGCGCTGAAATTCTATGCCTCGGTCCGGTTGGATATCCGTCGCACCGGCGCCATCAAGGACCGCGACGAAGTGATCGGCAACGCCACCCGCGTCAAGGTCGTCAAGAACAAGGTCGCGCCGCCCTTCCGGCAGGTGGAATTCGACATCATGTATGGCGAAGGCATCAGCAAGGTTGGTGAATTGATCGACCTTGGCGTCAAGGCTGGCGTGGTCGAAAAATCGGGCGCATGGTATTCCCACGGGGATGAACGGATCGGCCAAGGCCGTGAAAATGCCAAGCAATATCTGCGCGACAATCCGGAAATCGCCCATGCGATCGAAGACAAGATCCGCGCCAGCCACGGTCTGGATTTTGCGGTTGCGGGCGAAGAAGACGATTCCCTGACCGAAGAGTAATCATAAACCCGTTGACGGCGTGCCAGCCTGCGCGCCGTCAACGGCAAAGTTCATTGTCACTTTGGCGCGCCTGTGCGGGCATTGCTGGACAGGCGCGATGCGCGCGTTTAGACCGAACGCGACCCGGCATCTGCCGGAAGCATATCTGCGATGAAGGCCCGCCATGCCCAGTCTGAACGACATTCGATCCACTTTCCTTGGCTTCTTTGAAAAGAATGGCCACCGGGTAGTCGACTCTAGCCCGCTTGTTCCGCGCAATGACCCGACGCTGATGTTCACCAACTCGGGCATGGTGCAGTTCAAGAACCTGTTTACCGGGCTTGAAACGCGCGATTACACGCGCGCGACCACGGCACAGAAATGCGTCCGGGCTGGCGGCAAGCACAACGATCTGGACAATGTGGGCTATACCGCGCGTCACCACACGTTCTTTGAGATGCTGGGCAATTTCAGCTTTGGCGACTATTTCAAGGAACAGGCGATCCCCTATGCTTGGGAATTGCTGACCAAGGATTTCGGCATCCCGAAAGATCGCCTGCTGGTCACGGTGTATCATACCGACGATGAGGCTGCGAATATCTGGAAAAAGGTTGCCGGGCTGACCGACGACCGGATCATCCGCATCCCGACCAGCGACAATTTCTGGCAGATGGGGCCGACCGGCCCCTGCGGCCCCTGCACCGAAATTTTCTTTGATCACGGCGATCACATCTGGGGTGGGCCTCCGGGCTCGGCGGATGAGGATGGCGACCGCTTTATCGAGATCTGGAACCTCGTGTTCATGCAGAATGAACAGTTCGAGGATGGTTCGATGCGGGCGCTGGACATGCAATCGATCGACACCGGCATGGGGCTGGAACGGATCGGCGCGCTGTTGCAGGGCAAGCACGACAACTATGATACCGACCTGATGCGCAGTCTGATCGAGGCCAGCGCCCATGCCACCAGCGCCGATCCTGATGGGCCGGGCAAGGTGCATCATCGCGTCATCGCTGACCATCTGCGATCCACCAGCTTCCTGATTTCCGACGGGGTGATGCCCAGCAATGAAGGGCGCGGCTATGTTCTGCGCCGGATCATGCGTCGGGCGATGCGCCATGCGCATATGCTGGGTGCGCAAGACCCGGTCATGCACAAACTGGTGCCCGCGCTGGTGCGCCAGATGGGCACGGCATATCCCGAACTGACCCGCGCGCAGGCGCTGATTGAAGAAACGCTGCGCAGCGAGGAAACCCGGTTCCGGCAGACTCTGGATCGCGGTCTGCGGCTGCTGGATGATGAAATGTCGCGCCTGCCTGACGGCGCAAACCTGCCTGGTGAGACGGCCTTCAAGCTGTATGACACCTATGGTTTTCCGCTGGACCTGACGCAGGATGCGCTGCGCGAAAAGGGTCGCGCGGTGGATACCGACGGGTTTGACAGCGCCATGGCCGAACAAAAGGCCAAGGCGCGCGCGGCATGGGCGGGTTCGGGCGAAACGCAGGATGCCTCGGTCTGGTATGATCTGGCCGAGACGCATGGCGTGACCGAATTCCTGGGCTATGACACCGAAGAGGCCGAGGGGCAGGTGCTTGCCCTGATCGTCGACGGGGCGCAGGCCGATATGGCGGCCGAGGGTGCGACCGTCGCCATCGTGGTGAACCAGACGCCGTTCTATGCGGAATCGGGCGGGCAGGTCGGTGATACCGGTCTGATCAAGACCGATACCGGGGCGGCGCGCGTGACCGACACCAAGAAGGTTGCGGGCGTCTTTATCCATCAGGCGCAGGTGACGTTGGGCACGATCAGCCGCGGGCAGGGCGCGCAGCTGGCCGTCGATCATGGTCGGCGCGGCATGATCCGGGCCAACCACTCGGCCACGCACCTGCTGCACGAGGCGCTGCGCCGCACGCTTGGCGATCACGTTGCACAACGGGGCAGCCTGAACGCGCCGGACCGGCTGCGCTTCGATTTCAGCCATAATTACAACGTATCAGTCGACGAACTTGCGACGATCGAGGCTGAGGTGAACGATTTCATCCGCCAGAACTCGGCCGTGGAAACGCGGATCATGACGCCCGATGATGCGCGCGCGCTTGGCGCGCAGGCGCTGTTCGGGGAAAAATATGGCGATGAGGTGCGCGTCGTGTCGATGGGCCGTCTGGCTGACAGCGGCAAGGGCAGCGACGGCGCGACCTATTCGTTGGAACTGTGCGGGGGCAGCCATGTTGCGCGCACCGGCGATATCGGCGCGTTCACCCTGTTGGGCGACAGCGCCAGCAGCGCCGGCGTGCGCCGGATCGAGGCGTTGACCGGGCAGGCGGCGCTTGATCACCTGCGCAATTCTGACGCGCAACTGGCTGAAATCGCAGGCGTTCTTAAGGCGCAGGCGGGCGATGTCGTGAACCGTGTCAAGGCCTTGTCCGATGAGCGCAAGGCGCTGGCCAATGAGGTGGCGCAGTTGAAGCGGCAACTGGCGATGGGCGGCGGTGGCGCGTCCGAAGCCAAGGACATTGGCGGCGTCAAGTTCATTGGCCGCAAGGTTGACGGTGTTGGCGGCAAGGAGCTGGGCGCGCTGGTCGATGACATGAAGGCGCAACTGGGCAGCGGCGCGGTGCTGGTTCTGGCCGAGGCTGATGGCAAGGCCACGGTCGCGGCGGGCGTGACCTCGGACCTGACGGCGCGGATCAGTGCGGTGGCGCTGGTGCAGGCGGCGACGGCGGCGCTTGGCGGCAAGGGTGGCGGTGGCCGTCCTGACCGTGCGCAGGGCGGCGCGCCCAGCCTTGATGCGGCGGACGCGGCGATTGCCGAAGTCGAAAAACTGATCGGAGAGACAGCATGACTGCCCTGTGGATTGCGCATGTGAATGTGACCGACGCGGACGCCTATGGCAAATACGCCAAGGCGGCAGGCCCGGCGATTGCCGCACATGGCGGTGTGTTTCTGGCACGCGGCGGCCGCTATCAGCAGCTTGAGGGCAATGATCGTCCGCGCAATGTCGTCGCCCGCTTTCCCAGCTTCGAGGCCGCGGTCGATTGCTATCACAGTGCCGAATATCAAGCCGCGCTGGAATTCGCGCGCGGCGCGTCCGAGCGTGATCTTGTGATCGTCGAGGAGACCCTGCCTGCGGAATAAGGTGGCGTCTTAAGGCTTCCGTGCTAGATTCGCGG
>QIRE01000281.1_pt1 | contig 10882 bp, 8 predicted proteins | sample 2940141 | NCBI WGS metagenome assembly QIRE01 (sample SAMN09273532, study PRJNA473421) | Gut metagenome, whole genome shotgun sequencing project. | isolation source: gut tissue | host: Folsomia candida VU population | place: Netherlands: Amsterdam | collected 2016-03-06
CCGATCTGGCCTCGTCGGCTTTGCGGCACCCGATGCCAATGGCAACTGGACCGGCTTTGACGTGGCCTATTGCAAGGCGCTGGCTGCGGCGGTTCTGGGCGACCCGGCCAAGGTCAAATATGTGCCGACGACCGGCCAGACGCGTTTCACCGCGCTGTCCTCGGGCGAGGTTGACGTGCTGGCACGGAACTCGACCTATACATTCTCGCGCGATACCGACCTGAAGCTGGACTTTATCGGCGTCAACTATTTCGATGGTCAAGGCTTCATGGTTCGCAAGGATCTGGGCGTGACCTCGGCCAAGGAACTTGATGGCGCCACCGTCTGCATCCAGACCGGCACCACGACCGAGCTGAACCTTGCCGACTACTTCAAATCGAACAACATGACCTATCAGCCGGTCAATATCGACAGCAACGCCGAAGGCGAACAGCAATACATGGCTGCGGCCTGTGATGCCTATACCACCGACGCGTCGGGCCTTGCGGCAACCCGCGCGGCGTTTGCCGACCCGGAAAACCATATCATTCTGCCCGAGATCATCTCGAAAGAACCGCTTGGGCCGGCCGTGCGTCACGGCGACAACAACTGGGGCGATATCGCCCGCTGGACGCTGTATGCGCTGATCGCTGCCGAAGAATACGGCGTCACCTCGAAAAACATCGAAGAGCTGTCGAAATCCTCGCAGAACCCCGAGGTTCAGCGACTTCTGGGCACGACCGACGATCTGGGCGCGATGATCGGGCTGGACAAGGAATGGGCGAAACGCGCCATTCTGGCCAGCGGCAACTATGGCGAGATCTTTGCCGCCAATATCGGCGAACAGACACCCATCGGCTTGGCGCGCGGTCTTAACGCCCAGTGGACGCAGGGCGGCCTGATGTATGCGATGCCGTTCCGTTGATTTATTGACAGGTTCGGGGGCGCCGGTGCGCCCCCGTTCAGCTTGCCCAAGCCAAAGACCGACCGGCCATTTCCATAAGCGGCATAAAGCCGAAGGCTGGCAACAGGGGAACATAAAATGACCGATTTCTCGGCTCCGGCGACCCCGCCGTTCCGCCTGAGTATGCTGATCTATGATCGGCGCTACCGCTCGATGACGTTTCAGGTCATCATCTTCATTCTTGTCATGGCGCTGTGCTGGTGGTTGGTGAACAACACCATCCGCAACCTGTCGGCGATGGGAAAATCCTTTGATTTCGGGTTCCTGTTCCAACGCGCGGGCTATGACATTCCGCAGACGGCGATCCCCTATACCTCGGACAACACGCATTTTCGCGCCGCCATGGTGGGGCTGCTGAACACGCTGATCGTGTCGATTCTGGGCTGCATCGCGGCCACCGTGGTTGGCGTGATTGCGGGCGTGGCACGGCTGTCGAACAACTGGCTGATCGCGCGGCTGATGACCGTTTATGTGGAAATCTTCCGGAACATCCCGCTGTTGCTGTGGATTTTGGCCGTCCTTGCGATCTTCACAGAGATTTTGCCGCCGCCCAACGCCTTTCGTGGCGATGATCCGGCAGCCTCGATGATCCTGTTCGACAGTGTCGCGCTGACGAACCGCTATACCGCGATCCCGACGCTTGCGATGACGAATGACCCCAGCAGCCTGAATGTCGGCGCGGGGATCACGATCAGCTGGGCCACGATTGCGCTGGCCGTTGCACTGATCGGTGGCTGGTTTGCCCGTCGCGCGCTTTTGGCGCAGGCGCAAAAGCAACAGGATGCGACCGGGCTGCGTCCGACGACATGGTGGAAAAGCCTTGCGGTCATGACCATTCCGGCGCTGCTGCTGATCTGGTTCTTCGGGCTGCATCTGGAATATCCCGAACTGCGCGGCTTCAACTTTACCGGCGGCCTGAACGTGCAGAACGCGCTGGTCGTGCTGTGGCTGGCGCTGACGCTGTATACCGGGGCGTTCATCGCGGAAATCGTGCGCGCCGGTATTCTGGCCGTCAGCCGCGGCCAAAGCGAGGCCTCCTTTGCCCTTGGGATGCGGCCAAAGCGCACGATGAATCTGGTGATTTTGCCGCAGGCGCTGCGGGTGATCATTCCGCCGCTGATCTCGCAATATCTGAACCTGACCAAGAACAGCTCTCTGGCAATCGCGGTCGGCTATATGGATTTGCGCGGCACGCTTGGGGGCACCACCCTGAACCAGACCGGACGAGAGCTTGAAGCAATCGTCCTGATGATGCTGATTTATCTGATGCTTAGCCTTCTGATCTCGGCCGGGATGAACCTGTTCAACGCCAGCGTCAAATTGAAGGAGCGCTGAGATGAGCGAAACTCATGCACAGACCGTGGCCTTCGTGCGCGATACGATGCTGCCGCCCGCGCCGCCCCCGGTGCAGGGGACCGGCGCGGTCAAATGGCTGCGCGACAACCTGTTCGCGGGGCCGATCAACACCGCGCTGACACTGGTTGCGCTGGCCATCATCTGGTTTCTGGTCAGCCATTACTGGGACTGGTTCGCGCATTCCGTCTGGAACGCCGACAGCCTTGGTCAGTGCCGCCAGATCATCCTTGAAACCTGGGGTGAGGGCGCGCGCGGCGCCTGTTTCGCCGTGATCCGCGAACGCTGGAATCAGTATCTGTTCGGCTTCTACCCGACCGAACTGTATTGGCGGCCGACGATGACCTTCGGCCTGATGTTCGTCGCGCTGGCCCCGGTTCTGTTTTCCGAAGCGCGCACCATCCGCCGCGTCCTTCTGCTGGTCGCGACCATCGGCACGCTGTGGGCGATGATCGCGCTTGGCGCGCCGACGGTCTGGCTGCTGTTCGCGGCCATCGTGCTGATCGGCGGGCTGGTTCTGGCCGAAACGCGCCCTGCAACGCTGCTGATCTTTTCGCTGCTGTTCCCGTTTCTGGGCGTCTGGTGGCTGTGGGGCGGGTCGCTGTGGGGACCGATCTTCGTGCTGGTCGGCCCGCTTCTTGGCTGGCTGGCCTGGAAACTCGTCGGGCGCTTTTCGGCCTTACTGGCGACGGTGGCGATGATCCTTGTGACGCTGCTGTTCTGGCTGTTCTTCGCGGGTGACGCAGCCAACGACGCCGAGGGGCTGCTGTCGCTGGCGATCACGCCGGTCGCATCCGACAGGTTTGGCGGCTTTTTGCTGTCGATCACCATCGGCGTGGCGGGTATCGCGCTGTCGCTGCCGATGGGGATCATGCTGGCCCTGGCGCGGCGATCCGACATGATCCTGGTGAAATCGCTGGCCGTGGTGTTCATCGAATTCATCCGCGGTGTTCCCCTGATCAGCCTGCTGTTTGTGGCATCGCTGCTGCTGAACTATTTCCTGCCGCCGGGCACCACCTTCGACATCATCCTGCGCGTCATCATCATGGTCACGCTGTTTTCGGCCGCCTACATGGCCGAGGTGATCCGCGGCGGTCTGGCCGCCCTGCCACGTGGCCAGTATGAGGCCGCCGACGCCCTGGGACTGGATTACTGGAAGGCGCAGCGGCTGATCGTCCTGCCGCAGGCGCTGAAAATCAGCATCCCCGGCATCGTTTCGACCTTCATCGGCATGTTCAAGGACACCACGCTCGTGACCTTCGTGGGCCTCTATGACCCGCTGAAATCCATGTCCGACGCCGTGCGCGCGAATATCGCGTGGAAGGGCATCTACTGGGAGCCGTTCATCTTTGTCGGCGCCATTTTCTTCATCATCTGCTTCGGCATGTCGCGCTATTCGATGTATCTCGAACGCCGACTTGCGCGCGACCACAGGTAAGGAGGCCGCCATGAGCGAACCGATCACCCGCAATATCGACCGCGCCCAGATGCAGGTCAGCGACGAAATCGCCATTGATATCCACAACATGAACAAGTGGTATGGCAACTTTCACGTCTTGCGCGACATCAATCTGACGGTCCATCGCGGCGAACGCATCGTCATCGCCGGGCCGTCCGGCTCGGGCAAATCGACGTTGATCCGCTGTATCAACCGGCTTGAGGAACATCAGTCCGGCCAGATCATCGTCGATGGGGTCGAATTGACCAGCGACATCAAGAATATCGACAAGGTCCGGTCCGAGGTTGGGATGGTGTTCCAGCATTTCAACCTGTTCCCGCATCTGACGATCCTTGAAAACTGCACCCTCGCGCCGATCTGGGTCCGCAAGGTTCCCAAAAAGCAGGCCGAGGAAACGGCCATGCATTTTCTGACCAAGGTCAAGATCCCTGATCAGGCGCATAAATATCCCGGCCAATTGTCTGGCGGTCAGCAACAGCGCGTGGCCATTGCGCGCTCGCTGTGTATGCGCCCGCGGATCATGCTGTTTGATGAGCCGACCTCGGCGCTTGATCCCGAAATGATCAAAGAGGTGCTGGACACCATGATCGAGCTTGCCGAAGAGGGCATGACCATGCTGTGCGTGACGCATGAGATGGGCTTTGCGCAGGCGGTGGCGAACCGGGTGATCTTCATGGATCAGGGGCAGATCGTCGAACAGAACAACCCGCATGATTTCTTCAACAACCCGCAATCGGAACGGACCAAACTGTTCCTCAGCCAGATCCTGGGGCACTGACATCGCGGATCGCGGGGGGCTTTGCCCCCGCGAATGCCGGCCCTCTCAATGGGGGCCGGCATTCGCATTTACAGGGAAATCGCGGTCAGGTGCGCCCGTCGAAACGGACGAAATCCATGACGCTGCCAAGGCCGGGCACAACCTCGGCCCAGCTTTCGATCTGAAAATCCACAACCAGCGTGGCGCAGGTCGGATAGCGGCGGAAGTCCGGGTCAAGCGGCGCCCGCGCAGGCAGCATCGCCGCCAATTCGGAAATGCCGGGATTGTGGCCCAGAATCATGACCGTGGGATACGTCGCGGTTTTCAGAATCGCCAGCATCTTGTCAGGGCTGGCCTGATACAGGCCCCCTTCAAGCCTCAACAGCGGGCGGGTTTCCAGCGCCGCACCTGCCACCGATTCCCACGTCTGCTGGGTTCGCTGTGCGGACGAACACAGAACCTCTTCGGGTTCATACCCGCGCGAGGCCATCCAATCGCCAAGGGCACGGGCAGACCGCCTGCCGCGATCATTCAGCGGGCGGTTCTGATCGGCCAAAGTCGGATCGTCCCATGCCGATTTGGCATGGCGCGTCAGAATCAGGCGGCGATGTCCTAGGGGGGTCATTCTATTCGTGCCTCATTGCCTAGCATCTTGGTTCCCGAAGCCTGCCACATGGATCGCCCATGCGGCAAGTATCGGTGCAAGATTATTCGGAAATTACAGCGATGTGTCGCCTTGACGCAGGCCGTGGGGGCGGGTGCTGGGCGGGGTTGACCGGATCAGACTGCCCGCGCCATGTTCCGTGAACAGTTCCAGCAGCGACGCGTTGGCCACGCGCCCATCCAGAATCACCACCGCGCGCACCCCGTCCTGCAGCGCCTTCAGCGCGGTTTCGGTTTTCGGGATCATGCCACCTGCAATCGTGCCATCGGCGATCATGTCGCGCACCTGATCGGGGTGCAGCTGAGTCAACACCTCGCCATTGGCGTCCTTGACGCCCGCGACATCGGTCAGCAGCAGCAGGCGATCGGCGCGCAGCGCGCCCGCAATCGCACCTGCGGCGGTGTCGCCATTGACGTTGAATGTTTCATTATCCGCCATGCCGGTCGCCACCGGCGCAATCACCGGGATCATCCCCGCGCGATACAGATCGCGAATGATCTGAACGTTCATTTCAACCGGCGTGCCGACATAGCCCAATTCGGGGTCATCAGCCTCGCACACCATCAGATCGTCGTCCTTGCCGCTGATGCCGACCGCGCGACCACCCGCATCATTGATCGCCTGAACGATCCGCTTGTTCACCAGCCCCGACAGAACCATCTCGACGACTTCGACGGTTTCCTTGGTGGTCACGCGCTTGCCGCGCACGAAGTTGCTTTCGATGCCCAAGCGGCCCAGCAATTCGTTGATCATCGGCCCGCCGCCGTGACAGACGACCGGGTGAATGCCGACCTGCTTCATCAGCACGATATCGCGCGCGAATTCGGCCATGGCATCGTCATCGCCCATCGCGTTACCGCCGAATTTGACGACGACGACAGCCCCGGAATAGCGCTGCATATAGGGCAGAGCCTCTGACAAGGTACGAGCGGTTGCGGTCCAGTCCCGGTTCATGTTCTGCTTTCTCATCCTTCAAGGCCCCCAAGCAACGGCCCGGACCGTAGGACGCATCGGCGCATCAGTCCAGACCGGCAATAATCGCACGCAGGGTCGCGATGCCGTGACCCTTCTCCGATGATGTGATCACAATCTGCGGGAAGGCGGCGGGGTGCTTTTGCAGCTCTGCCTCGACCTGTTCCAGCACGGGTTTCAACGCATTCGGTCCCAGCTTGTCGGTTTTGGTCATCACAACCTGAAACGGCACGGCCGAGCGGTCCAGCAGGGTCATGATCTCATGATCGACGGGCTTCACGCCGTGACGCGAATCGATCAGGCAAAACGCGCGGCGCAGCGTCGGACGCCCGGCCAGATACTTCTTCAGCAGCGCCTGCCATTTGGCGACCACGGCGACCGGCGCCTTAGCAAAGCCATATCCCGGCAAGTCGACCAGATAGGAATGTTCGCCAAGCGTGAAATAGTTGATCTCTTGCGTCCGCCCGGGCGTGTTCGAGGCGCGTGCAATACCGTTGCGCCCAGTCAGCGCATTGATCAGGCTTGACTTTCCGACATTGCTGCGACCGGCAAAGCAAACTTCGGGGCGGTCGGCAGGCGGCAGGCCGTCCATGGCGACGACGCCTTTCAGGAAATCGACGGGGCCTGCAAACAGCAGCCGCGCAGCCTCGGCCGCGGCGGCTTCGGGTTCGGGGGCAGGGGGGAATGCAACCTTCACGCGGCAACCTCTTGTCCAAGGGCGATGTCACCGCCGGTGACGACCTCGGCGAAGATGCCGAAATCGGTATGCCCGTAAAGCCGGTCGAGCGTTGCCAGCATGTCGATGTCACGCGTGCCGGTATCCGTATCGGCGCTGGTTGCGTCGCAACGCCCGATATGTTCGGTCACGCGCAGTTCGACATCGCCGATGCGGATGATCTGGCCGATCAGATCGCGTTCGGCCCAGGGTTGCAAGCCCTCGACCCACAGATTGCCGCGCCAACGGTGCAGGCCAAGCTGCTGGCCCGATTTTGCTTCCAGATCGGCAAGGCTGGACAGCGACAGAATCGACAGCCACGGCCATTTCTGATCCGTCCAGATGCCCGCGCCGCGCACCAGACGCGTGGGTGCAGGCGCCGTATCGGGCCAGACCGGGCGCAGCCATTCAACCAGACGGTCGCTGTCGGTTTCCGGGTCGATCACCAGATCGGGCTGTGTCGGTTGACGCAGGTGCAGGCGGCCATTGTCGGTCCAGCCGCCGCTGATGGCTTGAACCGCGGGCGACTGAACGCCGCGGATAAAGCAGGATTTCGGCAACCAGCGATCCGGTTGCCCGTCGGTCTGGCTGGCCTGTGCATTACGCTCACCCGCCTGGGTCAGGACGGCCCATTCGCGATCACCTGGCAGCCGTCGTCCGGCGGACAGGGTGATCTGCGTCAATCCTTCGCCACCGATCGACTTGATCGGATGACGCCGGATATGGGCCAGTCGCGCCGTCACTTGCCGTCCTTTTTGGACCGTGCCGGGATCGACGACCTGATATTGCCGAACAGATCGGGGCGATGCCCATGCATGGACATGATCGTGTATTGCTGGGCAATCGTGATCACGTTGTTGGTGATCCAGTACAGAACCAGACCCGAGGCAAAGCCGCCCAGCATGAACATGAAGATCCACGGCATCCACGCAAAGATCATCTTTTGCGCCGGGTCGGTGGGCGCCGGGTTCAGCTTCTGTTGCAGCCACATGCTGATGCCCAGCAGGATCGCCAGCGCGGGCAGCGACAGCGAATGCAGCAGCGTGCCTTGGGCGGGCGCGGCAAAGGGCAGCAGGCCGAACAGGTTCAGCAGCGATGACGGATCAGGTGCCGACAGGTCACGCAGCCAGCCAACCCACGGGGCGTGGCGCAACTCGATCGTGACGAAGATCACCTTATAGAGCGAAAAGAAGATCGGGATCTGCAACAGGATCGGCAGACAGCCAGCTGCAGGATTGACCTTTTCGCTTTTATACAGCGCCATCATTTCCTTTTGGAATTTGACGCGGTCGTCGCCTGTGCGGGCCTTCAGCTCCTCCATCTGGGGCTGCAATTCCTTCATCTTCGCCATCGAGATGTAGGATTTGCGCGCCAGCGGGAACACCAGCAGCTTCAGAATGAAGGTCAGCGCGATGATCGACCAACCCATATTGCCGATCATTCCGTGCAGCCAGTGCAGAACCTGGAAGATCGGTTTGGTCAGGAAATAGAACCAGCCCCAGTCGATCGAATCGACAAAGCGGTCGATGCCCGGCGTGGTTTCATAGCCCTTGATAATCTCCCACACCTTCGCTCCGGCGAACAGATAGCCTTGGCTTTCGTAGGATGCGCCCGGCGCAATCGTCTGCATCGGATAGCGGGCTTCGGTCTGATAGATATCGGCGCCGTCAGCGTATTTCACGACCGCGGTAAAGGCGTGGCCGGGGGCGGGGGCCAGCGTCGTCATCCAGTATTTGTCGGTAAAGCCGACCCAACCGTTCTCGCTGACCTCAAACACCTCGGCGCGGCCTTCGCGCTCGACCGGATCCAGATCGGCGATGTTTTTATACTTCATCTCGATCAGTTCGCCGTCATGCATCCCGACGGCGCCTTCGTGCAGCACGAAGAAGTTCTGCGTATCAGGGCGGCCATGGCGGGCGATGATGCCATAAGGTGCGGCCGAAAACGCAGCAGCGCCGTTGTTTTGCAGGCTTTGCGACACGGTGAACAGGTAATTCTCATCCAGCGCAAATGTGCGTCGGAAGATCTGGCCCGCGCCGTTATCCCAGGCCAGCGTGACCGGCGCGCCCGGCGCCAATGTGTCACCGGATTCGACCGTCCAGATCGTTGCTGGACCGGGCACCAGTGCCGGGTCGGTGCCCGCGCCGGGGGTCCAGCCATAGACCGCATAATAGGGCTTCGCGGTTCCGGTCTGGATCGCATCGGTCGCCGTTGCCGATGAGGGCGACAGCAGCCGCACGTCAGGCGAGCCTTCGTCCAGCGTTTCTTGATACTTGACCAGCAGCAGATCGTCGATCCGACCACCCGCCAGCGAGATCGAGCCTTTCAGCGAAGGCGAGGAAATCTGAATCCGGCCAATTTCGGCCGCCGGTTCATCCGCGGTCGCGCCCAGATCGGCAACCCCGCCCGGTGCGGCGCCCGTGGCCACCGTGCCATCGGGATTGGCGGGGGCCACGATGCCCTGTTCGGCGACCGGCTGCGTCGGGTCTTGCGCCACGGGGTCTGGGGCAAAGACGGTGTACCAGATCAGAATCACCAGAAACGACAGAACCGTCGCCAGGATCAGATTGCGGTTGTTATCGTCCATTCAGGTGTCCACCGTCATCGCGTCAGTCGCGCCGGTTCAACAGAAGGGGGCGTCAAACGTCAAGCAGATTTGGCCGAAACCCCTGCGTCGATGGCCGGAACATGGTCCTGATGGCGATCCTAGCCGACATTTCGTTGGGCGATACCGGGCAACAGCGCATTGCGGTCATCGTGGCGGATCAAAAAGGCATAGCTGTCGTCCAGCGGCATCGGGCGGGCGATGGCATATCCCTGCGCCTCATCACAGCCCATCTGGGCCAGGAACGAATGTTCTTCCCGCGTTTCAACGCCTTCGGCCAAGGCGGTGATGCCCAGACGTTCGGCCAAAGCCAGCATGGCCAGGATCATCCGCTGCTGGCCGGGGTCAATGTCACAGCCCGCGACAAAGCTGCGGTCGATTTTCAGCCGGTGAATGCCGTATTGCCGGATGGTGTCAAAACAGGCGTAGCCGGTGCCGAAGTCATCCAGATCCAGCTGACATCCCGCGCGGACAAGCCGTGACAAATTCGCGTGTGCGGCCGAGCCGAGATTGATCGCGCCCACGCTTTCCAAAACCTCTATCGCCAGACGGTCGGGGGAAATTCCTTGCCGGTCCAGCTCCCAAAGCACCGATTCTGCAAAGCCTGCCTCTGCCAGTTCCGACTTGGCGACATTGACCGACACGGTCGGGACATGGTGTCCGCGTGCGTCCCATTGACGAATGGCGGACAGGGATTGGCGCAGCATCGTTTGTGCCAGCGCAGCATGATCCTGTGCGGTCATGGTGGGCATGAAGGCCGCGGGTGCCAGCAGGCCGCGGGTGGGGTGACGCCAGCGGGCCAGCGCCTCGAACCCGGTGACGGCGCCGGTGTGACAGGAAACCTGCGGCTGAAAATGCGCTTCTATCTGGTTCAGTGCCACGGCCTCGGCCACGCTGTCGGGGATCACGGCAGGGGCGGCGGCGGTGCTGGTGAAATCATAAAGCTGCACATGGCCAAGCGCCTCGACCGGCAAATCTGCCAGACGCTGCCGGGCGGCGTCGATCATCTGCGTGGCGACCGCACCCGCCGCGTTGGCGTGGTGCATCACCACACAGCTAAGCACCGGCGTGATCACCCCGCCGCCTGCCGCGATCCGGCTTTGGCCGGCGGCCTGCAAGCGACGCGCGACGCGCACAGCCTCGGCATCGCCACGATTTTTCAGGGTAACGGAAAACAGCCCCGGCGCGATGATCTGAACCGGGTCTTCGGGGCGGATCGCGTGGCTAAGCCGCATACACAGCGCGACCATCAGCTGCCCGAATCCGGCCTTGCCCAGATGCGCGGTCAGAAGGTCCAGATTTTCCAGCCGCAAGACAAGCAGGCTGGTGGGCTGGTCATGCCGCATCCCCATCGCTGCGGCGGCAAGCCGGTCCCAGATCTGCTGCATGGATCGCGTCACCCTGTCCCGCATGG
>QIRE01000282.1_pt1 | contig 10872 bp, 9 predicted proteins | sample 2940141 | NCBI WGS metagenome assembly QIRE01 (sample SAMN09273532, study PRJNA473421) | Gut metagenome, whole genome shotgun sequencing project. | isolation source: gut tissue | host: Folsomia candida VU population | place: Netherlands: Amsterdam | collected 2016-03-06
GGTATCGGACCTCGGCCTTGCCCATGCTTCGGTTCATGACTTCGATCTCCTTGATCTGCGGAGGTAATTTGCTGTCTCGCCATGTGGCCCTTTACCTTTCGATGGGAGACCGCTCGTTCAGGGGAGCGTTTACGCTCATGAGGTTGAGAGAGAGCACCGCCTCAAGACGCTCGTCAGTGAGATACTGGCGCGATGTCATCAGACTTCGCAGGGCGCACAATCCCGATGGGCTTCCTCCTAGGTCCCTACAACTCCTGGCTCGAATATTCGGAGGGCACCGAGGCCCTAATACATCTCACGCACGAGGGGTACCGGCATGTGATGCTTTACCCTCAGACGATGGAATTGTTGGGATTCTCTGAGAAGGAGATAGCGGCAGACAAGTGGAAATCAGAGAGGGCAGAAAAGGAGCGTGCCGCGGGATTCCCAACACTCCACGCACATGCGCTCCTTGGTTTGTGGGGAGCGTTCGAGCGACTCGTCGAGGACATATTCGTTGCGGCGATCGTGGACGCTCCAGAGCTCCTGGAGATGGGCAAGTGTGCCAACCTAAAGTTGCCTTTGAAGGTTGCCCTGTCGGCAGGGGAAGACCGAGCGAACGCGGTTCTGAGGGAGGTTGTGCGAGCTACTGGTTCGGACCTCAAGGCCGGAATCAATCAGTTCGAAAATATCCTCGAATATGTGTCCCTGGGTGGCCCCACACCCGACAACGTAATAACCGCGGTATTCTCGGCCCAGCAGATCCGGCACGTGTGGGCACATAGAGGCGGGGTGGCCGATGCGAAGTTCGTTGATAAATGCCCCGGTCGCGCGGCGGTTGGCGACAAGCTGTTGATTGATATCGGTGAGTTCTCGCGTCTGATGCACGGATTGCATATGTATGGCTGGACGATTATGAACCGCCATCTACGGAATACGGGATATCCACCCGCATTCAAGGAGTGTTCCGGTTACGAGGGCACATGGGACGACTGGCGCTAAAAAGAAGCCCCCAGCGATTAGTTGAGGGCCCTTCTTGGCGATGGCCAATCCGACCACCGCACCCACGGCTAACGAGGAAGCCCAGGCAGCCAATCCGCACCTTCGTACCCCGACGTTCACTCGCGAAGTGTGCCACCGGCGGCGACTTGCGCGGAAGGTTTCTGCCAACAGAGAAGGAAAATCATCCGAGGTCGAACGCCTAGAAGCGACGGAACGGCTTCCGCTTTCCAGGAAGCTGCGACGCCGGCACGTTCGCGTCCTCCGACAGGCACATCGACCGGATCACGTTGTGGAACACCACGAGACCGTAGACGTTCGGTGCGCTGACAATGCCGTAGCTGCGCGGAACCATGTCCGCGGTGATGCCGAGGCCCATCATGTTGGCGAGCTGGGCGGCCGGATCAACACCCGCGTTATCCCAGGCGACGATCAACATATGCGTCGAGATCGCGTAGGCGTAGTAGGCGGCGGTGAGCGCCTTGGTCACCGACAGCTCCGACAGCGGCATCGTCTTGTTGAAGTCCGCGCCCTGGTGGTAGTTGTGCGTCATCCCGATCGCGATGTCCGACGGCGCGCCGCCGACGTAGGGGGCCAACGCCAAGACGCTGGAGAGAATCGTCTCGGTGGCGTTGAAGTCCGCCGGATCGGCCGGGATCAGGTTGTAGGGAACCTGTGCCTTCTTCATACCGCCGTGAAGCTGCTTAGAAAGTCGGACAATCTGAGCGTCGACCCGCGGATCCTTGTTCAGGAACCGCAGATAGTTGGTGGTACGAGTCGCGATGCGGTCCAGCGGGAGGGATCCGATCGACGGGCAGGTGTCCGCATTGGCCAGCTGTACCTGGCCAGCGATGTCCTTGACGAGCGCGGGGACGTCGTTCGCAAACGCGAGATTCTTGATGGGCTGTCCGGCCGCACCCTTCTCCTCGCGTGTCACTGACACGATGCAGGACTTGACGAGGCGCGCGCTGAGCGCCTTATACAGCTGCGTCGCAGCGAACACGCCAAGGAAGATCGGCAGCGTAATCAGGGTGCCGATACTGATTGGCCCGTAGAGCGTTCCGATCGGCGGCATACTGCGACGGGCGATCGTCAGCGGCACGATCGCCGTGACGTAGAGGTAGAGCCACGCCGTTTCGACGGCCTGGGCCAGTGTGAGGTTCTCGACTCGAATCTGTTGTGTCGCACGCCCTTCCCGGACGTTGACGAGCTGCGTCACGATCCACTGCGAGATGGGATCGCGGTAGGTCATGATGGGCGCCTTGTCAGTGGCACCCAGTTGATATGGATGGTTGGAGACCCACAGCGACGACACCCTCGTTCGCTTCATGTCGCGGTGCGCCTGTGCCTTCATCGACGCCGCGGTGTCACGCGCCGCCTTCGGCAAGTGGGGAACAAAGGAATCGAAGAGGGCGTCGTAAACCTTCCCCAAGGTCGCGAACTGGGAGCCAACACATTCCTTGGGCACCGGAGTATTAGGCGTATTCGACGCCGCGCGGTTCTGCGTCGTCGGCGCTGCGGCCGCCGGAGCAGCGGTCCGGCCGTCGACTCCGCCGAGTACAACGGAAACGGCTGCCACGAACGTGATGCCGCCAAGGATGACGCGTCGTGCCGAGGGCAGACGGTATCGCGATGTGGACAAGTGATTCCCGACCTCTAATTACGCTAACCAACCGGGCACCCGCGTAACCAAAGGTGCACCTCGCCGAACTGTAGCAAGGTCGATGGCGCCGTGTCGGATACTGTTGCGTTCGTGCTTCTCTCCGACCGTGACATTCGAGCCGAAATTGCCGCCGGTGCGTTGGCGATCGATCCGTACGAACCAAAGCTGGTGCAGCCGTCGTCGGTCGACGTTCGCCTAGACGGACTGTTTCGCGTCTTCAACAACACGCGCTACACCCACATCGACCCGGCTCAACGCCAAGATGAGCTGACCACGCTCGTCGAACCGGAACCGTCGGAACCGTTCGTATTGCATCCAGGCGAATTCGTGCTCGGCTCGACGCTGGAAGTCTGCACGCTGCCCAATGATCTCGCTGGCCGACTCGAAGGCAAGTCGTCGCTCGGCCGACTCGGGCTCCTCACACACTCGACGGCGGGTTTCATCGATCCAGGCTTCTCCGGGCACATCACCTTGGAGTTGTCGAACGTCGCGAACCTGCCGATCACGCTGTGGCCGGGCATGAAGATCGGTCAGCTGTGCCTGATCCGACTCTCGTCGCCCGCCGAACATCCGTACGGCAGCGCGAGCGTCGGATCCAAATACCAGGGGCAGCGTGGGCCAACACCGTCGAAGGCTTATCTGAACTTCGAACAAACTGATTCATAGCGGTTAGGAATCAGTTCACGTCGACGCCACGTCGGCGCCCCCACTGCGACGAACTGCCCGCGTACTCAAGAGGGTATGAAGGTCACAGTTATTGGATGCGGTTATCTCGGCGCCACTCACGCGGCCTGTATGGCGGAGCTGGGGCACGAAGTTCTCGGTATCGACGTCGACCCTGCCAAGATCGCCAGCCTGTCCCGCGGCGAAGTGCCGTTCTTTGAACCGGGACTGTCAGATGTGTTGCGGCGCAACATCGATGCCGGCCGACTCAGTTTCACCACCGACTACGACGAAGCCGCCGCGCACGGATCGGTGCACTTCCTCGGCGTCGGGACACCGCAGCAACAGCGCGGCCACGGCGCCGACCTCAGCCAGGTACACGGCGCCGTCGACGCGCTGACGTCACGTCTGCGCGGCGAACACCTCATCGTCGGAAAGTCGACGGTGCCGGTAGGTACCGCCGCGGAACTGCAGCGTCGGATCGATGCGACGTCGGCGCGCGTCGACGAATCGGGTGGCACACACATTGAGTTGGCGTGGAATCCGGAGTTCCTGCGCGAGGGATTCGCCGTCGACGACACGCTGTCGCCCGATCGAATCGTGCTGGGTACCCGCCCGGACAACAGTCGGGCAGCAGCGGTCATCGCCGAGGTGTATCGGGAAATCTTCGAGGCGGGGGTGCCCTACGTGCGCACCGACTTGCCCACTGCCGAGCTGGTGAAAGTGTCGGCAAATGCCTTCCTCGCCACCAAGATCTCGTTCATCAACGCGGTCAGTGAGATCTGCGAAGTGGTGGGCGGCGACATTTCGACACTCGCCGACGCGATCGGCTACGACGCCCGCATCGGTCGCAAGTTCCTGAACGCTGGACTTGGGTTCGGCGGCGGGTGCCTGCCGAAGGACATCCGTGCTTTCGTGGCGCGTGCCGATGAAGTCGGGGCCGGCCAGTCTCTCGGATTCCTGCGAGAAGTCGATGCGGTCAACATGCGGCGTCGAACGGCGATGGTCGATTTGGTCGAGAAGGCATGCGGTTCGAGCGTGCTCGGTGCGAATGTGGCGGTCCTTGGGGCGGCCTTCAAGCCGGAGAGCGACGACGTCCGCGATTCGCCCGCCCTCAACGTCGCTGGTCAATTGTCGTTGCGAGGCGCGCGCGTCACGGTCTTCGACCCCAAGGCGATGGACAACGCCCGACGCCTCTACCCGACGTTGCGGTTTGGCGAGTCGGCCCGCGACGCGGCCATCGACGCCGACGTAGTTGTGGTGGCGACGGAATGGGCAGAATTCGTCCACATGACGCCCGAGGAACTGGCGCCGCTTGTCGGGCGCAAAGTTATCGTCGACGGTCGGCGCTGCCTGAACGCGCAAGCGTGGGAAAAGGCGGGTTGGAGTTATGCGGCGATCGGCGACCGCGTCGAGGCTGACTTCGCACCGCAAATGCGCAGCGCTGGCGGTGTGACGTCGGTTCCAGCTCGGCGTTCGGCTGCGGCGGGCATGTTAGTTTAGGGCATGCCCGCCGAGAAACCCGCGAACGTGACCGTGTCGCGTCGTGGTGTTTTCGACCAAGACGCGCTCGACGATCGTGCCCTAGCGGATCTGCTGATTGCCGACGGTCGCGTGGATGCTCCACGCAATCTCGCGCATGAGGCCGAACTCCTGCGGCTGGTGGCTCAAGCACGACACAACCTGGCACGTTCGCACGGCACCTTCGTGATGGGCGACCAGTTCGTTCGCCTCTTCTTGCTTACCCGCGACGACGTTGTAGCAGCTCATTCGGCCACCGAACACCGGGCCACATCGAGGCACCGCAGCGACGAGGACAACCCAGACGCGTCGTCGGGGCGTCGGTTCCTTATTCCGCGCCTCTATCCGGCAGCCGAGCACACGCCGCGACCATGTATTCCGCGTGCGACGATGCCAACCGACGACGTTGTCGCCCACCTTCCCGCGATCCCCGGACCCGAGCCGTTGGAGGGCGAGGTTCTGCCCGCGGTGCCGCTAAGTAGCGGACCCACCCGACAAGTCATCCGGCCGAGTGCGTCGGCGCGGATCGTGCTGTCCGGTGCGGCTGTGCTGCTCGCCGCAGCGGTAGCCACCGTGTTGATTGCGGTGTGGCCGACGCCGGAGCCGACACCGGCGACCGTCGCACAAACCAAAACGTCGCAGCCGGAGCCGGTTGAGCCGGCGCCGGCAGATCCGGCAAAGGTCAAATTGGCTCGTGGCCCGGTCGTCAGCTATCTCGCGCCGCCACCCCCGGCCACTGCCGCACCTGAGCGGGGCAACGCGCCGCAGCAGCGTAGGAAGGTTCGTGGACCGCGTACCCGGACGATTCCCAATCCGATCCCCGGATTACCGCCAATTGTGTTGCCGCGCTAGCTGTTCGAGCTATTCGTCTCTCGCCGGTGAGCTTCCAGATACTGGCTGAGTTGGCGGGCGGTATCTCGATCGAGTGCGCGATTGAGCATGCTGTGCGCGGATATCATCCCGGCGCGGCGCAATTCGCCGAGTAGTTCGGCGGCCCATGCTGATTCGGTGTCGTTTGCCGGAAGCCAGCCTTCGGAGTACCGGTCAGTGACTGCTCGACGACCTGACGTGATGAGGGTCGCCGCTACCTGATCCATTTGCGCGTCGACCCGGCCGTGGACTTCCAGGATGTCGCCGATCGCGACGCCGAGCTTGACGAGCCGTGCGTAGGCAAAGATGGTGTCGACGTCGTTGACCTGGTACGTCAGCGGCGTGACGTCAGGTAGCTCCTCGATCAGACCGTAATCGGTTAGCCGCTGCATCTGCGTCGGATTGCCGGTGTTCAGCAGGTCCTTGAGGTCGGTCGCGGGCATCGTGGTGCTGGTGGTGGTCGACCACGGTTCGGTGACGACCTCGCGCAGACCGAGAACGTCGGCGAGGTCGTCGCCACGCTGCATGCCGCGCAGAAAGTCGCTGATGTGGCGAATGGTGAAGCCGCGTCGAAGAAGATTGTTGATGACCTTGAGCCGCGCGAGGTGAGCGTCGGTGTAGATCGCGATGCGGCCGCGCCGAACGGGTCGGGGGAGTAGGCCGCGATCCTGGTAGCCACGAACGTTGCGCGTCGTGGTGCCCGCTGCGCGCGCGAGATCGTCGATGCGGTACTCGGTCATGAGAGTAATCATCTCATTCGTGACCGCGGTTCAATTACGGCGCGGGGCGATGGTCGACAACCCACCCCAATTCCGCCCCGCAGCGACCTCTGATCGATATATGGGCGCCTGACCCCGCTGTCGTGTGGTTTTTGGGGAAGTTTGGGCTTGGACGCTAGAGGTCGAGGACCAGCTCGTCGTCGGCTCGCGAAACGCACGTAAGCAGATACCCGTCGGCGCGCTCGACGTCGGTGAGAAGTGAATCGCGATGGTCGACGGTTCCGGCGAGCGCTTTGACCCGGCACGTGCCGCAGAACCCTTGCTGGCAGGAATACGGCACCGACGGAAGTATGCGTCGAACCGCGGCGAGCGTGGATTCGTCGGCGGCAACGTCAACGACCTGGTCGGTTGATGCGAGACGGACCGAGAATTCGCGACCGTTCTCCACTGGAGGTGGGCTAAAGCGCTCGTAGTGAAGCTCGACGTCGGGGCGATCCGACAAGAAAGCCCGCAGACCCTCGAGCATCGGAACTGGCCCGCAGGTATAGATGGCGGTACCCGACGACGGTCCGGTCGTTGGGTGGCCGCCGGCAAGGTCGGTCATCGTCGGAAGGCCATGGTCATCGTCGGTGCGGATAGTGATCTTGTTGCCGTACTTGGCCAGTTCGGCTCGGAACGGAATCGAATCCAGGCTGCGACCGGTGTAGATCATCGACCAGTCGAGCCCCAGACGCTCGGCGGCGGCCACCATCGGCAGGATTGGCGTGATGCCGATGCCACCCGCGATGAAGCGCAATTTTGTTGCGTTTGAGCCGAATCCAGGTAGCGCGAGCGGAAATGCATTGCGCGGACCCTTGATTGAGATCACGTCACCCACAGACAGCCCATCGTGGACCTCGACGGACCCGCCGCCGCCGTCCGGGATACGACGCACCGCGATCCGGTACGTGTGCTCGTCGGCCGGGTCGCCGCAGAGCGAGTACTCGCGCATCCGCCCCGATGGCAACATCAGATCGAGGTGCGCGCCAGCTCGCCACGGGGCCAGTGGCTGATCGTCCGCGGACGCGAACGTGAGAGCGATGACGTTCTCGTCTTGCGCCACTTGCTCGCGTCCGACGATCCGCACGCGTCGGGTCCCGTCGTTCGATTCGCGGCGTCGAAGCGGCGAGACCGCTTGCCACACTGGGAACCATGCTTTCGCGAGGACGTCGGTGGCAGTGAGAAGCGGGTCTCGACGCCAGCGCCCATTGAGCGATGGCGGCACCTTGGCGTTGCCCGTGGAGTCGCTGGCTTTCAATTGTTGTCCGGCCAGTGGTTTCCTGGTGACCATCAGCTCGCATTCCGGGCTGCGGGAGATTCGGCAAGATACGCCACGGCCTGCGCCGTGTCACCAACCTCGCTCGGATCAAAGCTCGGGCGGAAGTAGGTTAGCGTCGACGCGATAAGCGACGGCACTGACGGTACGACATTTGCGCGAACACCTTTGCGGTACTGGCGAATTCGTTGCAGCCGTCCGATCTTGCCGTCCGGGTCGTTCAGTGCGAGATAACGCGCACCGCGGAACACGACCAGCAGGAGGCCCGGCATGGCTAGTAGCATTGCGCGGCCGCGGCGTAGGTAGCTGTCACCGAAGTAGACCGCTACCTCGTGTGCCACAGAGCGGTGCTCGACTTCTTCGGCGCTATGCCATTTGAAGAGGTCGACCATCGTGGGATCGCCACCGGCCTCGACCCAGCCGCAGTTGAGTGCGAAGTCGCCGAGAACGGCGGTGTAATGCTCGATCGCGGCGATGAGCCACAGACGCTCGATGAGCCGCTTGCGCTTCGCTGCTTCGGAGCCAGTTTCCTTGGGCGCCAAGATCTTTCCGAAAATGTACTCGGCTTGCCGCTGGTACGGCATCGGGTCGATGCCGTGCTTTTCGATGAAGTCCCAGATCAGGTGGTCATGCGTCTCCGCATGCATGGCCTCCTGGCCGATGAAGCCTCGCATCCGGTGGAGGAGTTCCTCGTCGCGGATCAGCGGCAGCGCTTCGTTGAAGGTTTTGACGAACCAGCGTTCCCCTTCGGGGAGGATGAGATTTAGCGCGGTAACGGTGTGTGAGCAATAGCGGTGCCCGGGGAGCCATTGCAGGGGGATGTCGGCGACGTCGAACTTGACGTTGCGGGCGTGCAATTCAACTGGTCCGGGGTCGGTGAACGGGTCGACGTGCTTCGTTGCCGTCTGTTTGGATGTCACTGTCATGTCCTGTCTCTCGCCGATCAACGCATCACGTTGCCGCGGGCCATCAGGCGCGCAAGCCACGGCGTGAAGCGGTAGATGCGGTAGCCGACCTTTGCTTCCGGCGTGACGGGCGCAACGGCTTTGTTGGATTCGACGGCCGCGATGATGTCGCGGGCGACCTTTTCCGGCCCGAAGTTGCGCCGCTGGTAGAACTTGTCCAGCTTGTCGCGCTGCGACTGCTCGGTAGCGGCGTCGTCGAAACCCGCCAGCGGGGTATTCGCGACGATGTTGGTGTTTACGATTCCCGGGCAGATGGCCGTCACACCGATGCGGTGTTCGGCAAGCTCGGCACGCAGGGATTCAGAGAAGAGTAAAACTCCAGCCTTGCTGGCCGCGTAGATGCCGAGGCCGCGCTGTGGTGTGAAGGCTGCTGCCGACGCAATATTCACGATGTGTCCGCCGATGCCCCGCTCGACCATCTGGCGACCAAAGGCGCGACTGCCGGTCATCACGCCGCGCAGGTTGATCGCGAGGACGCGATCCAATTGCTCGTCGGTGGCGTCGAGGGCGCTTCCACCCAGTCCGACGCCGGCATTGTTGACGACGATGTCGGGCACGCCGTGACGCTTCGCCACCGTGTCGGCGAACTCGTCGAAAGCTGCGACGTCGGCGACGTCGAGGGCGTAGGAATGTGCCTGCGCGCCTTTGGCTTTGCACTCACGCGCGGTGGTCTCGGCATTGTCGAAAGCGAGGTCGGCGATGATGACCTCGCAGCCGCGTTCGGCCAGCGCATATGCGGTCTCGCGGCCGATGCCGCTTCCCGCTCCGGTGACGACGGCGAGCTTGCCCGACATCGGACCGGGCTTGGACAACAGGCGACTGCGATCCAGGCTATTGGGTTGCTTGTCGCGGGAGCGGCTTTCTTGAGCGTCGAGGAACTCGATCGCGGCGGTCGCGAGGTAGTCGGGCTTGGTGAATGGCAACCAGTGGCCGGTTGGGCTATTGCGGCGCCACAGCTTCGCCGCGTGAGTGTAGGTGTGTTCGTATACGGCTGGGCGCAGGGCGATGTCGCGCTCGTTGACAATCTCGAGGACCGGAATCGACGTCGGGCGCGGATCAGGATTGCCCAGCTTCTCGCGAATATTGGCCCGGTAATAGCGCAAACCACTGATTGCGTCGGCAGTAAACGTGTCACCGACGACGACGCGTTCCTTCGGGGTGCCTTCAATGCGATGGAGGAACTCGCGCCAGAGGCCCGGGCGCCCGGCGACGCGGAAGAACAGGTTGGGCAGTACGGGGGTTTGGAAGAAACCGGTGTACGCCGAGGAGCCGAGCTGGGAGAACGCCGCGGCGAGATTGGCCGGCGTCGGATTGGCGAGGTTCTTGCGCGCCCACTCCGACAGATAGTCGAGATTGGGGCCCGACACTGAAACAAACGAGCGAATCCGCTGATCGGCACCTGGCGTCGTCACGGCTTCCCACGCCTGCACCGAACCCCAGTCGTGTGCCACGACGTGGACCGGTGCCGTTGGACTGACTGCCTCGGCGACGGCGAAAAGGTCGGTGGCCAGTTCAGTCAACCGGTAGGGAGCGTCTCCGTCGGGGGACGAGCTCTCGCCGTAACCGCGAGTGTCGTAGGCGGCGACAAAATAGCCAGCCTCGACCAATTGTGGGGCGACGTGCGTCCACAGGTGATGAGTATCCGGCCAGCCGTGCACGAGAACCACAGGTGGGTTAGTGGGGTCGCCCTGCTCGAAAACTGCCAGGTCAACTGCACCATTCGAGATGGTGCGGCGGCGCCAGGTACTCATAATCCTCCGTCGGGTTGAGTCAACGGATTTAGACGTTACCATCGGTCACAGCTATTGGGTAGGCGCCGATCGTCGCGTCCGAACGAGGGGCGTTAACCGCGTGCGCAATTTGGGGTGGGCTTACCGCCATGCAGTAGTTTCGCGAGCCATTCATAGCCGCTCATGTCGTCGCCGATGTCGTGGTCTCGGCCGTCGAGTTGGTGAAACTCGACGCTGCTACCGAGTCCACACGCTTGAGTGACGGCCGTGCGGGTCGATGACGCGGAAATTACTGGATCGTCGGAGCCTTGGACGACGTAGAGGGGTACCGCGGTTCGACGCTGCGGCAGTGAATAGGCCTGCAGTGATGCAGCGAGTGCGGTCTGCGCGGCGGTAGTGCTTGGCACCACATCGGCCGAACTGATCGAGTCCTTGACCTCTTGGCGCC
>QIRE01000283.1_pt1 | contig 10766 bp, 11 predicted proteins | sample 2940141 | NCBI WGS metagenome assembly QIRE01 (sample SAMN09273532, study PRJNA473421) | Gut metagenome, whole genome shotgun sequencing project. | isolation source: gut tissue | host: Folsomia candida VU population | place: Netherlands: Amsterdam | collected 2016-03-06
ATCTACTAATAGACTTGCGCGCTGCCCCAAAGGGTAGCGCGTTGGTTTTGTCATCGACCTTTTTGGTCGAAGTGGTTCACGGTCGGTCGTCGCGACATGTGGCGACCATAGGGGCGTAGCTCAACTGGTAGAGCAGCGGTCTCCAAAACCGCAGGTTGCAGGTTCAAGTCCTGTCGCCCCTGCCCTGGATGAGGGCAAACGTTGAAGAAAGGACTCGAAGGTTGATCAAGCGCGATCGAGCCGCCCGGGCCAAGAAAGCCGGTGAGGCGGACGCTGCCGATACAGCAGACTCGGTATCACCGGAGGCGCAGGAACTCGATTCGGTAGCCGATCTCGACGAAGCGGCAGTCCGCCCGTCGGGTAAGCGTGCGCGCGGATCAAGTGGCGTTGCTGTTGCTTCCAGGAGCAAGGCGAAGGCTGCCGAGTCCACCGGGTCACGTAACCCGTTCGCGACGATCTGGGCGTTCCTGCAGCAGGTTGTCGTCGAGATGCGGAAGGTCATTTGGCCGACCCGTCGCGAAACGATCATTTACACGATCGTGGTGCTGATCTTCATCGTGATCCTCACCGCCTTCATCACCGGCTTGGACATTGGCTTTGCCCGCCTCGTCCTGCTGGTATTTGGCGAATAGGACGCCCGGGCGCGATTACCGCGCCCAACTACTGGACTAAGGAGTGTGCCGTGAGCACCGCAGAGAACGAGTTCGACTCGGCATCAGACGCCCCGGTGACTGAACCGACCTCGGCGACGGATGACGTCGAGGCCACCGCTGCTGAGTCGGCCGACGATGCTGCGGCCACCGACGCACCCGAGGCAGACACCGTCGTCGAAGAAGCAGCAGCTGATGAAGCCGCGGCCGACGAAGCTGTAGTCGATGAGGACGAGGAAGTCGATCCGGTTGAGGAATTGCGCGCGCAGCTGCGTCGCGCTCCGGGTGACTGGTACGTCATCCACTCGTACGCCGGCTACGAGAACAAGGTGAAGGCCAACCTGGAGACTCGCGTTCAGAACCTGGACGTCGGGGATTACATCTTCCAGGTCGAGGTGCCGACCGAAGAAGTCACCGAGATCAAGAACGGCCAGCCGAAGAAGGTCAACCGCAAGGTTCTGCCCGGCTACATCCTGGTTCGCATGGACCTCAACGACGAGTCGTGGGGCACCGTCCGTAACACCCCGGGTGTCACCGGATTCGTCGGTCTGACGTCGCGTCCGTCGCCGCTGTCGATGGATGAGGTGCTGAAGTTCCTGCTGCCGCGCGTCGAGGCCAAGAAGACTTCCGCCAAGGGTGGCGATCAGTCGGTCGAGGCCGCGGCTGCCGCGGCGACGGCCATCGTCGAGGTGGACTTCGAGGTTGGCGAGTCGGTCACCGTCATGGACGGCCCGTTCGCGACGCTTCCCGCGTCGATCAGCGAGGTCAACGCCGAGCAACGCAAGGTCAAGGTCCTGGTTTCGATCTTCGGTCGTGAGACGCCGGTCGAGTTGAACTTCACCCAGGTCGAAAAGATCTAGCAACGCACACAAACTTTCGTGTCTCCAGCGGGCACGAATAAGGCTGGTAACAGCCGTAAACAAGAAACACCAAAGGAACTAGAAGATGCCTCCCAAGAAGAAAAAGGTCGCCGGGATCATCAAGCTCCAGATCCAGGCAGGCCAGGCCAACCCGGCACCGCCTGTAGGTCCGGCGCTTGGTCAGCACGGCGTGAACATCATGGAATTCTGCAAGGCGTACAACGCCGCGACAGAATCCCAGCGCGGCAACGTTGTGCCGGTTGAGATCTTCGTTTACGAAGATCGCTCCTTCGACTTCAAGTTGAAGACCCCGCCGGCCGCCAAGCTCCTGCTGAAGGCCGCAGGCCTGCAGAAGGGCTCCGGCGTTCCGCACACGGAGAAGGTCGGCAAGGTCACGATGGACCAGGTCCGCGAAATCGCGAAGACCAAGGCCGAAGACCTCAACGCCAACGACATCGATCAGGCCGCGAAGATCATCGCCGGTACTGCTCGTTCGATGGGCATTGTCGTCGAGTGAGCTTGCGAACTCGCAAAAGAATCACAGAGTAATCAGCGAGCATCCGCTCACTGCCAGTGGGAGGGCCGGCTCGGCCCACTAACCACTAACCCGAATCAGAATTACACGGAGAAGGAACAGAGCAATGGCACACAGCAAGGCATACCGCGCCGCTGCGGAAAAGATCAACAAGGACCAGCTTTACAGCCCGCTGGAGGCTGCGAAGCTGGCGACGGAAACCGGTTCGAAGAACGCTGACTCCACGGTGGAGGTCGCGGTTCGACTGGGCGTTGATCCGCGCAAGGCCGACCAGATGGTCCGCGGGACCGTCAATCTGCCGCACGGCACCGGTAAGACCGCACGCGTCATCGTGTTCGCGGTTGGCGACAAGGCCGCCGAGGCCACCGCGGCCGGAGCCGACGAGGTTGGCGCCGAGGACCTGATCGAGAAGATCCAGGGTGGATGGCTGGAGTTCGACGCCGCTATCGCGACGCCGGATCAGATGGCCAAGGTCGGTCGGATCGCCCGCGTGCTCGGCCCGCGTGGTCTGATGCCGAACCCGAAGACGGGCACCGTGACGCCCGACGTCACCAAGGCCGTCAACGAGATCAAGGGAGGCAAGATCAACTTCCGCGTCGACAAGGCAGCCAACCTGCACTTCGTCATCGGCAAGGCATCGTTCGGTGCGCAGAAGCTGGCTGAGAACTACGGTGCTGCCTACGACGAGATCATGCGTGCGAAGCCGTCGGCAGCCAAGGGTCGCTACGTCAAGAAGGTCACCGTCTCGACGACGACCGGTCCTGGCATCCCGGTTGATCCCGCGGTGACTCGCAACTTCGTCGAGGATCCGCAGGCGTAAGCCTTCGCGTCCCCAAGCTAGCCGCGGCCCGGCACCGAATTTCGGTGCCGGGCCGCGGCTTTTCGTTGACTGACTGGAACCTGCCGCAAGACACGAGCCGAGGGCTATTTCCCCTCGGGTCGCGGTGACGTGCAGTTTTGAGTCACTTTCCCCAAAAAGTCGAACTTGAAGCCGGTTTCAAGTATGCTCCGGAGAGGATTTCAGACCGGGAAGGGGTCGGAGTGGACGTAGCGGGCAAGGTAGCAATTGTCACCGGTGCAGGTGGCGGAATCGGTGCGGCGATATCAGCGCGGTTGGTAGAAGGCGGCGCCAAGGTGTTGGCCGTCGACCTGAATGAGGGACCCGTCCGTGACGTCGTCGCGGCAATCAACGCGGATCACCCCGACGCCGCTGCCGCCGCCGCGGGCGACGCCTCCGACAGTTCGACGATCGAGCGTTGGATCGCCGAGGCGACGTCGAGTCTCGGTCCCGTCGACATGTACTTCGCCAACGCCGGCATCGGCGGGGCGCCCGGGCTCGACATCTCCGACGACGAGTGGGCGCAGGTCATCGACATCAATCTGCTCGCGCACGTTCGTGCGGCGCGCGCACTCGTCCCGGTCTGGGAGGAGCGCGGCGAGGGCTACTTTGTCTCGACGGCATCCGCCGCCGGATTGCTCACCCAGATTGGCTCGGCTGGCTATTCGGTTACCAAACACGCAGCCGTCGGCTTCGCCGAATGGCTGTCGGTGACCTACGGTGACAAGGGAATCCGCGTTAGCTGCCTGTGCCCGATGGGTGTCGACACCAAGCTGCTACGCCCCGACGAGGGCGCCGACGACGGTGCTGGCCTACTTATGCAGCGTGCGGTCGAAACGGCGGGTCGGGTGCTCTCGCCGCAACAGGTCGCCGACGATGTGATCGCTGCGATCAACGAGGAACGGTTCCTGATCCTCCCGCATCCGGAGGTACTTGAGATGTACCGCCATAAGGGTGCCGACTACGACCGCTGGCTCTCCGGAATGCGGCGCTACCAACAGACCCTGCTCAACCTCTAGACCCTGCTCAACCCTTGACACTGCTCAACCTCTAAGCATTCGCAAAACCCCAACTAACACAGGAGGATCCGTGACGATTCCTGAATTTTCCGATCGCAGCAAGGCCTACCGCGAGGACCTGCTCGACTTTATGGACAAGCACGTCTACCCGGCCGAACCCATCTACGAACAGCAGATGGCCGAGGCTGGTGACCCGCATTTCCACCCGCCGATTCTCGAGGACCTGAAAGCCGAGGCCAAGCGTCGGGGATTGTGGAACCTCTTCCACCCGCGCGCCGAGTTTGGACCGGGCCTGTCGAACCTCGACTATGCGCCGCTCGCCGAAATCATGGGCCGCAGCCTCCTCGCCCCCGAGGCGTGCAACTGCAACGCGCCCGACACCGGCAACATGGAAGTACTGATGCTCTTCGGCACCGACGAGCACAAGGAAAAGTACTTGAAGCCGCTGCTCGACGGTGAGATCGCGTCGGCCTTCGCGATGACCGAGCCTGCCGTCGCAAGCTCCGACGCGTCGAATATCGAACTGAGCATGGTCCGCGACGGCGACAGCTATGTCCTCAACGGCCGCAAATGGTTTGCCTCCAACGCAATGCACCCGCACTGCAAGGTTCTCATCGTGATGGGCAAGACGGACCCGTCGGCGTCGTCGCACAAGCAGCAGTCGATGATGGTCGTGCCGATTGACGCTCCCGGTGTCACCGTCGTACGCAACCTCCCGGTGTTCGGCTACCAGGACCGCGAGGGTCACGCGGAGATCACCTTCGAAGACGTTCGCGTACCGACCAAGGATGTACTTAAGGGGGAGGGTGAAGGATTCGCGATCGCGCAGGCCCGCCTCGGACCGGGTCGTATCCACCACTGCATGCGCACCATCGGCATGGCTGAACGCGCGCTGGAGCTGTTGTGTAAGCGTGCGGTCAGCCGGGTGACCTTCGGCCAACCACTCGCCATGCGAGCCAACATCCAGGACTGGATCGCCGAGGCGCGCATCGAGCTGGAGATGGTTCGACTGCTCACGCTCAAGGCCGCCCACATGATGGACACCGTCGGCAACCGTGAGGCCGCAACCGAGATCGCCGCGATCAAGGTCGCCGCGCCGAAGATGGCGCTGAAGATCATCGACCGCGCGATTCAGGTGCACGGCGGCGCCGGCGTCACCGACGACTTCCCACTCGCGTCCGCCTACGCGCATATTCGCACGCTCCGCCTGGCCGACGGTCCTGATGAGGTCCACAAGCTGACGATTGCTCGTCGCGAACTGAAGGCGTATGCGTGAGTGGCCCGGGGTTCTCGATTCCCGACGTTGACTCGCACGCATTCCTAACTTGGCTTGGTGCGCAAGGGGTTTCGACGTCGGGGGAGCTCACCGCGACACGGGTTGGGATGGGTCAGTCGAATCTGACCTACCTGATCGGTGATTCGGGTTCCACCAAATTGGTGCTCCGCCGTCCGCCGCAGGGGCACCTGCTCGCGTCGGCACACGATGTGGTGCGCGAGGCGCGCATTATGTCCGCGCTCGGATCGTCGCCGGTGGCAGTGCCAACCATTGTCGGGGTATGCGACGACGCGGCGGTGGCGCCGGTGCCGCTGGTCGTGATGGAACACGTCGACGGTCTAGTACTGGATCGAGTCGAGGTCGCCGAGGAACTTACCGAGGCGACCCGGCGCAAGGTCGGCGAGAACATGGTGTCGATGTTGGCGGCCATTCACGACGTGAACCTCGACGCCGTTGGGCTCGACGACCTGGCGAGTCACAAGCCGTATGCGCAGCGACAGTTGAAACGGTGGACCGCTCAGCTGGAGGCCAGTAAGACGCGCGACATCCCAGCGTTGGATCGACTCACCGAGCAGCTCGCCGCGAATATTCCTGAGCACCAATCCATTTCGCTCGTCCACGGCGACTTTCACATTCGCAACGTGATCGTCGGGGGCGACGAGGGTGAGATTCGGGCGGTGCTGGACTGGGAGTTGTCTACGCTCGGCGATCCGGTCGCCGACATGGGCAGCATGCTGGCCTACTGGACCGAGGCGGGCGAGGAGCTGCTGGGCCCCTCAGCTGACACGCTGCCCGGCTTCCCCAATCGGGCCGAGCTGTCCAAGCTGTACCTCGACGCGACCGGCCGCTCGCCGGAGTCGCTGCAGTATTGGCACTGCCTTGGGCTTTGGAAGTTGGCCATCATCGCCGAAGGCGTGCTGCGTCGCGTCACCGACGTCGCGGCGAACGCGGCGCAAGCCGGTGTCCCGACGGCGGGACTGGTGGATCGGGTCATCGAGCGGGCAGAGGCCGTCGCGGCCAAAGCCGGGTGGTGACTTGGATACAGCCAAGCAATTAACGCCGCGCGGGGAACGTACCCGCGCGGCGTTAATTGCCGCTGCCCGAACGGTTTTTGAGCGCGACGGCTTCGCGGCGTCGCGACTCATCGACATCACTTCCGAAGCGAACTGCGCGGCGGGATCGTTCTACACGTATTTCGCGAGCAAAGAAGAAGTACTTCGCGCAGTGCTGGGCGTCGCGCAGGAAGACATGCTCCACCCAGGGGAGCCGCACGTCGCCGTCGACGATGAGGATGATCCGACGGCCATCATCGCGGCAGCCAATCGCGCATACTTCGAGGCGTACGCGCGTAACGCCAAGTTGATGGTGGTGTTTGATCAGGTCGCCGCGACCGACCTAGAGTTTCGTCGGTTGCGGCGGGAGCGAACCGTGCTGTTTGTGCGACGCAACGCCAAACGCATCGCGGACCTGCAGGCTCGGAGTCTTGCCGATCCGCAGTTGGATCCGCAACTCGCCGCGAGCGCGCTGTCAGCAATGGTGTCGCGCATGGCATATCACTACTTCACGCTGGAAGACGCGGATCTGTGGGACGACGGGTCCGATGGGTCAGCGACGCCCGAATCGCTCGACGCGCTGGTCTTCACGGCGACGCGACTGTGGGTCAACGCGATCGGTTTGCGTGATTGGCGAGAATCTCGTTCGAAATGATCCCGTTCGAAATGATCCCGTTCGAAATGATCCCGAAGCCAGAAACACGGAACCGATCGGCGCGTTTCGTAGTCTTATAGGTATGCGCGACGACAAGCTCCTTTCCAAGATTGCCGCCCTGCTGCGGCAGGCCGAGGGCACTGACAACGAGCATGAAGCTCAGACCTTCCTGCAGGCGGCTCAGCGGTTGGCGACGGCGGCATCGATCGATCTCGCGGTCGCGCGCTCCCATGACCCCACGGCCCGGAAGAGTTCGACTCCGGTATCGAGGCAGATCACCATCGGCGAGGCGCGCAAGCGTGGCTTGAAGACCTACGTCCAGCTGTTCGCGGCCATCGCGGCAGCCAACGATGTAACGGTTGATGTTGCCCACAACGCGACGTTCGTGTTGGCGTACGGCTTTGACTCCGACATCGACACGTGCGAGGCGCTGTACACGTCGTTGATCGTGCAGATGGTTGCCGCGAGTGATGGGTACCTGAAGTCGGGGGCGTACCGCGGCGAGAAAGCGTCGAGGGTCGTCACCCGAGACAACGGCTGGTACTCCCGACGCGTCGTCGAGGAGAAGGAGTTGTCGCCGATCACCGCTCGGCTCAACTTTCAATCGGCGTTCGCCACCCGAATAGGCGCACGGTTGACCGAGGCGCGCGATGCGGCCCGCGAAGAAGCGATGACCGCACCCGATGTGGGGCCACGAACATCGGCGTCGACGGCACTGGCGTTGCGCAACAAGGAGATTGAGGTCAACGACTACTACAAACAACAGTCGACGGCGCGGGGGAGTTGGCGACCGTCGAGTGCGTCGGCGGGCTACTCCGAGGCGGCGCGTCGCGCGGGGGATCAAGCGGGTCGTCGAGCAAAGATCGGCGCGAGCCGAGAAGTGGGGGGAGGCAGGGGTGCGTTGGAAGCGTGACTGAACGCGATAGCGGGCGTGCGACGTTTTACGCGGCTGAGCGTCTGGTGCTGCGACTGTTTGATCGTGCGGGATCGGGAAGTGTGCAGCTTGCCGGCACCACGCTGACGTTGCCGATGGAGGCAAAGTTCGGATCAATCGAGTCGGTCGAGCGGTACGTCGGCCAGGTCTTGGCGATGGATAGCGTGCGGGCGACGTTTGGCCGGGCAACCATCGCAGTGTCGGTGCGTGGGCGCAAGGGACACCGCGCCGCCGAGTATCGACGCGAGGTGGGTAGCGGTGAGATCGCCATCCCGACGTCGGGGACGGGCGCCTGGGCGCTGCGCGAGCTGGTGGTGTTGCACGAGGTGGCCCACCACCTGGAAGACACCGGCGGACCGGCACACGGTGCGGCGTTCGTGAACGATCTGATCACGCTCGTCGGGCTGGTCTTAGGTCCGGAGGCCGCATTCGCGTACCGAGTGATCCTCACCGACGCGGGGGCGGTGCGTCGGTGAGCCCGGCGCTAGCCGAACTCGCCTAAGCTGGCGAACGACGAAAGGTGGTCGGCAATGGCCGTGCTCGCGACGATCAACTCGGAGTACATCAAGCTCACGTCGACGCGCTCCCCGTACTGGTGCGTGGCGATTGTCGTGGTGATGTCGCTGGGCGTTGCGGCGATGTTCGGTGCGATCCTGTCGGGATCGTCGACCGAGGGGGCGTCGCTCGGGATTTCCGACTACCTGTTGGGGCTCAACCAGTTTGGGGTCGTGGTGCTGGTCATCATGGCGGTGCTGGCCGTCACGAGTGAGTACCGATTCAGCACGATCAGGACGTCGTTCCTGGCGACCCCGAAGCGTTTTCGGGTACTCGTCGCGAAGGCTGTCGTGTACGGCGGGCTGGCGGTGGTGCTCAGTGCTGTTCTTGCAGTGGTGGGCCTGGGGATCATCAAGGTGATCGCCGGAGCGTCGAGCAACTTCTCCTTGGGAGGCGCTGACGCGCTCCGACAGATCTGGGGTACGCCAATCTGGGCGCTCCTGTGTGTGATCGTTGGGCTGGCCGTCGGCGCACTGTTGCGCCAGACCGCGGGCGCGATTGCGCTGATCCTGGTGTGGATGCTGGTGGCCGAGCCCGTCGTCGCAATCCTGCCCAAGATCGGACCTGCCGTCGGGCCATTTCTACCGTTTCGCAACGGGTCCCGATTCCTCGGCATGGCGTCGCCGAGCGACAACTACCACTGGAATGCCTATGTGTCGCTCGGGTATTTCGCGGTGTTCGCCTGCGTGCTATTCGGGGTGGCGATGGCGGTAGTCGCGCGTCGGGACGCGTGAGGGTCCGACGCGTGAAGGCTTAGGTGAGCGACCCGTTCGCCAATAGAGTCAAGTAGCTCGGACAATCGGGATCGAGCACCAGGCTCTGATGGCGTCCGCGGCCCTTAATGAGATCGGGAACAACGGCTAGGTAGCGGGGAACGCTGGCCGCATAGATGTCGACGCGCAGCCGGTGGCCCGGTTCGATGATCGCGTCCGTCGGAACCAGGTCGACGTCGATCTCCACCGGGCGATCCGACGGCACCGGCAACTTTTGCTCGCGCGTCAAATAGTGGTGTGCCGCAAGGAGATTGCCAGCGTCGTCGTACGTTGACTTGGCCTCATCGATAGCACGGTTGGAGACGGTCAGTGCGCCGTTGGTCAGCACCGTCGAACGACCGTCGGGCGCGACGTCGTTGACGGTGACCGCCCAGACACCTTCGCTGCTGGTCGTCGAGACATTGAGATGGAGGTTCAGCGAACCGCTGATCTGCACCGACTCCGCTGCGGGCGCGGTGCTGAAGGTGAGGCCGCCGCGTTCTTGCAAACGGGCGTCGCTGCTGAATGAACGCCCCAGTGCGATGGTCGCGCCCGCGGTGACCTGCGAGGTGTCGCGCGACACGAACGAATACCTGCTTGGTCGAACGCTGTGCGACGAAAACTGTTGGCTTGCAGAGCTATTCAGCGAACCATCGAAGTGTCCGTGCGGCGCCGACGTCGACGACGACGCACTGAGGAACAGCTGTTGCGTCGTGACGCCGGGGCGTGGGAACGACTGCCCCGACGTCCACGTTCCGCCCTGCTGCGCCATGGTGACCGGGCCGTAGTTTTCGACGCCGTTGTCGAGGTCCTTGAGCCAGCGGTCGAACCATGCGCGTTCGAGAACGTCGAGCCGGGGTGGGGTGAATTTGCCACCAAAGCCGGAGCCGGCGTCGAGGTGGTAGCCGTCGCTGATGACGACTTGCTTGCGGCCCGGTGCCATCCGCAGTTTGTTGTAGATATTGGTGGCGCTATTGCCGAAGAGGTCGTGCCATGCGCCGACGGTGAACGTCGGGACGTCGATTTGATCGACCTTGGGGTCGCGCTCGTCGAAGTACGGGTCGTCGAAGATGCGGTTGTCACGCGCGGTGAGGAATCCCCAACCGAGGGAAGGCATTTCGGTGAGCGGCGACTTCACTCGGTCGGCCAGCCAACGGCTCGCGTCGCCCCGAAGAAGGTCGCGGATTGGGGTCGCCGGGTTGGGTAGCCACTTGAGTATGTTCACCGCGGACAGCCACACGGGGATGAATGCGGATGGCATGCCGCCGGTGATGTAGATGTCGCGGACGATGTCGTCGCAGCCTTCGACAGCGAAGACCGCACCGAGCGACGCTGGGCGTTTGTCAGCGGCCTGCAACGAGTTGATCGCCGAGTACGACCATCCGGCGAGACCGACGCGACCGTTTGACCACGACTTCGTGGACGCCCAGTCGATGACCTCGACCGAGTCTTGCTGTTCCCGGGACCCCAAGATCTGCCACTTGCCCTGCGATGCGCCGGTGCCGCGAACGTCGACGATTACCTGGACGTAGCCGCTGCGAACGAGGTTGCGATTGATCCCGAAGACGTCGAGGGCTCCGCCCGCGACGGTGCGGGTCAGCTGGGTGACGCCCTCGAGTGCGGTACCGGTTGCGTCAATG
>QIRE01000284.1_pt1 | contig 10766 bp, 11 predicted proteins | sample 2940141 | NCBI WGS metagenome assembly QIRE01 (sample SAMN09273532, study PRJNA473421) | Gut metagenome, whole genome shotgun sequencing project. | isolation source: gut tissue | host: Folsomia candida VU population | place: Netherlands: Amsterdam | collected 2016-03-06
CCCGGCCTGAACGCTGCCTACACGCGTGCGGGATCGCTCAGCGGCGGCGTCGCCGAGTTGCAAGCGGCATCTGCTGCCAAGCCAGGTTCGGCGGTTCAGGGTCTCGATGGCGGGATATTCACGATCGTCGAGGCACTCGTCGCGCGCTTGAAAACCTTCGACGTCTCCCTCGCGCCCAACACTCCCGTCACGGCAATCGAACAGACGGAGACCGGCTGGGTCGCCCACGTTGCCGAGGCAAATGAGCCGTCGCCAGACCACGAGCCGCTTGAACTCGGTGTAGCGGATGCCGTCATCGTCGCGACCGACGAGACCACGGCGCGCAGCCTACTTGCGTCGCACGTCGACGGGCTCGGTGAAGACGTCGCGGCCGCCCCGCGGGTTGAACTCGTCACGCTCGTCGTCGACGACGAGCGCCTCGACGAGCAGCCGCGCGGCACAGGCGTGCTGACGGTTCCCGGCAGCCAGACGGCAAAGGCAATGACCCACTCAACCGCGAAGTGGACATGGCTTGCCGCGCAGATCACCACGCCCCACCGCCACGTGATTCGCGTGAGTTTCGGCACGGCAGGGGAGGCTCCAGCAACCGAGCAACTGAGCGACGAGCAGGCGGCCGACCTCGCCCGCACAGAAGCATCCGCCATGCTCGGCATTCCGCTCGAAGCCGCCTCGATCCTGGCCAGCCACCGCGAACGCTTCACGCAAACGCAACCGAGCGCCGAGATCGGCGCAACCGAGAAACGTAAGCGAGCGCGCACACAGATCAACACGGTCGAGGGCCTCGCGGCGGTTGGCGCGTGGCAGGCGGGCACGGGGCTTGCACAGGTCATTCCCGATGCGATCGCGCAGGCTGAGCGCATCCGCCGCCATGTGCTTTTCGACCCGGAGAGCAACTAAGAGGTTCCGCGGGCCGGCAGCGACTACTGCGCGATGCGATACAGCCCGCTGCCCACGTAGTCTGCACTCGGCGGGCAACCAGCCCGCTCTCGCGCCTCCGCCTTGGCAGCCGGCTGTATCGCGTCGCTCGCGACGTCGCTGCCGGCCCGCGAAACCTCAATAGCAACCTGGGAAACTGGCCGATGCCGAAATCGGAATATATCGGTACGCTTGAGAAACACTCGACGAAAGAGGTGCAGTCATGGGCACGAAATTTGGGGTTCTCGTAGGGCTTGGAGCGGGCTACGTGCTGGGCACGCGCGCTGGCCGCGAGCGGTACAACCAAATCAAGAAGCAGTGGCTCAAGGTGTGGAACCAGCCCGTCGTGCAAGACCGGGTGAGCGATGCGAAGAAGTTCGCCGCTGACAAGACCTTTGCGCTGCCCAAGCAACTCGGTACGACCATTACGAACGTCATCAAGTCGGCTGCCCAGCCCGGCACTGCGGGCGAGAAGCTCGATGCCGCAACGGCGACGGCAAAGCAGTCGCAACCCGCCGTCAAGAAGGCTGCCAAGACGAGCGCGAAGGCCGTTGCCAAGCACGCCGACGAAGTCGCTGACGCTATCGACGATGCTGCCGACGAGATTTCGGATGCCATCGAAGACACCGTCAAGAAGGCAAAGACGACCGCCAAAAAGACCACGAAGAAATAAGGCCCGCCGAAGTGTTCGCGCGCAAACAACAGGCTGAACCCACGCCGCCGCAGGCGTCGGTTTACCACGACTACGACGACGATTCGCTGCTGGGCATCATCGGTGCACTGCCGACGCTCGTCAAGAACCTCATCAACGCTGAGGTCGCTCGCGCCAAGGTGTGGGCGAGTTCCTCGGGCAAGGATGCCGGTGTTGGAAGCGTCTGGTTCCTCGCAGCGCTCTTCGTGCTGTTCTGGACGGTTCCCGTGATCTTCACGGTGCTCATCGCAGTCATTGCGATCTGGCTTCCCGTGTGGGCCTCGGCACTCATTGTGCTGGGCGTCGGGCTGCTCATCATCGCTGTGCTCGTGTTCCTGGGGCTGCAGCGGTTCAAGAAGGTGCAGCAGCGCCAGAATCCAGCCGCCGCGATGTCGCAAGATGTGCAATTGGTGAAGGAGGCCCGCGATGCCGCGTGGCAATGACGACTACCCCGCCAAGCTCCCCGCTGGTGCACCCGTGCCCGCGAGCTACGCAGCGCCCATCCCGCTCACGGCTGTTCCGGCCGGGATCACCGACCCCGTTGTCGCCGCTCGCGCCGAGCTCAAAGCTGCGCTGACGGCCCTCGAGATCAAGGGCAACATCCCCAAGCGCATTGACCAGGCCGCACGCCGCCGTCACCGCAAGCTTGCGGAGTTTGCACACGAGAAGCCCGCCGAGTTCATCGCCGCGGCCGTCGGTGTCGCCACTGCCGTGGGTGGAGTCGTATACCTCATCGCTCGCGGCCTCTCGCGGTAGCGCACGAAGAACGGATGCTTCGCGCATCTGCCATTCTGTGCCTGCCCCGCTTTTCGCGCCCCATTGTCAGCCATGCTCGTTAGTGTGGAGGCATGGCTACTCCCCTGAAACGCACCCTTGCCGCCCTCTCGCTCGCCGCAGTTGCAACTTTTGGTGTGACCGCGTGCGGGAACACTGCAACGCTTGAAGCCCCCGCGGAAACCGAAACCACCACGACCGAGTCGCAGGCAGGCACGACGACAGAGCCGTCGACCGAGAACGCCGCCCCCGCAGCCGATGGCCAGCTCACGGAAGACAACTTCAACCAGGTCGTGAACGACGCGATGCTGGCTGCCAAGTCTGTGCACCTCGACATGGAAATGACCATGATGGGCCAGACGACCACTATGACTGGCAACATGGTCATGGATGACGACCCCAGCAAGCTGCTCATGTCAATCGACATGGACGCCATGGGTATGAGCATGAAAATGCTCATGGCCGATGCCAAGCTCTACGCCAACATGGGTGAGCTGAGCCAGAACAAGTGGGTTGACCTCACCGGCAGCACGGCCGCTGGTGACTTTGAAGATTCACTTACACAGTCAGACCCTCGTGCGCAGATGGACGCCCTGCAGAACGCATTGACAGACTTCAAGGTCTCTGACGCACCCGAGACGGTCAACGGTGTTGAGGCCTACCGCTACGACCTCACGGTCGACGCCAAAAAGGTTCTCGCTGCCTCTGGCGACGCAGCAGCACTCGAAGCCGCGGGAAGCTCGCTGCCCGAGACCATCACGCAGGTCATGTGGGTCACGCCCGAGGGCTTGCTGGTGAAGGTTGAACAGTCCATGACGCTCGAGGTGAGCGGCCAGACGATTGACAGCCTCACGACCGTCAACTACTCCGACTGGGGCAAGGCTGTCGACATCACGGCACCACCCGCTGACCAGGTGGTGTCCGCATCCGATCTCGGGATGTAACCCGCCCACGGTGAGCAATACGCAAAACGGGAGCCGGATCCGCGTGATCTTGGCTCCCGTTTCGCGTATTCCTCCCGTTTCGCCCCTGCGCGCGGGCAAAGTGAAAAGTGGAAGACTGGGAGCATGAACGCAGCAGCTGAAAACGCATCCGCCCACTCGGGCGACGGATATACCCTCTTCGCCGTGTGGCGTCGCGACACACTGAACGACGTACGTGACCTCGCGAACTTCTGGATGAGCAAGAAGACCCCCAAGGCTGCCAAGCAGGTCCCCCAGCTGCAAGAGGCGGTCGCGGCGATTGAAGACGGCGGCGTGACGGTGCGCGGGTTCTACGACGTGAGCGGGCTGCGCGCCGATGCCGACCTCATGGTGTGGCTGCACGGCGACAGTGCGGAAGCATTGCAGGATGCCGTGCGCCAGTTGCGCCGCACCTACCTTGTCGGCAGCCTCACACCAACGTGGAACGCCATGGGTGTGCACCGCGATGCTGAGTTCAACCGTGCCCACGTGCCCGGCTTCCTTCGTGGCGAGCACGCCCGCGAGTGGCTTACGATCTACCCCTTCGTGCGCTCGTACGACTGGTACCTGCTCGAAGACGATGACCGCCGCCGCATGCTCGCCGACCACGGCCGCAAGGGTGCCGCGTTCAAGGGTGTCGTTGCCAACACCGTCGCGGCGTTCTCACTCGGCGACTACGAGTGGCTGCTGCCCATGGAGGCCGACAACCTCACCGACCTCGTCGACATGATGCGCGAGCTGCGCTACACCGAGGCGCGCCTCCACGTGCGCGAAGAGGTGCCGTTCTACACGGGTCGCCGTATCGCGATCGACGAGATCCCGTCAGTGCTTTCCTGATGACCGAGCCACGTACGCTTCGCCTCGGAACGCGCCGCAGCGCCCTCGCGATGGCGCAATCGCGGCTCGTCGCCGATCAGGTGACCGAGGTCACGGGTCACCCCGTCGAACTCGTCGAGATTACGACCGAGGGCGACACGAACCGCGCCTCGCTCAGCGAGATCGGCGGCCAGGGCATCTTCGCGACGGCCCTGCGCGATGCGCTGCGAAACGGCGAGGTCGACTTTCTTGTCCACTCGCTCAAAGACCTCCCCACCGAGGTGCCTGAGGGTCTTGTGATTGCCGCGACCCCCAAGCGAGCGGATGCGCGCGACGTCGTCATCACGCGAGACGGAACGCCCCTCCAGCAGCTCCCCGCCGGCAGCACGGTCGGTACGGGTTCGCCTCGCCGCATTGCGCAGGTGCGCATGCATGCGCCGCGCGCCAAGACCGTCGACATCCGCGGCAACGTCGATAGCCGCATCGAGAAGGTTCGCTCAGGTGAGCTCAACGCCGTCATTCTTGCTGCCGCTGGGCTGAGCCGTATCACGGGCGATCCCACAGCGGGGCTGCACGTCGAAGAACTCGGCCTCTCGGAATGGCCCACGGCGCCGGGGCAGGGGGCGCTTGCGATTGAGACGCTTGAAGCATCCGATCTTGTTGAAGCGCTGGCGCGGCTTGATGATAAACCAACCCGCGTCGCAACGACCGCCGAACGCGGCGTGCTCGCGGGGCTCGATGCGGGCTGCCAGGCGCCCGTAGGAGTGCACGCGCAACTCGTTGGCGACCAGCTGCGTATTCGCGCACTCGTCTACTCGCAGCAGGGCGATCGCCTTGCTGCCGACGTGAGTGAACGCATCGCCCAAAACGCGGTGCCCAGCGAAACAGGGTATATTCGAGCAAACGACGAAGGCAATGGCGCAGATATCGTCGTTGCATCCGACCCGGTCAGCGAAGCAAACGCGATCGGGCATGTTGTTGCTCGCCGCCTGCTCGATCGCGGCGCGGGGGGCTTGGTTCTTCGATAGACACGACGTCTATCGGAACCCGCCGAGGGAAGACCGATCGCAGTGCCATTTACATCCGCCGGGCCACAGGCCGACAGTGAACTCAAGCCGCTCACTGGATTCCGCGTGCTCGTTCCCCGCGGCGGCCCCTGGGGCGACGCAGTCTCTGCATCACTGCGCGCACAGGGTGCCGTGCCAGTCGTTGCGCCGCTCATCAACTTTGCACCGACCAACGAGCCAGAGATTTTGGCGGATGCGCTCGAGAAACTCGCCGCGGGAGAGTTCGACTGGGTCACCGTGACGAGTGCGACCACGGTCGATGTCTTGTTTGCGCACCGCGCCATCATCCCACCCACCACCAAGATCGCTGCCGTCGGTGAAACAACAGCTGCCGCTCTCGAATCCATGGGGTACCGCGTCGACCTCGTGCCTGAGTCAGACAACAACGCTGCGGGGCTCGGGAACGAGCTGCTGGCTCGTGAGCCGGAGCCCAAGAAGTTCCTGGCGCTGCGCAGCGAACTCGCGAAGCCCATTCTGAGCGTTATGCTCGCCGATGCGGGCCACTAGGTCGACAGCGTTGTCGCGTACCGCACGGTCGGGGTGCCCGTGACGGATCGCATCATCCGCGATGTCAACAACGGTCGCATCAACGTTGTGCTGGTGACCTCTGGTTCTGTTGCTGAGCAGGTGCGCACGCAGTTCCCCGATATTCCCGACGACACCTTCCTCGCGGCGATCGGGCCGCGCACGGCAGAGGATGCCGCAAAGGTGGGCCTGCCCATCCACACGATCGCGAACGAGCAGAGCGCCGAAGCGCTCGTGCGCGCGGTGCGCGATTACGTTCTTGACGAGCACGATCATGGCTAACCCTTCGGTGCGGATGCGTCGCCTGCGGCAGAACGCTGCCGTGCGTGCGCTCGTGCGCGAAACCTCGCTCGTGCCGGCGCAGCTCGTGCAGCCGCTCTTTGTGCGCGAGGGGTTTACTGCACCCCTCGAGATTTCGTCGATGCCGGGGCAGTATCAGCACTCGCTCGATTCGCTGCGTCGCGCGGCGGCGGATGCAGCTGAGGCTGGCGTTGGTGGCATCATGCTGTTCGGCGTCCCGGCTGAGCGCGATGCGCGCGGGTCTGGGGCGGTTGACCCGAACGGGATTTTGAACCGTGCCATCTCGGCGGTTGTTGCTGAGGTTGGCGATGCGCTCGTTGTGCAGAGCGACCTGTGTCTTGACGAGTTCACCGATCATGGGCACTGCGGTGTGCTGGCATCGGACGGCTCGGTTGACAACGACGCAACCCTTGAGATCTATGGCGAGATGGCTGTTGCGCAGGCTGCCGCAGGGTCGGCTTTGCTGGGGCTCTCGGGCATGATGGACCACCAGGTTGCGTACGTGCGAGCGGCGCTGGACTCGGCGGGCTATCCGGATGTTTTGCTTCTCGGCTATGCCGCAAAGTACGCCTCGGCGTTCTACGGCCCCTTCCGTGAAGCAGTCGATTCTCAGCTCACGGGCGACCGCCGCACCTACCAACTCGACCCGGCCAACCGGCGCGAAGGCGTTCGCGAAGCGCTGCTCGACGTTGAAGAAGGCGCTGACATCGTCATGGTCAAGCCCGCCATGGGGTTCCTCGATGTGCTGCGCGAAGTACGGGACGCCGTCGAGGTGCCCGTGTGGGCCTACCAAATCTCGGGCGAATACGCCATGATCGAGGCGGCCGCGGCCAACGGCTGGATCTCGCGCGACGACGCCGTGCTGGAGTCGCTCACGTCGATCCGCCGCGCCGGTGCCGACGCGATCCTCACCTACTGGGCGACCGAGTTCGCCCCGCGTCTCCGCTGAGCTTGCTGTGGCGCGGGCGGGCACGTCCCGTCACGCTCGCAGTCCCCCGACGGCCTGGCGGCCGTCTCCCGCCAGTCCCGATGCCTGCGAGCGTGACGGAACATGCCCGCCCGCTTGCGCGAGGCGGAGCACGTCGCTGAGCGTCCCCACCGGAGCACATTGACCCTCGCACTTTCCGCAACGCCGCGCGCTTTCTCGCCGAGGACGTGTGTGGCACTGTGGAAAGTGTATGGGTCGAGATCTGGAGGCAGCGGGTAGCGTCGAACCATGAACACCGAGAGCGTCGCTGAGCGCTACGCACGCTTTGCGCGGGACGAGGCTCCGGGGCGAAGTGCGGTGTACGCCGAGTGGGCAGCGGGCGTCGCGGGGGATAGCGACGTACTCGCGACACTCGAAACGCTTGGGGCAGCGCACCGCGAACCAGCGCTCGTGTTTGGGGTGACACGGATGCTCGGTACATCCGATGATCTCAACTACGAAGAATGGGCACGCTTCTTCAGGGCCAACCGCGCGGCGATCATCGCCGAGTGTGCACGACGCACGGTGCAGACGAACGACCCGCTGCGGCTCGCGGCGCTCGTGCCTGCGCTTTCGACGATCAAGGGGCGGATTGCGCTGCTTGAGATCGGTGCATCCGCTGGGTTGTGTCTCTTCCCCGACCGCTACTCGTTCCGCTACGTCGATGAAGCGGGGGAGGGCGTCGCACGACTTGACCCGGCTGAGGGGCCGAGCGAAGTGATGCTGACGAGCGTTGCAACGGGGCAGCTGCCGTCGCTCAGGCGCCCCGAGATCGTTTGGCGCGCGGGCATCGATTTGAGCCCCGTCGATGTCACGAGCCAGGCGGAACTGGCGTGGCTCAATGCGCTCACCTGGCCCGGCGAGATGGAGCGGGCGCAACGCGTCGAAGCGGCCATTCGCGTCGAACAACAGGACCCGCCGCGCATCGTGCAGGGTGACGCAATCGAACAGCTCGCCATCCTCGCCCGCCAGGTGCCGAAGAACGCGACACTCGTCGTGACGACCCCCGGCGTCATGACCTACCTGCGCTGGCCCGAGCGGCAGCGGCTCATGCAAGAGATCGCGATGCTCGGCGCACGCTGGCTCACGATTGACCCGCCCTCGCTCTACGACGCGTGGAAGCCGCTCGCTGAACAACCCGGCTGGCGCGGCTTCGCGGTCGGCGTCGACGGTGTGCCCGTGGCATCCGCCGACCCTCTCGGCCGCTGGAGCCACTGGTTCTGAACTCACCGCCCCACGGCCCCGCCAAACTGTGAAAATGGGGGTGAGCGACCAGACCTCAGTGAAGAGAGACGATCATGACGAAAGCCACCGACCTCACACTCGAAGAGCAAGCCTCGCTGACGAGCGGCGCCGACATGTGGCACACGAAGCCTGTTGAGCGCGCTGGTGTTCCCGCGATCATGGTGAGCGATGGGCCGCACGGTCTGCGCAAACAGGTCGATGAGGGTGACCCGCTCGGTATCGGCGGCAGTGTGCCAGCGACGTGCTTCCCGCCAGCCGTGAGCATCGGATGCTCGTTCGACCCCGATCTCTTTGCACGAGTCGGTGCTGCCCTCGGCGCAGAGGCCTCGATCCAAAACGTCGCGGTCCTGCTGGGTCCGGCCATCAACATCAAGCGCTCGCCCCTGTGCGGCCGCAACTTTGAGTACATCTCAGAGGATCCGATTGTCTCGGGCGTACTCGGTGCCGCCTACGTGACGGGCGTGCAGAGTCAGGGTGTCGGCACCTCGCTCAAGCACTTCGCGGCGAACAATCAAGAGTTTGAGCGCATGAGCATCAGCGCCGAGATCGACGAGCGCACACTGCACGAGATCTATCTGCGCGCGTTCGAGCGCGTCGTCACGGAGTCCAAGCCGTGGACGGTCATGTGCTCCTACAACAAGATCAACGGTGTGCTCTCGTCGCAGAACGAGTGGCTCCTCACTGAGCTGTTGCGCAAGCAGTGGGGCTACGAGGGTCTCGTCGTGTCGGACTGGGGAGCCGTCAACGACAGCGTTGCGGCGGTCGCTGCCGGGCTCGACCTGCAAATGCCCGGCACACAGGGCAAATCGGATGCCGAAATCGTCAAGGCAGTCAAATCCGGCAAGCTCGCGGAGCAGGCGGTCACGAGTGCCGCGCAGCACGTGCTTGACCTCGTTGCCACGGCGACGAAGCAGGCGGGTCAGGTTGCTGGCCCCCTCGACGTTGACGCACACAACCAGCTCGCGCGCGAGGCCGCGACACGGTCTATCGTGCTGCTGCGCAATGAAGGTGGGATTCTGCCCCTCAAGCCGAGCCAGAAGATCGCGGTCATCGGTGCCTTCGCGAAAGACCCGCGCTACCAGGGCGCTGGCTCATCGAAGGTCAACCCCACTGAGCTCGACACCGCGCTCGCGGCGATTCAAGCGATCGCGGGGGACGTGCCGTTTGCCGAAGGGTTCAGCCTCAAGCCCGGCGCATCCGATGCAGAGAATGCGAAGTTGCAGGCGGAGGCCGTGCAGCTTGCGAGAGACGCAGAGGCTCTTGTGCTCTTCCTCGGGCTGCCCGCAGAGCACGAATCGGAGGGCTACGACCGTGCAACGATCGACCTGCCGGCAGAACAGCTCGCTCTGCTCGATGCCGTTGTCGAGGCCAATCCGAACGTTGTCGTTGTGCTCTCAAACGGTGGCGTCGTTGCGGTGCCCTTTGCCGAGACGGTGCCGGGCATCATCGAGGGGTGGCTGCTTGGCCAGGCCGGTGGCGGCGCAACGGCGGACGTGCTCTTTGGCATCGCGAACCCCTCGGGCAAGCTGACCGAGACGATCCCGTTGCGTATGCAAGACACCCCCGCCTACCTCAACTTCCCGGGTGAGTTCGACACCGTCAACTACGGTGAGGGCCTCTTCGTGGGGTACCGCTGGTACGACGCGCGAGAGCTCGACGTTGCCTTTCCCTTCGGCTTCGGCCTCTCGTATACGAGCTTCGAGTACGGGGATGCCTCGGCGCACGTCACCAGTGACGGCGATGTTGAGGTGTCGTTCAGCGTTAAGAACACGGGCACTGTTGATGGGCGCGAGATCGTGCAGGTCTACACGGGGCTCGAGCTCAGCCGCGTGCAGCGGCCCGTGCGGGAACTGAAAGGCTTCGCCTCTGTCGCACTCGCACCGGATCAGGCAAAAGTCGTCACGATCACGATCCGGCGCGAAGACCTCGCCTACTGGAACATCGCCGTCTCGCAGTGGGTGGTCGAAGGTGGCAGGTACACGGTTTCGGTCGGGGCTTCGAGTCGCGACATCCGCTCGACCACGACGGTCGATATTGTCGGGGATGTTGTGCGGATTCCGCTCACGCGAGACTCGCTCATGAGCACCGTCATGGAGAACCCCGTCGCAGGCCCCATCGTGCAAGAGAAACTGCAACAGGCCATGAGCGCTGCCTCGGGGCTCTCCGAGATCATGCCCGAGGGCGTCTCGCCCCTGCAGCTCATCGGATCGATTCCGATTGGGCGCCTGAGCCAGATCGTGCCCATCGCGACGGACCACGAGGTCGACGAGCTCATCGCCGCCGCGAACCAGCACTTGTAGCCCCAGTCGTTGACTGAGTCCACCGGTCGTTGAGCGAGCCGAAACGCCGAGCGACAGAGCCGGTCACTGAGCGAGCGCAGCGAGACGAAGTGCCCGGCGGTTCATGCGTGTCCGTTCCCCTCCTGCTCTGTGGGGCGTCACATCAGGTTTTGTGGGGTGGGGACTGCGCGGTTCGGGCACCGAGCCCGAGCTGCACACGGGGGG
>QIRE01000285.1_pt1 | contig 10741 bp, 11 predicted proteins | sample 2940141 | NCBI WGS metagenome assembly QIRE01 (sample SAMN09273532, study PRJNA473421) | Gut metagenome, whole genome shotgun sequencing project. | isolation source: gut tissue | host: Folsomia candida VU population | place: Netherlands: Amsterdam | collected 2016-03-06
GGGGGGCGGCGAGCGGGCTGCTGGCGCAGCCACTCGGGGTGACGCCTGTCGGCGTCCCTGCGCGCCTGATCGGCGCGCTCGCGCGGTGCGTTATGCAGGGCATCTTGCGTTGCGTTTTGGGTTGCGCTCTGCGGTGCTGTCCCGGCGTTGTCGGTGGCGTCGTGTAGGTGGCTGACCGGGCATCGTGGCGGGTCGCTGCCGCGCCCGCTCTGCGGTGCTGTGCCGCGTGTTTGCGCGGTTCCTAGGCGGTTTCCAGGTGCGCCGCGGCGCGGCGCTGCCGGTCACCTGGCGGGGGTGTCGGTGGCCCCTGGTATCGCCCCGCTGCGCGGCGCTCATCCTGTCAGAGTGCGTCGGGCTGTGGCTGGCCTGGGTACGGCCACGACAACAGGGGTCGATCCCGGCGCGTCACCCCCGGCCCGCACTCCCCCACCTACCCCGCAAAAGTCCTACCCCACAGCAACCCGCACCGCAACATGCATTGCAAATTCGCTACGCATCTACGCATTGCGCTGTCTTGACGGTCGTGCAAGGATGAGGTATCCGCACAAAAAAGTGCGCGCCGGGAGATTAGGGCCACCCGGCGCGCTGACCACGAAAAGAGGTTCGTGACCATGACGAACGTACCAAGCACTGGGGATCAATCCCCAGTGGAAGACCCTGCCGGATCGCCCGCCTTCTCTCTAGCCGCGTGGGAAGCTCGACAGCTGGAGCACGCAACGGCAATCGAGAACCAGACCGCCAACGCGCGGCACGGCATCCTGCTGGGTAACGGCTACTTCTCGCTCACGCCGATGGATGAGCAGCCGGGGCGCGAGTGGGAAGCATCGAACTCGTTCACGTCGTGGTCGATCAGCGCGGGCAAGATCATGACCAAGCATGGCGAGTGGGTCGAAGCTCCGATCCCATCGGGAAAGCCAGCGCTACTCATCGGGGCCGCGATCGCGACGAAGATTCGCGCCATAGTCAAGGCTGGCGGCAACCCGCTGGAGGGGATCGGGCTAGAAGACACTCAGCGTGCTCTGGCGGCAGACCTCGGGTACAGCTCAAGCGGTGGTCGCCAGCATCAAGCACTCACGCGCCAGGTGACGGGCTTCGCTGTCGCGACCTTGCACATGGCTGAGTGGGGGCCGGCCGACGAAAACGGTGGACGGCACTACGACCACACGGCTACGACGCTCGCCAAGAAAGTGAGGCTGTACGTTCCAGGCTGGGGCGACGTGCTCGACGGCCTGGACTCGCACATCCTCCCGAACCAGATTCTCGTAGACCTCGCCACGGACACGACGACGCCTCCCGCTCGTTTGGATGCCCTCGCACGCATGTCCGGCGCGCTCCCCATCCAGGTCGCCTCATGGCTCGAAAAGGTCTTGTACTCGATCCAGGACGGCCCGCACCGCGAACGCCGCTTCGAGTGGAAGCAGCTCTATGAAGAGATCACCCACGGCTATGCCGCTCCAGCCAACTTCCGTCGCAGGTTCCTCGCCGCGCTGGATGAGGTCGCCGCCACTCGGCGCATTCATGGGGGCGGCATCCCGACGAACTTCGAGGTCGAGCGCGTGACCGGGCGACGTGGCGGCGGAACGCGGCTCGTGATCCGCCGCAGCCCGCTTCTCAGGCGTACAGCCGACGAACTCTGACCCCCTGTGGATAACCACCTATTTGTGTACTGATCGACTCACCCATGAGCCTGTGGATAACCGCGCCCGGTGAGTCGATCAGTACACAAAAGCGAGTCGATCAGTACACAAAAGCGAGTCGATCAGTACACAAATACCCCCCGCGATCCCAAGCGGCTCTAGGGGTCGCGGCTTCCCCTAGTTTCTTTCTCTAGTTCTCTTAACTAGTTCTCTCTCTTATGGGAACTACCCAGCGCAACCACGAGACGCGCGCGTGAGACGCCCGTCATGGGGCTGCCGCCCTCCGCTTCGCTCCGGTTGCCCTCGAATCCCGCTGGCCGCTCACGAGCCGACGCACTGGCCCGGTGGCCGGGTGAGAGACGTTCACTCGCCTACCCGAAGCCCTCCGAAGCGCTGTACGCCCGTCTGACGGCCTGGAATTGGCTTGGACATATCGAGGTAGCAGGAACGAGGTAAAGGGCGCTCAGTGGGGCGCTCAACGCCTAATCCAGGCGGGTCTGGCTCCGAGGGTGGCCGATCAGTGAGGCTCGCCGCTGCGCGGCGCGCAGGCCACGACGAGAGCCGGAGGCTACTGGCTGTACCTCGCGTGTTCCCAGCGCTGCGCCCATGCCAGCGCGTCAGCTGCGAACGTCTCAGGGTCGGGTCGATCCTCGCCGGAGGCCACGCTGAGAAACACGTTCAGCGTGTTCCTCGCGATGGACTCCGCCTGTGCGGCTGAGACGCCGATCATCGACTCGACCGTGCCGTCGAGGATCGTCTGACGGGCGTTGCTATCTCCGCCCATCGCACGCGCCGCGATCTGCGCAAGGCCGATCAGGGCGACGAACTGCGCCGGACGGTCTGCGATGTACTTGCCGAACCACTCGGTGACATCAGCGGCTACAGCAGCGTCGGCGTCGCGTTCGGGGGTTGTCATGCGTCAAGATTATCGGCGTCGCAACTCGCATAGCAATGTGCATTGCACTTAGCGGTGTGGCCGGGTAGGCTGAGGGGAGACGTTAGGAGGCTCGACAGTGAGCGATGGAGACGCCCGGCGCACCGGGATCATGTACGGCGCGAAGCTGCCGACGCTCTGGCTCGACTACGTGAGCGGGCAGGGTGTGACCGACGACGGCGCGCGGGCTACGCCGATTATCGGGCGGGGCCGGAAGACGCCGAATCTGACCGACATGCTCGACATGGCGCACAGCTACGGGGCCAAGCGGATCATGCTCACCGGGCGGGTGCCGTCGCTGCGCAACGAGGTGCGCGCGTGGCTCCTGGTGCAGACGCCGGGCTGGAAGCAGCGCAGCCAGGGTCACCGGATCAAGAATCCGCCCGTGGGTCGATTCCAGCACGCGCAGACCGGGCACAGCGTGGACGTGCGCCTGGTGTCGGAGTGGTTCGAGGTTGACCTGACGCCCGCGCAAGCTCGCGAGGCGTGGCAGGTCACCGAGACTGCCGTGCAGAGCATCAACGAGCGCCAGCACCTGCTCTACTCCCCGAGCCGTACCGGCCTGAGCCTGTGGTGGGCGACGCTGCCGAAGACGAAGGATCAGCAGCGGAAGATCATCGTTCCGCCGCACGTCTCGCAGGACATCGCGGACGACCTGCACCGCACGAGCAACCAGCAGCACGTCGAGCACCTGGTGGCCGGGCCGAACTTCGACCCGCACCCGGATTCCGTGCCGCTGATCGATCCGGCCAAGACCCCGCGAATCTCGACGTTCACCAACATCGACGGACGGTTCATGTACGCCGCGACAGGCCGAGAACTCGGCATCGGCCCCGGCGTGCGACTCAACGCGGAACAGACCGCGCTGCGCCTGTTCGACGACGTGCACAAGTTCGACCGCATCTGGTGCGAAGTGCGGTTCATCGTCCCCGAGGACTGGCACCACATCGGCATTCTGGGCGTGCGCCACGAGAACGTCGAAGACGGATGGTTTTTCCCGAACCGGCCCGGCGCGCGGCACGTCACATGGGCCGACGCCTCAGAGGTTCAGGTGGCGATCGCGCACGGCTGGAAGGTCGAGGCGCTGCAAGGAATCCTGTTCCAGAAAGACCGTCCGATGGACAACTTCATGGCCGCGATCAACCGCGTGCGCACCGCGATGGAGACGAACGAAGAACTCGCCGTCCCGCTGCGCCGCGCCGTCGTCGGAGCGCTGCGCGCCCTGCTCATCCAGACAGTCGGAGCGCTCGCCTCACGCGGCGGCACGAAGACGATGGTTGCCGACAGCCTGGCCGACGTGCCGCCCATGCTCGCCGGGGACGCGGTGCAGCACGGCAAGGTGTGGGTCTACGAAGCACCCGGCGACAAGCGCGAGATCGCGAACTACCACCCGGAGATCTCGGTGCAGATCTGGGGCCGCGCTCGCGCCCGTCTGCTCCAAGCGCCCACCGCCCGCGACTTCCCCGAGTGGGGTGGAGTGCTCACGCTGCCGGGATCGAGCGTCATCGGCGTGCAGGGTGACGCCGTGTACACGACCGAGGTTCCGGCCTGGTCGCTGCCGACCAAGTACGGCGGAGGCGACGACGGCACTACTGGACGGCTGCGCATCAAGGGCACGATCAGCGGGAACCTCACGACCCCGGCCAGCGTCCAAGACCGCGACCGGCTCAAGGCCCGCACCGAGAAGGCCGGGCCGTCCGCTGCCTGGACGAAGGGCGAATGATGGCAACCGAGAAGCGAACCGCACGCGAGCTGATCCAGCAGCTGCGCGGCCGAGGCGTCACCAACGCCGAGATTGCCCGCGAGCTGCAACGCGATCCGCGCATGGTGCGCAAGGTGCTCAACGGCGAAACGCCGGGCACAAACTACGTCCAGACGCTGCGCGAGCTCGCGGACACCGGGCACGCCAACACCGTCCCGGCCCGGCGCCGCAACAAGGCCGGCGAAGTCGTCCGCGTCCGCGCCAACCGGAAGGCGGGCACCTCGAGCGTGGCACCCGCCGACACCGGAGGCCGGTACACCGAAGCGCCGCAGGGAGGCCGGTACACGAGCACGTCATACGGGCGTGAGGGCGTGCGCGTGCACCAGGTGAGCATCCCGAAGGGCAAGAAGACCAAGGGCCGCGAGGCCGCGACCCGCGACCTGCTCAGCATGGTGCGATCCGCCGCACGCGGCCAGTCGAAAGACACGCAGCGCCGCGTGAAGATCACGCTCACGTTCGCGAACGGGCGGCAGATGGAAGTCAAGGACTACAACGCATCGACCCTGCTCAGCCGGATCAACGAGCAAGGCGAGAAGAACGCGCTCGGCTGGCTCGCCGGTCAGATGTCCAAGCGGTACACCAACCTCGACACCTCGCAGCAGTCCATCACCGGCGTCACGCTCAACGTCTACCCGAGCGCGCGCACCGACAAATCCTCACGCAACTACACGCCCCGAGAAGGAAGCTGACCATGACACCGAACAGGCAAGACCTCGACCTAGCCGCGATCCTCGCCGCTCGCACCGAGCCGGTGCGGATCACCGTCGGCTACCTCAAGGGCGGCACCGGCAAATCGACCAGCGCCGTCATGCTCGCCCTCGCGCTGCACCGCGCGACCGGCGAGCCGGTGCTCCTGGTCGACGCCGACCGCGTGAACGTCACGACGACCGAATGGTCGCAGCTGGCCGACGACTGGCCCGAGGCCGTCACCGTCGAGCGCTGGCCGGATGTTGACCTCGCGGAGAAGATCACCGCGAGCGGCCACACCGGGCACGTCGTCATCGACACCGGCCCCAGCAACCCCGACATCCTCATGGCCGCGCTCACCACGACCGATTATCTGGTCATCCCGATCACCGCGACCGGAGCCGAGGCGACCCCGCTGCAGCCGACCCTCAGCGCCGCCGCGACCATCGGGCGCATCAAGCCCATCGAACTCAATTTCGTGTTCACCCGCACCAAGCCCAACACGCGCTCTCTGCGCGAGGCCAAGGAAGCGCTGAGCGAGAAATTCAAGGTTCTCGATACCGATGTCCCGTTCGTCCTGCTCTACATGCAGGCGTTCGGAACCGTCCCCGATGACCTCGGGGCATACCCGCAGGTGCTCGCCGAGATTCTGGGAGATGAAGCATGACCACCCGAAAGACCACCCCCGCAACCGCCGAGGCCGCAGCCGAGACGCCCGCCGAGGCGAAGACGCCGCGCACCCCGCGCAAGCCCGCCGCGAAGACCACCACGGCGCGCAGCACAACTGCCCGGAAGACCCCGGCCAAGGCATCCGCAGCCGCCCCGGCGAAGACGCCCCGCAAGCCGAAGGCGACCGACTGGGCGAACCTGTACGAGCACGAGCCGACCTCCGCTGAGACGGTGACGCCCGCGCCGACCACGGAACCGGCCAACGTCAAGAATCCCACCGTGCGGGTCGAGAACGGTGTCGAAATGACCGTGACGCCCGTGCGAGGGTTCGCCCGCCCGAAGCGGCACCAACTGTCGTTCCGGATGCCGACCGACATCCCGGCCCTACTCACCGAAGCGCAGCAGCTTCTGTTCGAGCAAGGCCGAGGGCAGAGCCGCGACCTCATCGTGGCCGAAGCGATCCGGCAGTGGGTCGAGCGCGAACGCGCCGCACTCGCACGAGCGAAGGCCAAGGCGAAAGACCCCGAGGGAGGCACCCAGTTGTCGGATCTCACTCGACTTGTCACATCGCGGATGGGCTGACCGGGGGGTTCTCTCGCTCGCGGAGCCTCCCCGGCAGAGCGGTCTGTCTCGCACGAGTTGTCGCGGATCCGACGCCTGCTGCTCTCCCCCTCGCAGCCCTAGGCGTCGCGCCGAGCGTCGGACAACTGGAGTGAGAATCCGACAAATGGAGTGAGACGACTCGACAGGTCCGTGAGAATCGGACAACTGGAGTGAGACACGACACCAGTGACCGCCTGGAAAAAACCGCTTCTATCACTGTTGGGAAGGGGGAGAGGCTCCGATCCGCTTCCCTCGTTCCTGCGGGTTCGTTCGGAGCCTAACACCCTTGTCAAGAGGGGTGCAATGCAAAACGCATATGGAAACGCGACCAACCCGCACCGCACCTTGCGTTCAAGGTGCAACGCCCGTAGCGCGCACAACGCACCGCAGATAGCGGGCTACTTGCGAGGCAACTAGCGGCGCAGGACGCAACGCGATCCGCACCGCAACCAAGAATTCAAGACACCCGCTCACGAGAAATTCAAGACATCCGGCACCGCGCCGGGAAGGGAGCCGCCAGCTGAGAATTTGCCGAGTGCCTGTCCGGGAAGGGTCGAAAAACGAACCTATGACAGGTAGAGGCACCTCGCCGTTTGTCAGGATTCCGGTAGCGCGGAATCGGCGGGTCACCCACACCAGAAACGGCCACCAGGCCACCAAGGAGAGAGACACCACCATGAAGCGCACAGCATCCACCCTCGCCGGGCTGGTCGTCGTCGCCGCGATCCTCACCGGATGCACCGGCACCCCGGAACCGACGTTCACCCCCGGCACACCCACGCCCACCGAGACGAGCGCAGGGCCGACAACCTACGACCCGCCCGCCGACGAGACCGAAGCCGTCAACGCCGCCGAAGACACCATCGACCTCCTGCTGATCGCACAGAGTGAGATCAACGCAGCCGGTGGCACCGACCCGAGCCGTTACGACGACCTCGCGACTGGGAAGGCGCTCGATGACTACAGGGTGAATGCGCAGCGCATCGCCAAGGGGCCGCTCGCGAACGAGGACGGCGAGAATGTCGAGGGTCAGGCCAAGACCGAGGGCGTCACAGTGTTCGAGCCAGAGACGGCCTACGGGCAGGAGCACAACGGCATCGAGAACGGCCTGGTGATCCTCCCCGGCTGCATGGATATCAGCGGGTACAAGATCACTACGGCGGACGGCAAGCCCGCCTACCGGCCCGACTCCGACCGGAACAAGGTCGAATTCCAGGTGACCTACGACGCCGAGCGCAAGCTGTGGCTGGTGTCCGATCTGATCGACTTCACGGGGCAGACATGCTGAGGCGGGCGCTCGCGATCCTCGCGGCCGCGTGCGCGATCCTCGCCGGTTCCCTGGTCGCCGCTGCACCCGCCAGCGCAGCCGGTTCCGTATGGTGCAACAGCAAGGGCGATTGCTACATCCGCCTGGACTCGGTGCCCTCCGACCCGGCACCCAACCCGGACGCGAACGGCTGGACGCCCGGCGCACCGACCTGCTACTACGAGACCTCCGAATCGGGCGCGATCCAGATGGGCTACAAGCCCGAAGACGTGCGCGTGTTTGACGACGGCGGATTCCAGCAGTTCTACGTCATCATCGACTGTGGCGGGGACACCACGTACTGGTCGAATGACCGGCAGTGCTACGTGTTCATGGTTGACGGCGCGTGGCCGGAGCGCCCGGCCTACGTCAACCAAGAGGCCGGCTATTACGGCTGCATCATGTTCGAGGGCAACCCCGGCGGCGGCGGGCCTGGTCTGCCGGGCGAAACGAACTTCTGGTCTAACACCGTCCCGCCCGGCCTCAAGGTGCTCACGCCCGGCGCGGCAGCGGCGCAGCTGATCGCCACTTTCCAGCTACGCGGGATCGACATCGGCATGGCCCCGCAGGTCAACCCGGAATGGGGCCACCGCCGCAGCTACGTCGGCGTGCCGATCTGGCTGTGGGTCGAGAACCCCGAGCCGCTGACGTGGGGGCCGTACAGCGAGACGGCGACTCTCGGCGGGCAGACCATCACCGCCACGGCGAAGGTTTCCGGCATCCGCTGGGACATGGGCAACGGGCAGAGCAAGGTGTGCGGCAGCCCCGGCACCATCTACACCGTGGGCTACGGCCTCACCGACTCCCCGACGTGCGGCTACCGCTACGAGCGCACGAGCGAGGATCAGCCGGGCGACCGGTACACCGTGACCGCCGTTTCCATGTGGGCGGTCACCTGGACATCGGCCACCGGGGCGAGCGGCACCGTCAACATCGAACTCACGTCGAGCGAGCAGCTGGAAGTCAACGAGCTGCAATCGGTGATCGTCAAGAACCCGGCCAACGACGGCAGCACCGGCCCGTAGTCCGGAAAATATCCAGACGCACCGCGTCCCGGCTGACTCTCTCCCAGCCGGGACGCGGTGCGTTCGATAATGGCGGCATGACCGACACCGACTGGGACGCCCTCGCGGAAGCCGCAGAGGCTGGGAAGCTCGCGCCGATCCCCGGCACCGATCTGCACGGCGCGGATGCCGCCGCCAGCGGGCGCGCCTGGCTCAGCGCAGCCGGTGTGCGCGGCTACGACTGAGCAGCCGCCGCGTGCTCGCGCGCGTGCTCGGCGCAGAGCGTCCACGACCACAGCCGGATCGTGTAGCAGCGGGCGGGAGCGCCGCAGTCCTCGCACGTCTCGGTGCTCTCCCACTCGGCGGCGCGGATCGCCTCATCGAACGCCGGTACGTGGTCGTACACGTCATCGGAGGGGCGCGCGTAGAAGCACAGCGCCGCGAACTTCGACTTGACCTGTTGCAGCTGGTAGCCGGGCGCGATCGCCGCCAGGCGAGCATCGAGCCGGGCCAGCAGCGGGAACCACCCCGGCCCCACCTCGAGCAGCTCGGGCCACGACGGATCGAACCGCGCCATGAGCGGTCGCAGGTCGTCGGGCAGCTGATCGGTTGTCATGATTCCTCCACGGTACTCGCGACGCTGTGCGCCGTTCTGACGGCCTCAAAGCGGACGGCTCCCCGGAAGTACCGGGGAGCCGTCCTAACGCGCTCACGGCGCGCGCGTGGGCCAGCGGGAGCGCGTTAGGCGCTCTTCCGCCAGGACTGGTGCAGCTGGTCGAGCAGCTGCACGGTCGCATCCTCGGGCTGGTAGCCGCAGCCGAGCGCGTCGAGCGTGCGCCGGAGGTCGCCCATCAGCTGATCGACGGCGGCAGGGTGGCGCAACAGCGCCTCAGCACGCATCGCGTTACGCCAGTGCCCTTCGTCCACAGGGTCGATTACCCGGCCAACCGTGGCCGCAGAGCGCGCGATCTTGCCCTCACCGGCGCGGAGGCCGCGCACGGCAAGCTCATGCGCGGCGGCGCTGATCTGCGAGAGCATCCGATCCCGCAGCATCCCGGCCCACTGGTAGCGATCCGGGTTGACGCCCGACAGCGGCGCGCCCCGCACGAGCGAGAGCGCCCGCACGAGCGCCGGGGTCGGCGCGGTCGTCACCGACTCCCCGATGAGCGCACGGAACTCCTGCCAGTCGCTGCGCACGTCAGGGTGCAGCCGGTAGCCGTCCGCATCCACGAGCGGCACGTAGGGCGTGCCGTCCTCAGCGTCACCGAGCCAGCGCCGCACACGGCACACCAGGTTGTTGCGAGAGGTCGCAGCGTTCGCCCCGGCGTGCCAGGTGTCCGGCCACATCGCGGCGTGCACCTGGACGGCGGACGCACCCGGATGCTCGGTCAGGAACGCCACGAGCTCAGTCCCTCGGCGCACCATCGACGCCCACCGAGAGCGCTTGATCGGGTCATCGTGCTCGACGTCGGCAACGCCGATCACTTCGACGTCTCCCAAGAGACGTACGTAGGGGACGCCAGGCGCGCCCCGCAGGGAGGTTACGTTGGTCATGGTTCACGACTCCGTTTCGTGGTCCACAGCGCCCCGGGTGTTACAGCACTCGGGGCGCGCTTTTGTTGTTGTCTCCCCAGTCTGCACCTAGGCAACGCTTTTTGCAATGCATGTTGCGGTGCGGGTTGCTGTGGGGTAGGACTTTTGCGGGGTAGGTGGGGGAGTGCGGGCCGGGGGTGACGCGCCGGGATCGACCCCTGTTGTCGTGGCCGTACCCAGGCCAGCCACAGCCCGACGCACTCTGACAGGATGAGCGCCGCGCAGCGGGGCGATACCAGGGGCCACCGACACCCCCGCCAGGTGACCGGCAGCGCCGCGCCGCGGCGCACCTGGAAACCGCCTAGGAACCGCGCAAACACGCGGCACAGCACCGCAGAGCGGGCGCGGCAGCGACCCGCCACGATGCCCGGTCAGCCACCTACACGACGCCACCGACAACGCCGGGACAGCACCGCAGAGCGCAACCCAAAACGCAACGCAAGATGCCCTGCATAACGCACCGCGCGAGCGCGCCGATCAGGCGCGCAGGGACGCCGACAGGCGTCACCCCGAGTGGCTGCGCCAGCAGCCCGCTCGCCGCCCCCC
>QIRE01000286.1_pt1 | contig 10677 bp, 8 predicted proteins | sample 2940141 | NCBI WGS metagenome assembly QIRE01 (sample SAMN09273532, study PRJNA473421) | Gut metagenome, whole genome shotgun sequencing project. | isolation source: gut tissue | host: Folsomia candida VU population | place: Netherlands: Amsterdam | collected 2016-03-06
TCCGAAATCATGACTGACGCGGGCAATGCGCGCCGACAATTCGCGCCGGAGGGGCGGATTTTCCATCCCAAGCGCGATGTTTTCGGCAACCGTCAGCGCGTCGAACAGGCTGAAATGCTGAAACACCATCGCCACGCCCGCCGCCCGCGCCGCGCGGGGATCGGACGGATGATGGGGCGCACCGTTCAGCGTCATGACACCCTGATCGGGGCGCACAAGGCCATAGATCATCTTGACCAAAGTCGATTTTCCGGCGCCGTTTTCACCCAGCAGCGCGTGGATTTCGCCTGCGCGGATGTCGAACGAGACATCGTCATTCGCGCGGACGCCGGGATAGGATTTGCCGATCCCTTCTGCGCGAAAAACCACTGTCTCGGCCAAATTCTGTCCCCTTGGTCAAATCCTTCTGCCTGCTTAGCGCGCAATTGACGCCTTGGGCAATTGCGCTGTTTCGGCAGGCTGCGTTACAGATGAACCTATGTCCGTCAAATCCCCCCGATTCATCCACCTGCGCACGCATTCTGAGCACTCTTTGCTGGAGGGTGCCATTCCTGTCGGCAAGCTGCCCGGACTTGCGGCAGATGCCGGGATGCCCGCCGTTGCGCTGACCGATACGAACGCGATGTTCGCGGCGCTGGAGTTCAGCGTCAAGGCGATGGACAAGGGCGTCCAGCCCATCGTCGGTTGCCAGATCACGGTGCAGGCGGATGCCACCGGCCCGGTCGTGCTGCTGGCGCAAAATCAGGCGGGCTGGCTGAACCTGATGTCGCTGTCGTCGTGCCTGTATCTGCGCAAGGATGGCAGCCTGCCGCATGTCACGGTTGATGAATTGTGCGACCGCGCCGAAGGGCTGATCTGTCTGACCGGCGGGGCGACCGGGCCACTGGGCCTGCTGATCGCGCAGGGGCAGCGCGACAAGGCCAATGCGCTGACGGATCGTCTGGCGGCGGCCTTTCCGACCCGGCTTTACGTCGAACTGCAACGCCATCCCGGCGAGAATGGCCAATTGATGGCCGCCGAGGCCGCCAGCGAAGCCGGTCTGATCGACCTTGCCTATGCCAAGGAATTGCCGCTTGTCGCCACCAACGATGTCTATTTCCCCAAGTCGAAGATGTTTGAGGCGCATGACGCGCTGATCTGCATTGCCGAAAAGGCCTATGTCGATCAATCGCAGCCCCGTCGTCGCCTGACGCCGCAGCATTACTTCAAATCGCCCGAGGAAATGGCCGTGCTGTTCGCCGACCTGCCCGAGGCGTTGGACAACACCGTTGAAATCGCCCGCCGTTGTGCCTTTGCGGTGGCCAAGCACAAACCGATCCTGCCGCGTTTCGCCGATGACGAGGTGACCGAACTGCGCCGTCAGGCGCGTGAGGGGCTGGCCGCGCGGCTGCGCGTCATTCCCCATGCCGTCAGCGTCGATGATTACAACGCAAGGCTGGATTTCGAACTTGGTATCATCGAACAGATGGGCTTTCCGGGCTATTTTCTGATCGTCGCCGATTTCATCCACTGGGCCAAGGAACAGGGCATCCCGGTGGGGCCGGGTCGGGGATCGGGCGCGGGATCGCTGGTCGCCTATGCGCTGACCATCACCGACCTTGATCCGCTGCGCTACAGCCTGCTGTTTGAACGGTTTCTGAATCCGGAACGGGTCTCGATGCCGGATTTCGACATCGACTTTTGCATGGATCGCCGGGAAGAGGTGATCCGCTATGTGCAGGGCAAATACGGCGCCGACAAGGTGGGCCAGATCATCACCTTCGGCGCGCTGTTGTCCAAGGCGGCGGTGCGCGATGTGGGCCGGGTGTTGCAGATGCCATTCGGGCAGGTGGACCGGCTGTCCAAGATGATCCCGGTCGAGGGGGTGAAACCCGTCAGCATCACCAAAGCCCGCGCCGATGAACCCCGCCTGCGCGAAGCCGCCCGCGAAGAGGTGGTTGGCCGTCTGCTGGATTATGCCGAACAGCTAGAGGGGCTGTATCGCAACGCATCGACCCATGCGGCGGGCGTGGTGATCGGGGATCGGCCGCTGGACCGGCTGGTGCCGCTGTATCGTGATCCGGCGTCGGATATGCCCGCGACGCAGTTCAACATGAAATGGGTGGAACAGGCCGGTCTGGTCAAGTTCGACTTTCTGGGTCTGAAAACGCTGACCGTCATTCAGAACGCCGTCGATCTGATCAATGGTGGCGGGCGCCCGCTGCATGTCGCCGCCGACGGGCGGGTGCTGTATGATCCGACGCCGGGGACCGAAAACCAGATCAACCTGATCCCGCTGGATGACAAGCCCAGCTATGATCTGTTCGCATCCGCCCGCACGGTCGCGGTGTTTCAGGTGGAATCCTCGGGCATGATGGACGCGCTGCGGCGCATGAAGCCCACCTGTATCGAGGATATCGTGGCGCTGGTGGCCCTGTATCGTCCCGGCCCGATGGAAAACATTCCCACCTATTGCGAGGTCAAGAACGGCGTGCGCGCGCTGGAATCCATCCATCCCAGCATCGACGACATTCTGGCCGAAACGCAGGGCATCATCGTCTATCAGGAACAGGTGATGCAGATCGCGCAGGTCATGGCGGGGTATTCGCTTGGCGGCGCCGACCTGCTGCGCCGGGCAATGGGCAAGAAGATCGCCGAAGAAATGGCGAAGGAACGCCCGAAATTCGTGCAGGGCGCGGTCGCCAATGGCGTGCCGGACAAGAAGGCAGGCGAGGTGTTCGACCTGCTGGAAAAATTCGCCAATTACGGGTTCAACAAATCGCACGCGGCGGCATATGCGGTCGTCAGCTATCAGACGGCATGGCTGAAGGCCAACCATCCGGTCGAATTCATGGCCGCGGTGATGAACTGCGATATCCATCTGACCGACAAGCTGGCCGTCTACAAACGTGAAGCCGACCGGATGGGGATTGAGATTTGCCCGCCCTGTGTCAACCGTTCGGCCCCGACCTTCACCGTGCGCGACGGGCGCATCCACTATGCGCTTGGCGCGCTGAAGGGGGTGGGTCTGGATGCGATGGCGCTGATCCATCAGGCGCGCGGCGATGCGCCATTCCGCGACATCCACGACTTTGCCCGCCGCGTGGACATGAAGCGCGTGGGCAAGCGGCCGTTGGAAATGCTGGCCCGTGCGGGGGCGTTCGACGCGCTGGACAACAACCGGGCGCGGGTGCTGAAGTCGCTGGACGGGTTGGTCGCGTGGTCGGCGGCGGTTCAGGATGCGCAGGCATCGTCGCAATCGTCCTTGTTCGGCGGAGGAGAGGATCTGCCGCCGCCGCGTGCCGCGCTGGCTCAGGTATGGCTGCCCACAGAAAAGCTGGGTGAGGAACACAAGGCCATCGGTTTTTACCTGTCGGGGCATCCGCTGGACGACTATCTGCCCGCGTTGCGGCGCAAGAAGGTCAGGACGCTGGCCGAAATCAACGCCGATGCGGCCAACGGCCCGCTGGTCTGTCAGATCGCGGGCACCGTCGCCGCGCGGCAGGAACGCAAATCCGCCAAGGGCACGGCCTTCGCCTTTGTCAGCCTGTCCGATCCGACCGGGCTGTATGAGGTGACAGTGTTTTCCGACCTGCTGACCGCGTCGCGCGACCGTCTGGAACCCGGCCAGAACGTGGTGTTGCAGGTGAAGGTCGAACCATCCGGCGATCAGGTCAAGATGCTGGCCAATTCCGTCGGCCTGCTGGATGAGGTGATCGCCGATGCGGGCGCGGGCTGTCTGGCAGTGGAATTGCAGGGGATTGATACGATCCCGCGGCTGGCCGAAACGCTGGACCGGATCAGGACCGACATCGCCGTGCCCGCCCGCAGCCGCGGCCCGGTTCTGCTGCGCATCCGCGAAGGCGATGAGGTGATCGAGGTCGAGGTCGCCACCGACGCGCCCCTGACCACACCCGCGCGTCAGGCGCTGCGCGCGGTGCCCGGTGTGCTGGAGGTGGTCGAGGTCTGATTCTTGGCCGATCAGGGCAAGGTCGGTTTTCGTTGATAGTTAGACACGGAAGATGCGGCGTTATTCCCGGTGATCGGGCCGGGCGTCGTCTGTGTTCTGTGCCTCATCCATCAGGCTGCGTTCCTGCGCATCCGCGTAGGTCGCCCAGTGGCGGCCCGGCCCCGGATCGGGCAGATCCTGTCGCCGCCATGTCAGGTGCATGTTGGTTTTCGCGATCATATAGCCGGTGACCGGCGCGGTCAGCAGCAGGAACAGCGTGATCAGCAGCTCATGCCAACTTGGGCTGTCGGTGAAAAATGCAAACCACAGCATCGACGCGATCAGGACGCCGCCGACGCCCAGTGTCACCGCCTTGGTCGGGCCGTGCAGCCGCGTCATCTGGTCGGGCAGCTTCAACAGCCCGAACGACCCGATCAGGCCAAAGATGCCGCCCGCGACCAGCAGCGCCGATATGACGATTTCCACGATGAACAGCATTCTGCCCCCTTACTCGATCACATCGCCGCGCAGCAGGAATTTTGCGTAAGCCACGGTCGAGATAAATCCGACCATTGCAAAGAGAAGCATGATTTCAAACAAAATGCCGCTGCCGGTCAGCATCCCGTAAAGCGCCATCAACGCGATCATGTTCACCGTCATCGTATCCAGCGCAAGGATGCGGTCGCCCACCCCGGTCGCGGTGGCGACGCGATAGGCGCATAGCAACTGGCCGATGCCAAAACAGCCAAGCGCGAAATAAAGGGCGTATCCGATCATCCGAAAATCTCTTTCAGCGGGGCCTCATACCGGGCCTTGATGTCGGCAAGCACGGCGCCCGGATCAGGGGCGTGCAGGCAATGCACCAGCAGCGCGCGGCCATCATCGGACAGATCGGCGCTGACGGTGCCGGGTGTCAGGGTGATGGTGCCTGCCAGAATGGCGATCGCCTCGGGCGAGGTGATGTCCAGCGGCACCGCGATCCATGCCGGACGCAGGTCGCGGTTGGGCGTGAACAGCACGATCCGCGCGACCTGAAGATTGGCAACGACGATGTCGCGCAGCACCATCAGCACATAGCGGATCATTCGGATCGGGTGGCGCGGCTGCGCCCGTCCGGGCCAATAGGGCGCGGTCAGCAGCGGCACCGCGATGCCCAGCATGACCGCAAACACCAGCGAGCCCCAGGCAAAGCGGTTCACCAGCATCATCCACACAAGGATCAGCGTCAGCGACAGCCATGGATGGGGCAGCAGGCGGCGGATCATTTCGCACCCTCTTGTCCGGTCAGCACGGCGTCGATGTAGATCTGTGGTGCGGTCAGTTGCCCGGCAATGTCCTGCATCTGCCGCATGACCGGACCGGCAAAGACCGTCAGCGCAACCAGCCCCGCCAGCAGCGCGCCCGTCGCGGCATAGGTCAGCCACGGGGCTGCGGCGTCGCCCACATCCTGAATGGGCTCATCCGTTTCCAGCTTGACCGGGACGTGGCGCGGCGCGGATTCCGGGGTGATCGGGGCGGCGGCCTGCTGCGGCTGCCAGAACAGCAGCGACCCCGCGCGCGCAAAGCCGATCAGCGCCAGCGCCGAGCTGCCAAGGATCACCGACCAGATGCCCACCGCCCAAGGATCGCCGCGCGTTGCGTCCAGAATCATCAGCTTGCCCAGAAAGCCCGACAGCGGCGGCAGGCCGACGACCGCGATTGCGGTGGCAAAGAACAGCGTGGCGATCAGGCCCGCGTTCTGAATGGCGGGGCGCGGGTGCAGCCAGATGTCACAGCCGCGCCGCGCGCCGATCATGTCGGCCACCAGAAACAGCGCCGCCGCCGCCAATGTCGAATGCAGCATGTAATACAGCCCCGCCGTCAGCCCCTCGGCGTCGAAATGCGCCAGCGGGATCAGCAACGTCCCGACAGATGCGATGGCCGCAAACCCCGCCATCCGGGTCAGGCTGGCGGTGCCCAGCACGCCGATCTGACCCAGCACCAGCGTGATCAGCGCGGCGGGCAGGATCAGCGTCGTGGCAAGGGTTTCCAGCACCGTGTCCTGTGGAAAGACCAGCGTGTAAAAGCGGATGATGGCATAGACGCCGACCTTGGACATGATCGCAAACAGCGCCGCCACCGGGCCGGGCGCGTTGGCATAGGTCGAGGGCAGCCAGAAATGCAGCGGCACGATGGCCGCCTTGACCGCAAAGACGATCAGCAGCATCACCGCGCCCACGCGCAGCAGCGCGGTATCGCCCGCCGGCATCTGTGCCACGCGCACCGCCATATCGGCCATGTTCAGCGTGCCGGTGACGGCATAAAGCGTGCCAAGCGCCGCCAGGAAGAGCGCCGATCCGGCAAGGTTATAGCTGACATATTGCACCCCCGCGCGCAGGCGCATCTCGCCTCCGCCATGGATCATCAGGCCATAGCTGGCGATCAGCAGGATCTCGAAAAAGACGAACAGGTTGAAGGCATCGCCGGTCAGAACGGCGCCGTTCACGCCCATCAGCTGAAACAGCCACAGCGCGTGGAAATGCCAGCCCTTGCGATCCCATCCCGAGCCGATGGAATAAAGCTGGACACAGACCGCCAGAACGCCGGTCAGCAGCAACATCAGCGCCGCCAGACGGTCCAGCATCAGAACGATGCCAAAGGGCGCGGTCCAGTTTCCAAGGCGATAGACATGCACCCCGCCATCCGCCGCCAACCCGTGCAGATACAGCGCCGCCAGCAGCGTCAGCGCGGTGCCCAGCACCCCGAACACCCGTTGCAACAGCAGATCGTGACGCATCCACAGCAGCATCAGCGCCCCGATCAGCGCCGGGATCAGGATGGGGGCGGTCAGCCAATGGTTCATGGATCACCCGCCTTGTCCGCAGGGGGCAGCAGCCGGTCTTTGGGTGGCATGTCGATGCGGTCGTCGCCGCCCTCGATAAAGGCGCCCAGTGACATCATCACCACCACCGCCGTCATGCCGAATGAAATGACGATCGCCGTCAGCACCAGCGCCTGCGGCAGCGGATCGGTGTAATCGGCGGGGTTGATCGCGTCATGCCCGCGCAGGATCGGCGGCGCGTTCACCACCAGTCGACCCGTCGCGAAAAGAAAGGCGTTGATCGCATAGGTCAGCATGGTCATGCCAAGGATGACGGCGAATGTGTGCAGCCGCAGTATCAGATAGATGGCTGCCGCCATCATCGCGCCAATGGCTGTTGCGACCAGAATCTCCATTACGCGCGCCCCTTTCCGGTCTGACGCGCGATCCGCGACAGCGCGTTCAGCGCCAGCATCACCGCGCCGACCACACACAGGAACACGCCAAGGTCAAAGCCCATGGCGGTGGCCAGTTCAAATTCCTCGATCAACGGCAGTTTGACATAGCCAAAGGCCGAGGTCAGGAACGGCATCCCCGCAAACCATGCGCCGATGCCAGTTACGCCCGCCACGATGACGCCCGCGCCGATCAGCGCGTGATAGGGCAAATGCTGGCGATCCTGCGCCCAGACAAAGCCCGATGCCATGTATTGCATCAGCAACCCGATGGACACGACCAGACCGGCGACAAAGCCGCCGCCCGGTTGGTTGTGGCCGCGCAGAAAAATATACAGGCCCACGACCAGCGTGATCGGCAACAGCACCCGCGTCGCCACCACCAGCAGCATCGGATGTGGGTCGCCCGCGCGGCGTTGATCCGACCGCCATGCCGCCAGCCTGCGTGCGGCATTGCCCTGCAACAGCGTCTGCGTCAGCGCAAAGATGCCAAGTGCGGCGATGCCTAGCACGGTGATCTCGCCAAAGGTGTCATAGCCGCGAAAATCGACCAGAATGACGTTGACCACATTGTCGCCGCCGCCGCCCTTATAGCTGTTTTCGACCTGATAGCCCGAAATGCTGGGAAAGGCGAAATCACGCCGCAGGATCGCATAGGTCAGCGCGCCAAAGCCAAGCCCGCCCAGCACCGCCACACAGGCGTGCCAGCCGTGATGGGCCGCCGATGTTTCGGACCGGGTCCGCTTTGGCAGAAAGTTCAGCGCCAGCAGCAGCAGGATCACCGTCACCACCTCGACCGAGATCTGCGTCAGCGCCAGATCAGGGGCCGAGAAATAGGCGAAATAGGCTGAAATCATCAGGCCGACGATGCCGATCAGGATCAGCGCCAGCACCCTGACGCGGTGGAACACCACCATGCAGCCGGTCGCGGCCATCAGGATGAACCAGACCATGACCGGGACAAGGCTGACCGGCAGCAGCGGCCGGGTGACAGGCCCGATGCGCCCCGAAAACCACGCCAGCGCACCGCAGAACAGCACCGTTAGCGTGAATGCCGTCAGCGCCCGCGGCATCGACCCGGTGGTGATGCCATCCGTGATCGCCCGCGCACCGGTCAGCAGCCACAGGTTCAGCCGGTCAAAGATCGCCTTGGCCTGTGGTCGGGGCGCGGTGGTCCATGCCGTCAGCAGCGGCGCATGGGCGCGCAGCAGCAGCGCGCCGCCCGCAACCGCCACCAGCGACAGCATCAGCGGCAGGTTCACCCCATGCCACAGCGCCAGATGCGCGTGCTGGGGCGCGCCGGTCACGGCCGTGGCGGCAGCATCGACCAGCCAGCCCGCCATCGTCATCGGCAACAGCCCGATCAACACGACCAGCCCCACCAACAGCGCCGGGCCGGACCACAGGCCAAAGCCCGGATCATGCGGCGCCTGCGGATAGTCCTGCCGTTCAGGCCCGCCAAAGACATGCACCACGAAGCGCAGTGAATAGCAGACCGAAAACAGCGCCGCGATGGTGGCCAGCGTCATGAAGATCGCGCGCGCATGGGGCAGGGCGGTGGCCTCGGCCAGCATCATCTCTTTGGACAGGAACCCGTTCAGCGGTGGAATACCGGCCATCGACAGGGCGGCGATCGTGCCGATGGCAAAGGTCACGGGCATCAGCTTGCGCAATCCGCCAAGCCGGGCGATGGACCGGGTGCCGGTGTCGTGGTCGATGATGCCTGCGGTCATGAACAACGCGGCCTTGAAGGTCGCGTGGTTGATGATGTGGAACACGGCCGCAATCGCGGCGGCATCGGTGCCAAAGCCAAGCAGCATGGTGATCAGGCCCAGATGGCTGACGGTCGAAAACGCCAGCAGCGCCTTGAGATCATCCTGAAACAGCGCGATGACCGCGCCAAGAAGCATTGTGATCAGCCCCGTCGTGGCGACGATCCAGAACCACTCCGGGGTGCCCGACAGCACCGGCCACAGCCGCGCCATCAGGAACAGACCGGCTTTGACCATCGTGGCCGAATGCAGATAGGCGCTGACCGGGGTGGGGGCGGCCATGGCGTGGGGCAGCCAGAAATGGAACGGGAACTGCGCCGATTTGGTGAACGCTCCGATCAGGATCAGGATCAGCGCGGGCAGATACAGCGGGCTTGCCTGAATGGCGTCTTTTGCCGCCAGAATATCGCCGATGGCATAGCTGCCCGCGATATGGCCAAGGATCATCATCCCCGCGATCATCGCCAGCCCGCCTGTGCCGGTAACGGTCAGCGCCATCCGCGCGCCCTGACGCCCCGCAGGCAGATGCCGCCAGTAGCCGATCAACAGGAATGACGACAGCGACGTCAGCTCCCAGAATACCAGCAGCAGCAGGATGTTATCGGACAGAACGATGCCCATCATCGCGCCTTGGAACAGCATCAGATAGGTATAGAAATTGCCGACCGGATCACGCCGCGACAGATAGAACCGCGCATAGGTGATGATCAGCAGGCCGATACCAAGGATCAGAATGCCGAACAGCAGCGACAGCCCGTCGATACGGAAACTGGCGTTCAGTCCGATCTGGGGCAGCCAACCGAAACTGGCAGTCACGACATCGCCGCGCAGGATGGCGGGAATATGCAGGCACAGCCCGATCAGCGCCAAAGCTGTCGCTGTCCCGCAGGCCATCGCCGCAACGTTGCGCCCCGACCGGATCAGCAGGGCTGGCAGCAGTGCGCCGATAAAAGGCAGCAGGGCAATCAGGGCTGGTGACATGCGTCCTAGATGTTTGGGCGTGAATTGGTCCGGTATTGATAACGATCTGTGGCATAAGGGCAAGCTATGGGAAGGCTCTGGCCGATGTTCGCCTTTCGTGCTAACGCTTTGAAAACGATGCGGGGCAGGCAGAATGCGGGTTCTTGGAATTGATCCGGGCTTAAGGAACATGGGCTGGGGCGTGATCGAGGTTGACGGCCCCCGCCTGCGCCACATCGCCAACGGTGTGGTCCGGACCGAGGCCGATGGATCGGCCGCCGATCTGGGCGCGCGGCTGTCGCGGCTGTATCGCGGGCTGTGCGCGGTAATCGCGGAACATGCCCCCGACGCGGCGGCGGTGGAACAGACCTTTGTGAACAAGGACGCGGCCGGGACGCTGAAGCTGGGTCAGGCGCGTGGAATCGCGTTGCTGGCCCCGGCCGAGGCAGGCTTGCCGGTCGGCGAATACGCCCCGAACGCGGTGAAGAAAACCGTGGTCGGCGTGGGCCACGCGGCCAAGGAGCAGGTGCAGCATATGGTGCGGGTGCAATTGGCGGGCGTCGTGTTCGACAGCCCCGATGCGGCGGATGCGTTGGCGATTGCGATTTGCCACGCCCGCCATCTGCAAGGCCGCACCCTGCGCGTCGCGAGGTCGGCATGATCGGGCGTATCGCAGGCGTGATCCTGCACCGGGCGCGCGACCATGTGCTGATCGACGTGCGCGGCGTCGGTTACATCGTCCATGTCAGCGAACGCACCGCG
>QIRE01000287.1_pt1 | contig 10642 bp, 10 predicted proteins | sample 2940141 | NCBI WGS metagenome assembly QIRE01 (sample SAMN09273532, study PRJNA473421) | Gut metagenome, whole genome shotgun sequencing project. | isolation source: gut tissue | host: Folsomia candida VU population | place: Netherlands: Amsterdam | collected 2016-03-06
AACCGGGAACGCGCCAGTTTGTCAACGAAGCAATTGCTCAAGGGCTTCGTGTGCTCCTCCCCGTCGCGCGTAAAGACGGCCTGCTCGACTGGGTCGTTGCCGACAGCAGCGGCACCGAGACACCGGGGCGATACGGCCCGGAACCCTCGGGTGAACTGCTCGGCCCCATCGCTGTCAACGATGTTGATCTCATGATCATCCCCGCGGCCGCCGTCGATAACACGGGCATGCGACTCGGCTGGGGCGGCGGATTCTTCGACAAGACGCTCGGCTCGATGGATCAGCGACCGCCCGTCTATGCGGTCGTTTACGACGATGAGTTCCTCGACAACGAGGTGCCCAGCGATACTCTCGATCAACCCATCACGGGTGTTGTGACACCGACGCGCAGCGTTGTGCTCAATCGCGATAACTCGAACGCGGGCCCCGCACGCAATTAGTAGTGTGGCGGTTTCTCGCGCCGTAGCCGTTCATCGTTGGGCCCCGAGGGCGCATCCGATGAGGCAACAGGCTCGTCTTCGCTTTTGATGAGCGCGTCCGCATCGGGAATTGTTCCCGGCACGGCAGTGAGCCTCGCCCGACGGCGGCCGGTTTTCTCAACACGTTGCTTCTCGCCGCCCGGTTTCTGCGGGTTGCTCTCGCCCATGCCTTAGACGGTCTCGCCGCGCTCGATCGGCACGGTCGCCTCAAGGTCGGCGTCGGAGATGGGTGGTGGCGCCCCGAGCGTCTCGCAGATCTGCTGCACGACAGCCTTGGGGTCGCGATACACATCGAAAGCGTGTACGCGGATGTAGTTCCAGCCCAGTTGCCGCAGAGCATTCGGTCGATACCGCAGCCGCTCACGAAGCGAATCGGGGTTCTCTTCCGGCGTGATGTCGATAACAGCGGCCTGGTCGCCGTACTTGGCGACCATGGGCAGGCGCCCACGGTAGTTGATGCTGACCTCAACGCCACGGTCGCGCAGCGGTTTGGCAATCGCGACACACAGCGGGTCGGCAAGTTCGTCAATGACGGGCTCGTCGCGCGCGGAGCCAACATCCTTGAGAATGCCCATGAGGGCGGCCGCACCGTAGGCAAAACGATCCTCGTCAAACCCTGCGGGGCGGATGCTCGAAACGAGCGTCATGGCACGGCGCGCCCGCGTCATGGCGATCGCCAACTTGCGCTCACCACCCGGCTGGGAAAGCTCACCGAAATCGCTCAGCACCCGCCCGTGACGGGTCAGGCCATAGCCGAGTGCGAAAATGACGCGATCACGAGTCTCTGCTGCGGCCTGCTCAAGCGTCAATACCGCGAACGGTTCGGGCCCCCGGCGTCGAACAAACGCTGCCAGCGTCGCGTCACGCGTCGCTGTCGCAGTGACTTCGCTGCGCACACGCTCGGCCGTCTTCTCGTTACCCGCGATGACCATGAGCGACTCGTCTGGGCGCATCCGTGCATGCTCACGAACAAGCGAAAGCACACGCTTGATTTCGGCATCGGGCGCCTCAACCGCGCCCGAAACGGGGTCGGGAGCGCCAACACCGCCGTCAACATAGTCGGCGGCCAAGCTTCCACGGCCCAAGAATGAACCGGCCCACGGCAGGGACTGAATTTTGCCGTCATAGAAGGCGTCGTTGATGAGCGCGGCGAGGTCTTCCCCACCGGCACGGTAACTACGCGTGAGTGTCAGCTGGGGAACGAGCGCTGCGAGGGCCGAGTACACGGGCTCATCGAGGGCGTGCGGCACGCGAATATCCTCGTCGCTCGCCGGTTGGCTCGCGAGGGGCGCATCGACCGTGAACCGCGATGGCGCCTGCGTGACGGGATCACCGAAGGCAACCACATGCTCGGCTCGTTGGAGGGCAGGGATCGCCTCGAGGACAGAAAGAGAAGCGGCATCCGCAAGGATGACGGCGTCGAAACCAACCTCGCTCGGGATGCGCGCGAGCGTATAAGGCGACTCAACCCAGACGGGCGCGAGTTGCCGCACGAGTGTCGGCGCAGCAGCAACGATGTCGGCCGCCGTTGAGGCGGGATTGAGGAGTGCCTCTTTGAGCGCGGCAGCTTCTTCCGGGAAGTCAACAATCGCGATCTTCCACTGCTGTGACAGCAGGGCCGCGAGCACCTTGCCGCTCGCACTTCCGTGTGCCTCATCGACAAGACGGAAGTCACGCTCGAGGCGCGTGAGCACCTCGGTGTTTGCGCCGAGGAGTGCCCGATCCTCGTTGAGCGCCGACTCGAGCACCGACTGCCACCAGCAGTACTCCAGCTCGTCACGTACGCGTTGCACGGGAACGTGCCGACGCGAGAGGTCTGCGAGCAAGGGCTCAAGCCCCAGCGCGGCAAGCTCAGCGCGCACCTGTGCACGCTCAATCAGGTTGTCGAAAACGGGCGAATCTTCTGCGAGCTTGCGCAGCAGTGCGACCATCTCGGGCAGGCTCAGGGAAGAAAGCTGCGTCTTGCGACCGAGCGCCGTCTCGAGCTGCGCAAGCTTGTCGCTCACGTCTTGCCACAAGGCTGCAACATCGTCGATTCCGCTCGGAACCGATGGCACCGAGCCCTCTTCTGCCGCGTGTTTCCACTTCGCTCGCTGGGTTTGCACGGCCTGCAAGCCTTCGTGCAGATCCACGTGGGCGCCGGGCCGGACGAAGTCTTTCGCGAGTCGACGCAAACGATGGCGGGTCGCCATCGACTGGCCATCGGCATCCGCTCTCGGCCCTGTCGCGCGAATGAGCTCGCCGAGGGGTCGATCGAAGACCGCGGGAACAAAAACGTCAAAGGAAGAACGGATGCCGTCGAGCAACTCGAGTTGGCCGCCAAGCTCATCGAGCGTCTGGAACGGGTTGAGTCGGGTTTGCCCGATGACCGAGTAGGCGCGCTCAAGAAGCTGCGGAACATCGGTGTCAGCGAGTTGCGCCGCGAGGGCTCGCGCAGCCTGCGCATCGTCGGTCGAGGTAAAGCTCACGCCGTACCAAGGTGATTCCTCGGGCCCCGTCTTGAACTCCCCCAGCTGCGCCGCTTCGACGAGCAGGTCAGTCGCGCGCTTGCGCGAATCGGCGAGCGCCTTGATCGATTGGGCAGACAGTCGCGCGGTCGTGCGGGGCGCCGCGGGATGCGAGCCGAGAGCCGTCAACACACGGACGGCGTCGAGAACCGAGACGTTCGAGTTCTCACGCTTCTTGACGAGTGACGCTGAGTAACCTCGCAAGAGGTTACGCAGACGCACGAGCGCATCGTCGATTTCGGCGACATCGGGTGCCGTGCTGGCTTCGTTGCGCGAGATGGAACGCACAAGGTCGGCGCGGGCATTCGCTGCCGTCACACCGAGGCCGCTGAGCCCGACGGCGGCAAAGCGATGGCGGATGCTTTCCAGCGTCGAGCGGCGCCCCGAGACGACGAGTACGCGCTTGCCCTGGTGTACGAGTGCGCCGATCGCATTGATGATCGTTTGCGTGCCTCCCGTTCCCGGCAGAACGTGCACGACAATGTTGTGCCCCGCTTGCACGCGGGCGAGTACGTCTTCTTGCTCGGTATCGGCGTCGAGCACAAAGGTGTCTGCGGCCGGAGAGCGCTCGTCAGTACCACTCAGCGTCACTTCGCGTTGGGGCTCGCGGAGTGCTGCAACTGCCGCCTCGTCGCCCTCGAGCGCGGCCAATACTCGTGTCGGCGTCTGGTCGATGAGGCTCGCGAGCGGCGCACCAACCGAGGTGAAGCTCGAGACGATCAAGCGCGGCGCAACAGTGAAGCCCTCGATACTTCCCGTCTGCTGGCGCACAAAGTCGGTGACAGCGTGCGGGCTGAAGACGCCGCGATCGTAGGCACGCGCGGCAAGATCCGTGGGGTTAAGCCGTACGCCAAAATCATCCGCCAAACGCGTGATGAACTCTGGGTTCGCCTCGAAAGCCCCACCGAGTGTGAGTTCAACATCGTTGTGGCGACGACGCATTCGCAGGGGGCGCACAAGCACGGGGCCAGTAAATGTTTCGTCGCCTTTCGCGAACGATGCGATACCGAGCGCGAGCGCAACGGCATCGATGCCGCGCACAGCCGAAAGCTCGGCGTGCTTCGCCGCGAGCCGATCGGCCCCACGCCGGGCACCGTGCAGGCTCACCTCGTCGCGGAAGAGATTCGAGAGCAACGTTGGCTGGCCCGTGAGCAGCTGCGGCAAGCTCGATGGGTGTGCTTTCGAAATATCGATCGTCGCGTTTGCATCTTCATCGAAGCTCGAGAGGGTTGAAACTCCGCCCACCTGAGCGAGCAGGCCTCGCAATTCGCTCACGCGATCGGGCACCGACTCCGCTTCGGCATCTTGGTCGAGTGCATCATCGTCGAGCGCAATGTGCGGGGTGACATCGCTCACAGATGACTGCTCATCACGCTTCGCGCTTCGAAACCCCCGACGTGCCATTCATTCAGCGTAATCCGCGGGCCTTGACGCTGCCTGGAACGACGCACATCCTCAGAGAGAAACTCCCCGTATTCTCGAACCCACAATCGCTTTTTCGCGTCGGTTGCACACATTCGCCGTTTTCGCATCGATCGGATGCGAAAACCTGCAAATCATTGAGCCATGACATACACATTTGATCTCGTCCCCACGCCCCTCGGTGAAGCCATTGCTGTCTTCAGCGAAACCTCGAAGGGAAAACACCAACTTGTGAGTTTCACCCTCACAGCAAAAGAGCTTCCCGCGCCACTGAGTGCGCTCCCCCAATTGAGTGCGACCCTCGGCGAACCACTTGAGCATCTTCCCGGTGTTGCCGACAAAGTCGCTGCCGCGGTTGACCGTTATTTCGCAGGGGAAGATGTCGCCTTCGCCGAGGCGATCGACTTCGATCTCTCGCGCCTCGAACCGCTCACCGCGCGCGTTGTGCAATTCACGCTAGGAACAACTCGCGGTGAATTAGTGACCTACGGGGAAGTCGCTGCATCTCTCGGGATGCCGCGAGCCGGCCGCGCAATCGGATCTGCGTGCCGGCGTTCCCCCTTCTCGATCGTTGTGCCGTTCCAACGCATCGTTCGCGCGGATGGCAAACCGAACTCGGATGCCGACATGGCGCAACGCCACGCCTATCTCCAGCAGCTTGAACAGCAATCATCCGCAATCGGCGAGGTGTAAAGCGACGAATTCCCGTCACGAATGAGGGGCAATCGAGTTTTGCCTTACGCATTTCTCGCATTTGCCGCTCGGCGTGAAATAGGCTGTCGGCATGGCTCGCAAAGTAATTCACCAACTTGTTGACGATCTCGATGGCACCGTGCTTGAGCCGGGCCAGGGCGAGACCGTACTGTTCTCGCTCGACGGCGTTCCCTACGAAATTGACCTGACCGACGACAATGCCGCCCAGCTGCGCACCGCGCTCGAACCGTATCGTGCGGCCGCGCGCAAGGTTGCCCGCTCATCGGGTCGCGGGGCAGGTGCAGCTCGTGCGACGCGCAACCCACAGATCGCTGCGATTCGCGAGTGGGCACAGGCACAGGGCCTCCCCGTCTCGACCCGCGGTCGTATTCCCGAGTCAATTACGCAGGCGTACGAAGCCGCTCACTAAGACCGTTACAAAACAGCGCACGCCCTAGGATGAGGTGTGCGCTGTTTCGCGCAATGCCCTCGTAGCTCAGCTGGATAGAGCAGCCCTCTCCTAAAGGGCAGGTCGCAGGTTCGAATCCCGTCGAGGGCACGAACGGTTTTGCGTGCCCCCTCGCGGGCTCGCAGAACCGTTCTAGACCCCTCTACCGGTGGGTACCCGTGGCGCCGAGAGGCTCCGAACGCCGCCCCCCCACCCGCACGACGCACGCCGACACCCGAACTGCGGCGTTTGGAGGGCGCCATGGGTTCGAGGGCACAGTTGCTCCGCATACGAAAAGACCCATGACGATCGTCATGGGTCTTTTGCGAAGTTGTGCGTATTAGCCCGCGTAGTTGTAGAGGAACCCGAACGGATCCACAAGGCTACCGTTCACGCGAAGCTCGAAGTGCAGGTGCGGGCCTTCCGAGCAGCCGGTGTTCCCCGAGGTGCCAACATACTGACCGGCAGAAACCGTCTCACCGACACCAACACCGAAGGTGCTCATGTGGGCGTAGAGCGACTGCACGCGCTCCCCACCGATGCTGTGCTCGATACGGACCGTGTTGCCCCAGCAGCCGTCGTATGACGACCAGACAACAACGCCGTCTGACATTGCGTAGAGCGGAGCATACGAGGCAGCGAAGTCAGTGCCCTCATGCATACGCCCGTTACGCCACCCGTAGGGGCTCGTCGTCGCGGATGAACCCGTCGGCCAAATGACCGAACCGCTACCAACCGGAAGCGAAACAGCACCGGCGTCGTACGAGCCACTTGCCGAGGCGAGCATGGGAGCACCATCGGTGAGCGAACCCTGAGCGGCAAGCGCGGCCAAGTTGGCGAGGCGCTGGGCCTCAGCCTCTGCAGCAGCCTTGGCTTCTGCGATCTCGGTTGCCGAGGTTGCTGAGAGTGCGTTGCGGTCGAGTTCTTTGTCGTCCACGGTCGAGGCGACAACAAGTTCTTGGGGCTGCTCTTCGGGGCCAGCTTCAACCGCTGCAACAACGGGTGCGGCGGGAGCGGCAGTACCGGCGAATGCCGGGAGAGCAATTGCGGCGACGAAAGCACCGACGAGTCCGAGGATGCTCACAGTCTTGATCGGACCAACCGCGCTGCGGCGACGACGCTTACGGGGCGTCGAAGACCCTGCTGTTGCAGGGGTCGCCACTGTTGAGTTGTGTTCAGTCAAAACGATGTCACGGGTCAAACGAAATTCCTCCATCACCTCTGCACAGTGTGGATTTTGCTTCCACCGCGTGCTGACTCGTCGGACAGTTCGGGTTCGTTACCCATCGGGCGGGCAACCAAGAACTTACGAAAACGTCGAGTCATCGAGGTGATTTTCGTAAGTGCGGGAAACAGAGGGCTGTTCCTCGCTCACTCGACGCTACCGGAACGTAACGTTCTTGTCACGCTGGGTGGCTGACAGTTTGCTGACTATCTGGCGTGTGCTGCCTCTACGCAGCGGCCTCGTCGAGCAGGAAAACGTGTGAAGCGAGTTCGACGGGCAGCTCGAGACCGTCATCCGTGCCGTCCATTTCAATGAGCACGTAGCCCTCGTTATACGAGAACGAACCCTGGCCACCGGGGACAACGAGCGCCTCACGAAGCTGGGTGAGCAGTTCGGGGTCAACCTGCGCTGCCTCGGCGAGACGACGCACTGTGCCACGAACGGGTTGGCCACCGGCAGCGTCAAGCTTGGCGACGACACCGATGACACCCTCGTCGAACGCGTGATCGTTCGCGTCAACGCCGAGCTCATCAAGGCCCGGGATGGGGTTCCCGTAGGGCGATTCAGTCGGGTTGCCGAGCAGTTCAACAAGGCGGCGCTCGACGCGCTCGCTCATGACGTGCTCCCAGCGACATGCCTCGTCGTGCACGTAGGCCCAGTCAAGGCCGATGACATCCGAGAGCAAACGCTCAGCCAGGCGGTGCTTTCGCATGACATCAACAGCCTTGCGGCGGCCAGCATCCGTCAGTTCCAGACGACGGTCGGCCGAGACAACAACGAGGCCATCGCGCTCCATACGGGCGATCGTCTGCGAGACCGTGGGGCCCGAGTGGCCGAGACGCTCAGAGATACGCGCGCGCAGCGGAACAATGTTCTCTTCCTCCAGTTCGAGAATCGTGCGCAGGTACATCTCTGTTGTGTCGATCAGATCAGCCATCGTGCCCTCTCTTTGTGGAGTGTGACATTAGACTACAGCCGGTTCGAGGGTTGCGGCCTGACCCATTACGATCAAGAACATGGCACTCGAGATCCCCAAAGACCTGCTTCCCGTTGACGGCCGTTTTGGTTGCGGCCCCTCAAAAGTTCGACCCGAGCAGATCGCGTATCTCGCCGGCCCAGGCGCAAGCGTACTGGGCACCTCGCACCGCCAGGCACCCGTCAAGAACCTCGTCGGGAGCGTTCGCGAAGGGCTCGCGAACCTCTTCGAGCTGCCTGACGGTTACGAGATCATTCTCGGCAACGGTGGCTCAACTGCGTTCTGGGATGCGGCGGCCTTCGGCCTCATCTCGAACCGCGCCCAGAACCTGAGCTTTGGTGAGTTTGGTTCCAAGTTTGCTGCCGCAGCAGCTGCCCCGTGGCTCACAGCACCCGATGTTCGCAAGGCCGAGCCGGGAACTTCAACGCGTGCCGAGATCGTCGAGGGTGTTGACGTCTACGCCTGGCCGCACAACGAAACGTCAACGGGCGTGACTGCTCCCGTCGAGCGCGTCGCAGCCGACGGCGCGCTGACGGTCATTGACGCGACGAGCGCCGCGGGCGGCATCGCCGTCGACATCTCGCAGGCCGACGTCTACTACTTCGCGCCGCAGAAGAACCTTGGCTCTGACGGTGGCATCTGGTTCGCAGCTGTCTCGCCCGCAGCCATCGAGCGTATCGAGACGATTGCGGCATCCGATCGCTACATTCCCGAGTTCCTGAGCCTCAAGAACGCCGTCGATAACTCGCGCCTCAACCAGACGCTCAACACTCCCGCACTCTCAACGCTGCTCTTGCTTGACTCGCAGCTGCAGTGGATCAACGAGCAGGGTGGCCTGAGCTTCGCGGCGGCACGCACGGCCGAATCATCGAACGCGCTCTACGCCTGGGCTGAGGCATCCAGTGTCGCGAAGCCCTTCGTTGCGAACCCGGCAGATCGCTCCCCCGTTGTTGTCACGATCGACTTCGACGACTCGATCGATGCCGCGGCGATCGCCAAGACACTGCGCGAGAACGGCATCGTCGACACGGAGCCGTACCGCAAGCTCGGCCGCAACCAACTGCGCATCGCGACGTTTGTTTCGATCGACCCCGCAGATGTGCAGCAGCTCATCCGCTCGATCGACTACGTGCTTGAGAAGGCCGTTTAAGACCGTTCGTTGAGCGAAGAGGCGCAGCCGATGAGTCGAAACGCACCCAGTTTCAACCGCTATTCCTCTTCGCCGCTCTCATCGTCTTCATAAGACGCTTCGAAGGCGTCGGGGTCGAGTTCATCGATGTCGACGCCATCGAGGTCGCCCGAGTGCAGGCGCGACGCATCCGGGTCATCGGCATCTTCGTCGTCGTCTTGCGGGTCGAAGTCGTCTTCTTCGAGTTCACCATCGAACTCATCGTCGTCATCTTCGGATGCCGCTGCTGCCGCGAGCGCTGCCTCTGCTTCAGCCGCCTTCTGGGCGGCCCGGAACTCAGAGAGCCGCTGTGCCCACGGCACCCACTCGGGCGCGAGCAATGCGCCTTCACCCGGAATGAGGTCGGCTTCGAGGATCGTCGGATCCTCATCACCCACGCGGGCAGCACTGACAACCCAAGACCACCCCGGGTATCCCAAGAGCTTGGGCGCGAAGTGCACGTTGAGCACACCGTCGTCGAGGAGTTCGTAACCCGTGACCTCACCGATCGTCTCGGCCGAGGTGAACTCTTCCAACGCCGCGCGAGCGAGCGCTGTGACGCCCGGGAAGACGTCGTCGGGGTTCTGCGTCTGCTCAGGCATCGAGTTCATCGGCGACCTTGCGAAGCACGGCCGCGACCTTGCGGGCGTTTGCGTTCGAGGGGTAGTGCCCACGACGCAGATCTGATCCGACGTCGTCGAGGAGCTTGACGACGTCTTCAACGATGACAGCCATATCGTCGGCAGGCTTGCGCTTGGCTGCGCGCTGCGCGCGAGAAAGACTCACGGGCGGTTCAAGTACGCGAACCGAGAGCGCCTGCAGACCCCGCTTGCCATCGGCGACACCGAACTCAACTCGCGAACCGGGCTTGACGGTTGCGCCCGAGGGCAGCGCCGAGGCGTGCAAAAAGACATCTTCGCCATCATCTGACTGGATGAACCCGAAGCCTTTTTCGTCGTCGTAGAACCTGACTTTGCCGGTTGGCATGAAAACTCTCAATCGTCGAACTCGTACCGCACAGGGTGCGGTGCGTGCACACAAAAAATCGCGCAAGAGCGCCCTCTCAGCTTACCGCGAAGCACGCTCAGGTCGGGGGTTGTTCGCAATCGGCTCAGAGGTTCCGCCGAGAAGCAGCGCCGTCGCGTGCGACGCGAGGTGTCGCAGGCGCTGCCTCTCGGCGGGCCCTCTAAACTAGGTGGGTGAGCAAGAAGCAAAACGCGCCGCAGCCCGCCGAGGATGCTCCGCAGCCGACAGCGCTCGACCGGTTCCTCGCACTGGGTGCGCTCGGGATCGTTGCGCTCTCGATCGTGTGCTTCCTCGCGATCATTCTCGGCACCTGGTTCGGTGACATGAATGAAGAAAGCTTCAAACAGGGGTTCTGGCCCGTTGTCTCGGCGATCCCGCTTTACGGCCTCCCAATCGCCTTCATCATGCTCGTGGTCGTGCTGTTCCGAGGGTTTACCCGTAACGCCAAGAGTCGCAAAACAAAGTAGGCAATGAGCGCGCGTTCCATGGCGAACTTGCTCGCCGGCATGACCGATGTCGAGCTGGCAGCGCTCTTGAACGCGCGGGGTATCTCACCCCAAGCGCCGTGGCATGACGTCTTTGATGCTGCTGATGCACTGCTCACTCCCGAGAGCATTCGATCGGCGCTCGCACTCGTGCCGCGTGAACAAGCGAACGCCGTGTACGCAGCGGCATCCGCTCGTGTTCCGCTCACTGGC
>QIRE01000288.1_pt1 | contig 10639 bp, 6 predicted proteins | sample 2940141 | NCBI WGS metagenome assembly QIRE01 (sample SAMN09273532, study PRJNA473421) | Gut metagenome, whole genome shotgun sequencing project. | isolation source: gut tissue | host: Folsomia candida VU population | place: Netherlands: Amsterdam | collected 2016-03-06
CACGCAAATATCAACGCTGCAATGTGAAACGCGGCCCCGAAGGGCCGCGTCTGTGTCATTCCGCCGGGATGGCGCTTGGCTGCTCCACATCCATGATCGGATGCGGCAGATGAATCAGCATTTCCTTGGGGCAGACTTGCAGGAAGTTGCCTTTCAGGTTGTCCCAATCCGACAGGATGTCGTCGGCCTGACGTGATCCGGTCTCAAGGCGATGACGCTCGACCAGCGATTTCAGCTGGTCTTCCCAATGCGCCTGCGTCACCGGGCACATCACCAGCGTTTCATCGTTGATATAATCGCGCGCGACACCCTGAGGATCATAGAGATACGCCATGCCGCCGGTCATGCCCGCGCCAAAGTTCGCGCCGATCCGGCCAAGGATCACAGCCACACCGCCGGTCATGTATTCACAACCGTTGCTGCCGCAGCCCTCGATCACCACGGTCGCGCCGCTGTTGCGAACGGCAAAGCGTTCGCCCGCACGGCCCGCCGCGAACAGATAGCCATCGGTCGCACCATACAGCACCGTGTTGCCGATGATGGTGTTATCGGCGGCAACCAGCGGGCTGGCCATCGGCGGGCGAACGACAATCGTGCCGCCCGACAGGCCCTTGCCGACATAGTCGTTGGCATCGCCCGACACCTCAAGCTTCAGGCCCTGCGTCGCGAAGGCGCCCAGTGACTGCCCGGCGCTGCCCGTCAGGCGGATCGTCAGGTGATCGGGTTGAAGATTGTTCTTCATCCCGAATTTCTGCACGATCATCGACGACGTGCGGGTGCCGATGGTGCGCAGCGTGTTCCTGACCGCATAGGACAGCTGCATCTTTTCGCCATCGCTGAAGAAGCGGCTGGCGTCGCGGATGATTTCCGCGTCCAGCGTGTCCGGCACGGCATTGCGCGGCTTGGAACGATCATAGACGATCTTTTCCGCGCCATCGACCGTGATCAGCAGCGGGTTCAGGTCCAGATCGTCCAGACGCGCGGCGCCACGGCTGACCTGCGTCAGCAGATCGGCGCGGCCGATCACCTCATCGAGGCTGCGGGCGCCGATGCTGGCCAGAATTTCGCGAACCTCTTGCGCATAGAAGGTGATCAGGTTGACCACCTTGTCGGCGCTGCCGGTGAACATCGCGCGCAGCTTTTCATCCTGCGTGCAGACGCCGACGGGGCAGGTGTTCGACTGGCACTGACGCACCATGATACAGCCCATCGCGATCAGGGCGGCGGTGCCGATGCCGTATTCCTCGGCCCCCATCATCGCGGCCATCACAATGTCGCGCCCGGTCCGCAGCCCGCCATCGGTGCGCAGCGTGACCCGATCGCGCAGCCGGTTCATCGCCAGAACCTGATGCGCCTCTGTCAGGCCCATTTCCCACGGCAGGCCTGCAAACTTGATGCTGGTCGCGGGGCTGGCGCCAGTGCCGCCGTTATGGCCCGAAATCAGGATCACGTCGGCCTTGGCCTTGGCCACACCCGCCGCAATCGTGCCGACGCCCGAAGATGCCACCAGCTTCACGGTGATCTTGGCGCGCGGGTTGATCTGTTTCAGGTCATAGATCAGCTGCGCCAGATCCTCGATCGAATAGATATCGTGGTGCGGCGGCGGCGAAATCAGCGTGACGCCCTTGGTCGAGTGGCGCAGGCGCGCGATCAGCGCTGTCACTTTCATGCCGGGCAGCTGGCCACCTTCGCCGGGCTTGGCACCCTGCGCGACCTTGATTTCCAGTTCTTCACAGGCGTTCAGATATTCCGCCGTCACGCCGAACCGGCCCGATGCCACCTGCTTGATCTTGGCGCAGGGGTTGTCGCCATTGGGCAGCGGATGGCTGTGTGCCGGATCCTCACCGCCTTCGCCGCTGTCGGATTTTGCACCGATGCGGTTCATCGCGATGTTCAGCGTCATATGCGCTTCGGGGCCAAGCGCGCCGAGGGACATGCCCGGCGTCACGAACCGCTTGCGGATCGAGGTGATGCTTTCCACCTCGTCAATCGGGACGGCTTTGCCCAAAGGCTTGATGTCCAGCAGATCGCGAATGTGGATCGGCGGGTTCGCCCGCATGGTCTTGGAAAACTGCTTCCACAGATCATAGGATGCGCGGTCGCAGGCCATCTGCAACAGCTTCATCGTATTGGCTTCCCACGCGTGCTTTTCACCCGAGCGGCGCAGCTTGTAGAAACCCCCGACCGGCAGCAGTTCCACGTTGTCGCCGTGGAAGCCCTTCTGGTGCAGCTCTTCCAGCTTGCCTTGCAGACCGATCAGGCCGATGCCGGAAATGCGCGACTGCATCCCTGGGAAATATTCGGCAACCATCGCGCGCGACAGGCCCACGGCCTCGAAGTTCAGACCACCGCGATAGGATGAGATGACCGAGATGCCCATTTTCGCCATGATCTTCAGCAGACCGGCGTCAATCGCCTCGCGGTAGGCTTCCAGCGCGTCGGCAAGGCTGCGATCTAGCAGGCCGCGGGAAATCCGGTCGCTGATCGAATCCTGTGCCAGATAGGGGTTCACCGTCGTCGCGCCACAGCCGATCAGCACCGCGAAGTAGTGCGGGTCGATACATTCGGCGGACCGGACGTTGATCGAACAGAAGGTGCGCAGACCCTTACGGGTCAGCCAGCTGTGGACCGCGCTGGTCGCCAGAATCATCGGCATGGCGACGTGATCGGGGCCTTGTGCCTCATCCGACAGGATCAGGTGGCCGGCACCGGAACGCACGGCATCCTCGGCCTCGGCTCGGATGCGGGCCAGACCTTCGGCCAGCGCCTCGGGGCCGCCATCATGCGGGAAGGTGCAGTTGATCTTGGTCACGACCTCGCCGAACATCTTCTGCATGTCGGCCAGTTCGGAATTGGTCACGAACGGGCTTTCCAGCACCAGAATTTCCGCCTGACTGCTGCTTTCGTCCAGCACGTTTTTCAGGTTGCCGAACCGGGTTTTCAGCGACATCACCCGCGTTTCGCGAAGGCTGTCGATGGGCGGGTTCGTGACCTGCGAAAAGTTCTGGCGGAAGAAATGGCTCATCGGGCGATACAGTTCCGACAGAACGGCAGGCGGCGTGTCATCGCCCATCGAGGCGATGGCTTCCTTGCCATCCTCGGCCATCGGCGCCAGCATCTGTTCCAGATCTTCCAGCGTGTAACCGGCAGCCATCTGGCGGCGGCGCAGATCGTCGCCTGCATAGGTCGCGGATTCCGGCAGATCCTTCATGATGTGGCTAAGATCGACGACCTTTTCCAGCCATTCGCCAAAGGGTTGGCTGGCCGACAGGCGGTTCTTGATGTCGGCGTCGTGATACAGCTTGCCGTCCCACATATCGACGGCGATCATCTGGCCCGGCCCAAGCGCGCCTTTTTCGCGGACATTGGCTTCCTCGGTCGGGACCATGCCCACCTCGGACCCGGCGATCAGCAGGCCATCGCCGGTGATGACGTAACGCATCGGGCGCAAGCCGTTGCGGTCCAGACCGCCACAGACCCAACGCCCATCGGTCATCGCCAGCGCGGCGGGGCCGTCCCACGGCTCCATCACGGCGTTGCAATAGGCATACATGTCGGCCCAGGCTTTCGGCATATCGGTGGTGGCCTTGGACCAGCTTTCCGGCACCAGCATCGTCTTGGTCATCGGCGCCGAACGGCCCGAGCGCACCAGAACCTCGAACACGGCGTCCAGCGCGGCGCTGTCCGACGACCCGGCGGGGACGATCGGCTTGATGTCTTCGGCGGCTTCACCAAAGGCGCTGGAGGCCATGCGGATCTCATGGCTTTTCAACCAGTTGAGGTTGCCTTTCAGCGTGTTGATCTCGCCGTTATGGGCCAACATGCGGAACGGTTGGGCCAGCCACCATTGCGGGAAGGTGTTGGTCGAATAGCGCTGATGATAGATCGCAAAGGCCGATTCAAAACGTTCGTCCTTCAGGTCGGGATAGAATTCCGCGACCTGTTCGGCCAGCATCATGCCCTTGTAGATGATCGAGCGGCAGGACAGCGAGGCAAAGTAAAGCTCGCGCACCTGCGCGGCGACGGCGGCCTGCTCGATCCGGCGGCGGATGATATACAGCTCACGTTCAAACTGAACCTGATCGATGTCCTTTTCACAGCGGATCAGGATCTGCTCGATTTCGGGCCGGGTGGCATTGGCCTTTTCGCCCAGAACGGCGGTGTTCACCGGGACGTGGCGCCAGCCATAGATATAGTGGCCCATCCGCAGGACTTCGGATTCCACGATGGTCCGGCAGCGTTCCTGCGCGCCGAAATCGGTGCGCGGCAGAAACACCTGACCGACCGCGATCAGCTTGTTCTGGTCGGGTTCATGGCCGGTGCGACGGACCTGATCGTAAAAGAACGGCACCGGGATCTGAACGTGGATGCCCGCGCCATCGCCGGTCTTGCCATCGGCATCGACCGCGCCACGGTGCCAGATCGCCTTCAGCGCCGCGATGCCGCTGTCCACGACCTTTCGGCTTGGCTTGCCGTCGATTGATACGACCAGTCCGACGCCGCAGGAGGAATGCTCATCCTCTTCGCGATACAGGCTGTTCTTGTCCATCCACGCGCGGAGGGCCTGTTGTTCTTCTTGCCAATCCTTGCTCATAGCTGGGCCCTTTCGGTCAGGTGCTGCGCCATCATCTGTTCGCAGTCGAATTGCGGTTCGGTCTCGCCAAAGCCCTTGTCGCCGGGAAAGCTGAAAAGGACGGGGCTGTCATTGGTGGTCTGCTGCTGGCCGGTCCAGTCTGACTGGTCCTCGACCCCGCCGAAAAAGCGGTTGAATTCGCGGCTGATGAATTGCTGGCCGGTGCGGGTGATCAATTCCTGTCCGGTGCTGTCATAGGTTTTCAGCTGGAACCGGGTTTCTTCCAGTGCCATGCCGTCGATCACGACCTTTTTGCCGGTAAGTTCGTCCCGGCCGACATGGCGCAGGCGTTCGCCGGTATTCGATTCGGTCCAGAAGTCGAAATCGTCGCTGCCGGTTTCGAGCAGGTTCGAAAAGCTGGCATGGTCCTTGGACCGTTCGACCAGCCTGTCGGTCAGCCCGCTGTCGGGGGATGTGCTTTCGACCCAACGGGTTTCGCCGTCGATCCATGACAGGTGTCGCAGGCCATCCTTGCCAAAGATCGCGCTGCGCTGATCGCCCGCGGGATCGGTGCTGCATTTGTAATATTGCCCGACGGAACAGCCGCGATTCTGCACGGTCATGTCCAGCTTGCAGCCCTGCGGCGGGGTAAAGTTCGCCGCATGGCCCGGCCATGCCGCAAGCAGCATCAGCAGGACCAGGCCCGACAGCAGCGCCGCGCCCATAGGGGCGGGGCGGGTTGCTGCAAGGCTGCGCGCGTGCCGCCGCATGGCGTTATTCCGCCGCGACACGGGCATCGCCCGTCAGGAAGTTGCCGATGGATTCGGCGGCCTCGCGCCCGTCACGGATCGCCCAGACCACCAGCGAGGCACCGCGCACGATATCGCCCACGGCATAGACGCCGGGCAGGCTGGTCTGATGCGTCTGGAAATCGGCGCGGATGGTGCCCCACCGCGTCACTTCCAGCCCGTCAACGCCCCACAGTTTGGGCAGGTCTTCGGGTTCAAAGCCAAGCGCCTTGATCACCAGTTCGGCGGGTTCGTCGTAATCGGCGCCTTCGATCAGTTCGGGCGACTGGCGGCCGCTGACATCGGGCGCACCAAGGCGCATCTTCTGAATGCGGACGCTGGCGATGCTGGGCACGCCGTCAACGTCGCGTTCCTGCGCCTCGGCTGCGATGCCGGGGACGTGGCCGGAAAACGCGCCGGGGGCGGACATCCAGACGAATTCGACGCCCTCTTCCTCGGCGTTTTGCACTTCGCGCTGGCTGCCCGGCATATTGGCGCGGTCACGGCGATACAGGCATTTGACCGACAGCGCGCCCTGACGAATCGCTGTGCGCACGCAGTCCATGGCGGTGTCGCCGCCGCCGATGACGACGACGCGCTTGCCGCTGGCGTTCAGTTCGCCATCGGTGAAATCGGGCACGTCATCGCCGAATTCGATCTTGTTCGATGCGGTCAGATAGTCGATGGCGCGCACCACACCGCCCGCATCAGCATTGTCGATATCCAGATCGCGGGTCTTGTAGACGCCCGTCGCGATCAGCACCGCGTCATGCTTGCCGCGGATCGCATCAAAGCTGAGGTCGTCGCCCACGTTGCAGTTCAGCACGAATTCGACGCCGCCCGCTTGCAACTGATCCACGCGGCGCATGACGATATCTTTTTCCAGCTTGAAGCCGGGGATGCCATAGGTCAGCAGCCCGCCCGCACGGTCGTAACGGTCATAGACGGTGACCTGAAACCCCTGTTGGCGCAGCGCGTCTGCCGCCGCCAGCCCGCCCGGACCCGCGCCGATGATGCCGACGCTTTCGGCACGTTCCTGACGCGGCTTTTGCGGCACAACCCAGCCATTTTCCCAGGCGGTATCGGTGATGTATTTTTCGACCGCGCCGATGGTGACGGTGCCGTGGCCCGATTGTTCGATGACGCAATTGCCTTCGCACAGGCGATCCTGTGGGCAGATGCGGCCGCAGATTTCCGGGAAGGTATTGGTGGCCTGACTGATCTGATACGCCTCTTGCAGGCGGCCTTCGGCGGTCAGGCGCAGCCAGTCAGGGATATTGTTGTGCAGCGGGCAATGCGACTGACAATAGGGCACGCCACATTGGCTGCACCGGCTGGCCTGTTCGGCGGCCTTGGTCGCGGCGAATTCGCGATAGATTTCGTGAAAATCCTCGGCGCGTTCGGACGCGCTGCGTTTTTCTGGCATCTCGCGCGGGGTCGAGACGAATTTCAGCATCTTCTGCGTGGCCATGGCTGCGCAACCCTTCCAAGTATCGGGATGTTCGCACCCCAGATAGCGCAAGGTTTTCGCGATGAAAAGTCAGTCGTACTGACCTATTGCGCAGTTTTTTAAGCGGGGCGTGCCAAATTGGCGGGTTTGTGCGGATATATATGTCAGCATGGCTTACCCAAGTGCCGAAAATCCCAGCACAGCCAGCCTGCCAGGGTCACAGGGCGGGAATCTGACCCGTTGCCAGCAAGGCAAAGATCAGCAAGCCAAGACCGATACGATACCACACAAACGGCATGTAGTTGCGAGTCGAGACCAGCTTCAGAAAGAACACAATCACCGCATAGCCGATAAAAAAGGCAATCAGCGTCGCCATGATGGTCTGACCCCAGCCAACCGGATTGTCCTGGCCGATGCTTTTGAACAGCTGATAAAAGCCTGATCCAAAGACGGCAGGCACCGCCAGCAGGAAAGAATAACGGGCGGCGGCTTCGCGCGTGTATCCCATCAGCAGCCCGGCCGTGATGGTCCCACCAGACCGCGAGACACCGGGGATCAGCGCCATTGCCTGCGCCAGCCCGAACATGATGCCATGCCCCCATGTCAGCCGGTCCAGCGTGCGCGTCTTGCGCCCCACCCGGTCGGCCACGCCCAGCAGAATGCCGAAGAAAATCAATGCCGTTGCGGTGATGTAAAGATTGCGCAGTCCGGTCTCGATCTGGTCCTTGAACAGCAGGCCCAGAATGATGATCGGCAGCGATCCGACGATGATCAGCCAGCCCATCCGCACATCCGTCGCGTCGGCAGCGATGTCGCGCCGAAAGACGCGCGACATCCATGCGCCGGCGATGCGGCGAATGTCGGACCAGAAATAGACCAGCACGGCGGCCTCGGTCCCGATCTGGGTGATGGCCGTGAAAGCCGCGCCGGGATCGGCACCCGAGGGCAGAAATTCCCCCGCAATCCGCAGATGCGCGCTTGAGGAGACGGGCAGAAATTCGGTCAGACCCTGCAAAAGCCCAAGGATCGCGGCATCCAGCCAGCTTGTCGCCATGGTTCAGCCTTTATCCTTGCAGAAAATCGTTAATGCGCGACCGGCGACCCTGTGCGGGACGCGAATCGCGGGGTCTGGTTTACTGGGCGCGCAGGTTCTTGGCCGAACGCTTGATTGATTCGAATTGACCCGATGGGCGGAAGCGCCACAGGTAATCCTCGATCACGGCCTCGGTCGCGGTGGGGGTAATGCCCAGATCGGCAAGGCCCTTGGCGTCCGTGCCGACAACATTGTCCTGCCGCAGCAGGGCCAGTTGGTCGCGGGTCAGCGGGCTGCGGAAAATCCCGCCGGTCAGCATCTGCACGATGCCCATAACCGAGGCGCCGATGCCGCCGATCCAGAAGGGCAGGTTCACCACCAGCTTGCGCCGCTTGATCGTGTCCAGCGTCTGTTGGACGATCTGGCGCAGGGTCATCACGTCAGGGCCGCCCAGCTCATAGATGCCGGGGGCGGCGTCGCCGGTCAGGCCCTTGACGGCAGCGGCGGCCACATCATCGACATGGACCGGCTGCATCAGGGTATTGCCGCCGACGATCGGATAGATCGGGCCAAGCCGCGACAGGCCGGCAAAGCGGTTGAACAGCTGATCGTCCGATCCGAAGATGACCGACGGGCGCAGGATCACCGCATCGGGGCGATGTTGCAGCACGGCAGCCTCGCCCCGCGCCTTGGCGGCGACATAGGTGCTGTCAGAGCCTGCATCGACGCCGATGCCCGAGATATGGACGATGCGCGCCACGCCCATCTGGGCCGACAGGCGGGCGATATTTTCGGCCCCCTCGACCAGCACGTTCTGAAGCGTGCTTTTGCCCTGACGCGACAGGATGTTGACGCAGTTGATCACGGCATCGGCGTCCTGCATGGCGGCACGGACGGATGCCTCATCCCGGATATTGCACAGGATCGGTGCGACCTGACCGACGGCGCCATAGGTGCGGGTATAAAGCGCCTCATCGGGGCGGCGCACGGCCACGCGCACGCGCCAGCCCTCTTTGGCCATCAGCCGGGCAACCTGCCTGCCGACAAAGCCGGACCCGCCAAAGATCGTGACCAGTTTCGCCATGGGCGTCGTGCCTCCTTGATGCCGCCTGTCGGGATTGATCTTTATCCAAGCCGCGCGGCGCGGGCAAGGCGGGCGCCGTGACCCGGCTTTGGCCATGGCTGATCCGTCACAAACCTGCCTGTCATGGGCGCAATCCGGGGGCCGGAAGATTTCTGAAAGAATTTTGACCGCCCCCCATTGACGCCCCCCAAGACTGGCTTTAGAGACCGCCCTCACCACCTGCCCAGGTGGCGGAATTGGTAGACGCGCACGGTTCAGGTCCGTGTGCCGCAAGGCGTGGAGGTTCGAGTCCTCTCCTGGGCACCATAGAAAAACCCCCGGCCTTTCAGGCTCGGGGGTTTTTCTTTTGTTCTGCTGTGCAGGCCGGGACAGTCCCCTTGTTTTTACTGGATTGCACGCCCGGTTTCTGGTCAGAGAGGCGCAACGCTGACACGGATAACGGACCGATGAGCATACATCTTTATCAAAACGATCTTCCCGACGATCTGGACCTTGGGTCGCTGGTCGCCATCGACACCGAAACCATGGGGTTGGACCCGCGCCGCGACCGGCTGTGTCTGGTGCAGATGTCGTCGGGCGATGGCGATGCGCATTTGGTTCAGATCGAGCGCGGCCAGACCGAGGCGCCCAATCTGTGCCGGATGCTGACCGATGCGAAGGTCACGAAGCTGTTCCATTTCGCCCGGTTCGATGTGGCGGCGCTGGAAAACGCGTTCGGCGTCGTCACCTCGCCCATCTGGTGCACCAAGATCGCGTCAAAGCTGGTGCGGACCTATACCGACCGGCAGGGCCTGAAATATCTGCTGAATGAGCTGGTCGGCGTCGATGTCAGCAAACAGCAGCAGACAAGCGATTGGGGCGCGCCCGATCTGACCGATGCGCAGCTGGAATATGCCGCGTCCGACGTGTTGTATCTGCACAAGCTGAAAGACGCGCTTGAGGCGCGGTTGCGTCGGGAAAACCGTCTGGGTCTGGCGCAGGCGTGCTTTGATTTCCTGCCCGCGCGTGCGCATCTGGACCTGTTGGGCTGGGGGGATGAAAACGACATCTTCCGTCATTAGGTGACGGGGGTGTCCGGGGATATTTAGGCAAAGAAGAAGGTGGGCGGCTTGGCGGATTATCTGGAAACGGCGCGGCGCGTGATCGGCGATGAGATGCGGGGCTTGCAGCTGCTGTCCGATGGGCTTGGGCCGGAATTCACCGCGGCGGTGCAGGCGATTCTGGGCGCCAAGGGCCGTGTCATCGTGTCGGGCATGGGCAAATCGGGCCATGTCGGGCGCAAGATTGCGGCGACTTTTGCATCCACAGGCACACCGGCGCAGTTCGTGCATCCGGCCGAGGCCAGCCACGGTGATCTGGGCATGGTGACGGCGGCGGATGTGGCGCTGGTCTTGTCCAACAGTGGTGAAACACCGGAACTGGCCGATCTGATCGCGCATACGCGGCGGTTTCGGATCCCGCTGATCGGCGTTGCCTCGCGCCCCGGATCAACGCTGTTGCGGCAGGCGGATGTGGCGCTTGTGCTGCCCGCCGCGCCAGAGGCCTGTGGCAGCGGCATCGTGCCCACCACATCGACCACGATGACGCTGGCGCTTGGCGATGCGCTGGCGGTGGCGTTGATGGAACATCGCAGCTTCACGCCCGAACATTTCCGCACCTTTCACCCCGGCGGCAAGCTGGGGGCGCGTCTGGCCAAGGTGGGCGATCTGAT
>QIRE01000289.1_pt1 | contig 10633 bp, 10 predicted proteins | sample 2940141 | NCBI WGS metagenome assembly QIRE01 (sample SAMN09273532, study PRJNA473421) | Gut metagenome, whole genome shotgun sequencing project. | isolation source: gut tissue | host: Folsomia candida VU population | place: Netherlands: Amsterdam | collected 2016-03-06
GCAGAAATGTTCTTGGCGTAGACCGCCATGTACCGTGAACCGGCAGCTGCATCGGGTGCGCCGAGGGCTATTTCCAAGTCCCCCTCTGCGCACAACGGAGCTGGCTGATTCGCTGGCCAGCTTTTGACCTTGTCGGGAAGAACCACAGGCTTGGGGATCAGCCATTGTGGTTTCTTGTTTCCAACCCAGCCTTCAGCAAGGACCTCGTATCGAGGCGATGCCAGCTTGTAGGGCATGGGCTCGCCAAAGGGACCATGCCGCTCCAGCCATAAGCGGGTTTCCTTTTCCGCCTCTGCTGGCGCCTCGTTGCCGAGGACCAGGTTCAATCCGGAATGGTCAATGCTGGCGCTCTCGAAGAGACCTCGTATGAACTCGGCGCAACACTCGGTGTCGCGATTCTCGGCACGATTTCGGCACTCATCTTCCGCGGTCACCTCGTTGAAACGCCCGGCATAACCGAGATCCCCGCCGAGCTGCTCGACCCCGCCAAAGAGTCACTCGGTGCTTCCATGGCGATCGCGGGCGAGTTCGACATCCCACTCTTGGCGGATGCCGCAAGCAGCTCATTCGTCCATTCGCTCGAGGTCACGAGCTTCATCGGCGCCGCCATCATGGCCGCCGTCGGCGTGCTTGTCTTCGTCATGACTCCCAAGGGCACCTCGGCCGCGGGCGGCAGTCACTAAGACTGCCCGCCAAGTTCACTTTTGTGTCGGGGGCACGCATACTGATGCAATGGTGACCGGCGCAGACGCGATGCGGCCCGACGATCGGGCGATGCTTAAGGCCGCGCTTCGCGACCTTGCACAGCGCTCGGGGTTGCCGGTGCTCTACGGCGGCCTCGTTGAACAGAAGGCGCTGACGATCACCGAACTGCTCGGCACCGGAACCGATAGCCTGCGCCGCCTGTACGTGCAGCCCGGTGAAGGGGTCGGCGGGGCCGCGTTTGAGCAGGTTCGAGTCACGCTCGTTGCCGACTATGTGCGCGCCCCCCACATCTCGCACCAGCACGACGAGGCGGTGCGCCGCGAGGGTTTGCGTTCGATGATGGCGGTGCCGGTGGTTGTGGGCAACCAGGCTCGCGCCGTCGTCTATGCCGCCACACGTGAACAAGCCCCGCTGGGTGATCTCGCAGCGGATGCCGTCGTGAAAACGACACGGAGAATCGCGGGCGAGTTGCGCGTGCGTGACGAGGTTGATCGGCGGGTTTCGTACCTGCGGACGGCCTCGATTGAGGCCCCGCCAGAACAGCGAGACATCCGTGAGGCGGTGCGTGAGGTGCACTCTGAGTTGCTCGCGCTAGCCAGCTCCACCACCGACCCCGCGATCGCCGAAGCCTTGCGTTCAATCACCGAGCGTCTCGTCGCGAACCCTCACGTAACCGCGCCCTCCCCCACCCTGACCAAGCGTGAGACAGCCGTTCTCGCCCAAATCGCACTCGGGGCCACCTACGCCGACGCCGCCCAACGCCTGGGCCTCAAGCCCGACACGGTCAAGGGCTACATGCAAACCATCTGCCGCAAACTGAGTGCCCACTCCCGGCATGAGGCGGTCGTCGCAGCCCGCCAATTGGGCCTGCTGCCCTAACTCAATTCGGGTCACATTCGCAACCACCCCCATCGGGGGGTGGGCCCAGTTTTGCGGTGCGTGCGAACCTCAAGGTCGCGACACCTGTTGCGCACATCCACGTCAAAGGAGACGAAATGACTGCGAGCATCAAAGACGAGGTTCAGCAATCCCCCGAGGCACCCACATCGGGTGCCGCCAAGACCCCGATGTCCCGAGTGGCTGCCGCGAGCGCAATCGGCAGCGTCATCGAGTTTTACGATTTCATCATCTTCGGCACCGCCGCGGCTCTGGTGTTCCCCGTGGTATTCTTCCCCGCCCTGGGTGCGGGAGCCGGCACCGTCGCGTCGTTCGCGACCTTCGCGGTCGCGTTCGTCGCACGCCCCTTCGGTGCACTGTTCTTCGGTCACTTCGGCGACCGAATCGGCCGGAAGAAAACGCTCGTGGCGACCCTGCTCATTATGGGCGGCGCGACGTTCCTCGTCGGTGTGCTGCCGGATGCAAACACCATCGGCATCGCGGCGCCGATCATCCTCTTCTCGCTGCGATTCCTGCAGGGTATTGCGGTCGGTGGCGAGTGGGCCGGTGCTGCTCTGATGGCATCGGAATACGCCCCGCCCGCCAAGCGTGGCATGTGGGCCTCGATGCCGCAGTTGGGCCCGTCGCTGGGTTTCGCGCTCGCGAGCGCAACGTTCTTGGTCACCAACCTCACCCTCGGCGACCAGTCCGACAGCTTCATCGGATGGGCATGGCGTATCCCGTTTATCGTCAGCGCCGCCCTCGTGTTGATCGGTCTGTGGATCCGGTTGAGCATCGCCGAAACCCCGGTTTTTGCCGAGGAGCAGAAACGGACCGCAGAGAACGCCGAGCCGCGGAAGCTGCCGCTCCTTGAGTCGATTCGCAAGCAGCCCCGTGAAGTGCTGCTCGGTGGTGGCGCGACGATTCTCCTGTTCGCCTTCTTCTATGCCGGCACTGCTTTCCTGACGAGCTACGGCACGAATCAGCTCGGGCACTCACGCCCCGCCGTGCTGACGTGCGGCATTGTTGCGGCACTGTTCTTTGCCTTCGGAACCGTTATTGCCGGCACGCTGTCGGATCGATTCGGCCGCCGCAAGGTGATCATCGCCTCGCTCGTGGTGGCTATCCCGTGGGCACTGCTGTTGTTCCCCGTGCTCAACACCGGCTCGATCTTCGCCTTCGGGTTTGCTCTGTCGCTCACGATGCTGCTCACGGGCGGCTCATACGGCCCGGTTGGTTCGTACCTGCCAGAGTTGTTCGAGACTCGCTATCGCTACACCGGCGCCGGTATGGCATACAACCTTGGCGCGCTCATCGGTGGCGGTATCTCGCCGCTCGTGGCTAGCGCCCTGGTCACGACGGCGCTGGGTGGCACGGCGATCGGCCTGATGCTGGCGGGCATCGCATTGGTCAGCCTGCTGTGCACGCTCGCGCTTCGGGAGACACGTGGCACGTCAATGCGCAGCAACGAGCCACCGGCCGAGCTGTAACCATCCAACAATGACGTTGAGGAGTCACTCATGAGCGTGAATATCGACCTGGACACCCCGATTCGTGCCGCGAACGACGAGCCGCTGACACCCTTGCGGTTTCTGCAGCGTTCGGCAGAGGTCTTCCCGAACAAACCCGCGATCGTGTACGGCGAGAAGACCCGTACCTACGCGGAGTTCAAAGACGAGGCTGAGCGCCTCGCGAAGGTGTTCGCACAGCACATCGAACCGGGTGACCGCATCGCCTACCTCTCGCCGAACACCCCCGAGATGGTGATCGGCCACTTCGCCGTGCCGCTCGCCGGCGGGGTGCTGGTGGCGATCAACTCGCGGCTCAGCCGAATGGAGGTCGAGTACATTCTCATTCACTCCGGTGCCCGCGTCCTCGTCATTGACGCTGAATTGCTGGCCACGCACGGTGACCTGACCTTCGCCGTTCCCTCGATTGAGACGGTCGTCGAGGTGCCCGACGCCGAGTTTGGGCACCCCGGCGGGCACGTCGATGGCGAGCAGGTGATCTATGCCGATTATCTGGCCCGTGCTGACGAGATCGACGAACCGGTGCATTGGTTCGTCGAAGACGAACGTCAACCCATTTCGATCAACTACACCTCGGGCACAACCGGCAAACCCAAGGGCGTCGTCTACACCCACCGCGGCGCATACCTCAACGCGCTCGGCGAGGTCTTTCACCAGCAACTTACCGCCACGTCAACCTTCTTGTGGACCCTGCCGATGTTCCACTGCAACGGCTGGTGCATGCCCTGGGCCGTCACCGCGGCCGGTGCGACGCATGTGGGCCTGCGAGCAGTACGAGCGGATGCCGTGTGGCACGCCCTCGACAACCTGGGCGTCACGCACCTGTGCGGTGCGCCGACGGTGTGCACGACGATCGCGAATGCCCCGGAGGCGCATCCGATCGAAGGCGAGCTGCGGATTACGACGGCCGGGGCCCCGCCCTCGCCAACCATCATCAACGCGCTCGACGAGCTGGGCGTGACCGTTGTGCACGTGTATGGCCTCACCGAGGTATACGGGCCGTTTACGGTGTGCGAGTACCAGGGCGAGTGGGATGACTTACCGGCCGACGAGCGTTCGAAGAAGCTCTCCCGCCAGGGCGTGGGCATGGTGCAGGCTGAGTCGGCGCGCGTCATCGATGCCGACGGGAACGATGTACCGGCCGACGGAGAAACGGTCGGCGAGATCGTACTGCGCGGCAACAACGTCATGCTCGAGTACTTCCGTGATCGGCGCGCCACGAAAGAGGCGTTCAAGGGCGGCTTCTTCCACACCGGTGATCTCGGCGTTATGCACCCCGATGGTTACATCGAACTCAAAGACCGCGCGAAAGACATCATCATTTCGGGAGGCGAGAACATCTCAACCGTTGAGGTCGAGCAGGCAATCGTCTCGCACGAGGCAGTGCTTGAAGCGGCCGTTATCGGCAGGCCTGACGAGAAATGGGGAGAACGCCCCACGGCGTACGTTGTGCTGCGCGACGGGTATGACGTGGATGCCGACGAGTTGCGTATTCACTCACGTGCACGACTGGCGGCCTACAAGGTGCCGGATGAGTTCATTTTCCAAGCCGAGCTGCCCCACACCGCGACCGGCAAGGTGCAGAAGTTCGAACTTCGCAGTCAAGCCGCGGGCTAACCCTGCGGCCCCGGTGGTTAGAATTGCAGCTGACGAGGGAGACCACCATGTGCTCGAAGATCACGTGCGAACGCTGCGGCAAGCCGACCTGGCAGGGTTGCGGCGAACACATTGAGGCCGCACTGTTCGACGTCGCGGTCGAAGACCGCTGCACCTGCCCCCGCTAGGGCAAGACGCGAATAGCGGATGCCGCCGCGGCCGGCAGCTCGACCGTCGCACCCGCGAACGCAACCCGTACGGCATCCGCATCGCCGCTCAGCACCTGCAGTTCTGCATCGAGCCCGATCCCGAGACTGTCGAGCAGACGCAGCACCTCGGAGTCGGCGTCCGAGACCTGGCCAACCGTCACGCGTGAGCCCGGCGCGATGTCGGGCAGCACGATGAGCGAGATGCCGGGCAGGGAACCATCCGCCGCAGGAATGGGGTCACCGTGGGGGTCGCGAGTCGGCTGACCCAGCTGCTCGGCGAGACGCTCAATGAAGGTGTCGCTCACGGCGTGCTCGAGTACCTCGGCCTCGTCGTGCACTTCGTCCCAGTTGTAGCCGAGGTAGTCAACGAGGAACGTCTCGATCAAACGATGCTTACGCACGATGCGCAGGGCCTCGGCCAAACCCGCGGGCGTGAGGGTCACGGCGCCGTACTTCTCGTGTGAGACGAGGCCCGCATCCGCCAGTTTCCGGATGCCCTCGGAGACTGACGAGGGCGCGAGCCCGAGCTTTGACGCGAGTGCGCCGGGCGTCACGGGTTGGTCGGTCCATTCATTGGCCGACCAAATGACCTTGAGATAGTTCTCGGCGAGGGTTGAGATTTCAGGCATGCGTGCTCCGAGATCATCCTATGGCGGTGCGACGCCGACGCGTTCGCTGTGTGCGCGCCGTCACAACACCTCGCGGCCCGAAGAGATACACGACCGTAAACGCGGCACCCTGCACGAGCACGATCATGCCACCCGACGCTGCATCGAGCCAGTAACTGAGGTAGATGCCGATGATTGTGCACACGACCGAGAAGGCGGGCGCGATCAGGAGCATCCGCCCGAATCGATCGGTGAGCAGATGCGCAGTCGCGCCGGGAATGATCAACAACGCGACAACGAGAATGACACCGACAATCTGCAGCGCAACCACTGCTGTGAGGGCGAGGAGCCCCAGCAAAGTCGCGCCGAGGAGTTTTGGGCCCAGACCAATTGCGTGGGCGTAGGTCCGGTCGAAGGCGAAGAGTGTGAGATCTCGTTGCTTGAGAATCACAACTGCCAAGACAATCGCCGCGAGCACGCCGATTTGCACGAGATCCGCGTTCGAAACGCCGAGGATGTTCCCGAACACGATGTGGTTGAGGTCAGTCTGGGAAGGCGTTACCGAAATCAGCACAAGGCCGAGCGCGAACAATGTCGTGAAGACGATGCCGATGGCCGCGTCCTCTTTCACACGACTCGTGTCTCGAACGACACCGATCAAGAACACCGCGAGTACACCGAACACAACCGCACCGACAGCGAATGGTGTCCCAAAGATGTAGGCGAGCACGACGCCAGGCAAGACAGCGTGCGAGACGGCATCACCCATGAGCGACCATCCGATCAGGACGAGCCAGCACGACAGCAACGCAGTGACAACGGCAGCAACGGATGCTGCAACCAAAGCACGCACCATGAAGTCATAGCTCAGCGGCTCGATAAGCCAATCAAGGGGATTCATGCGACTGCTTCCCCCGTGTCAAGACCGAATGCCCGCGCAAGGTTTTCGGGTTGCAGGACCTCGTCGACACTGCCGTGCAATAGCACGCGGCGATTCAGCAGAATCGCTTCATCCGCAAGATCCCCCAACGCGTTGAGATCGTGCGTCGAGACAAGCACTGCACATCCACTCGCGGCGAGACTCTTCAGAAGTTGCACGATGAGGCCCTCGGAGCGCTTGTCAACACCCGCGAACGGCTCATCGAGCAGGAGCACCCGGGCCTCTTGCGCGATAACGCGCGCAAGGAACGCGCGCTTGCGCTGCCCACCGGAGAGCCGGCCGATCTGACGCCCGGCAAGCTCGGTCAACCCAACCTGTTCAAGAGCGTCATCGACAGCCGCACGGTCAGCAGCAGAAGGTCGCCGCATCAGCCCCTCGCGCCCGTAACGCCCCATGAGGACGACATCGCGCACAGATACCGGGAAGTTCCAGTCGACATCCTCGTTCTGCGGCATGTACCCAATGGCGCTGCGTTTGCGCGCGATGGCAGGATCGCCGCCGTCGACTCTGACCGTACCTGTGTCGGGGGAAACAAGGCCCATGATCGTTTTGAAGAGCGTTGACTTGCCGGAGCCGTTCATACCGATGAGGCCGCACACACGACCGGAGTCGACACGGAGAGAAACGTCATCGAGCGCAAGCACGTCGCCGTAGTGCACCGTGACGTGCTCGAGGTCGATCGCAGGGAAAGCGCCTGTGGCGTTCATTCGCTTCCCGTCAACCCTTGGATAATCGTCGTCGTGTCGTGGCGAATCAGATCGAGATACGTCGGCACAGGCCCGCCCTCAGCAGAGAGTGAATCGACGTAGAGCGTGCCTCCGAACGCGGCACCCGTGGCATCGACAACCTGCTGCATGGGCTTATCTGAAACGGTCGATTCACAGAACACAGCCGGAACCTCGTTGGCGTTCACGAAGTCGATAACACGAGCGATCTGCTGGGGCGTCGCCTGCTGCTCGGCGTTGACGGGCCAGATGTACTGTTCGGTCAGGCCCCCGTCATGGGCAAGGTACGAGAAGGCACCCTCGCACGTGACAAGTGCCCGTTGGTTGGCGGGGAGCGCCTGGAGCTCAGTGACAAGCTCATCCTGCACAGCCTGCAGTTCAGCTTTATACGCTTCCGCGTTTGCGACGAAATCGGCGGCATGTTCTGGGGCGAGCTGGCTGAACGCCTGGGCCATGTTGTCAACGTAGACCTGCACATTGAGCGGGCTCATCCACGCATGCGGGTTCGGCTTGCCTGCGTAGGCGTCTTCTGTGATGTCGATGATCTTCACACCCTCCGAAACCACGACATGCGGCACATCGGTTTCAGCAACAAACTGCTCGAACCAGGCTTCGAGGCCGAGGCCGTTATCGAGAATGAGGTCGGCATCAGCGGCTTTGCGGATGTCGCCAGGCGTCGGCTCGTAGCCGTGAATTTCAGCGCCGGGTTTCGTGATCGACTCGATCGTGAGGTGGTCGCCCGCAACGTTCTGCGCGATGTCTTGCAGAACCGTGAACGTCGTGAGCACGACGGGATTCTCATCGGATGCTTCGGGACTGCTCGATGCACACGCACTCAGCAGCCCGACTGTGGCTATGAGCGCGGCAATTGAACCAGAACCTCGACTTGGATTTTTCGGCATACCGAAAAGATACATTTTCGGCGCACCGAAAACAAGTCTCGGCTCTAAGCTCGAACCATGGGCGTGTTCATCCGCGCGAAGAGCCTTGCGTATCGCATTCGCGACGATGGCGAGCTCACGATCGAAGCCTTCGGCCCACTCCACAAACCCGACAATGGCACCGAGCCGCTGCTCGAATGGGGCTCGATCTCGAAGACCGTCACAGCGCACCTCGCGCAGCGCTTGCACGATGCTGGCGTCATCGGGCTCGACGATCCGGTGACCGCCTCCCTGCCGCAAACAAGGCTGCCCGAAACCGTCACGATCCGCACGCTCGCGGAACACACCTCAGGTCTGCCACGACTCCCCAAAGGGCTCGTGGCCACACGCGATGAAGCAAAAGACCCTTACGCCAAGTACACGCACGAGTACTTCGATCGCGAGGTGCTCCCCCAGCTTGCCTTGTGGCACAACCCCGAAAAGGTTGGCACGATGGGCTACTCAAACCTGGGGTATGCGGTCTTGACGCGGGCGCTCGAACACTATGCGACAGCGATAGCGGCCACGAGCCCCGGGATGAAACCGCTGGGCTGGATGGAAGATAAAACCCTGTTCTGGCACAACGGGCACAATCGCGACCACGGTGCCTTCGTCGGTGTTTCGCCCGACAGCTCGGGCACCATCACTGTGCACACGCTCGGGTATCTGCCGGGCCGGGCCGACAAGACCGTGCGGATGCTCGAGCGCCAGTTCCCGCAGCCCTGAAAACGGCTGTGTGAGGGCGTGTCGTGCGACGGGAGCGAAGCTAGGCAGACTTCGGATTTGCCGCGAAACCCTCGCTCGAGAGCAGCACGATGACTGAGTTTTCATCGAGTCCGAGCACCTTGCGGCCATCCGGCTGAGCGAGGGCGGCGCGCGTACCGGCGAGCGAGGCTGCGCCGCACGGGCCAGCATCAACGCCGAGCGACTGCAGGTCACGCATGGCCGCGAGCGCATCGCCATCCGTGACAACAACGGATGCATCAAGCCCGTCCCGCAAGGTGGGCCAGGCGAGCTCAGAAACGGTGCCGCAGTTGAGCCCTGTCATAACAGTCGTGCCTGTGCCGACGGGCACGATGCGCCCCTCGGTGAGCGAGACGGTTAGCCCGGGAGCGGCCTCGGGGTTTGTCACGAGCACGGCCGGCGTGCGCCCCGCCGAACGATAGTGCTGCACGATGCCCTGTGCGAGGGCGCCGACGCCGGCACCTACAACGAACAGGTCGAGGTGTTCATCCCCCAGTTGCTCATCAACCTCGCTCGCGAGCGTGTCATAGCCGTCAACGATCCAGCGGGCGACCTCTTCGCCGCCGGGCTGCGCACTGTCTTGCACGAGGATTGCGTTCGGGTCGCTCGCGGCCGCTTCGACAGTAATCGCGACAACTTCGTCGTAGGGAACACCGGGTTCGATGAGTTCGGCGCCCTCGCTCCGAATCCCCGCCATGGCAGCATCGGCAGCACCGGGCGGAATGTAGATCGTGACGGGGAGCCCCAGGAGGCGGCCGAAGCGTGCAACGGCCCGACCGTGATTCCCATCGGTTGCGGCCACCAAACGGATGTCGCCAGCATCCGCCACACGCCCACGAAGCTCGTCGAACGGCAAGACCTCGTTTTCGCCGAGTCGCTCACTCAAGGCCCGCGCGATCGCGTATGACGCGCCAACGATCTTGAAGGCGGGCAGGCCGAGTCGCTGTGATTCGTCCTTGACGAAGACGCGGCGCACGCCGAGCTCTTGTGCAAAGGCAGGCAGCTCAATAAGCGGCGTCGGCGCGTAGCCCTCCAGCGTGCGGTGAAATTCGCGCGGCGACGTGTCAAGCGGTTGCGCTCTCCACGCTCGCGCTCCCGGGTGGGCGTACCAGCGCGGGAAATCCTGCGGCAGTGTGTCGTGACTCATGAGCGACTCCTTGTGGGATGTGCTCTCAGTATGCCGTCCCGTTCCTCGAGCACCCGCGCGATGCCGCCAACAAGCAGCACGAGAACCGCGAGCCAGATCGCCGCGTAGGTGATGTACTCCGCGGGGTCTATCCGTTCGCCCAACAAGAACGCCACCACGACGAGCAGTGCCGGCTCGACGTAACTGAGGAGCCCAAACAGGCTGATGGGAAGGAGCTTGGAGGCGAGCACATACAGCCAGAGTGCGATGGCAGAGAGCAGACCGAACACCACAAGGAGCCACGGCAGGTTCGGGTTCTGGGCAACAACGCCGTGCCCCAGGAGCTCGCGCCCCAATACGAAGAGCGCAAGGGGTGCCATGACGATGAGCTCCCACAAGAGCCCACCCGTCGTCGCAAAACCCAGCGCGCGACGCACCCCGAAATACAGCGGGTAGCCGAGGGCGACAAGCAGCGTCTCCCACGAAATCTCGCCGACGTGCACAACCTGGAATCCGACCCCGATCGCGGCAATGCCAACCGCAAGCCAGTGCCACCATTTGAGCGCGTCTTTGTAGAGGAACCGGCCCTGCACGACGAGCACGAGCGGCAGCAGGAAATACCCCAGCGCGGTCTGCATCCCACGCCCGTTCAGAT
>QIRE01000290.1_pt1 | contig 10607 bp, 8 predicted proteins | sample 2940141 | NCBI WGS metagenome assembly QIRE01 (sample SAMN09273532, study PRJNA473421) | Gut metagenome, whole genome shotgun sequencing project. | isolation source: gut tissue | host: Folsomia candida VU population | place: Netherlands: Amsterdam | collected 2016-03-06
TTTGGAGGAAAAAATTTTTTTGACCGGTGACGTCGTGAAATTAATGCTACAAAGCGGTGTAATAAGTCTGCAGGGTTAGAACTTCATCCACAGTACTCACCAAAAGAAATGAGCAGCCTGCTTGCTTATTTATTCTCCAGTACTTACTTGTCGTCCTTAGAAAAGTTTTTTTAGTCACGCTACCACATCCATCCAGAGAAAAATAACCATAATAATAATACACATACATACATATGGCATAGCATGTCATTATGCGTTTAAAAACGTTCAAAAACGTTTCGTTTGCATAGTTAGCAAAATTACACCGAGATTATTATAATGGGAAGAGAAAATTACGCGTAATCTTTTAAGAACGGTGGCCAACTTCATTAGGATTAGTATTATCCTGGTTCTTTTTTAATATTTTGAGAGTTTTATTTATGAAAATCTTTTATTTTATGGGAAACAAGACAATTAATTCTCTTAAATACATAATTGTACATAGAGTTCACGGGGATTTGCTTTTGTCCGAGTATGAACTTTTAAAAGTCTGCCTAATTTCCCTTCTTGGCAAGTCCCATTTTACAAAATGTCAGTTTGACGTCCCGTGCAGGTGCTCTTTGTCTCGTTTTAATCTTAATTTAACCCATTCAGCAGGACACCTTTGTGTTTTGACTCGTTTAGGAAACTGACAAAGTTATGGAGGTCATTTCACCAAAGTATCAACTACAGAGCCTAATCTCATAACCTTTTTCCCAGAACATAGACCGAACGAGCAATTGCTATTTTCTGAGGATCATGCATGCAATCTTGATGAAGATTTGAAAGCATTTTATAAAATCACTCAAGTGGAGAGAAACAACTAGCAGTTGAAAAAGTGTAGAAACTTTTATTTTTTCACCCAAAAATAATAAAAAAACTCCGAAAAAATGTATTTTTGGGGTCAAAAAATAATTTCCTTTGGCGAAACACACTGGACTATGTTCGCCTTGATTATTTTTACATTTTGGAGTTTTTTTTTAATTTTTGAGTGAAAAAATAAAAATTTCCAATTTTTTTCAACTGCTAGTTGTTTCTCTTCACTTAAGTGATTTTATAAAATACTTTCAAGTTTTCATCAAGATTGCATGCATGACCCTCAGAAAATAGCAATTGCTCGTTCGGTCTATGTTCTGGGAAAAAGGTTATGAGATTAGGCTCTGTACTTTCATTATTTGGGGAAAACCTGGTAAAATGAACTTCCTGACTTGAAATCCTGGTGGTGGTGGAGTGTCATCCACAATTCAAATTAAAGTACTCACACCCCTGCGTGAAGAACAGGTGTGTAAAAGAAACAAGGTAGACCAAGCCTTTAAAAAAATCTCTTTTGAATGAAACAAATGGTGGTCTGGTCAATGGTCAATTTTTCTCCGTGCTTGGACAGTCCGATGATGGTATTAATGATAAATAAACAAATATTGTGATTTTGAATGGACTCCAAATGTAAAACGCAACAGCAGCAACAACATTACACACATGGTCATCATTGAAATTTAAATTCAGGATATGCAACCAGTCAAAGAATAACACAGAACAAAGTTCACGCTGCTGGCTACTATGCACTTCGTAATGAGCTGCCTTGTTTTGTTTTTCGGGTTTTGAAATGGTCATACTTTTTTTAAATTCGTGATAAAATGTAGATTTTTAAAAATTTATAAAGCTCAAAATTTCTACATTTTTCGCACCATCATAAAATATCAATTAATTTCAAGTTGTATACTTCTTTTCGCCGATTTCTGTACCAGGATCTCATCACTATCCCACCATTCAGTTATCTATCTCCTCATTTCATTTCATTTATCCCGATAAAATATTGCATAAGAGTTGGAGTGGGGATAAAAAGCGCGACCGTGTGCTCCTCTTGGTGGGAGGTTGTTTAAATGTTTTCTTTGCTCAGGCAGGTTCGGAAAAATCAACGGGCGGTCAATGATATATTAACTAACGAGATGAGGATTCATACGATGATGTGAATTGTGAATCACAACATACATGCCGCTTTTTTCAGCTTTTTCCTTTACTACTTTGCCAACCAACTAGCATATAAATTGATGGATGGATAGATAGTAAAGCAAGCAGAAGAAAGTTTTAAGCAGGGGTTCGTACGTAAAATGTAGTCAGTTAATCTTGACTTGGGAGGAGTTCTCTCTCTGTTTCAGTTTTTTTTCCTTACTTAACGAAACAATGAATTTTAAAACATTTACTGGAAATTAATTGGTATCGGGTTTCATTCTAGGGAAGGAATAATGATAATTTATTACTGGATGAGAAGTGATGACACTAAGCAAGGCTTGGCATCATTCGGACATGCATCGTTAATTGCTGGGGTAGAACTCGTTAGCTAAACAAGGCCAATAAATAAATTGGACCACTCATTATCATTTTCGTTTTGGTGCAAATTATTATTGGAGAAGGAGGAGGAAAATTAAGCAGCACAGATTGACGTGACTCAGATTTAGTTGTCAGACCAGCAAGTGAGTAGGCAGAGACGCACATATTGTACGTTTTTATTTAAGTAGTCGTCGTCGTCGTCAAATGGACCAGTTTTGGGTTGGGAGAAGAGTGAGCTGACGATTTGACCCTTCAGGGCTTGTCTCTTTACTGAAAGAGTGACTAGGGCTGGGCTTTGAAATAAAAGTGATCCCTTCCTTCATCATTATTATTATGATCACAAGTGCTATTGCGTGGACGGAATGAAATGAGTGACAGAATAAACGTGGGAGTGAAATAAGATGATGTAGAAAGAAACAAGAGACAGACCCAGAACGTGAGATTTTCCTGATTTCAATCCTTTTCAATTGATCTAGAAGGAGAATAATAATAACAGTGACACGAGTACAAGTGGAAATTTTGTTCATAAAACGAACTGCAATAAATGACTTGTATTGGTCTTCTTGGATGCAGTGGCCGCGGAAGCGTGGGGACAGGGGGACAATGTCCTCACGGTTATTTAATGTCCCCATCATCTGCCCATATTATATAAACCCCTTCCTCCCCTATCCCACAATGTTAATGTCCCCACGCTTCCGCGGCCACTGGATGTCATCGAGTTTGTCAAACTTTCCTCCTCGTAGACAATGACCTGCCCGAATTCGGTCCATCCAATAAATCAAGTACACGAAAACTGCATCAACTGAATTTCCCCAATAATAAAATATCTCATACAAACCTTGTAAATTAAAAATTTACAACTTGGCAAATGCAGCAACCTTTCTAAAACGAAACGGGTTTGACAGGGCAGTTTTATGTGCATACTTTTGCCACTAATAAATACATCTTATCTTAAAAATACGCTCACTTACCTATTTGTAGCTTCAGGCTTGGCATGCATTCGTTTCACGTATGCACATATTTTCATCCACCTACAACCAAACCAACCCAAAAACGAGGCTGGGAAAACAAACAGTATGAAATGAATCATTCTGCTGATTTTAATTTGATCTCATTGTCATTTGAGTGACACGAGGTGATTTTAATTTGACTTTTGATTGTTGTTTCTCACAAAAGAGTGGGCAGAATGGGGTTTAATTGGGGCTAAGTCAGTGTGAAGCAAATTGTCTCTTTGTTGTACGTACGTACATATGCGTAGTAATCCCATATCTCCATCCAGGAGAAATCAGAATGAGTGGTCAGGAGGCAAGGCAGGCAGGCAGACGCTGCTATGCAGAGATATGATATGATACCATGTCATAATAATAATGTTGATTTTATCTCGACTAATAAAGGGTAGGGTTGGTCGAATGCGAGTAACGAGTCGTGTAATATACTCCGCAGGGCAGTAAAATACTAATGCAAATATAAATATGCGTATAAACTGGCTTCATAAGAGAATCATTTAGGAGATATGGAGACGATCAAACAAGGCTAATTCTCCACAATGCACGATAAAAATGTGGGTGTTGTCCCCACTTTCTCAGGAAGATCGTCACGTGGAAAAAATAATACGTGAACGAAGAGAGTCAATGCAAATTGATGATTCGCTCTTAACAATTGTCAAAAATGACGTGAAATTTTAAAAAGTTTTTTTTCTATTCTGCCGATTAAACAAATTTCAATAGTGATTCTGTCATCTGTATGTAAAGCTGGCGATTTCTTTGCCCCGTTTGATTGAGATAAATGAAGGAACACTTTTTGATTTATGATTGGATTAGTCTTCACCAGATTGCACATCATCCACTCCACTTGGATCAGATTCGAATTTAAATTTAAATCAGAAATCAGAATGGAATCAATTGAAACGGAAGGAGTCCTTGTCAAGGGAATGAAATCAATTAGTTAACTCCATGACTTTCGGGAGGAAGAGTTGAGCAGAGAGATCTGCTGAAGATGAGAATTTAGTTCAAACCTCAGACCATTTGTTGTTAAAGGATGCACTGGAGACGTATTGAAATTGAAAAAAATGAGTCTTCATTTATTTGGCTGACTTGCACTTTTTCACTTGTCGCCAGTGCATTTTACTTTTCATAATCGTGATCTGGATTCAGTTCTGTTCGATATGGTCTGTTCTCTCCATGAGTTGCTTCCAGGAAGAAGAAGACAAAGTAAGATTACGTAATCCTGCCAAGGAGGGTTGCTGCACCCATGTAAAAATATTATGAAGCGAGTTTAGAAACCAAAAATACATATATTTCTTTTCTATTATCATAATTTCGATATGTGTCGTGTCTACATTTTGTTATAATGGAATCGAAAAAGTCAAACTTCTTTTATTGACGTGACGAGCACCAGCGGAATGCGGAATGATTCGGATTAAACGATTAAACAAGTAAATAAACAAACCCATTGTTACAAAAATTTTCTCATTCTCTTTCCGTCATTGTTATTAACCAGACAGCAGAAATCCACAACACAAGGAAACATTGTCATGATCAAGAAGAAGGTGAATCAATTCCATTCCTCCAATGACTTTTGAATGTTATCTGTCTTGAACAAGAATGGTTGAACAGCCATCACGTCACGTTAAATATTTCATCTCACCAATTTTCCCATTGTTATCGCACCAATCCTTTGTTTCTCAAGGTTTACATTTTACACTAGAGAAAAAATCCATATTTTTCCGTAAAATTGCGCAAAAATTTGCACCCACATAAAAGGTTACGAACTCGTCATCACCTCTTTTTTATTTATTTTACGTCCGCCTGGCCTGCTGCATCACGGTTCTTGATTCCGTGATGATTCTCTCCTCTTTCTTCCACTCCACATGACGAATCATTGTCATTCCGTTGTCATCATTATCAAGATTTGAGAACATTTCGGAGAGAGATGAAGGAGGAAAAAGAGAATAAATGAATCAGCACAATTTGTTCTCTCAGATCAAACGAGTAGTCAGTCGTACGAAGCTCCTGGTCCTGTCAATTTTCACTACTTGGACCAACCAACCAAACCCTCCGTTTTAAGTTATGTACCCTTCAATCTCCAATTACTTCTCAATGTTTCATTCTTCTTCGCCTCTCCTCAACTCCTCAAATGCAGCCAGTGTTTCAATCATTTCAGAACTTCAACTTGGTCCGCCGATCTTGATTGTACGAGTTGGGATGAGATGTCAATTCGTATAGGTTCACTATGTGCCTGCGTGTGCATGACTATTTCAAATTACTCTGCTCCATCCCGACAAAGATCAAATTAAAGATTCCTCATCATCCAAGCAAGACCTCCACCAGGGTCACTTCTCATCATCATCCACTTACTCACATACAATTCCTGTGTCATGCAAATTTAAGTGGGGGTTCCAACACCCAGTGGGGAATGGTTCAGTCGGACTCAATTTCTCTGGTTTCTATTTTTCAAAGTAGCAGGAGAAGAGGGGTGTATGTGCATGCTTCATGGGAATCATTTCAGACAATATAAATATGTACGTGGTATCGGGTGGGGTTGTTGCAGTTGAAGTGTTGAGGGGCTCGAAAATCGGTCACATTTTTTAGTCAAGTCACATAATCCAAACCAATGTGAAGTGGTTCAAAAGGAGATAATGGGATTTATTTACTCTATTACGGGCATTATGAGCAATTCTTTGGATTATTGGTTACTTGAAATTGTATGACGAAAATATCGGTGGTTATGTGTGTGTGAACTGAAGGTTACACAATATTTCTAAATCAGTATGTTCATTCTCATTTCGATTCAACTGGCGAGAAGAAGGTTGGAATTGGAATTGAACAAAACGTGATCGGATTTTATCGAATCGATGTGCATTCGTATGTATAAAAGATTTTGGGTTTGCTGATGTACATGAAAAACTTCAGGTTTCAATGTGTCCATATAAACAGGACGAAGCACGTCTTATAAATTGTTAATACTTCGATTAAAATTCTAATTCCGACCATTATAGAAAAAAGAGTTACTTGAGTCATACCGACGCATTTTTCTTATTCATATGTGCATTTATTTTTTCAGACGCTGTTACCACCGTGAGCGCCTGGTTTCTTCTACATACGATGCCATACTTGTGACCGTATATTTGTCTTTGTGACACAAAATCAACTTTAATTCTCACTTCTACAATAATTGGTGCAAAATGGGAGCTAACCTCATCATCATCACAATCCTCGTACTGGGAGTGCTTTCTTGGACACGCGGAGTTCATGGGTTCGTCGAAGTTGAAGGTAAGCTTGCAATTTAAAAGTAAATAAAAAAGATTGAATGATCTCCCACTTGCAATACGACGACCAGACTGCGCGTCTCCTCGTCTCGATTTATTTACGAAATCCAGGCAGAAATCCGCTTATGTATGTAATGTGCAATGCATAAGAAATGAACAAACGAACTTTTACAACTTGTCTGCTGTATGGCATGCCTCGCATAATAATAATCTCTCCCAAGTACGAAACCAACTTAAGCCTTGGCAATCCCACTACTTCGGATTCTTAACAGACCCTCATTTTGTATTGTATTGCAATATTTATTGCATAAATTAGGCTTAATATCTCCGGAAAATCTGATACGCGTTGTTATATTACCCTTCTCTGTCAGTCACTTCATTTATGTATGTGGATTAGTAAATGAAGAAGCAATTATTATCACGACCAAACAACCGGCTTATGTGTGTAACAGGCGAGGCTTCATTTCGTTTTATGTGCAGCAGTTTTTTTGTCATCGTTTCCTTCGCTGTTATTACGTGCATATACGTTCATAAGAATTGGATGCATTTTCTTACGCACAATACGTAATGACATGAATATACACATGTGAGCATAATCAAGTACAGGAGTCTGGAATTATTATACCATTTGATCCAACACCAACTTATGTACTTACTAAACTAACCAAACGCACATGTTTTGAGTTTTGCTACCAAACGTCAAGTTCAAGTATCAAATTGTATTGTTGTGTGTGAATTGAATGCAAAGAAGGATTAAGGAATTGCAGGGGCAAAGCAACTAGTGGAATTTTTTCATGATTGCCATGAAATTTCATGCAATATACTTACCAAGTTTTTTAGTCGCAGTAGCAGTTTTTCTGGAATTGTGCATGTACTAAGGAATGTCGGATAATAATATGTGAACCCATCTCTTTTTTACAACTTGACTCTTAAAAATTTAGAAAAAAGTTATGTGAAGTGAAATTAGGATTATGTTACGGAGGAAAAGACAGCACATTCTTACGCTATGCATTCTTAAGTTATAAAGATACACATTAAATATTAAGGATAACTGCATATCTACATTTATGTATACGTTTTGGTTTTATATGTAGCTGCTGACGAAGAATAATTACGAACAATTATGCGTTTTTGCCATTCCAAGCACAATTCGACAGGGGGTGTTTTATCCGGCGAGTCGAGTCTCTTGACCTGACAATGGATTCCTTCCACTCTTAAGAAGAGGCTGGACAGATACGGAATAAAAGATAATTTACATATCATTTCATCAAACAAGAGTTAATTTTAGCTCGCCAGCATACATACATACAAACCCCGAGATACCATTCATAATTCTCTCCTAATGAACCGAATGGACATATCCTCCAGCAATCGCCAGGTGTAAATTTCGATAACTTTCATTTCATCGCATCATTCATTGTACAATATGACGACGACGTGGTGGCGTGCACTCAACCCTATTGCACGAAGGGCTGAGTGAGTGCAAACCTTAAAAAAACTTATTAGCACCTGCCCCACCAACCGAGTAGTCTTTTTATATCATATTTCTCTAATTACTGGAAGGCAGATAAATTCCTAATTTAAATATTGAAGCATATCAGACATGTCGAGTTGATTGAATAGGTTTTAATTATCCGTCAACCCGTACGCATGTTGAAATCTGCAATTGCATCCACGAGCAAAGCAAAATATTTAGGGAACGAAATGTTTTCTGGGAATTGTAAAAATGTTTTAAAACACTTGGTTGGTGGGATGAAAAAAAATCGAAAAAAATTTATTAGCAGGCAAAACAAGATAGAGGATGACTCGAGATTGGTTCGTTTCGCATTATTTATTTGCCAGAGTTGTAAAATGAGTTCAAAATTCTGCTCACTCTTGCAAAATTCTGAGAAAATTAAGACAAAAATTTACAACGGTAATAAAGTTGAAACAAAAATCAGTTTTGCTCATCCCTCCTGTTCCTCGTCACCCATTATTAAGTAGTATGTGCTGCCTATTTATTTTGAAAAGTGCGAGGTTTGCCAACTTTATGGTGGTTTAAATCATAAACATGTACAAGTCTTGAGTTGTTAATTCTCTTCAAACAACAAAAGAAAAAGTTACAAAGTTTAGTTTATCAAGAAGGAAGTAGAGACAAACTTGGGATTTTGTTCGCTGAGGAGGATCTTCTTTTCCCGTAAACAAATTCCGTAAATCTTGAAACATTTATGTTGTCCTAAAGATTCGCATCTTTCGTGTTTTTAATGGAATTTCTATCGGAGGATGACTAATGTTTGTAGCAGTGGCTGCGGAAGCGTGGAGACAGAGGGACAATGTCTCCAGGGTTGTTCGATGTCCCCATCGTCTGCCCATGTTATATAAACCCCTCCCTCCCCTATCCTACAATGTTAATGTCCCCGATGTCCCCACAGCTTCCGCGGACACTGTAAGGGAGGTGATAACCCCGACAAAATGCAATATGTCCAACCAACTTGTACATATTTATGTAGATGTACTTTTCCTGTCGATAATTGGTTCTTGTTCGTCATTATTTCTCCTCTGCAACAAAGGTCAAGGGTGATAATTGCAATGGTCTTTCGTGTTCTTGCATCAACATCTCCTGCAACATGGTAATTATTCAATTACTCTGGAATTTGGCCGTGATCTCGAATGGAAGGTGGGAATACCCGGTAGGCATAATTTCACTCCTCATTATTTCACCATCTGAATTATAAAAATACGCTCCCCAAAAAACATACCCTTCGAATCGAATCATGGGGGCGTTTTCATATTCCCGATACACAAAAGTAAAAATTTTGACGTGAATTATTTCAGAATTTTTAACTCACTCGATATAATTTAAAGTTGGGCGAGGAAGTGAAAAGGTTCAATCAAACAATCATCATTTTCAGCTGTAAGCTTCACTCAAAAATCAGAAACGTGAGTCTTTAAACGAAGGTTTTAGTAGTTTGGTCAGAATGATGAATTACCAATCTTCTCCGTCGAGTCGACCGTGCGTTATTTAGAAGTTAAGCATGCAAGGTATTGTACTCGTACATCTCCTCCTCATTTGAAAGCATGATGTAAGATTTAGTAAAAAGATTGAGGGATTGGATGGATGGACAGTTGGCTGGATGGGTATAAATGATGCTTCGATTTCCATTTTAAACTTTCCAGCACTCTTCTTGTTCCTGCGTCCTCCTTTGTTTTAACGCTTAATCGAGATGAGACTTTTTGGAGTCTGTAAGTACATACGAATTTTGTTGTGAGTTGTTGTTAACTTTTTTATTCTCCTTTCGTCTGCTGTCTTTAAGTAAGTGCACCTTAGCGAGAAATTCTGTTGGGTTGTTTCCTTCCTCGTTGAAATAGTTAGTTAGTCAGCAAGAGAAACCAGAACTAGAAAAGCTTGGAAGAGGATGGAGGAGGAATTCGAAATGTGTGGATAAAAAATAATTCCAGGCTAGGAGAATAACGTAATATTACTAGGAGGGAACTGAGTATTGCTTACCTCGGAAGATATGTAGATGCATGTTATGTATGTATGTATGACGATGGACCATGAGCCTCTGCTATTAAGCAAAGTATTATTACTCAACCTGGGTTTTAATAAGGGTTCGCCCATGCAGTCACTCTTCAAATGCAAAATTTACGATTTCCAAAACAAAAATTAAATAACAGCAACCAGCTTTTCCTATTCTTTAATATGCATCTGCTCATTCTCAATCAATATCTTGAAACGTTTAGATAAGCGTTAATTTCGAATTGGTTTCAACATTTAGATAAACCTTAACTTCAAATTAGTTTAAATGCTTTTAAGAAAATCCTATTCGACTATCCGCGAATAAAATTTTGGATGGTCAAGAAAGAAGAAGAATCGTAAATAAATTCCTCAAACCAAATAAATACGTATGTAAACGAGCCAAACGAAATAAAACCAACAATTTTTATCGTCTTTAGAAGGAAGGCTGCACTCACTCCACTCGCCCTCCTTTCCGTGAGAGAACCAAAGCAACAT
>QIRE01000291.1_pt1 | contig 10606 bp, 8 predicted proteins | sample 2940141 | NCBI WGS metagenome assembly QIRE01 (sample SAMN09273532, study PRJNA473421) | Gut metagenome, whole genome shotgun sequencing project. | isolation source: gut tissue | host: Folsomia candida VU population | place: Netherlands: Amsterdam | collected 2016-03-06
GATGCCACCACATACTCCAACGCATCCACAGCATCATCAGCCAACGCCCAACCTCCAAATGACCAGCAACAGTGCACTGATCATCTGACACCGCCATGCGTCGATTAGGCCGCGCTCACGGGCGGTTTTGGGGGAGGGGCGGGAGCCCTACAACTGCTTGTGCAACTTCGACGCCAACGTCCGCGACGCGATTCGCCAACCGGCGTCGGTCCGTATCCACTGGTCGTCGTAGTAGATCGCCAGCAGGAACGTCGACTTGTCGGGCGACTGCATGGGATTGAGACACAGGCACCTCGACGACGCCGCGTCGCCGTCGAGCGTGATCTCTACGTTGCCGAGGAAGTGACAGTAGGCGCTGAATCCGGGGAGGACCTCGCCCAGCCACGTCACGCATTCATCGACGGTTCCGGCGATGCCGCCAGTCGCGGTGTAATCGATCCTCGCGTCGGCGGTAAAGACGCTGCGCAGGTCGTCGAACGTTCCGCCGTCGACGGCGGTGGAATATGCGGTGAGCTGGTCGGATATCTCCATACGGTCGGAGATTTGCTGCAAAGTAAGGGCCACCGCACGAGTCTGGCACGTGTTCACAGGAAATTGTGATCATTGCCGGAGCAATTTGCCGGGTTTGCGTGCATATACTCGCGTACTCAATCCGAGTGACAAACGAATCGAGCATTTTCGATGGCAAACGACGAGACCACGCCTGACGAGACCACCCCGGTCACCCCGGCGGCGCCCGCCGAACCAGTCCAACCCGCCGTCGCCGCGACGTCGACCGCACCCGAAACCGGCATTGCCCACACGTGGCGCACCAACGTCGGGCTGCGCGTTGCCGCCTACGTGATCGGCATCCTCGCGATCTTCGCGGTCGGCTTTGGCGTCGGAGCCGCGACGACGGGTTGGGGCCACGACGGTCACCGCCATCACCATTCACGCCATCACTTCGACGATCGCGGCGACCGCGGACCAGGCTGGCAACGCGGTGACCGTGGACCAGGTATGTGGATGTACGACGGTGGTCAGCAGGGCGGCCCGGGTCAGTACGGCCAGCGTCGGCAGCCGAATCAACCCAATCAGCAGCCTGTTCAGCCGCAGGCTCCAACGACGCCAACCACGCCCGCACCACCCGCGTAACCGGCCCGCGTAGCCCGAGATGTCGGGTCGGCCGGATAAGCTGCCTGACATGGCAGTATCCCGGCCGACCGACAAATCGGACAAGACAACGACCGCTGTGCGCACCCGAATGACCGGGCCGCAGCGTCGAGCACAGCTGATCGAGGTCGCCCGCGGACTGTTTGCCGAACGCGGATTTGAAGGAACCTCGATCGAGGAGGTGGCTCAGCGAGCGGGGGTCTCCAAGCCGATCGTGTACGAACATTTTGGTGGCAAGGAAGGCCTGTACGCCGTCGTCGTGGATCGTGAGATGGAGACGTTGCTCCAGATGGTGACGTCATCGCTCTCCGATAATCGGTCGCGGTATCGCGTGCAGCAAGTGGCTCTCGCTCTGCTCACCTACATGGAAGAACGCACCGACGGATTCCGGATCCTGGTCCGCGGCGACAGCACCGCACACAGCGAAACCGCCACGTACTCAAGCTTGCTCAACGACGCGATCAGTCAGGTCGAGCATCTTCTGGCGGGCGACTTTGAGCGTCGCGGCTTTGACCCGACGCTCACTCCGATGTATGCGCAGGCGCTCGTCGGGATGGTATCGGTCACCGCGCAGTGGTGGCTCGACGTCCGCGAACCACCCAAGGAAGTGGTCGCGGCACATCTGGTGAACCTGTGCTGGAACGGTCTCACCCGGCTAGAGCCCGAACCAATCCTCGTCGACGCCGACTACACCGAGTCGATGCCTCCGACGGTGCATCCCCAACTCGGACAACAGGATTCGGACACCTAGGTCAGAACGAGGCTCCGCTTCGCCAGGCCCATCCAGAACCCGTCGATCACCTGATCGGGACTCTGCTCGGGGTTCCCACTAGCGCCCAACGTTACGAACACCGGCGCGAAATGTTCGATCGTCGGATGCGCGTACGGCATACCGGGGGCTTGATTGCGAAAGTCGATGAGCGCCTCGACGTCGCCGGCGGCGAATCGTTCGTGTGCCCAGGCGTCGAACTCCGACGACCAATTTGGTGGCGTCGCATCCGCGCTGGGATCAGACAGGAACGGCAGTCCGTGCGTTGTAAAACCGGAGCCGATGATCAAGACACCTTCGTCACGCAGCGGAGCCAGCCGTGCGCCGAGGGCAAGCAGCTTCTGCGGGTCGAGAGTTGGCAGCGACAACTGTAGGACCGGGATGTCGGCGTCGGGATACATCACGGTCAATGGGACGTATGCGCCGTGATCGAGGCGTCGTTTTTGGTCGTGCGCAACGGGCTCATGGTCGGGTATCAACGCTTCGACGCGGGCGGCCAATTCGACGGCGCCCGGGGCCCAATACGTCGTTTGGTAGTAGCGGTCGGGGAAGCCCCAAAAGTCGTAGGTTAGCCCGACGCTCGGATCGGTCGAACCGATCGTGAGCGGCGCTTCCTCCCAGTGGGCGGAGACCATGAGAATCGCCTTGGGGCGGGGCAAATCCGCCGCTAGATTATTCAGCTGAGTCACCCACAGCTCGCTGTCGACGAGCGGGGGAGCGCCATGCGAGAGAAACAGCGAAGGAGTCGACGCCGACCCGGTAAAGGTTGTCATGTCTACCAAAACGCTCGATCGTGGAAAATGATTCCCCGTCAGTCAGTCACCGAGTTGGAATTGCAAGTACACAACGTCCACCCACCGGTCGAACTTCCGTCCGACTGCCGTCAGCCGCCCGACCTCGCTGAACCCCAAGCGCTGATGCAGGGCAATCGAACCTGCGCCGCTCTCCGCCGCGATTACCGCGATGATCTGACGAACATTCGTCGGGTCCGCAGCGTCCAGCAGCGCCGCGAGCAGAGCCTTCCCAATCCCACGACCGCCTAGACCATCACGGACATAGATGGTGTCCTCGGTAGTGCGCGCGTAGGCGGCCTTCGCGCGGAACTCACCGAGATACGCGAACCCGACGACGCCGTCGGCCTCGGTCGCAGCGACCAGGAAGGGCCGCCCCGCCCCGACAATCGCGTCCAGCTTGTGTTGCCACGCCTCGGTCGACGGAGCCTCCACATCAAAAGTCGCGACGGTGTTGTCGACGTAATGGCGGTAGATCTGCGCCACAGCGGCCAAGTCCTCCGACGACGCCGTCCGAATCGAGACCTCGTCGGCACTCCGGGAAACGGTTGCCGTCATAGTGGTGACTCTATGCGACGCCGCCAAGCCGCACAGCCGCTGCAATCACCGTGAATGAGAAGTCCCGACGCGCACGCCTAGAATCGTCAGGTGGTCTCGCCCGAAGTCAATTTACTGTCCCCCCTGTCCGGACTCGCCAGCGTCGCCTGCGCCGACCCCGCGTTCGACGCGGTAGCGGCCCACCGCGACGACCCGCAGTGCGCGATCACCGCTCCCGACGCCGCGCGCCCGTTTGCCGTCGCGGCAATCGCCGCCCTCGACGACGCGCCGCTGCTCGTGGTGTCGGCGAATGGTCGCGAGGCCGACGACTTGACGGCGGAGCTGTCGGAGATGCTCGACCCGACGTCGGTGGCGCAGTTCCCGTCCTGGGAAACGCTCCCGCATGAACGACTCTCACCGAGCGCCGACACTGTCGGACAACGACTTTCGGTGCTTCACCGACTATCCACCGCCACCGACGATCCGCTGCGCGTCATCGTCACGACGGTCCGCTCGCTGGTGCAGCCGATGGCCCCCGGACTCGCTTCGCTGCGCACGGTCACGCTGGTGCAGGGCACTGAGGTCGACTTCGACGCCCTGCTCGACGACCTTGTCTCGATGGCCTACGAACGCGTCGACATGGTCGGTCGGCGCGGTGAGTTCGCCGTCCGCGGCGGAATTCTCGACGTGTTTCCGACGACCGCGGAATTCCCGGTGCGCGTGGAGTTTTGGGGTGACGAGATCACCGACCTACGGGCGTTCTCGGTCGCCGACCAGCGAACCCAGGAGGAGATCACCGTTGAATCGGTGCAAATCTTCCCGTGTCGTGAGCTGATTTTGACGCAGGAGATTCGCGACCGAGCGTCGGAGTTGGCGACGGCGTACGCCGACGACCCGATTCTGGCGGAAATGCTGGCCAAGATTAGTGAAGGCATCCCGGTCGAGGGAATGGAAGCGCTGATTCCGGCGCTCGTCGGCGGCAACATGGAATTGCTTGCCGAGATTGTGCCCACGGGGACACGCATACTGCTGCTCGATCCGGAGAAGATCCGCACGCGCGCGGCCGATTTGGCGAAGACCGGTGCCGAATTCCTTGACGCGGCGTGGTCGGCGGCCGCGCTGGGCGCGCAGGCTCCGCTGAGTTCGGCCGGACCCGACGGCATCGACCTGCAGGCCAGCGCCTACCGTCGCCTCGACCAGGTTGAAGATGCGACGATCGCAGCCGGCCGCGCGTGGTGGACGATGAGCCCGCTGTCGGCGGGCGACGACTCGGAACTGCTTCTCGACCTAACCGCGGGTCCCACCCCGCGCGGTGACGAGAACGAAATCGCCTCGACGTTCACGATGCTGCGCGCCCACGTGAGTAGCGGTGGTCGCGCGGCAATTGTGGTGGCAGGCAAGGGAACCGCGCTTCGCTATCACGAGCGACTCGCCGAGGCGGGAGTGCCGTCGAAGGTCGTAGAGGGCGGTGCTAGCCCGCAGTCCGACGTGGTCTCGGTATTCCACGGAACGCTGCGCCACGGCCTCGTCCTGCCAGGTGCCCAGCTGGTGATCATCAGTGAAGCCGACATCACCGGTACCCGGACCGTCGGAACCAGCCAGGGCCGTCGACTACCGGCCAAGCGTCGCAATCAGGTCGACCCGCTGGCGCTGAGCGCTGGCGACATGGTCGTGCACGACCAGCACGGAATCGGCAAGTTCGTCGAAATGATCGAGCGAACGGTGTCGGGTGCCCGACGCGAATACCTGGTCATCGAATACGCGGCGAGTAAACGCGGACAGCCCGGCGACCGGCTGTATGTCCCGATGGATGCGCTTGACCAGCTCAGCCGCTACGTCGGTGGGGAGGCTCCCTCCCTGTCGAAGCTGGGTGGCTCCGACTGGCAGAACACAAAACGTAAGGCGCGCAAGGCTGTTCGCGAGATCGCCGGCGAACTAGTGCAGTTGTACGCGGCGCGCCACGCTGCTCCCGGTTTCGCGTTCAGCCCGGACACACCGTGGCAGACGGAGATGGAAGACGCCTTCGACTTCACCGAAACCATCGATCAGCTAACGGTTATCGGCGAAGTGAAATCGGATATGGAACGGCCGGTCCCGATGGACCGTGTCATCGTTGGCGATGTCGGGTACGGCAAGACGGAGATCGCGGTACGCGCCGCGTTCAAAGCGGTTCAGGACGGCAAGCAGGTTGCCGTGCTCGTACCGACAACCATTCTCGCGCAACAACATTTGCAAACTTTCGCCGAACGCATGGCGGGGTTCCCGGTTCGAGTCACGGGCCTGTCGCGTTTCACCGACGCGGCCGAATCACGTCAAACGATCGATGCGATGCGTACCGGCGATGTCGACATCGTCATCGGTACCCATCGACTCCTGCAAACTGGGGTGGCGTGGAAAGACCTCGGACTGGTGATCGTCGACGAGGAGCAGCGGTTCGGCGTCGAACATAAGGAACACATCAAGTCCTTGCGCACCCACGTCGACGTGCTCACCATGTCGGCCACGCCGATCCCGCGAACGTTGGAAATGTCGATGGCGGGTATTCGAGAAATGTCGACCATCCTCACCCCACCCGAGGAACGGCATCCGGTGCTCACCTACGTCGGCGCGTACAGCAGCAAACAGGTCGCCGCCGCGATTCGTCGTGAGCTACTGCGCGACGGCCAGGTCTTCTTTGTGCACAACCGGGTATCGAGCATCGACAAGACGGCTCGGGAGATCTCGGCGCTGGTACCCGAGGCGCGGGTCGTCGTCGCGCACGGACAGATGGGTGAGGACCAGCTCGAGCAGACAGTCAGCGGATTTTGGAATCGCGAACACGACGTTTTGGTCTGTACGACGATCATCGAGACCGGCCTCGACATCTCAAATGCCAATACGCTCATCGTCGACCGCGCGGAAAACTTCGGCCTGTCGCAGCTGCACCAGCTGCGTGGTCGCGTTGGGCGCAGTCGGGAGCGCGGCTACGCGTACCTGCTCTACAGCCCCGACCACCCGCTGACTGAAACCGCGTATGACCGCCTCGCCACAATCGCGCAGAACAACGAACTGGGTGCGGGTATGGCCGTCGCGTTGAAGGACCTCGAACTGCGCGGCGCGGGCAATGTGCTTGGCGCACAACAGTCGGGGCATGTGGCGGGCGTCGGCTTCGACCTTTACGTTCGTCTCGTCGGCGAGGCGGTCGAGGCTTATCGCGCTGCCGCCGACGGCAAGCCGGTACAGCCCACCGATGTCACCGAGGTACGGATTGATCTCCCGGTCGACGCTCATATCCCCGTTGAGTATGTCGACTCCGACCGGTTGCGTCTGGAGGGCTACCGGAAGTTGGCGGCCGCATCGTCGGATACCGACGTCGACGCGGTTCTGACCGAACTGACCGACCGCTACGGTGAGCCACCGACCGAGACTCGACGCCTGGCCGCGATCGCGCGATTGCGACTGCGCTGTCGCGAGCGAGGCATCGCTGAAATTGGTGGCGCGGGCACGCAGATCAAGATCTCACCCATGCCATTGCTCGACTCCGAGCAGGTGCGACTCAAACGCCTGTACTCGTCGGCCGGGTACCGTGCCACGACGTCGGTGGTGACGTTGCCGATTCCGCGAACCGGGGGAGTTGGCTCACCGCGCCTGCGCGACGAGGAGCTCATCGACTATCTGGTTACATTCCTGACGCAGATTAAGCCGGTCGAACAGCAAAATGCCGGATAAGCTGCCCTTTAGTACTCCCTCTCAGCGTCTAGTTCAGGATAAGACTATTATTTCAAGATCGAGAACCGAGCTGCTCATCGCAGCGCACCCGAGGAGACTGAGGTAGTCGGCACATGACCGTGATCCTGCTCGACCCGATGCGACCGGAACTACTCCCGCTCGACGCCATCAAGTTTGTCAGTGGGTCAGTCATCGTGACCGAGGACGTGCACCCCACGACTCTGTGGGCCTTGGCTGATGCGAGTGCAGCGCCAGCCGACGACGACGGCGATCCGATGACGGTTCTACTCAGCACAAATGCTGACCACCCGCTGGTCCGGGCTCGGATCGACCGCGGCGAAGTGGCGATTTCTGTCAACCGCCATTCTGGCGACGCGCTGATCGAGGCCGTCGCGTTGATGGACACCCTTCGGCGCAACGGTCCGTGGGAGTCGCAGCAGACCCACGAGTCGCTGCGCAGGTACCTGCTAGAGGAAACCTACGAACTGCTCGACGCCATCGACGTCGGTACGCAGACTGACCTGCGATCCGAGCTGGGCGATCTACTTCTCCAAGTCTTGTTCCATGCGCGTATCGCGGCCGACGATCCAACGGCACCGTTCGACATCGATGATGTGGCCCGCTCATTTGTCACTAAGGTGTCGCACCGGACACCCGGGATTTTGGCGGGAGAGCACAGCGATCTCGAAACACAGATCCGTGAGTGGGAAGAACGCAAAGCCGTTGAACACCAACGCGGTTCGGTGCTCGACGGTATCCCGACCGCGGCGCCCGCTCTGGCGCTCGCACAGAAGGTGCTCGAACGTCTTGCGGCAGCAGGCTTCCCCAAGGGCGAGGTTGATCCGCAGCTGCTGTCGGTGAGCATCGACGTCGGCGGCCGAAGCGTCGAAGACGTGACGCGCCAACGGGTGCTTGACCTCATCGACCATGTGTCGGTAGCCGAAGACGCGGCTCGCGCCGACGGCGTCGAGTTGAATACGCCCGAGTTGTGGGTGCAGTACCTGCACGGGTATGAGGCCCCAGAGTTCGCCGACGACAGCCCCGCTGACGATTACGATGGCGACGTCACCCCGGCCGTCGAGGACGAGGCTCCGGAAATCGTCGAAGAGCAAGTGGCACAACAGGTCCCGGTCGAGGATGTCAGTATCGACGACTACTACGGGTCGGAGTCGATCGAGGAAACGCCAAACATCGTGCGGCGCGATCCTGCCCCAGAATGAACTAGGACCAAAGGAACTAGCCCTCGAAAAGTCGTTGACCCCACCACTCGCCATCGGCGAGGCCGGGAGGTACGGCGAACATCGCTGACCCGTTGGGGATCAGGTACTCGGTCATCGCATCGTTGAGCGAAAGCTTCTGTTGCATAGGGACAAACTGCTTCCCGACGTCGCGGCAGAACGCCAGGAAGAACAGTCCGGCGTCGAGGTGCCCGAAGCCATCAGAACCGTCGGTGAAGTTGTAGCCCCGACGCAGGAGCCGCGCGCCGCCGTTGTTGTCGGGGTGTGCGAGGCGGACGTGGGCCGTCGTCGGGATGAGCGGTGACCCCTTCGACGTGATGTTGAAGTCGGGGGTGTCGAATTCCGCTTCCTGCCCCAACGGAGCTCCGTTGCCCTTGGTGCGGCCGATGATCTGTTCCTGCTCAAGGAGATTCGCGCGATCCCACGGTTCGATGTCCATCCGGATACGCCGCGCGACGAGATAGGTTCCACCGGTCATCCACTGCGCCGCGGCGGGATTGTCGTCCTTGCCGACCCACACCCATCGATCAAGGAGATCGGAATCTTCCGCACGGACATTGTTGGTTCCGTCTTTGAACCCGAACATGTTGCGCGGGGTGTCCTGCGACTTGGTCGTCGACGATGTGCGGCCAAAGCCGAGCTGCGACCAACGCACCGAAACAACACCGACGCCCATGCGAGCCAGATTGCGGATGGCATGGACCGCGACCTGCGGGTCGTTGGCGCACGCCTGGATGCAGATGTCGCCGTAGCTTCGATTGGGGTCGAGTCGTTCCGCGGGGAACGCGGGGATCGGTTGCAGCGACGCCGGTCGCCGCCCCGCCAACCCGAAGCGATCACGTTGGTCGGGAGCGGCAGTCGTCGGACCGAACAGGCCCGGTCCAAATCCGATTGTCAGCGTCAGCAACGACGGTGAAAGCCCAAGTGCCTCACCGGTATCCGCAGGCGGGGTGTAATCGCCGAGACCGGTCGCGCCGTCCGGCGTGGTTTGATCGCCGTGTGTCATGCGCTCGGCCGCCGACGTCCAACGCTTCAGCAGTGCGACGAGCGCGGCACGGTCGTCGGTGATGACGTCGAAGGAACAGAAGTGGAGGCGGTCCTGTGCGGCGGTGACGATGCCAGCTTGTCGTTCGCCACGAAATGCGACGACGTCATTCGATGTCGATTCGTGTGTCGCCGACGCTCGCCCAATGGCCGCGCCGCCGACGGCCGCGGCCACCACCCCGACCCCGGTTGCCCCGAGCACCGCTCGACGTGACACACCGCGTGGTTGCGTTGTGTCCGAGCCGCTGTCGTGTCCGGTGGTGGCCTCGGTCATCGTGTCAGCCCAGTACGACGGCGGGGACCTGCGACAGAATCGCCGACAGAGCGTCGATCTTGTCCGACAGATCCTTGCGCTGTTCTTCAGTGACCTTGTCGTAGGACACGTACCCGTCGCCTTCGCGGAACTTATCGATGCTTGACGTCACGGCGCCGAATGCGGCCGTGATCTGGTTCATCAGAGTCTTGTTCTTCTTCTCGATGATCGGTTGCAGTTCGCCGATCAGCTGCTGCGAACCGTCGACGTTCGCGGCGAAGTCCCAGAGGTCAGTGTGGCTGTAGCGGTCTTCCTCGCCCTTGACCTTGGTCTTCGCTACTTCATCGATCAGGGCCTTCGGGCCTTGTACAAATGCCTGCGTATCGAACTCAAAGTCCGTCTTAGTGACCTCGTCGATCAGCGTGTTGGTGTCCGCGATGAGCTGGTCGGCGATCTTCGCGATGGCCTCGGGGGTATCGGCGGTCTTCGCGTTCGCAGCGTCGGTCGGGGCCACCTGGCCTTCCTGATCACCGATCTCATCGGCCTGCGGTGGCCAGAGGAAGCGCTCGAGACGGTGGAAGCCGGTGAAGGGGTCCTTGCCGTCGGCGGTGTCGTCCCAGCGCATATCGATCTTGGGATCGAGGTCCTGGAACGACTCGGCGACCGGCTCGGTGCGCTCCCAGAACGTACGAACCTGACCGAACTGGGCGCGCGCGGCGTCGAGGTTGTTGCTCTTGATGTTGTCGGTGAACGACTTGACCTGCGTCTGGAACGCGGTCAGCTGGCCGCGGACGTATTCCAGGTAGCGAGCTTTCGCGGCGTTGACGTCGGCCGGTGCCTGCGAGCGTTCCTTCGACTCACCCGTGACGGTGATCTCTTTGCGAAGACCCAGCCCGACCATGCCCGGCTTGCAGGCGACGGTGTACGTACCTGGGTCAACCACCTCGACGGTCAGCTTGCCGGATAGACCCGGCCCGATGTTCTCGACCTCGCCCAGGACGCGGCTGTTGTTGCCGTAGACGTAGAACTCGGTGACCTTTGACCCCGAGTTGGTGATTTTGAACGACACGTCGCCGGTCTTGGCGTCGGAGGTCGACAGATCGCAGGAACTGTC
>QIRE01000292.1_pt1 | contig 10578 bp, 8 predicted proteins | sample 2940141 | NCBI WGS metagenome assembly QIRE01 (sample SAMN09273532, study PRJNA473421) | Gut metagenome, whole genome shotgun sequencing project. | isolation source: gut tissue | host: Folsomia candida VU population | place: Netherlands: Amsterdam | collected 2016-03-06
TCTGGGGCGCGGATGCGCTGATCCTGATGGTGGTGAACGCGGCGCAGGCCGAAGATGTGCTGTTCGCGGGCGGCGCGCTGGATGCGCTGGCGGCGGACGGGATGGTCGTCTTGATGGCGACCTGCCCGCCGGGATCGGTGCGCGATCTGGCCGAACGGGTTCAGGCCACGGGCCGCGCCTTTGTCGATGCGCCGGTATCTGGCGGGACGGCGGGGGCGGATGCCGGGACGCTGACCATCATGGTTGGCGCCGATGCGGCGGTCTTTGATCGCATTCAGCCGGTGCTGCGCGCGATGGGCGACAAGATTTTCCATGTCGGCTCCGATGCGGGGCAGGGCGCGACCGTCAAGGTCGTGAACCAGCTGCTATGCGGTGTCCATATCGCCGTCGCGGCCGAGGGGCTGGCCTTTGCCGCCAAGGTCGGCGTCGATCCGCAGGTGGTTCTGGACATTCTGGGCGGATCGTCGGCGTCCAGCTGGATGTTGCGCGACCGCGGCCCCCGGATGATCCAGTCTGATCCCGAGGTGTCCAGCGCCGTCGATATCTTCGTCAAGGATCTGGGCATCGTGCTGGACGCGGGGCGCGAGGTGAAAACCGCGCTGCCCTTGTCGGCAGCGGCCTATCAGATGTTTCTGGCGACCAGCGGGCGTGGGGACGGGGCGATTGATGACAGTCAGGTGATCCGGTCTTACGGGTTGCTGAATACGGGGCAGGAATAGCAGCGCGGCAGGGGCGGATCAGGAAACGGATACGTTTCCCCGCCCGCGCGTGACGGTGCCCCGACATGGCCGTGCCGCCTGCGACCCCGAAAGGCCAGTGCCTGCCCCGGCTGGCGCGAAGCGCCCGCCGTTGCCGGGGCGGGCGCTGGCCGGGCCTTTGTGGCCCGGCGGTGCAGATGGCACCCGCATCGCGTGGCACAGGCAATGGCCTGTGCCAGATGCCCCCCTACACCAGACTGCGCCGGTCCAGCACGCAATGCACGCCCTTCACGCCATTCACCACCTGCGTGATGCGCAGGCTGCCGAACAGGCTGGCGTGGCGATAGGCGTCGGTGCGCGACAGGCCAGCAGTCGCGCATAGCCAATCCAGCATCCGCGCGGATGCGTGTTTCGCCGCTTCATCCAGATCGGGGTCAAAGCCCATGGTGATGATACGGTCGCCGATCTCTATTTCAGGCGCGGTGGGGGCGGCCCCTGCCTGAACGTCAAACCGGAACCTGCCGTTCAGCGCGGTTTCCAGCGCGGTGTCGCAAATCTCTCCGTCGCCTTGCAGCGCGTGGCCGTCGCCCGCAAAGAACATCGCGCCGGGCTGAAAGACCGGAAACGAAATCCGCGCGCCCGCCCGGAAATCGCGGTTGTCCACGTTGCCGCCAAATACCCCCGGCGGGACGGAACTGACCCGCGCCGCGCCCACAGGCGCCACGGCCAGAATACCAAAGAACGGGCGCAGCGCCGGTCGTGGCCCCCATGGCAGATGCGCGCGCCCCGCCGCCCGGTCGATGGGAATGACCATGCTGTCATAGCTGGGCGCAAGGTCGGGAAAGATGCCAAAGCCGGGCTCGATCGCGCTCCACCCCCAATCCTGGGCCAGCTCGAGCCGCTCAACGGTCACGATCAGCCGGTCGCCGGGTTGGGCGCCCTCGATGGCGACCGGCCCGGTCAGCATATGCGGCCCCATATCGGGGCGCTGCGCCGCGATCACCGCGCGTTGGGCGGGCAAGACCTGCGACGGATCGTCCGGCAGGTTGCGCGGCCCGCCCGACAGCGTGTCGATGGTCACACTGTCGCCGGGGCGAATCGTCAGCGCCGGGGCGCGGGCGGGGTCGATATGACCCCAGGATACCGTGTCGGCCGAGGCGGGCAGATAATGGTGCATGATGTGCAAATTTCCGTGGTTCTGCCCAAGATTAGGTCGCAGCCCCGTCACAAACCAGCGATTCCCGCATGGCGGCATCGGGCCAATTGCGGGCCAGAATGATTAATTGAACGCTTGTTGCTTTCCCAACGCGTCAGCCTGTTGACAAGCATGGCCAATGACGGCCCTATACATCCAAAGCCGTAGGCATGTGGCCAAGCTGCCCGGCATCACAGATGAATTGGCCGCGTCAGGGGGGGTAATTCCGGTTCGCGCGAACATCCGTTTGCGTGTCGCGGCATGATTTCCCGAAGATCATGAACGAACCCGCCCAACGGCAGGCAGCAGGAACAGCGGAATGAGCGACTTTATCTTGCAGGCGCGGAAACTTTCCCGAAGCTTTACAGGCTTTTGGGCGGTCAAGGATGTCGATCTTGACGTGCGTCGCGGCAGCATCCACGCTCTGATCGGGCCGAACGGGGCGGGCAAGACCACCTGTTTCAACCTGCTAACCAAGTTTCTGAACCCCACATCCGGCACCATCCATTTCGACGGCACCGACATCACCAAACGCGGCCCCGCGGATATTTCAGGCCTTGGGATGGTGCGGTCATTTCAGATCTCGGCCGTGTTTCCCAGCCTGTCGGTACTGGAAAACGTGACCATCGCGCTGCAACGCAAGCGCGGGAATTCTTTCGATTTCTGGCGCCCCGAAACGATCCTGACATCGCTGAATGCCCGGGCCGATGAGCTGCTGGCAGAGGTCGGCCTGGAAAGCTATCGCAACCATCTGGCAAGCGAGCTGTCCTATGGCCGCAAACGCGCGCTGGAAATCGCGACGACGCTGGCGCTGGAACCCAAGATGATGCTGCTGGACGAACCCATGGCGGGCATGGCGGTCGAGGATATCGACCGGATCGTGCAACTGATCCGCAAGGTTTCTGTCGGGCGCACTATTCTGATGGTCGAACATAACCTGTCGGTGGTGGCCACCCTGTCGGACCGGATCACGGTTCTGGCGCGGGGGCAGGTGCTGACCGAAGGCGATTATGCCACGATTTCGGCGGATGAACGTGTCCGCGAAGCCTATATGGGAACCGCCCATGCCTGACACCATGACCCAATCGCAAAGCCAGTCATCGACCGGCGCGCCGCTGCTGCAAATCCGCGACCTGAACGGCTGGTATGGCGAAAGCCACGTCCTGCACGGCATCAGCTTTGACGTGCGCGAGGGCGAGGTCGTCACCCTGCTGGGCCGCAACGGCGCGGGCAAAACCACGACGCTGCGCGCGATCATGGGCCTTTTGTCGAAACGCACCGGCAGCATCGTGCTGCGCGGACAGGATCTGATCGACACCTCATCCCGGATCATCGCGCGCAAGGGCATCGGCTATTGCCCGGAAGAACGCGGCATCTTTGCCAGTCTGGACGTGAAGGAAAACCTGCTGCTGCCGCCGGTCGTCGCGCCGGGCGGGCTGTCGGTCGATGAAATCTTTACCCTGTTTCCGAACCTGAAGGAACGGCTGCACAGCCCCGGCACCAAGCTGTCGGGCGGCGAACAGCAGATGCTGGCCATCGGGCGCATCCTGCGCACCGGCGCCAAGGTTCTGCTGCTGGACGAGCCGACCGAAGGCCTGGCCCCGGTCATCGTCCAAAGTATCGGCCGCACCATCCAGCGGCTGAAGGAACTGGGCTTCACCATCCTGCTGGTGGAACAGAATTTCCATGCCGCAGATGAGGTGACAGACCGTCACCTGATCGTTGAACAGGGCCGCATCGTCGATGAATTCGCCGGCGGCCAGATCGAACAACACCGCGATACGCTGAACAAGTATCTGGGCGTCTGAACACAAATCACGGGAGGAAACCACATGAAATCCTGGAAAATCGCCATGTCCGCATCGGCCCTTGCGCTGATCGCGGGGGCAGGCTTTGCGCAAGACCCGATTGCGCTGAAGCTGGGCGTGCTGAACGACCGTTCGGGCGTTTATGCCGACCTGTCGGGCGAAGGCTCGGTCATCGCCGCGCAGATGGCGGTCGAGGATTTCGGCGCCGCCGACAAGGGCATGACCGTCGAAATCCTGTCTGCCGACCACCAGAACAAACCCGACATCGCGTCAAACATCGCGCGTCAGTGGATCGACAGCGACGGCGTCGACATGATCCTTGACGTGCCGACATCATCGGCGGCTCTGGCCGTGGCTGAAATCGTGCGCGAAAAGAACAAGATCGTCATGGTGTCGGGCGGCGGCACGTCGGAACTGACCGGATCGAAATGCACGCCGAACACCGTGCATTGGACCTATGACACCTGGGCGCTTGGCAATGGCACGCCCAAGGCGCTGGTCGGCGAGGGCATGGACAGCTGGTATATCATTACCGCCGACTATGCCTTCGGTCACGCGCTGGAAACCGACGCCAAGGCGGCTGTGGCCGCAGCGGGGGGTGAGGTTGTTGGATCAGTCCGTCACCCGTTCCCGGGTCAGGATTTCTCATCCTTCCTGTTGCAGGCACAGGGGTCGGGCGCCAAGGTCATCGGCCTGGCCAATGCTGGCGGCGACATGATCAACTCGGTCAAGCAGGCGGCGGAATTCGGCATCACCCAATCGGGTCAGACGCTGGCCGGTCTGCTGGTCTTCATCACCGAGGTGAACGCCCTTGGGCTTGAGGCCGCGCAGGGCCTGATGCTGACCGATGCCTTCTATTGGGACCAGAATGAGGGCACCCGCGAATGGTCGGCCCGCTTTGCCGAACGCCACGGCGGCGACATGCCGACCAGCGTTCATGCAGGTGTCTATGCATCCACCCTGCATTACCTGAAGGCGGTCGAGGCTGCGAAGTCCAAGGAAACCGAGGCCGTGATGGCCGCGATGAAGTCCACGCCGACCGAAGACCCGCTGTTCGGCACCGGTGAGATCCGCGTCGATGGCCGCCACATCCACGACATGTATCTGTTCAAGGTCAAGGCGCCTGCGGATTCGGCCGGTCCGTGGGATTACTATGAAACCGTGACCACCATCCCCGCGGCCGAGGCATTCCGCCCGCTGGATCAGGGCAACTGCCCGCTGGTGCAATAACCGCCACTTGGGCCGGGGCCTTGATGCGCCCCGGTCCCCCACTTTCGGAAGGTTCGCATGTTCGAGCTGTTAGGAATTCCGGCGACGGCGCTGTTCGGCCAGCTTTTGCTGGGCCTGATCAATGGCGCCTTTTACGCCGTGCTCAGCCTTGGGCTGGCCGTCATCTTCGGGATGCTGAACATCATCAACTTTGCCCATGGCGCGCAATACATGATGGGCGCATTCGTGGCCTGGCTGTTGCTGCACCATCTGGGGGTCGGCTATTGGCCCGCGCTGCTGATCGCGCCGATCGTCGTGGGTGCCTTTGGCATCGTCATCGAACGGCTGCTGCTGTCGCGGCTGTATAAGCTGGATCACCTTTATGGCTTGCTGCTGACCTTTGGTCTGGCGCTGATCATCGAGGGCGCGTTCCGCAATGAATTCGGGGTGTCGGGGCAATCCTACGGGGTTCCGGCCTCGCTGGCGGGGGCGGTCGATCTTGGCTTCATGTTCCTGCCGATCTATCGCGGTTGGGTGATCATCGCGGCGCTGATCGTGTGCCTTGCGACATGGATCGCCGTCGAAAAGACCCGTCTGGGGTCATATCTGCGGGCCGCGACGGAAAACCCCGAACTGGTGCAGGCCTTCGGCGTGAACGTGCCGCTTATCATCACGCTGACCTATGGTCTGGGTGTGGCACTGGCGGCCTTTGCCGGGGTGCTGGCGGCGCCGATCTATGCGGTCGGGCCGGGCATGGGGGCGAACCTGATCATCGTCGTCTTCGCCGTGGTCGTCATCGGCGGCATGGGGTCCATCATGGGCGCCATCGTCACCGGCTTTGGCCTTGGCCTGGTCGAGGGGTTGACCAAGGTGTTCTACCCCGAAGCCGCATCGACCATGGTGTTCGTCATCATGGCCATCGTTCTGCTGGTCAAGCCGAACGGGTTGTTTGGAAAAGGAACGTGACATGAGCGGTGCAACATCAACCGACACCCCGGTCACGCCAGACTCGCTGACCCGGGAAGGACGGCGGCATTACGCGCTGTTGTTCATTGCGCTGGCCGTGCTGTTGTCCGCGCTGCCGTTCCTTGTCTATCCGGTCTTTGCGATGAAAGTGCTGTGTTTCGCGCTGTTCGCGACGGCCTTCAACCTGCTGATCGGCTATTCCGGGCTGCTGTCCTTCGGCCATGCGGCGTTCTTTGGCGGCTCGGCCTATGTCACCGCCCACGCGGCCAAGGTCTGGGGCCTGACGCCGGAACTGGCGATCCTTGTGGGCACGCTGGCTTCGGTATTTCTGGGGCTGGTCATCGGCGCGCTGGCGATCCGCCGGCAGGGGATTTACTTCGCCATGGTCACGCTGGCCTTTGCGCAGATGATCTATTTCTTTTCGCTGCAAGCGCCCTTTACCGGGGGTGAGGACGGCATTCAGGGCGTCCCGCGCGGGCATCTGTTCGGCATCATCGATCTGGGCAATGACCGGGCGCTGTATTACGTCGTCGCGGTGATCTTCATGGCGGGGCTGATGTTCACCTATCGGGTGATGAATTCGCCCTTTGGCCGGGTCATGCGATCCATCCGTGAAAATGAACCGCGGGCGATTTCACTGGGCTATCAGGTGAACCGCTACAAGCTGCTGTTGTTCGTGCTGTCGGCGGGTCTGGCGGGTCTGGCGGGCGGCACCAAGGCCATCGTGTTCCAGCTGGCATCCTTGACCGATGTGATGTGGACCATGTCCGGCGAGGTGGTGTTGATGACGCTGATCGGCGGCATGGGCACGGTTTTTGGTCCGGCTGTCGGTGCGGCGGTGATCGTGTCCTTACAGAACTATTTTTCCGGCATGGGCAGCTGGGTCACGATCATTCAGGGCGTAATCTTCGTGATCTGCGTGCTGGCCTTCCGCAGCGGGATCATCGGTACCATCGCGCAGAAGTTCCGCCTGCATCTGTGATGTGATCTGGCGACGGCCATCGGCGTCGCCACGCGATGCCGGTGTCATCTGCACCGCCGGGCCACAAAGGCCCGGCCAGCGCGCGCGGCACCGTCTTGCGGTGGAGCCGTCACACGCGGGCGGGGAAACGTATACGTTTCCTGATCCATCCGTTCCAGTTCCACAATGCGGAACGCTGCCGACCTAAAAATCCCCAAAATCCGCGCTGCCCGCAAAATAATCCTTGCAATCACCCCGCTTTCGCCCCGAAATGCCCCATATTGCGGTTGTTGTGGCGTCCACATCGTGGATGCCCGACCGGGGCGGAGGGGCCCCGCGCGAACGGAGGGGACAGATGCAGGTGACCGAAGCCACGCCCGAGGGCGAATTGGCGCTTGGCGGGATTGAGGCGTTTTCAGAACCGAAACGCGCCGAACGCTGGATGCGCCCGGTGGAGATTGCGGCGGCGGGGCTGCTGGTGGTGATGATCGTCGTCGTTCTGGCGAACGTGTTTTTCCGCTATGTGCTGCATCAGCCGCTGATCTGGGGGGATGAGGTCGCCTCTATCAGCTTTATCTGGATGGCGATGCTGGGCGCGGCGCTGGCCGTGGACCGGCACGAGCATATGCGGCTGACGGTGTTTCTGCCGCTGTTGCCCGAACGCGTCGCCCGCGTGGCCGAGGTGGCGGGGCAGGTGCTGGTCTGCATCCTGCTGCTGCGTCTGCTGCCCGTGGCCATCGAATACGCGTATGAGGAAAGCTACGTCACCTCACCCGCGTTGCAGATCCCGATGGCGTGGCGGGCATCGGCTATCCCGGCAGGGATCGGGCTGATGTCGCTGCTGATGGTGCTGTCGGTCGTGCGCACCCGTGAATGGCGCACGATTGCTGGGACGCTGATCATCGCCGGTGCGATTGTCGCGCTGTGCTGGTGGGCCAAGCCGTCGCTGCTGTCTATCGGCAACTGGAACCTGCCGATCTGGCTGGGCCTGCTGGTGGCGGTGCTGCTGTGCATCGGCGTGCCCATCGCGTTCTGCTTTGCGCTTGGGACGCTGTCCTATCTGACATTCGCCAGCAATGCCCCGGTGTTCGTGATGCTGGGCCGGATCGATGAGGGCATGTCCTCGCTGATCCTGCTGTCGGTGCCGGTCTTTGTGCTGCTGGGCTGTATCCTTGATGCGACCGGCATGGGCCGCGCCATCGTCAATTTTCTGGCGTCCCTGCTGGGCCATGTGAAGGCCGGGATGAGCTATGTCCTGCTGGGGTCCATGTTTCTTGTGTCCGGGATTTCCGGGTCCAAGGTGTCGGACATGGCCACCGTCGCCCCCGCGCTGTTTCCCGAAATGCGCCGCCGGGGCCATTCGCCGTCGGAAATGACCGCACTGTTGGCCACCGGCGCGGCGATGGCCGATACGGTGCCGCCGTCGATCGTGCTGATTGTGCTGGGTTCGGTCGCGGGCGTGTCGATCGCGGGCCTGTTCACCAGCGGCTTTGCCATTGCGATGGTGCTGCTGCTGGTTCTGGCGATCCTTGCGCGCTGGAAGGCCCGGCATGAGGATATGTCCGGCGTTCAACGCGCCACGCTGCCCTTCATCGGCAAGGTCGCCCTGGTTGCCGTGCCCGCGCTGGTCCTGCCATTCATGATCCGCAGCCTTGTCGCGGGCGGCGTTGCCACCGCGACCGAGGTCAGCACCATCGCTGTCGTCTATGCCTTTATAATCGGCGTCGTCCTTTACGGCGGCATCCCGATCCGGCGCGTGGGCAGTATGCTGGTCGAAACCGCCGCCATGTCGGGGGCGATCCTGCTGATCCTTGGCTGTGCATCCGCAATGGCATGGGCGCTGACGCAATCGGGCTTTGCGCGCGATCTGATGAATATCGTCACGAACCTACCCGGTGGATGGGTCACCTTCATGCTGGCCAGCATCGTGATTTTCATCGTGCTGGGCTGCTTTCTGGAAGGTCTGCCGGCCATCGTGCTGCTGGCGCCGATCATGTTCCCGATCTCGCGCGGGTTGGGCATTCACGACATCCATTACTCCATGGTGATCGTCACGGCGATGAATATCGGGCTGATGGCCCCGCCCATCGGCATCGGCTTTTACATCGCCTGCAAGATCGCCAACGTGCCGGCCGATCAGGTCATGCGCAAGATCTGGCCCTATCTGGCGGCGCTGCTGGTCGGGCTGTTTGCCATCGCGGCGGTGCCGTGGTTCTCGACCGCGCTTCTTTAACCAAGTGTCAACCTTCTGGGGAGGAGGAAACCCATGATCATCAAACGCCGCACAGTCCTGTTGGGCGCCGCAGCCGGGGCGCTTGCCGCGCCGTTCATCCGGCCCGGCGCCGCGCTGGCTGCCGATTTCAGCTATAAGATCGCCAATAACCAGCCGCTGGAGCACCCCAGCAACGTCCGCCTGGCCGAGGCCGTCAAGGCGATCCTCGAGGAATCCGGCGGCGCCGTCGATATCCAGATCTTCCCGTCGAACCAGCTTGGCGCGGATACCGATGTTCTGGGCCAGCTGCGGTCGGGCGGGGTCGAATTCTTCCAGCTGTCGCCGATCATCCTGTCGACGCTGGTGCCGAATTCCTCGATCAACGGCGTGGGCTTTGCCTTCCCCGATTACGACACCGTCTGGAAGGCGATGGATGGCGAACTTGGCGCCTATGAACGCGGCCAGATCGAAAACGCCGGTCTGGTGGTGATGGAAAAGATCTGGGACAACGGCTTCCGCCAGACCACGTCATCGAACAAGCCGATCACCACGCCCGCCGATCTGGAAGGCTTCAAGATCCGCGTCCCGGTCAGCCCGCTGTGGACATCCATGTATTCGGCCTTTGGCGCGGCGCCCGCATCCATCAACTTTGCCGAGGTCTATACCGCGCTGCAAACCGGCATCGTCGATGGGCAGGAAAACCCGATGGCGATCATGAAGGTCGCAAAGCTGTGGGAGGTGCAGAAATACCTGTCGCTGACCAATCACATGTGGGACGGCTTCTGGCTGCTGGGCAACCGCCGCGCATGGCAGGCGCTGCCCGAAAACCATCAGGAAGTTGTCGCAAAGCACTTTAACGAAGGCGCCATGAAACAGCGCGCCGACGTGATGGAGCTGAACGCAAGCCTGCGCAGCGATCTGGAAAGCCATGGCTTTACCTTCAATGAGGTCGATCCCAAACCGTTCGAGGACAAGCTGCGCGAAGCGGGCTTCTATGCGGAATGGAAAAAGACTTATGGCGATGAGGCATGGGCCATTCTTGAGGCTGCTGTCGGACGGACGCTGGCCTGATGCGTGACGCGGCCGCCCCGGAAACCGGCGGGACACAGGCGGTGGCGCGTGCGCTGTCGCTTTTGTCGCTGGTGGGCCGGGGCGGTGCGCAGGGCATGGGGCTTGCACAACTGGCGCAGGCTTCCGGCCTTGCGCGGCCCACGGTGCGCCGGCTGCTGCTGGCGCTGCTGGCGCAACGCATGGTCGAACAGGACCGGGTGTCGCGCCGCTATCACCTTGGACCGGAAGCCTATTTTCTGGCCAGCTTTGCCACCGAACGCCATGGCATCCTGCATCACGCGCGCGACGCGATGCTGCGGCTGGCGCAACAGACCGGCGATACGGTGCTGCTGACGGTGCCGCAGGGCGATCATACCCTGTGCCTTGAACGGATAGAGGGTGACTTCCCGGTCCGCACCCATGCCCTGATGCGCGGCGACCGCAAACCGGCGGGCGTCGGCGCGGGGGCGATGGCAATC
>QIRE01000293.1_pt1 | contig 10558 bp, 9 predicted proteins | sample 2940141 | NCBI WGS metagenome assembly QIRE01 (sample SAMN09273532, study PRJNA473421) | Gut metagenome, whole genome shotgun sequencing project. | isolation source: gut tissue | host: Folsomia candida VU population | place: Netherlands: Amsterdam | collected 2016-03-06
GCATCCAGATGCACCACTATTTCTGTAGGCGTTGCGGGACGCGGCTCTGGACCGATGGCCATTTGCAGGAACTGGGCGGGCATTTTGTTCAGGTCTGCATATCCGCGCTGGATGATGTGCCCGAGGCCGAGTTGATTGCCGCGCCGATCTGGTATGCCGATGGCGCGCATGACAACTGGTGGGAACCAGCGGCCGAAACGCGCCATCTGTGACGGATTATTTGCCGTCCATCGCGGCCTCATTGACGCCGCCTTCGGCAATCTGGGTCATGCGACGGTCGCCGTTCCACGTGTGATCCAGACATTCCTGCAAGATCGCTGTGTCTTCGGCAAAGCCAAGCCGGTGGGCAAAGCTGCGAAGTGAGCCATAGCCCGCAATCGCATAATGGGCGAGGCGTTGATACTGCGTGATGATCGCCGCATCCTGCGCATCTTCATCGCCGAAATCCTCTTCGACGGCGTGGCGGCGGGCCTCCCAGACAAGGCCCTCCATCCCCTTGCAATGGGCGTCGGTCGGGTCGATGTCATGGGCCTTGCACAGATCGGCGATATGTTCGATGCCGCGCGCGATGCCCTCGTTTCCGGCGACCAATGCCTGCGCCAGTTCCGGCGACTGCGCGGTGCGGCCCATTTCCGTGACCGCGGGCATCGACTGTTTGCAGGCGGAATACAGGTCTTTCAGCTGCTCCAGATACAATGCCTCAAGGTTCTTGATAGCCATGTCATACGCCTTTTATCAGGTCGCGGCATGACGGGTGCGCCGCGCGTTGGGATCGCAGGATAACCCCGCTGTGATGCGCGCGTTCCGGGCCGCGTGAAAGATTTGCGCCACCCCGGTGCGCGGGTTGACTTTAAGACGGGCAGGGGGCAGCAATTGCGCCCTTGTCCAGAACCGATCAGACTTAGGTGACACCATGTTCGCGTGGTTCGAACGACGCATCGACCCCTATCCCGATGAAACGCCGGGAATGCCGCCACGGTCGCTGTGGCGGTTCGTGATGCATTTCAGCCGGGGGGCCTTGCCGTGGCTGGTGCTGCTGGCCGCGCTGTCCTCGGTGATCGCTTTGATCGAGGTGATGCTGTTCAGTTGGCTTGGCGGGCTGGTCGATCAGCTGGCCAATACCCCGCGCGACGTGTTCTGGCAGGAACAGGGCGGGCGGCTGGCGCTGATGGGGGTGGTGCTGCTGGTCGTGCTGCCGGCGCTGAACCTGCTTGGCTCGCTGACGCTGCACCAGACGCTGATGGGCAATTTCCCGCAGCGCATCCGCTGGCAGGCGCACAGGTATCTGCTGCGCCAGTCCATCGGCTATTTTCAGGACGAATTCGCAGGCCGCATCGCCCAACGGCTGATGCAGACGGCGCTGGCTGTGCGCGAAGTCGCGATGAAGGTCATGGATGTGGGCAGCTATGTGCTGGTCTATTTCCTTGGCGCGCTGGTGCTGGCGGCCAGTCAGGATTGGCGGCTGGCGCTGCCGTTTCTGTCATGGGCCACGGCTTATGGGATCATGCTGTGGCAGATCGTGCCCCGCCTTGGCCAGGTCGCGCAGGATCAGGCCGATGCGCGATCGGCGATGACCGGGCGGATCGTGGACAGCTATACCAATATCGCGACGGTCAAGCTGTTCTCGCATTCTGCGCGGGAAGAACAGTGGATGCGCGACGGGATGGACGGGTTTCTGCGCACCGTTCACAGCCAGATGCGGCTCAGCAGTGTGCAGGATATCACGCTGAACCTGATCAACGTCGCGCTGGTCGCGGCGGTGACGGTGCTTGGCCTGTGGCTTTGGTCGGTGGGCCGGATAGAGGTCGGCGCATTGGCCATCGCGGTGCCGCTGGCGATGCGGATGAACAACATGGCCCACTGGATCATGTGGGAATTCGCCGCGCTGTTTGAAAATATCGGCACCGTGCGCGACGGAATTTCATCTCTGGCCCTGCCGCGCGAGGTGCGCGACGTGCCGGGCGCCCCCGCATTGGCGCGCGGTCCGGGCGAGGTGCGGTTCGATCACGTCACCTTCCGTTACGGCGGGCAGGCGGGCGCGCGTCCGCTGCCGGTGCTAGAGGATCTGACCCTGCGCATCGCGCCCGGCGAACGGGTTGGGCTGGTGGGCCGGTCGGGCGCGGGGAAATCGACGCTTGTGAACCTGCTGCTGCGGTTTCACGATATCGAAGACGGGCGGATCACCATCGACGGGCAGGATATCTCGCAGGTCACGCAGGACAGCCTGCGCGCGGCCATCGGCGTGGTGACGCAGGACAGTTCGCTGCTGCACCGCTCGGTGCGCGACAACATCGCCTATGGCCGCCCCGATGCGACCGACGATCAGATCGCCGACGCCCTGCGCATGGCCGAGGCGCATGGCTTTGTCCCCGGCCTCTCCGACAGCTTTGGCCGGCGCGGGTTGTCGGCGCATGTCGGCGAACGCGGGGTCAAGCTGTCGGGCGGTCAGCGTCAGCGGATCGCCATCGCACGGGTCGCGCTGAAGGATGCGCCGATCCTGATTCTGGATGAGGCCACAAGCGCGCTGGACAGCGAGGTCGAGGCCGCGATTCAGTCGCGGCTGGACGCGCTGATGGCGGGCAAGACGGTCATCGCCATCGCCCACCGCCTGTCCACCATTGCCGCGATGGACCGTCTGGTGGTGATGGACCGGGGCCGGATCATCGAACAGGGCAGCCATGCCGATCTGTTGGAACAGGGCGGGCTGTATGCGCGCCTATGGGCGCGGCAATCGGGCGGGTTTCTGGGCGCCGATGTGGTGGTGGCGGGCTGAGGCCACTTGCCGTGGGGCGCGGGTCATGCGCTAGTGTCCCGACACGTCCAGCGGTAAGCAGCCATGAGCCAGACACAGCCCCCCGGAAACCCCACCATCCGCACCATCGCCATGCCCGCCGACACCAACCCCGCGGGCGATATTTTCGGCGGCTGGCTGATGAGCCAGATGGACCTTGCCGCCGGGTCGGTGGCGGCGTCCACATCGCGCGGCCGCAGCGCCACCATCGCGGTCGAAGGGATGAAGTTTCACCGCCCCGTCAAGGTCGGGGACGAAGTGTCGCTTTACGCCGATCTGGTTCATGTCGGGCGCAGTTCCATGCGCATCCATGTCGAGGCATGGCGCCGTGAACGCCACCGCGATGACACCGAACAGGTGACCGAAGCGACCTTCACCTTTGTGGCACTGGATGAAAACGGCGGCGCCCGTCCGGTGCGCGCCGACTGATGCTGCGGACCGTTTTCACGTCTTGACGCCATCCCGCGCAAATCCTATCAGGGCCGAACTGCAGGGGTTTAGCTCAGTTGGTAGAGCATCGGTCTCCAAAACCGAGGGTCGTGGGTTCGAGTCCCCCAACCCCTGCCAGTTTCCAGACATCGTGACACCATCGCCGCTGTGGGCTTGAATCTGCGTTCTGCGCGCGATACATGACCGCCTGCACTGCCGTAAGGAGCCAGCCGTGGCCACCAATCCCGTTCAGTTCATCAATCAGGTCCGCGCCGAGGCTGCCAAGATCAGCTGGCCGACCCGTCGTGAAGTGATCACGACCACGATCATGGTTTTCATCATGGCCGCGATCACCAGCGTGTTCTTTTTCCTTGTGGATCTGCTGATCCGCACCGGCCTGACCGAAGGGCTGCGCTTCATCAGCGGCTGATCGGGCCTTGCATTTACCGCCCTTTGGCGGTATTTGCCGCCGAATGTCAGGCAAGCGGCGTGCATCGGATATACATGCGCGCCGATTTCAATTTTGCCAGACGCATTGGAATTCAAGGACTTGCCTCGGTATCGGGGTGATTCCCACAAAGACGAACAGGGGTCGATCGAGACATGGCAAAGCGTTGGTATTCGGTCAGCGTCCTGTCGAACTTCGAGAAGAAGGTCGCCGAGGCGATTCGTCAGGCCGTCGCTGAAAAAGGCCTGGAAGAGCATATCGACGAAGTGCTGGTCCCGACCGAAGAGGTGATCGAGATCCGGCGCGGGAAGAAGGTGACCTCGGAACGCCGCTTCATGCCCGGCTATGTGCTGGTGCATATGGAGATGTCGGACCGGACCTATCACCTGGTGAACTCGATCAACCGGGTCACCGGATTTCTGGGCGCACAGGGCAAACCGATGCCGATGCGTGACGACGAAGTGAACCTGATGCTGAACCGCACGGGCGAAGGTGAAAAAGCCGCGCCGCGCAACCTGATCCGCTTTGACGTGGGTGAGAAGGTGAATGTGACCGATGGTCCGTTCGAGGGCTTCTCGGGCATGGTCGAAGAGGTTGATGAGGTGTCCAGCCGCATCAAGGTCACCGTCTCGATTTTTGGCCGGCCGACGCCGGTCGAACTGGAATTCACGCAGGTCGCCAAGACCGCGTGATCGCGTGCGGGAGGTTCTGGTCGCAAGGCCGGGCCGCACCGCTAAATCGGCCCAACCGGGCTTGATGATGAAGGAGAGGGCCAGATGGCCAAGAAAGTTGTTGGCAGCCTGAAGCTGCAAATCAAGGCGGGGCAAGCCAACCCGTCGCCGCCCGTTGGTCCCGCACTGGGTCAGCGCGGTATCAACATCATGGAATTCTGCAAGGCGTTCAACGCCAAGACGCAGGAAATGGAACCGGGTTCGCCCGTTCCGGTCGTGATCACCTATTACGCCGACAAGTCGTTCACGTTTGAAACGAAGACCGCGCCGGCGTCGTTCCTGCTGAAAAAGGCCGCTGGCCTGAAGCCGGTCGGCAAACGGAACCGTCCAAAGGGTTCGGACAAGCCGGGCCGCACGGTCGCAGGTACCGTGACCGTCAAGCAGGTCCGCGAAATCGCGGAAGCCAAGATGAAAGACCTGTCGGCAAATGATGTCGATCAGGCGATGAAAATCATTCTTGGTTCGGCCCGTTCGGTCGGTATCGAGGTGAAAGGCTAAGCCATGGCTAAGATCGCAAAGAAAAAAGTCGCGGCTCGCGCTGCCTTCGCAGGCAAAGCCAACCTGACCGTCGAAGACGCCGTCAAGCTGGTCAAAGACAATGCTTCGGCGAAATTCGACGAAACCGTCGAAATCGCGCTGAACCTGGGCGTTGATCCGCGCCACGCCGACCAGATGGTCCGCGGTGTGGTCACGCTGCCCGCAGGCACCGGCAAGGATGTTCGCGTCGCCGTGTTCGCCCGTGGCCCCAAGGCTGACGAAGCCAAGGCCGCTGGTGCAGACATCGTTGGCGCCGAAGACCTGATGGAGACGATCCAGTCCGGCAAGATCGAGTTCGACCGTTGCATCGCAACGCCGGACATGATGCCGCTGGTCGGCCGTCTGGGCAAAATCCTGGGTCCGCGCAACCTGATGCCGAACCCGCGCGTCGGCACCGTGACGATGGACGTGAAAGCGGCTGTCGAAGCGGCCAAGGGCGGCGAAGTTCAGTTCAAAGCTGAAAAAGCTGGTGTCGTCCATGCCGGTATCGGCAAGGTGTCGTTCGACGCCGACAAACTGGCTGAAAACCTGCGCGCCTTCGTGGACGCGGTTGCCAAAGCCAAGCCCACGGGCGCGAAAGGGACTTACATGAAGAAAGTCTCGATCAGCTCGACCATGGGCCCGGGCGTGTCGGTTGACGTGGTTTCGGCCAGCGCCAACTAAGAATTTCCGGTCGCAAGACCGGAATGACGGGGCTGTCACAAGCCGCCCCGTCCTGTCCGAGACGGAGGGTGCGGGGGAAGCCCCGCTTAATGTCCTTCCTGAGATGGGGAAGCGTTTTTCCGAAGGTTTCGTCCTTCGGGTGATCTTGCCCTAACGGACCCGACCTGCCCCCCTGCGGGGTGGGAAAAGTGAGAGCGGGGGGAAACCCCCAACTTGGAGTGAAACCGTGGATAGAGCACAAAAAGAACAGCTGGTCGACGAACTCGGCCAGATCTTTGAAAGCTCTGGCGTCGTGGTGGTTGCCCACTACGAGGGGATGACGGTTGCACATATGCAAGACCTCCGTTCGCGTATGCGCGAAGCCGGTGGTTCTGTTCGCGTTGCCAAGAACAAGCTCGCCAAGATCGCCCTGGAAGGTAAGGCCTGCGCAAGCATCGCCGACTATCTGACAGGCATGACCGTGATCACCTATTCGGAAGATCCGACCGCTGCGGCCCGGATCGCCGACAAATACGCCAAGGACAACGACAAGTTCGTGATCCTGGGCGGTGCAATGGGTGACACGGCACTTGACCCGGCCGGTGTGAAAGCCGTCGCCTCGATGCCGTCGCGTGAAGAGCTTATCGCTCAGATCGTGTCGTGCCTCGGTGCGCCTGCAAGCAACATCGCTGGTGCGATCGGTGCGCCTGCTTCGAACATCGCGAGCATCCTTACGACTCTGGAAGAGCGTGAGGCTGCGTAAGCAACCCAATTCCCGCGTGTGGTTGAAAACCCGACGTTGGAACATTAACTGAGAGAACGGAAAAATGGCTGATCTGAAAAAACTCGCCGAAGAAATCGTGGGCCTGACGCTGCTGCAAGCGCAGGAACTGAAAACCATCCTGAAAGACGAATACGGCATCGAGCCGGCAGCCGGTGGCGCCGTCATGGTTGCTGGTCCTGCTGCTGCTGCTGAAGCTGCAGAAGAAAAGACCGAATTCGACGTCGTTCTGACCGACGCAGGCGCGAACAAGATCAACGTGATCAAAGAAGTTCGCGGCATCACCGGTCTGGGCCTGAAAGAAGCCAAAGATCTGGTCGAAGCTGGCGGCAAAGTGAAAGAAGCTGCTGCGAAAGCAGAAGCTGAAGAAATCAAGAAAAAACTCGAAGCGGCTGGTGCCAAGGTCGAGCTGAAGTAATCGGCCTTATGGCTGGTTGAACAAGGGCAGGGTCCGGGATTTCCCGGTCCCTGCCGAACCTGTCTTGAAGGGCGGTTTGGTCAAGAGACCTTCCTTCAGGGCATGTTCGAGGTTCGGGAGTTGCGCGGTGGGACGCGCGACACGAATGGAACCTCATCCCTGCATTCGTAGGTGTGTTTCGGGGGCCCCGACCCGGACACGCGCGAAGACGAAAGGTGACAAGACCCCATGGCGCAATCCTATGTCGGCCAAAAGCGTATCCGGCGCTATTATGGCAACATCCGCGAAGTTCTGGAGATGCCGAACCTGATCGAGGTTCAGAAGTCCTCCTATGACCTGTTCCTGAACTCGGGCGAGGGTGAGGGCCACAACGACGGCGACGGCATTCAGGGCGTCTTCCAGTCGGTGTTCCCGATCAAGGATTTCAACGAGACCGCCACGCTTGAATTCGTCAAGTATGAGCTGGAGCGTCCGAAATACGACGTTGAGGAATGCCAGCAGCGCGACATGACCTATGCCGCACCGCTGAAGGTGACGCTGCGTCTGATCGTGTTCGATGTCGATGAAAACACGGGCGCCAAGTCGGTCAAGGACATCAAGGAACAAGACGTGTTCATGGGCGACATGCCCCTGATGACGCAGAACGGGACGTTCGTCGTGAACGGGACCGAACGGGTGGTCGTGTCGCAGATGCACCGCAGCCCCGGCGTGTTCTTTGACCACGACCGCGGCAAGACGCATTCCTCGGGCAAGTTGCTGTTCGCCTGCCGCATCATTCCCTATCGCGGCAGCTGGCTGGACTTTGAATTCGACGCCAAGGATTTGGTCTTCGCGCGCATCGACCGCCGCCGGAAACTGCCTGTCACCACGCTGCTTTATGCACTGGGCATGGATCAGGAAGGCATCATGGATGCTTTCTATGACACCGTTGATTACACGCTGCGCAAATCGGGGCGCGAGCAGGGCTGGGTCACGCGCTTCTTCCCGGAACGCGTCCGTGGCACCCGTCCGGCCTTTGATCTGGTCAACGCTGACACCGGCGAAGTGATCACCAAGGCTGGCGAAAAGGTCACGCCGCGTCTGGTCAAGAAATTGCAGGAAACCGGCGGTCAGCTGAACCTGCTGGTGCCGTTCGAACGCATCGTTGGCCGCTTTATCGCCAAGGATATCGTCAACGACACCACCGGCTTTATCTATGCCGAAGCCGGCGACGAAATCACCGCCGAATATAACCGTGACGGCGAACTGTCGGGCGGCGTTTTGAAAGTGCTGCTGGATAACGGCATCACCGATGTGCCGGTGCTGGACATCGACCACGTCAATGTCGGCCCCTATATCCGCAACACTATGGCCGCCGACAAGAACATGGGCCGCGACGGCGCGCTGATGGATATCTATCGCGTCATGCGCCCGGGTGAGCCGCCCACCGTTGAGGCCGCAAGCAACCTGTTCAAGACGCTGTTCTTTGATGCGGATCGCTATGATCTGTCGGCTGTTGGCCGGGTCAAGATGAACATGCGCCTTGATCTGGACGCGCCCGACACCCAACGCACGCTGCGTCACGAAGACATCGTGGCCTGCGTTCGCGGTCTGGTCGAACTGCGCGATGGCAAGGGTGAGATCGACGATATCGACCACCTCGGCAACCGTCGCGTCCGCTCGGTCGGTGAGCTGATGGAAAACCAGTATCGCGTCGGTCTGCTGCGGATGGAGCGTGCGATCCGTGAACGCATGTCGGGGGTCGAGATCGACACCGTCATGCCGCAGGATCTGATCAACGCGAAACCGGCAGCGGCGGCGGTGCGTGAATTCTTTGGCAGCAGCCAGCTGTCGCAGTTCATGGACCAAACCAACCCGCTGTCCGAAGTGACACACAAGCGTCGCCTGTCGGCCCTTGGGCCGGGCGGTCTGACGCGCGAACGCGCAGGCTTCGAGGTGCGCGACGTTCACCCGACCCACTATGGCCGGATGTGCCCGATCGAGACGCCGGAAGGTCAGAACATCGGTCTGATCAACAGCCTGGCCACCTTTGCCCGCGTGAACAAATATGGCTTTATCGAGACGCCGTATCGCAAGGTCATCGAAGGCCGCGTGACCGACGACGTGGTCTATATGTCCGCGACCGAGGAAATGCGTCACACCGTGGCACAGGCCAACGCGACGCTGGACGCGGGCGGCAACTTTGTTGACGAACTGATCAGCACCCGACAGGCGGGCGACTTCATGCTGAACCCGGTTGACGCCGTCGATCTGATCGACGTGTCGCCGAAACAGCTGGTCTCGGTCGCTGCGGCACTGATCCCGTTCCTTGAAAACGACGACGCCAACCGCGCGCTGATGGGCTCGAACATGCAGCGTCAGGCCGTGCCGTTGCTGCGCGCCGAAGCACCGTTCGTCGGCACCGGGATGGAGGCCATCGTGGCCCGCGATTCCGGCGCCGCGATCATGGCGCGTCGGGGCGGCATCATCGACCAGGTTGACGCACAGCGGATCGTTGTGCGCGTGACCGAAGGTCTTAGCGCGGGCGATGCGGGCGTGGACATCTATCGTCTGCGCAAGTTCAAGCGTTCCAACCAGTCGTCCACGATCAACCAGCGCCCGCTGGTCCGGGTCGGTGAAAAGGTTGTGGCGGAACAGGTCATCGCCGACGGTCCCTCGACCGATCAGGGTGAACTGGCCATCGGTCGGAACGTGGTCGTCGCGTTCATGCCGTGGAACGGCTATAACTATGAAGACTCGATCCTGATTTCAGAGCGTATTCACCGCGACGACGTGTTCACCTCGATCCATATCGACGAATACGAAGTGGCGGCCCGCGACACGAAGCTGGGGCCTGAGGAAATCACCCGCGACATCCCGAACGTCGGTGAAGAGGCGCTGCGCAACCTCGATGAGGCCGGCATCGTCTATATCGGCGCCGAGGTCGGGCCGGGCGACATTCTGGTGGGCAAGATCACGCCCAAGGGCGAAAGCCCGATGACGCCGGAAGAAAAGCTGCTGCGCGCCATCTTTGGTGAAAAAGCGTCCGACGTGCGCGATACCTCGCTGCGTCTGCCGCCGGGTGCTTATGGCACCATCGTCGAAGTGCGCGTGTTCAACCGTCACGGCGTCGATAAAGACGAACGTGCGTTGCAGATCGAACGTGAAGAAGTCGAACGTCTGGCCCGCGACCGGGACGACGAACAGGCCATTCTGGACCGCAACATCTATGCGCGTCTGAAAACGCTGATCATGGGCAAGGTTGCGGTAAAGGGGCCGAAAGGCGTCAAGGCGAACAGCGAGATCAACGACGATCTGCTGGGCACGCTGTCGCGTGGTCAGTGGTGGCAGCTTGCCGTCAGCGACGAAGATGTCGCCAAGGATGTCGAGGCGCTGAACCAGCAATACGACCTGCAAAAGAAGGCACTGGAAGCACGGTTCGAAGACAAGGTCGAAAAAGTCCGTCAGGGCGACGACCTGCCGCCGGGCGTGATGAAGATGGTCAAGGTCTTTGTCGCCGTGAAGCGCAAGCTGCAAGCGGGCGACAAGATGGCCGGTCGTCACGGCAACAAGGGTGTCGTCTCGAAAGTGGTCCCGATGGAGGACATGCCGTTCCTTGCGGATGGCACCCCCGTCGATCTGGTTCTGAACCCGTTGGGCGTGCCGTCGCGCATGAACGTCGGTCAGATTCTGGAAACCCATATGGGCTGGGCCGCGCGCGGACTGGGTCTGAAAATCGACGAGGCGTTGCAGGATTACCGTCGCAATGGCGACATGACCCCTGTGCGCGAAGCGATGAAGA
>QIRE01000294.1_pt1 | contig 10557 bp, 9 predicted proteins | sample 2940141 | NCBI WGS metagenome assembly QIRE01 (sample SAMN09273532, study PRJNA473421) | Gut metagenome, whole genome shotgun sequencing project. | isolation source: gut tissue | host: Folsomia candida VU population | place: Netherlands: Amsterdam | collected 2016-03-06
GACGTTGGCATCGGCGCGGGCCAGATCGCGAAACGCGGTTTCCAGCGCCGCATCGCCCGATCCAAGCACGGCCAGCTGACCGCCCCCGGCCAACAGCGCGGGCAGCGCCTCGACCACCAGATCAAGCCCCTTCTGATGCGTCATCCGCGACACGATCACGCAAAGCGGCCCCTCGGCAGGCGGCAGGCCAAGGTCCGCCTGCAACGCCGCCTTGTTGGCGGGCTTTCCGCGCAAGCTGTCATAGGGCGCGATGGCGGCATCGGTCGCCGGGTTCCACACGTCATCGTCGATGCCGTTCAAGATGCCGGTCAGCACCGCGCGGCGGTGGCGCATCACCCCATCCAGACCCATGCCGAATTCGGGGGTCATCAGTTCCTCGGCATAGCGCGGCGATACGGTTGTCAGCGCATCGGCGCCCATCAACCCGGCCTTCAGCGCGGAAATCGCGCCCCAGAATTCATAGCCCTCGGCGTGAAAACGGGTGGGGTCCAGCCGCAGCGCGTGGATACGGCCCGGATCGGCAGGGCCGCTGAAGGCGATGTTGTGGATGGTCATGACCGTCGCCACCGGGTCGCCGCCAATCTGGCGCAGATATTCGGTCATCAGACCGGCCTGCCAGTCATGCCCGTGCAGCACCTGCGGGCGCCAGCCATCGACGCCCTGCCTGCCGATCAGTGCCCCGACCCATGACAACGCGGCAAAGCGTTCGGGATTGTCAGGCCAGTCGCGGCCATCGGCGCCCAGATAGGGGTTGCCGGCGCGCGCAAACAGATGCGGCGCGTCCAGCACCAGCAGGTCCAGCCCCGCGGCCCGGCCCGACATGACCCGCGCCGGACCGCCGAACAGGTTGTCGTCATGCAGAACCGCGACCGCATCGGTCAGCGCTGCCATCACCGCCGGATAGCCGGGCAACAGGACGCGCATCTGCACACCCTGCCGGGCCAGCGCGGCGGGAAGGGCGCCGACCACATCGGCCAGCCCCCCCGTCTTGATCAGCGGCGCACATTCCGAGGCAACCGACAGCACCTGCATCATAATGCGGCTGCCCGCGCATCCAACATCGTCTGCGTAATCAACACGATCCCCCCCGGTGAAACACGGAACCATTTTGCATCGTCATCGGCGTCCTCTCCGACGACCAGACCTTCGGGGATGACCACGCCCCGGTCAATGACCGCATTCTGCAACCGGGCGTGGCGATGCACGGTGACATAGGGCAGCAGCACCGTGTTATCCAGCACCGCATAGCTGTTGGTATGCACCTGCGTGAACAGGACCGAGTTTCGGATTTCCGTCCCCGACACGATGCAGCCACCCGACACCATCGAGGACACTGCCGATCCGCGCCGGTCTTTCTCGTCATGGATGAATTTCGCGGGCGGCACGCTTTCGGAATAGGTCCAGATCGGCCAGTCGCGATCCCACAGGTTCAGTTCGGGCACAAAATCCGTCAGGTCGATATTGGTCCGCCAGAATGCATCAATCGTGCCCACGTCTTTCCAATAGGCCGGCGCGCCGGCATCGCGCACGCAGGACGTGTCGAACCGATGCGCCATCGCCTTGCCGTTCTTGACGATCTCGGGGATCAGATCGTTGCCGAAATCATGGCTGGAATTGCCGTCCCCCGCATCGCGGACCAGCAGATCGCGCAGGAACGCCCAGTTGAAGACGTAGATTCCCATCGAGGCCAGCGAACTGTCAGGATCACCCGGCATCGCGGGCGGGTCTTTCGGCTTTTCCAGAAATGATGTGATGCGCCCGGTATCATCCACAGCCATCACCCCGAATGCCGACGCCTCGGCGCGCGGCACCGTCAGGCAGCCGATGGTCACGTCCGCCCCGCTGGCGACATGTTCGCGCAGCATGATTTCGTAATCCATCTTATAGATATGATCGCCCGCCAGAATGATGATGTAATCAACGTCATAGCTGTCCACGATGTCGATATTCTGGGCCACCGCATCGGCGGTGCCGCGATACCACATGGATTCGTCGTAACGCTGGCTTGCGGGCAGAATGTCCAGAAATTCGTTCCGTTCGGCGCGGAAAAAGTTCCAGCCGCGCTGAACGTGGCGGATCAGGCTGTGCGCCTTGTATTGCGTGGCGACGGCAATCTTGCGGATGCCGGAATTCATCGCGTTCGACAGCGCGAAATCGACGATCCGGGTCTTGCCGCCGAAATAGACCGCCGGTTTCACCCGCCTGTCGGTCAGTTCATGCAGACGCGATCCGCGCCCCCCTGCCAGCACGAAGGCCATCGCCCTGCGGGTCAGTCTTTGCGTTTCCACCATGTCCCCCTCCTCCCCCTTAAAAACCTAAATCTCGGGCACGAACATCACGACCGACAAAGGCGGCATCGTCACCGCCATGGATGCGGGCTGGCCGTCCTGCCCCGGCCCGTCCGCGGTCACACCGCCCAGATTGCCCATGCCGCTGCCGCCATAGACGGCGGCGTCGGTGTTAATCGCCTCGCGCCAGAAGCCGGCTTGCGGCACGCCGATGCGGAAGCCGTGGCGCGGAACGGGCGTGAAATTGCACACCACCACGACCGGCGGATGGCCGTCACCGCCGCGCCTGATCCACGCAAAGGACGACTGACCCGCATCGGTGGCGATCCATTCAAACCCCGCCGCATCGCAATCCCACAGATGCAGCGCGGGCGTCTCGCGATACAGAAGGTTCAGATCCCGCACCAGCGCCTGCACCCCCTGATGGGCAGGCTGGGCGGCGGCGTTCCAGTTCAGCTCTCCATTATGGTTCCATTCCTCGGGCTGGGCGAATTCGCAACCCATGAACAACAGCTTCTTGCCGGGATGCCCCCACATGAAACCGTAATAGGCGCGCAGATTGGCGAATTGCTGCCATTCATCGCCGGGCATCTTGCGCAACATGCTGCCCTTGCCGTGGACCACCTCATCATGGCTGATCGGCAGGATGAAGTTTTCGGAAAACCCGTAAAGCAGCCCGAATGTCATCAGGTCATGGTGATAGCGACGATAGACCGGGTCGCGCTGCATATAGCGCAGCGTATCGTTCATCCAGCCCATGTTCCACTTGTAGCCAAAGCCAAGCCCGCCCGCATCCACCGGCGCGGACACCTTGGGAAATGACGTGCTTTCCTCGGCCACGGTCATGATGCCGGGGCTGGCGGCATAGGCGGCGATGTTCATGTTTTGCAGGAATGCGATGGCTTCGTAATTTTCGCGCCCGCCATCCTTGTTGGGCACCCATTCGCCTGCGCGGCGCGAATAATCGCGATACAGCATCGACGCGACCGCATCCACGCGCAACCCGTCGATGTGATATTCGTCAAGCCAATACAGGGCGTTGGCGATCAGATAATTCTGAACCTCGGTCCGGCCATAGTTATAGATCAGGGTGTTCCAGTCCTGATGAAACCCTTCGCGTGGGTCGGCATGTTCATAAAGCTGCGTGCCGTCGAACCGCGCCAGACCATGCGCATCGGTGGGGAAATGGCCGGGCACCCAGTCCAGCAGCACGCCCAGACCCGCCTGATGCGCCGCATCGACCAGATCGCGGAATTCATGCGGCGGGCCGAACCGGATGGTGGGCGCATACAGCCCGACCGGCTGATAGCCCCACGACCCGTCAAAGGGAAATTCGCTGACTGGCATCAGCTCGATATGGGTGAAGCCCATGTCACGCACATAGCCGACCAGATCGCGGGCCATTTCCTTGTAGGACAGCGGCCGTCCGCCCTGATCCAGACGACGGCGCCACGACCCCGGATGCACCTCATAGATGCTGACCGGGGCATGACGGTCCTGCGCGGCGGCGCGGCGGTCCATCCAGCCGCCGTCGCGCCAGCCATAGCCTGCGATGTCGCGCACCACGCTGGCCTTTGCCGGGGGATGCTGACTGCCGAAACCCACCGGATCGGCCTTCAGCATCACTTCGCCATCGGCGCCGACGATCTCATACTTATACAGCGCGCCATCGCCGATTGCGGGCAGGAACACCTCCCACAGGCCGCCGCCCAGACGGCGCATCGGGTGACGGCGCCCATCCCAATCGTTAAAGGCACCCACAACGGACACACGCGCGGCATTCGGCGCCCAGACCGCGAAATGCGTGCCCGCCACGCCCTGATGTTCCATCGGATGCGCCCCAAGCGCGTGCCACAGACGTTTATGCGTCCCCTCGGCCATCAGATGCAGGTCGATATCGCCCAGCACCGGCCCAAAGCGATAGGGATCGTCAAAGTCCCATTCCGCCCCGTCGCCGCCCTGCGCCTTCAGACGATAGGGCCCGGCCAGCCTGCCCGCGAACACGTCGCCGCCGATCCGCGGCATCTCCACCGGACCCTGCGGCGTCACGGCGGTCAGCGCGGCAATGTCGGGGATCAGCGCGACGACCCAATCCTGCCCGTTCCAGCGATGTGGGCCAAGAATGTCAAAGGGGCGATCATGCCTGCCTTGGGTCAGCAGGTTCAGATCATGGTCATCAATCGGGCACGGTTGAGACAAATCCATCATCCCCCCACTGTGATGCCGCGCAGTCCGTCTGGCAATGCGCCAGTGCAGGCGAAGTTCGCCTTTCTAATCGCCTGCATCTGATGCTTGATGATCCAAGGAATCGCTTGTGGGCAAAGGTGACGAATGACCGAATGGTGGCGCGACGCAGTGATCTATCAGATCTATCCCCGCAGCTTTCAGGACGACGACGGGGACGGCATCGGTGATCTGAAGGGAATCACCCGGCGGCTTGACCATGTGGCCAGCCTTGGCGTCGATGCGATCTGGCTGTCGCCGATCTTCACCTCGCCCATGAAAGACATGGGCTATGATGTCAGCGATTACTGCGATATCGACCCGCTTTTCGGCACGCTGGCCGATTTTGACGCGCTGGTGGCGCGGGCGCATGATCTGGGCATCAAGGTCATCATCGACCAGGTGATCAGCCATTCCAGCGACAAGCACCCGTGGTTCGCTGAAAGCCGCCGGTCGCGCGACAATGACCGCGCCGACTGGTATGTCTGGGCCGATCCCGAACCCGATGGCACGCCGCCGAACAACTGGCCCTCGGTCTTTGGCGGCCCCGCATGGGAGTGGGAGCCGCAGCGCCGCCAATATTACCTGCACAATTTTCTGGCAGAACAGCCCGATCTGAACATGTGGAACCGCGATGTTCAGGATGCGCTGCTGTCGTCGATGCGCTTCTGGCTGGATCGCGGCGTCGATGGCTTTCGCCTCGATACGGTCAATTACTATTTCCACGATGCACGGCTGCGCGACAACCCGCCCAATCCGGACCATACCGGCCCGGAAACCTATGGCTTTCAACGCCATACCCGGTCCAAGAATCAGCCCGAAAACATCGGCTTCCTGAAACGGATGCGCAAGCTGACCGACGAATACGACGCCCGCATGATGGTCGGAGAGGTCGGCGACGGCGGCGAGGCCGCGATCCGCATCATGGCCGAATACACCGCCGGCGATGACCGGCTGCACATGTGTTACAGCTTTGAAATGCTAAGCCCGGAATTTACTGCCCGCCATTTCCGCCACACGATCGAAGGCGTGCAGAAAGGCGCCCCGGACGGGCATTCCTGCTGGTCATTTTCCAATCACGACGTGATCCGCCATGTCAGCCGGTGGGAAAAGCACGCGGAATCACCACAGGATATCGCCCGTCAGGCGGCGGCGATGCTGTTGTCCTTTCCGGGCACCATCTGCCTTTATCAGGGCGAGGAACTGGGCCAGTTGGAAACCGAACTGGTCTATGCGGAACTGACCGATCCCCCGGCCCTGCGTTTCTGGCCCGAGGTCAAGGGCCGCGACGGCTGCCGCACGCCGATGGTCTGGGATGACAGCCCGCAGGCGGGATTTTCGGCGGGGTCGCCATGGCTGCCGGTCAAGCCGCCACAAGCCGCGCGCAATGTCGCGGATCAGAACGCCGCCAATGACAGCACGCTGGCCACCTATCGCGCCACCATCGCCTTTCGCAAAGCCCATGCCGCGCTGCGATGGGGTGACACGCTGTTTCTGGATGTGCCCGAACCCGTTCTGGCGTTTCAGCGCAGCAAGGACGGGCAGACGCTGACCTGCGCCTTCAACCTGTCCAAGGCGCCGGTAACGCTGACGCTGTCGGCGCCCGCCGCGCTGGCAGGCCCGGCCCGTGCGACGCTGGCAGGCACCACCTTGTCGCTGCCCGCCAACGGCTTTGCCTGGCTGGATCAGGCGGTCAGCCTGTCGATCTGATTCGGATCACCTCAGGCGTCGGGGTTGCGGCGGATGAACAGCTCATACGCCAGATAAACCCCGGCGGCCCCGAACAGCATCGCCCAGAACGGGCTGCCGTTATACAGTTCGACCCCCGCCCAGATCAGCGGCAGGACGACACACAGAACACGCACCCACAGCGCCCTGAAAAATGGCGAATTCGGATCGACCAGCATGACTTCCCTCTGACTGTGACGCATCTTCTTTGCGTAAATACCCTGGGGGGTCGCCGTCAGGCGACGGGGGCCAAGCCCCCCGCGACGATGCCCCACAAGACAAACCGTCCCGTCGGGTTACAACAGCCGCGCAGAAAAGCGAAGGGTTCCGGCCCACACCCAGACCGGAACCCTCATTATCCCCAGGGCCGCGCCCACACCAACGCGCACCCGTCCGGGATCTGGTCCGGCCTTCTGGCCCTGTTCCCGTGGTGATATCAAAGGCAGCCCCGCGCCACAAAGACAAAGCCCGGTGCATTTGTCTCAAACCGGCTTCATCTTGGGCCGATGCCGCGCTAGGGTCCGGGCGAAATCACCCGATCCAACGGAGATGACATGAACCAGCGCCTGCACCTCGTCTTTGGCGGCGAGCTGACCGACCCGCAATCCAGCCAGTTCCGCGATGCCGACAACATCCATGTCGTGGGCATTTTCCCCAATTACGACAGCGCCTATGCCGCCTGGAAAGCCGAGGCGCAGCGCACCGTGGACAGCGCCCATACCCGCTATTTCATCGCCCATCTGCACCGCCTTCGCGACGAAGAAACCGCCGCCAGCCCGACCGAGGAACTGGACGTTCGCGGCTGACGCCGGATCGGCCGGGGGCATGGCTGCGCGCAAGTGGGGATTGGGCCGTCTGGCCCTGTGGCTGGAACTGCGCGGCGCGGCGGAAACCGACACGCGTTATGATCTGCCCACGGGCAAAGGCCCCATCCTGCTGATCCGCGCCACGCCTGATGCGCGGATCGCCGAACATCAGGTCCGCCGCCGCCTGTCCGCGGCGCGGCCCGATCTGCGCATCGTGATGATCGGCGACATGGCCGAGCCGAACACCCTGCCCGACCCCGGCAACAGCCTTGCGGCCGCCGAGGCTTTGATCACGGCCACCGCCCCCGCCGCGTTGTTGCTGCTTGGCCCCGACCTGCCGCCTGCGCTGCTGACGGCGGCGGAACGTCACGACCTGCCCGTCGTTCTTGGCGAGGCGCGGCTGGACCCCGACCAGACCACATGGGGCCTGCGCGGCAGCCTGCACCGACAGTTGCTGACGGCGCTGCGCACGGTGCTTGTGACCGATCCGGCCAGTCATATCGCCGCCGTCCGCATGGGCGCCGACCCGGCGCGGGTGGTGATGACCGGCCCGGTCGCCGAAATCCGCGATCCGCTGCGCTGTTCCGAATCGGAACGCAGCGGCTTTGCCGAGATGCTGGACGGTCGCCCGGCATGGTTCGCCGCCGCCGTCCCCCCGGACGAGGAACAGGCCGTGCTGGCCGCCCATCACGCCGCCCTGCGCCAATCGCACCGGGCGCTGCTGTTCCTGTCGCCCCGCGACCCCGCGCGCATCGACGCGCTGGCCGATGAAATAGAGGCGACCGGCCTGACCGTCGCCCGCCGCACCCGCGACGAAGAACCCACGGATGAGGTGCAGGTAATGATCACCGACGGCCCGACGGAAATGGGGCTGTGGTATCGCCTGTCCCCCGTCACCTATCTGGGCGGCACGCTGATGGGTGACGATGTCGCGGCACGCCATCCGTTTGAACCCGCGGCGTTAGGATCAGCCATTCTGCACGGTCCCTCGACCGCACGACATCTGACGGAATGGCAGCAATTGCAGGGGGCTGGCGCCTCGCGGCAGGTCAAGGATGCCGATGGGCTGGCCGCCGCCGTGGCCGAACTGTCGCAACCCGATCTGATCGCGACACTGGCCAGCAACGCCTGGACCGTCAGCACCGGCGGCGCGGATGTGGCCAACCGCATCTGCGCGCCGGTGCTGGATCTGCTGCGGGACACCGTCACATGAGGCGCGCGCCGCTATTCTGGTATCAGCAACCGCCCGGCCTGACCGCGCGCCTGCTGTCACCACTGGGTGCGCTTTACGCCCGCGCCACGGCCAGACGGCTGGTGCAGGGCGCCCGCGCGCAGGTGGGCGTGCCGGTGATCTGCGTCGGCAACCTGAATGCGGGCGGCACCGGCAAGACCCCCACGGTCATTCACCTGCAACAGACGCTGGCGGCGCGGGGCATCGCGGTGCATGTCGTCTCGCGCGGGTATGGCGGCAGCGCGACCGGTCCGATGCAGGTCGATGAACGCAACCATGATGCCGCCCTGACCGGGGATGAGCCGCTTTTGATGGCGGCCTTCGGCCCGGTCTGGGTCAGCAAGGACCGGCTGGCGGGCGCGCGTGCCGCCGTTGCGGCCGGTGCGCAGGCCATCCTGCTGGATGACGGGTTCCAGGACCCGGCGCTGTCGCATGATCTTTCGCTGATCGTGGTCGATGCGGCCAAGGGCTTTGGCAACGGCCTGTCGATCCCCGCCGGGCCGCTGCGCGAACCCGTGGCGACCGGCCTTGCCCGCGCCGATCTGCTGCTGTCGATCGGCCCGGCCGATGCGCAGGCGCGCTTTACCGCGCCCACCGGCGCACCGCCGCATCTGCGCGGGCATCTGGCCCCGTTGCAGATGGGCTTTGACTGGCAGGGCCACCGCGTTCTGGCCTTTGCGGGCATCGGCCATCCCGAGAAATTCTTTGCCACCCTGCGCGGCCTTGGCGCCGATCTGGTCCGGGCCGAGGCGTTAGAGGATCACCAGCCCTTCACCCCCGCGCTGCTGACCCGTCTGGACACCGAATCGCGGCTGACCGGGGCACAGCTTGTGACCACCGAAAAAGACGCCGCCCGCCTGCCGCGCAGCTTTCGCCCTAAGGTGATGGCCCTGCCGGTGCGGCTGTCGCTGGACGATCCTGCGCCCCTGCATGACGCGCTGGACCGGCTTTTCGCCGCGACCTGACCAGCACACCTTTGCAAATCGCCCCCGGATGCCGATATACAGGTACAGAATGATCCAGACCCGCCGCGAAAGGGATGCGATGTCGCGCAACGCGAAGCAACGGCTTAGCTTCTATCTGCTTGTCATGCTGACGCTTTATGCGTCGGTGGCGGGCGGCTGATCGGGGGCGCGACAGATGGCAAATCGTTTCGGCGGGCGCTATTCGCCCGATGGCGCACGGCGCGATCATCGCGATGGCACGCCGATGCCGCCCGCACCGATCCGGCACAAGCTGGCCTCGCGCCCGAAATGGGTGACGATCGCGGCAACGCCGTTTCTGCTGGGTGCGTTCTTTCAGCAGCCTGTCGGCATGGTCACCGACCTTGCGGGCTTTGGCCTGATCGCAGCCGGCATGTTCATGACCACCGAAGGGCTGGCAGCCGAGGCCGCCTATCAGGTGCGCCGCGTTGCCCGCCGCCCCGCCATTCCACGCAAGCTGTTCGGCGGCGTTGCGGCGGCGCTTGGCCTTGGGCTGGGCGCGGCTGATCCGAACGCCATCGGCGGCGGGCTGCTGATCGGCACGGCGGGGCTGATCCTGCACTGGCTGGCATTTGGCGCCGATCCGATGCGCGACAAGGGGATGGAGGGCACCGACACCTTCCAACGCGACCGCGCCCATCGCATGATCGAGGAAGGCGAGGCACATCTGGCCGGAATGCGCGACGCGATCCTGCGCACCGGCGATCGCCGGATCGAGGCGCGCGTCGCCATGTTCGCCGCTACGGTCGAGGAAATGTTCGCCCGCGTCATCGACAATCCCGGCGATCTGTCCGCCGTGCGCCGTTATATGGGCGTATATCTGGAAGGCGCGCGGGACGCGACGGTCAAGTTCGCCGATCTTTACGCCCGCACCCGTGACGCATCGGCGCGTGCGGCCTATGAAGCGTTCCTTGACGATCTGGAAAGTGATTTCAAGGCACGCTCGTCCAATTTGCTGGATGGCGATCGCACCGATCTGGACATCGAAATCTCAGTCCTGCGCGATCGTCTCGCCCGCGAAGGCGTGCGCGCCGCCGAACCGCCGCGCGAACGCCCCGCCCTGACCACCGACACGGCGCAATCGCTTGACGATCTGCTGTCACGGTCGTCCAAAGCCGAAAACACCAAGCGAGACTGAATGCCCCGCTTTGCCTTTCGGATCGAATATGATGGCAGCCCCTTTGCCGGCTGGCAGGCGCAGGCCGATCAGCCATCCGTTCAGGGCGCGGTCGAAGCCGCACTGGCGCGTCTGGACCCCGGTTTCGCCAAGGGCGCGCGGATCGCGGCGGCAGGGCGCA
>QIRE01000295.1_pt1 | contig 10515 bp, 11 predicted proteins | sample 2940141 | NCBI WGS metagenome assembly QIRE01 (sample SAMN09273532, study PRJNA473421) | Gut metagenome, whole genome shotgun sequencing project. | isolation source: gut tissue | host: Folsomia candida VU population | place: Netherlands: Amsterdam | collected 2016-03-06
ATAGAGCTTTAGGCCCCGCTCACGGGCGGTTTTGGGGGTTGGAAACTCGGGCAACCGGCGATTAAGACCGAACTAAGCCGACGCGTCGCGCGCCGCGATCTTCTCGGCGACGCGGTCCTGTCCCCCGCGAATCATTTCGATGTACTCCGCCGCGACGCCGGGCGCATCCAGCGCGAAGGCAAATTCACGGCTCGTCGCCAACCGATCCGACGCGGCGTCGAACTTGCCCTGCCGCCGATAGCCGTCGGCGAGGTTGAGATGCAGCGACGGCATGAAACCAGCTACCGACAGCGTCGGGTGAATGGCGTGGAGGTCGCTATCGGAGACGTTGATCGACTCGGTCAATGATCGCTCATCCCACTCGACCTCGGCATCGACGTCGTCCTGTGCGTCGGCGATGTAGTGCGCGGCGATACACCGCGCCGCATGATCAGCTGGATCGATCGCGGACCAGAGCCGCTCCAACTCAACCTTTCGCTCCGCTGGCGGCACAGCCAGCGCAGCGCCCAACTCGGACATCAAGTTCTCCATGACCCGACGGTAGCGACAGGGGCTGACATCTTCAGTCCATCGTTGGGTCGACGCCACACACAGTTGCGAATTCGTCGTGATGACCCCGAGCGATCAGGGCTGTCAACGTGATCATGGACCGACTCCGACGATTCAGGTCCGGCCGCGTCCAAATGCTGCCCACAAGGCAATTCCCGACTTCCAGGCGCCTTACCCTGCTGATACGTCCAAACTCTGCGTCAAGGGCCTCGCCGAGGGAGATTCTCCCTCGACGCCTACCACCGCGCAGAATTCAGCCGCTAGTGTGCAGGCTCGCGATGATGCGTCGGCGTATGAACGATGTCGATGTACACCGACTTATCCGCGGCGTCGGGGAATGTCCGATAGGTGAAGACATGCTTGTCGAGCTTGACGATTTGCGACGCACGCTTGAACATCACCTTTCCGCGAGCATCGCGCGCGACAATAGTTCGCGTCTTGCCATCTGGCGAGACCGTCCATTCACCGTGCATCTTGGGTGCGTTCTTCAACGTGTACATCGTGAAGGTGCCGTCCGCCTTGAAATAGGCGAATCCGACATAGTTCTGGACATCCGCGTTGGTGAGCGGCACCTGCTTGCCGAGCTGGTTTCGGGCGGAGGTCGTCTCCCACGGCGTCGCAGCCAGCGTCGCCGACGGACCGTGCAACGCTTTCGACGCGGACGCACTCGGCGCCGCATACGCCGACGACGACTTCACCGACGAGGCTGCTCCCGCCGAGGTGGTGGCATAGCTGTTGGCGCTCATCGAGGAACTCTCACTGTTAGTGCTGCAGGCGGCCAGCGGCAGGAAGAGCGCGACAGCCAAAACTGGGACAACTCTTTTCTTATGCATATCCCCATGATTCCGCAGAACGGATACCCCCGTGCCGCGTTGGCCAAAGTCATCCACGCCGTCGGTAACCTTGCAACATGGCGTTCAGCGGATTCCCCGAAGCAGCCCTCGACTTCTACGACGACCTCGAAATGGACAACACCAAGGCCTTTTGGGAAGCACACAAGGACACATACCGCAGTGCGGTCGTCGAGCCTATGACCGAATTGACCGAAGCCTTGGCCGATGAATTCGGGACCGCAAAGCTATTCCGCCCGTATCGCGATGTCCGCTTTGCGAAGGATAAGACTCCCTATAAAACGCACCAGGGTGCATTCATTTCCGTTGCTCCGGCAACTGGCTATTACATTCAGATCGGCGCACCCGGGGTAATGATTGCCGCCGGGTTCTACGACGCATCCGCTGAGCGGCTCGCGGTAATCCGGACGGCCATCGACAACGACATTCACGGCGACGCACTCGCACAGATCGTCGACGGACTCGAAGGTGTCGGCTGGGAGATTGGCGGCACGACGCTGAAGACTGCGCCCCGCGGATGGACCCCTGACCACCCACGAATTCGGTTGCTGCGCCACAAATCGCTGACCGCGCGCCGCGACTATGGCTTTGAACCAATCATTTCCTCGCCCGACCTCGTCACCCAGATCGCCAAACACTGGCGTCAGGCTGCGCCGCTGGTCAACTGGGTTACGGACCACGGGACTCCGTAGTCGCAACCGCAACGACGGGCCTGCGTCGACGGCGAATCTAGAGACTCCCCGTCGCCGCGCCGGTGCGGCCATCCATAATGCATCTCATGCGATCTCAGACCTGGACAGCGACCATAGCGGTAATCGTCACGCTGTGCGCTTGCGCCATTGCGTTTCTCGCGTATCTCGTGTGGAGCAGCAAGAGCACCCCGGAGGTCGCGCCGGTCACCACCACGATGCGAACCACCATCATCAACACCACGACGCTAACCGAAACAGTGAAGCCGTCGAAGTCCTCCTCATCAACGTCGTCAACGTCGAGTGAGTCCGACGATTCCTATCCCTCGACGTCGCGCGAGAACGGCGGCACGGGAAGCTACGCGGCCGAAGGCGCACCATGCACGTCCGACGAAGCCAACGAGCGGGTGGAGGTTGAAGGACGCACACTGGTTTGCACCTACCAGGGCGAAGAGAGCGCCCACATGTACGAGTGGGAACCGTCCGACGGCTAGTCGGAATATTCGGCGGCCACCTCGTCATTGAACCAACCATGGTTTCAACAACAAATAGCGCAGTCCCTTCGATCACTCTCAACAACGGGATTCAGATACCTCAAGTTGGCCTGGGCGTTTTCCAGATTCCGCCGAGCGAAACCAAGGCCGCTACTCTCACCGCCCTCGAATTGGGTTACCGCCACATCGATACCGCGCAGATGTACGGCAACGAGGCAGAGGTCGGCCAGGCGATTCGCGAGTCCGGCGTACCGCGTGACGAAATCTTTGTCACCAGCAAGCTCAACAACAATGCTCATGCTCCCGAGGCCGACACCGCAGCCGCAACGGCGCGCACCATCGACGCACTCGACATCGGCCCACTCGATTTGTACCTAATTCATTGGCCCCTTCCCGAGGTCGGAGATTTTGTTGCCACGTGGCAGATCCTCGAAGAGAAGCACAAGGCCGGAGACCTTCGTTCAATCGGTGTGTCGAACTTCAGCGAGCATCACCTTGCCCGACTCCTCGCCGAATCCGACGTCGTGCCCGCCGTGAATCAGATCGAGGTGCATCCGTACTTCTCGCAGAATCCATTGCGCCAGTTCAACTCTGAGCACAACATCGCGACCGAGGCATGGTCCCCCATCGCGCAAGGGGCGGTTCTCGACGACCCCGCAGTCACCGCGATAGCGGAGGCAACAGGTCGCTCGTCCGCCCAGGTGGTGCTGCGGTGGCACATTCAACGCGGAGACATCATCTTCCCCAAGTCGGTGACCCGCGCCCGTATCGAGGAGAACCTGGCCCTCTTCGACTTTCAGCTCACCCCCGAGCAAACCGCCACCATCGACGCGTTGAATGTCGACGGTCGGCGCGGACCGAACCCGGACGAGTTCAACTGGGTTCCGTAATCCGGTTCCAGTCATCACTTACGATGAGCCGATGACCAAGGGCGTCCGACTCTCCGTCGCCGCCTTAGCAATTGGCATCGCCGCAGTCTGTTACTCATCGTGGGTTCTTGAGCACCTGTGGCCCGGTGGGCTCGATCCGCTTCGCAGCTTCCTAAGCGAACTCGATGCCGTCGGACGACCCCACCGCGAGGTCTACGAGACGGGCGACATCATTACCAGTGTCGCGGCAATCGTCGCCGCACTCGTAATGATGTTGCCCCGCCCGCTCGTTCGCGGATTCCCCGCGACCACGGCGGTCGTCGCCTTCGGATGCTTCGGCGCGTCCACTCTGGCTGACGCCCTGCTGCCCATCGAATGCATTCCGGGCGTCGACGCGGACTGTCCGTGGGAGCCGAGCGGACTCTTTCCGCAACTGCACCACGTCCACGCGCTGACGAGCTCACTAGCGGTTAGCAGTCTCTTCGTCACGATGATCGCTGCGAGCCTGGCAGCCTTCCGCTCCCAACGATGGCACCCCGTACGAGTTCCCGGCACAACGGTTTTCGCCATTATCGTGTTAGCAACCGTGTGGATGCTTGTCGCGGATAACCTCACCGGCGACTACCGCCTCGGCCTCGCACAGCGCATCCAAGTCGGCGGGATGTCGGTGTGGATGGCGATCTGGGCGCTCGCGGTCCGCTGGTGGCCGAATGCCGACGGTGATCAGCCTAGGTCCACTACCCCATCACCCACGACGCCCGAGTAGAGCGCCTCAATCTGATCGGCGTACTTTGCCGCAATCGGCTTGCGGCGCAGCTTCATCGTTGGGGTGAGCTCATCGCCGCCCGGCTCCCATGCCGCGGGAACAATGACAAAACGCTTGATCTGCTCGACGCGAGACAGCTTCGCGTTACCGGCGCGAACGGCCGTCGACACTTCCTCAACAACCGCGGGATGCGCCGAGACCGTATCGATGTCATCGTCGGCGAGCTGATGTTGATGGGCGCGGACCGTCGCAGCGTCGGGATCCAGCACAACGAGCGCTGACACGTAGGGCTTGTCATCACCGATCGCCACCACCTGACCAATGAGCGAGGATGCGGCCTTCATCGCGTTCTCAATATTCGTCGGAGACATGTTCTTGCCCGACTCGGAGACGATGAGCTCCTTCTTCCGATCGACGATGCGCACGTTGCCGTCGGCGTCGACCTGCGCGATATCGCCGGTCGCCAACCAACCGTCGGCGTCGATGGACTCGGCAGTCTTCTCGGGTTGTCCTCGATAGCCTTCCATCACCACCGGCCCACGAATCAACAGCTCACCGTCGTCGGCTACCTTCACTTCGACGCCATGTATCGGTCGACCGACAGTGCCAAGCTTGAGGTTGTCCGCCGTGGTCATCGTCGAGACACCGGTCGTCTCCGACATACCCCACACCTCAAGAACCGGAATACCTAGTCCGAGGAAGAATTCCAGTACTTCGGCGGGAATGGCGGCCGCACCCGACGCCGCGAAGGTCACTTGATCCATTCCGATGGCACCGCGAACTTTAGACAGCACCAGCCTGTCGGCCAGTCGATGAGCGGCAGCGTCAACGGCACCTAGCTTCCTGCCCTCCAATGTGGCCCGTGCGGCGTTGGCGCCAGTGCGCAGCGCCCATGCCCCCAACTTTGCCTTGACCGGGCTGCTTTCCTCCGCCAGCTTCGCTTCGATACCGGCTTTGAGCTTCTGCCAAACGCGGGGCACTCCGAAGAAGAAGGTCGGGTGCACGTCGGGCAGTGCGGCGGCGATCTCCCGCGGGTCTGGCACTGTCGTAATCTGCAGTCCGCGAACCAGATTCGCTGAGTGTGCCGAAACCCGGTCGGCAATATGAGCGGCCGGGAGGTAGGACACAATGCGGTCGTCGAATCCCGTCTCGACGTGTTCGGCAAGCGCGGCCAACTCTGCAATGATGTTGCGATGGCTGATCTCCACCCCCTTCGGAGGTCCCGTCGTACCCGACGTATAGATCAGTGTCGCCAAGTCGGTTGGCTGCACGGCCTGCCACGACGCGCTGAAGTCGAAGTCAGGCGCCGGCGCCTTCTCGACATCCGACAGCGACAGCGCCCCCTCGGCCGGACCATCCACCACGACAATGGTTTTCACGTCCGACTTCGCCGCTTGGATCAGTGGCAAGAAGACCTTTTCGGTGATGACGAGCGTATTCTCGGCGTTGCCGAACAGGTATTCAATTTGGTCAGGCGAACTCGTGTTGTAAATCGAAAACGGCACCGCACCCAGATGAAGGCACGCGGTGTCGACCAGATGGAACTCTGGCCGATTTGTCAACATGATGCCTACCCGATCACCGTGTGCCACACCAAGATTCGCGAGTCCAGCGGCGATGGCTTCAACGCGGCGACCGTAGTCGGCCCAGGTTATCGATTGCACGCCACCGACGGTGCGCAGTGCTACCGCTGACGGGCGGAGTCGAATCGTCTGCTGAAACGCAGCGGGCAGTGTGGCAACTGCCTCGCCACTCTCGTGGGGAAATGTAACGAGCTCAGGCATGCAGGGTCCTCAGGGAAGAAGCGGATGTGTTCCCCGCCACACTAGACGTATTCTGCAGGTCAGGTGCCCGTTTTGCCCGTGTCAACCCTTCGGACGGACCTGGCGCCAGTTCTATTCATCCTGACTATCCGACCTCACGGTCGAGAGGATGTCTCCAGGTTCACAATCCAACACACCGCAGATCGCGGCGAGTGTCGAAAACCTCACGGCCTTCGCCCGATTGTTTTTCAACTTCGAGAGATTCGCGGTTGAGATTCCCACCGCGCGAGAGAGATCAGCAAGGCTCATCCCAGCGCGGCTCAATAAGGCGTCCAGATTGCACTCGACCCTCAACTCATCCACCTAGACGGTATCCGCAATCTCATCACGCTGACTCATACCTACGTGATACAGGCTCGCGACCACGACGATGCCAACAACAATCGTCAGATTTGACCAAGGCGCAACCGGCCCCGCGGCTCCAACAACGCTGCCGAGTGACGGACTACTACTGACTGCAAGCTGCGCGGACCACACGCTGGCAGCAATGTAACCGGCCAATGCCACGAGGTACCAGCCTGCCACTCGCGGGAACGCCGCCACGAGGGCGTCAAAGGGCTGTCGCCAGGCGACACCTAGCATCAGAATGATGATCGCCAAGCCCAGGACTAACTGCAGGCTCGTTCCGTAAATATCCGTCAGGTCGAGAGCCAGGCGGTGAGGACCTGACAATGTTGCCGACGACATTGAAACGCGACCGCTTCCGACAAACTCCTCGCCACCAACACCTCGCCCCAGGACAGGAGCATCAATCAGGTTCGTAGGGCCCGCTATACGCCCCACCCAACCGGATTCTGCGGGTGTCACCGCAAACTGATAGTCACGGTCACTCAACCCCGTTGCGCGGCCGATTATGAAGATCAGAAACCGGACTTGAAGTGCAGTAACAGCGCTCAGCATGGCGACTGAAATAACCATTGCAAACTTAGCGAATGGGCTATCGACAATTCCACGACCGGGTTTATCCATATCGAAAAACGATACTATCGATTAACGATATGGTCAACGCACCCACAGGTGGGTCGCAAGTTGGAAAGCCGAACCCCCTAGACAGCCAACTCCTCAAGCGCCCATTCCCCGCCACCAATCAATTGCAGCAGCTTGGTGTGGTGTTGGTCGGTCGTACTTCGGTGGCTCACGGACACGACGATCGTCTCCGACAGTTGCGTCCGCAGCAGTGAGTACAGCGTGTATTCGAGGCCCTCATCGACCGACGACGTCGCTTCATCCATGAACACGACCTTCGGCTTGGTCAGCAGAACACGCGCGAACGCGATGCGCTGCTGCTCTCCCGGCGAGAGGACCTTGCTCCAGTCCTCTTCTTCGTCGAGTCGAGTTACCAAGTGTCCCAACACAACTTGTTCGAGAACAGCGGTCAGTTCGCCGTCCGAGAACGCATCGGGCGCGGCCGGATACGCCACGACAGTCCGCAGATCACCGAGCGGAATGTAGGGCACCTGCGACAGGAACATGGTGTCGTCGCCACCGGGGCGAGTAAATTCGCCGTCAGTAAATGGCCATAGCCCTGCCAGACCACGCAGCAGGGTGGTCTTGCCGGAACCCGACTGACCCTTGATCACCAGCGCGTCACCAGGCCGCAGGCCAAGTGAGAGGTCATCGATCAGGCGATGCCCGACCGGCGTGGTGATGCTGACCTGGTCCAACGTGACGGTATTCGGTGCGCCTTCCACGGTTTCCGCGGTATCGATCTTGGGGAGCGACCGCGACTTGACGTTGGCATCCTCAAGGCCGTCGAGGCGGATGAGCGATGCGCGGTAATTCGCGAAGTCGTCGTAGGTCTGCCGAAAGAACGACAGCGACTCGTGCACGTTCCCGAACGCCGTCGCCGTTTGAGTCATACCACCGAGGGTTACCTGACCTGCGAAAAAGCGCGGTGCCTGCACCACAAACGGCAGTATCGCCGACGTCTGATTGACGACAAGATTCCACCCGTTGAACTTCAACGTCCGGAAGATGATCTGCCAGTAGTTCTTGACGACCTGACTGAATCGAGCAAGTAGTCCAGCCTTCTCGACGCCCTCGCCCCGATAGAAGGCGATGCTCTCCGCACCGTCGCGCACGCGGACGAGCGAGTAACGGAAGTTTGCGCTCAGGCGCTCGCGCAGGAAATTCAACCGAATCAGCGGACGGCCCAGCCAGAACGCGACGACGGTAGACAGCAGGACAAACATCAACACCATGTAGACCATGGCGCGCGGAATCTCGACGTCGAGAAGAGTCATCGGACCGGACAGGTCCCACAGAATCTTTGTGAACGACACAATCGTGATCAGCGCCGGAATCAATCCATTGGTGTTACTGCCGCCGTAGCCGAACAGCAACTGTCGAGTCGATTGACCGACATTGGTGATGTCGGACTCGATACGTTGATCCGGGTTGTCCACGCCGGCAGCCAATACGGGGTCGCCGTCGGTTGACTGCGCGACGAAGCGGTTGCGGTAGTAAGCCCGGTCGTCGAGCCAATCGTGAGTGACATGCGCGGTGATCCACTCGCGCAGTTTCACCTCAAATGCACCGCCGACGTATACCTCGACTAGCGTGCGAATCACGTGCAGCGTGGCGATCACGCCGAACACAGCCATCGAACTCCAGAAGGCGCTCTTGGCGGCCTCCAGCCCTTGATGATTCGGCGCGGTAATGCCAGCACCAATGTTCTGCAACGCGGTGTACATGTCGTTGCCCTGATAGGAGAACAGCACGGTCAGCCGAACGCCAGCAACCGCGAGGACCAGCAGCGCCAACACGGTGCCCCACGCGAGCACGCGAGTCTCCGGATCAGTAAAAAAGCCGCCGCCGATGCGCCAGAACTGCTTACCCCACACCGAGAATCGGGCGACAAGGAACCCGACAATGAGCAGACCGATCAGTGCCACTCCGGTCACCCAGGCAATCCACACCAGCGATGCCGTCGCCTCGTTACCCCAGTCAATACTGGATTCCACGCGCTACTCCCCGCTTCGAGGTAAGAACAATCGCCGAAGTCTATCGCCAGAGTGATGCCTGCCACCCGGTAGCCTCGGGTTATGTCTGATCTGGTGTCCTATGACGTCCGCGACAATGTCGCCCACGTCGTCCTCAATCGCCCCGACAAGCTCAATGCGCTTACGCTCGACATGCTCGACGACCTCGAACATACCGCTAAGCGGGCAAGCAAAGATAAGTCGCTGCGGGCCGTCCTGCTATATGGAGCTGGCGAGAGTTTCAGCGCCGGACTCGACTTCGCCAGTACCGCGAAGCAGACCGCTCGTGTGGCGAAAACCTTTGTGCCGCGGCCACTCTCCGGCAATGCGAACGGTTTCCAAGGTCCCGCATGGGCGTGGCGCGGCGTTGGCGTTCCGGTGATTGCCGTAGTAACTGGTCACTGTTTCGGCGGCGGATTGCAGATCGCCCTCGGCGCCGATTTCCGCATCGTCACCCCCGACGCTCAGTTCTCCATCATGGAGTCGAAATGGGGGCTGATCCCCGACATGTCGGCATCGGCGAGCCTGTCCCAGCTTGTGCGCATCGACGTCGCGAAACGCCTCACCATGACCGGCGAGATCTTCGACGCCGCTTATGCCGCCGAGGTCGGAATAGTCACCGAGGTGGCCGACGATCCACATGCGGCCGCCGCGCTGCTCATCGACCAGATTGCGCAACGCTCTCCCGACGCCGTTGCGTCGGCAAAGGCCTTGTTTGAGCGCACCTGGGAGAACGGGTCGAGGTGGAGCTTCCCAATCGAGCAGTTCCTGCAGGCGCAGCTATTGCGCGGCAAGAATTCGGCAATCGCGCGAAAGGCCGGGCTGTCGCGTTCGACGCCCACCTTCATCGACCGTCAGGTCTAGCTACCAGCAGTTGGGTGCAGGATGACTCCGGCGCTGAGCGCCGATGTCGTGACGAACTGCGAGTACGTGTCGGACACCTTAACGATGTATCCGACCTGATCGGTCCTAAGTCCGGTGACCCGGAACGGTAAATAGCAGGACTTCTTGCCGTTGTCGGTGATCGACCTCATCGGTTCGAGCTGCGTCGTGCCCTCTTCGATGCCGCCCTCGGTCCAGACGGTGACCTGGGTACCGGCTTCGACGGACCCCAGTGCACTGCTGCTCTGGCAGCTCACCGCGACAGCGCCCTTGCCGACGAAGGTCGGGGTGAATACGTAACGGCCGAGGAAGAGCGCACCGAGCGCAATTGCCGCCAACAACACGCCAACAATCGAACTGCCGATTATTACCGGTGTGCGCCAACGCTTTCGCCAGCTGCTCTGGGTGAGGTACTGCCCCGGCGGCAGCCACATCTGTGCGGGCGGCGGCGCCTGCATGGGCGCGGCGTAGTAGGCCGGGGGCGCGTACGACGCGGGCGCCGGGCCAGTAGGGTCCACCGGCGTCGAGGACTGATTCTGCTCGTCGGAGTCCATGTTCAGTCCTAGCGGGTCTTCGGCGGGAAGTACTTGATGAGCGCCTCTTGGAGATCG
>QIRE01000296.1_pt1 | contig 10431 bp, 10 predicted proteins | sample 2940141 | NCBI WGS metagenome assembly QIRE01 (sample SAMN09273532, study PRJNA473421) | Gut metagenome, whole genome shotgun sequencing project. | isolation source: gut tissue | host: Folsomia candida VU population | place: Netherlands: Amsterdam | collected 2016-03-06
ATCTGATCGCATCAGCTTTGGACTGTGTGCGGTTGGCGATGTGCAGATCGCCAAATTCGGCCGCCCATTGCGCGATCTTGTGCGCCACGACCTGCGCGACGCCACCCGCACCAATGATGAGGACGTTCTTCTTGACCAATTCGGACTCCTTTCCGGGGTTCAAACAGGGGCGGCTTCAGGAAAGGCTCGCCTTGTAATCTGCATAGGGGAAGCTGCGGACGGCACGGATTGTTCCGTCCAGCTCACGGATGGCGATGGACGGCATGTTGACGCCGTTGAACCAGTTTTTCTTGACCATCGTATAGCCGGCGGCATCCGCGATGCTGATGCGGTCGCCGATCTGCAATGGCGCATCAAAGCGCGCCTCGCCGAAAATGTCACCTGCAAGGCAGGTCTTGCCCGCGATCTGATAGGGGTGTTCACCCTGCTGCGGCAGCTTGGCGGTTTCGCGATAGATCAGCAGGTCCAGCATATGCGCCTCTATGCTGCTATCGACGATGGCCACATCCTTGCCGTTATTGATGATGTCCAGAACGCTGACTTCCAGCGTGGCGGTCTTGGTGATGCTGGCCTCGCCCGGTTCCAGATAGGCCTGCACGCTGAACTTGTCCTGAAACGCCTTCAGCCGATCGGCAAGCTTGTCCAGCGGATAGCCGTCGCCGGTAAAGTGAATGCCGCCGCCAAGACTGACCCAGTCAAGCTTGTGCAGGATATCGCCAAATTCAGCCTCGATCCGCGACAGCTGGTGGTCGAACAGGTCGAAATCGCCGTTTTCACAGTTGTAATGGATCATCACGCCGCTGATCCGATCCAGTGCGGCGTCAAGGCGCGCGATGTCCCATTCGCCCAGGCGGCTGAATGGACGCGCGGGGTCGGCCAGATCAAAGCCGCTGGTCGAAAAGCGCGGGTTCAGGCGCAGACCGCGCGCGATGCCGGATGCCTTGTCCGCGAAACGGTCAAGCTGGCCAAGGCTGTTGAAGATGATCTTGTCGGAATAGGAAATCGCTTCGTCAATCTCATGATCGGCCCAGGCGACGGAATAGGCGTGGGTTTCCTTGCCGAATTCCTCATGCCCCAGGCGCAGCTCGAACAACGACGATGACGTGGTGCCATCCATGTAATCGCGCATGAAATCAAAGGCCGACCATGTGGCGAAACATTTCAGCGCCAGCAGCGCCTTGGCCCCGGATGCGTCACGCAGGCGCGCGACCTTTTCCATATTGGCGCGCAGGGCGGCCATGTCGATCAGGTAGAACGGCGTCTGCACCTGCGTCATCCTTATCCTATCGGCCCCCGGCCTTCCGCGATCGGGCGGGCCTGAGGCGAGAAAGGGCCGATATAGCCACGACCCCGGCTTTTCGCAAGGAAGCGCGACGGAGACATGACAGTGGGATGACGGTCTAATTACCTGATGCGAAATGCCGGAATTCGCGTTTCAGCAATTCCAGTTCATCGCGCAGAAACGCGATTTCCGCGACCAGATCATCATCAAGCGCCGCACCGGCAATCACGGGCAGTCGCGCCAGAACCGCACCATGATCCGATACCAGCGACAGGCTGTGCGCGCCATCGGACAGGACGGCGGCGGGCAGGGTCGCGCGGACCTGCCATTCGCCGCGGGTCAGCGGCGTCAGCGATGCCTGGGCGACATCCTCGCCCCGCAGGGTCACGGTCAGGCGCGCGGGCGCCGAACGGCCTGTCAGCGTGCCCGACCAGATGCCCGATGTCAGACCGTGGCTTTTGAACTGCATGGCGGATCTTTCCTAAACCTGGGCGCGGGGCTGGCGGGACAGCACGATATCATGAAGTGCGACGGCGTTCATGCGCGGCGCCTCGAAGATCAGATCGACCCATGCCTTGTCCACGGGTTGCGCCATCAGATCGGCATAGGCCAGATCGAATTCGGTATCCCGTCGCGCATCGCGGCCCGATACCGGGTGGCCCAATTGGCGCAGCATGGTTTCGGTGTTCGGCCCCTGCGCGATGTTCAGCCGCGCATAGACGGTGATCGGCCGCTCCGCCCCCATCAGCGCATCGACCCGCAGGATATGGTTCGCGTCCAGCCCGTTCAGCGCATCCAAGGGCAGCTCCAGCGACAGCGACAGATAGCTGCCGGAAAAGCCCATCACCTCTAGCAGAACGGCAAAAGGCGGGCGTTCGGCGACATTGCGATTGGCCCGCTGACGCAGGATCAGCGCGGCCCGCGGGCAATCATGCCACAGCGTCGCGCCCCAGCCAAAACCGCTGCCATTGGGCGGTGAGACCAGCGTTGCCGGCAACAGCGCGGCATTCATCATCGATGCGCGCCAGCGCCATTCCGTGCCCGCAGGCAAGGGGGGCAGAACGGCGGCGGAATGGGCCTGACGCAGCGCATCGGCAGATTGCAGAAACCGCGACAGATCAGCGTGCAGCGCCCGCGCATCATTGCAGATCTCGGGATCCGGCAGGGCACGCGACGCCGTCAGCGCAGCGCCTTGGGCCGACCATTGTCGTGCCCCCGCCCCGCGCAGCCAACGCCGCAGCAGACCCCGCCGCGATGCCCGCACGTCGTTATTGATCCATATAGACGTGGGTTTCGACCGCCGCGCCCGGATGCGTGACCGCGCCCCAGCGTGCGCCTCCGACCAGCCGGGCATATTTCCACAGCGCACCCGAGGCGTAATCGGTCGCCCGTGGCCCCGCCCATGCGGCTTTGCGCGCCGCCAGATCGGCGTCCGACAGATCGACGCTGATCTCGCCGGTCACGGCGTTCAGGGTGATGATATCGCCATCCTTCAGCAGCGCAATCGGCCCGCCATGCGCGGCCTCGGGCCCGACATGGCCGACGCAAAAGCCGCGCGTGGCGCCCGAAAAGCGGCCATCGGTGATCAGCGCGACCTTTTTGCCCATGCCCTGCCCCGACAGCGCGGCCGTCGTGGCCAGCATTTCGCGCATCCCCGGCCCGCCTGCGGGGCCTTCGTTGCGGATCACCAGAACCTCGCCCTCGCGATAGTCGCGTTTCTGGACGGCGGCAAAGGCGTCCTCTTCGCATTCAAAGACACGCGCCGGGCCGGTGAACACCTGCTCGGCCTCGGACATGCCTGCGACCTTTACGATGGCCCCATCGGGCGCCAGATTGCCGCGCAGCCCGACAACACCGCCCGTCGGCGTGATCGGCGTCGCGGCGGGATAAATGACGCGGCCGTCAACCTCACGGTCCACAAGGTCCAGATCCTCACCGATGGTGCGGCCCGTCACGGTGATGCAGTCTTCGTGGATCAGCCCGGCGCGACGCAATTCGCGCATGACAACCGGGACGCCGCCCGCCTCGTACAGATCCTTGGCCACATAGTCGCCGCCCGGACGCAGGTTCACAAAATAGGGCGTGTCGCGGAAAATATCGCATACGTCGAACAGGTCAAAGTCAATCCCGGCTTCGTGCGCGATGGCGGGCAGATGCAGACCGCCATTCGTGGATCCGCCGGTGCAGGCCACGACACGGGCCGCGTTTTCCAGCGACTTGCGGGTGACGATATCGCGGGCGCGGATGTTCTTTTCGATCAGCCGCATCACCGCCTCGCCCGAGGCCAGCCCGTATTGATCGCGGCTTTCGTAAGGCGCGGGCATCCCCGACGAATTGGGCAACGCAAGGCCGATGGCCTCGGACACGCAAGCCATCGTGTTCGCGGTATACTGGCCGCCACACGCACCCGCGGACGGGCAGGCCACGCGTTCCAGAATATCCAGTTCGGCGTCCGACATGTTGCCCGCCTGATGCTGGCCCACGGCCTCGAACACGTCCTGCACCACGACATCGCGCCCGTTCAGCTTGCCCGGCAGAATCGACCCGCCATAGATGAACACGCTTGGCACGTTCAGCCGCACCATCGCCATCATCATTCCCGGCAGCGATTTGTCGCATCCCGCAAGGCCGACCAGCGCGTCATAGCAATGCCCGCGCATGGTCAGTTCGACCGTATCGGCAATCGCATCGCGCGAGGCGAGGGACGACCGCATCCCTTCATGCCCCATCGCGATGCCGTCCGTGACGGTGATGGTGGTGAATTCGCGCGGACAGCCGCCGCCCTTTTTCACGCCCTGCTTGACCGATTGTGCCTGCCGGTTCAGCGCGATGTTGCAGGGCGCGGCCTCATTCCAGCAGGTGGCGACGCCGACCCATGGGCTGTGGATTTCTTCTTCGGACACGCCCATCGCGTAGAAATAGCTGCGATGCGGCGCGCGGGCCGGACCTTCGGTTACATGGCGGCTTGGCAGGCGCGACTTGTCAAAGCGCGAATTGGTCATCGGATCCCCCTCGACTGGCTGGGTTCAGGGATAATCCGCGCGGACGAAGGGAACAAGCGTCAGCCGACCAGCGCATCCAACCGCGCCGCGCAAATAAAGTCGTTCAGCGTCAGCCCGCCCGCCGCATGGGTGGTGAAATGCACCTCGCAATAACCCCAGCCAAAGCGAATATCTGGGTGATGCCCCTGCTTGTTGCCCAGCCACGCGGCAAGGTTTGCCATCTCAACCGGCTTGGCAAAGCCCTTGAAATCAAAGCGGCGATGGATGGCGGTGCCGTCATCCGCCAGGGTCCAGCCGGGGATATCGGCCAACAGACGCTGCACATCCGCCACCGGCAATGGCGGGGTGCCACCTTCGCAGGGAACGCAATTCGACGTGGCCAGCTCGGTCATGGGACAATCCTCATAGCAATGGAGACGCCAGCGCCAGCAGGTTGTTGCGCATCCGGCGCAGCCTGCTCCACCCCCGGACCTCCTCAAAGGTGATTTCGCGCGCACGGTCGATATAGGTCTGCTGACGTTGGTGCAGTGCGGCCACCATATCATCATCGAACAGGGTCATGTTGACCTCATAGTTCAGCTCAAAGCTGCGGCGGTCCAGATTGGCGCTGCCGATCATCGCCATTTCATTGTCGATGGTCATGATCTTGGCATGAAGCAGGCCCTGCTGAAACAGCATGATCCGCACACCCGCCGACAAAAGATCGTAATAAAACCCCTGACTGGTGGCACCGACGACCAGCGAGTCGTTGCGTTCGGGCAGGATCATCACCACATCGACGCCCCGCCGCGCCGCCGCGCGGATTGCGGAATCCAGCGCAATATCAGGCACATAATAGGGCGTGGTGATGACCACCCGTTCGCGCGCGGCGTGCAGCATGGCCGTCAGACAGTCAGATATGGTGCCCGCCCGACGATCCGGCCCGGTCGCCACGATCTGCACAGGCTGTCCGGGGCTTTCCGCCACCGGAACCGGCGTCAGCATCGCGCCCAGATCGGTGCCGGTATAGCTGATCCAGTCGCCCAGAAAGACCGCCTGAAGATGCCGCACGGCGGGGCCTTCGACGGTGAACAGCACGTCGATCCACGGCGCATAACGCGGCTTGACCGCAAAAGCCTTGTCAGAACAATTGCGGCTGCCGGTAAAGGCCAACCGGTTGTCGATCACCAGAATCTTGCGGTGATTGCGCAGATCAAGCCGTTGAAACAACATGCTGACAAACGGCACGCCCCAAGGGAATGCCGTAACGCATTCGGCCCCCGCACCCTTCATCCGCGACCACAGATCGGATCGCGTCATCGCCCGCGACCCAAGCGCATCGACAATGACGCGACAGGCCACTCCGCGCAGCGCCGCGCGCATCACCGCCTCGGCCATCTTGGTGCCGCTGTGATCGGCCAGCCAGATATAAAAGACGATGTGAACATGATCCTGTGCGCGATCAATCGCCGCGACCATCTGGTCAATCGCCGCATCGCTTTCATCCAGCAGCGTGATTCGATTTCCCGCAAGCGGCGCCATCCCGCCCACGGCCTCATTCGTGGCGACGATGGGCTTTTCGAAATCGGGCAGCACCGCGACCGGGTCCGACCCGCGTTCCAACCGCCCGGTCAGGCGGTCGCGCACATCGGCCATGCGCTGAACCTCGGCCCGGTTCATCCGCACCTCTCCGAACAGCAGATAGGCGCCCATGCCGATGAAAGGCACGGTTTCGATGACCATGATCCATGCCAGACGCACCGACGGGTCAAGTCGCGGGCGGATCAGCACACGCGCAATCAACGCAAGCGAAGCCGTCGTATGCAGTAAAACGAAAAAGGATGCCCACATGGCGCGCATCATCCCCGCAGGTGGCGGCAATTGCAATTCCCCCTCATGCCGCATATCTGAGAGGCCGAAACAGCCAGGGACGCCCGCGAATGAACTGGATTACCAACTACGTCCGCCCGCGCATCAACTCGCTGTTCTCGCGCCGCGAAGTGCCCGAGAACCTGTGGACGAAATGCCCCGAATGCGGGACGATGCTGTTCCACCGGGAACTGTCGGACAACCTGAATGTCTGCGCCAGCTGCGATCACCATCTGGCGATCACGCCGCGTGAACGCTTTGCCGCGCTGTTCGACGCCGGCGCCTTCGTCGAGGTGAAGGTGCCCGAACCCCCGGCGGACCCGCTGCAATTCCGCGACCAGAAGAAATATCCCGACCGGATGAAGGCCGCGCAGAAATCCACCGGCGAAAAAGAGGCGATGCTGGTCGCCGAGGGCGAAATGGGTCGCACCCCGATCATCGCCGCCGCGCAGGATTTCAGCTTCATGGGCGGGTCCATGGGCATGTATGTCGGCAACGCCATCGTGGCTGCTGCCGAACGCGCGGTGAAAACCCGCCGCCCGCTGGTCCTTTTCTCCGCCGCAGGCGGCGCGCGGATGCAGGAAGGCATCCTGTCGCTGATGCAGATGCCGCGATCCACCGTGGCGGTGCAGATGCTGAAAGAGGCAGGCCTGCCCTATATCGTCGTGCTGACCCACCCGACCACCGGCGGCGTGACGGCATCCTATGCCATGCTGGGCGATATCCAGATTGCCGAACCCAATGCGCTGATCTGCTTTGCCGGGCCGCGCGTGATCGAACAGACCATCCGCGAAAAACTGCCCGAAGGCTTTCAGCGCGCGGAATATCTGCTGGAACACGGAATGCTTGACCGCGTGACCCACCGCAAGAACATGCGCGACGAGCTGGTCTCGATCCTGCGGATGCTGGGCCACCTGCCCGCGCCGGTCAAAGGCGACCTGCCCGCCCCCGGCCCGGACAACGCCCTGCCCGAACCGCAAGCCGCCGAGTAGACTTCTTCTTCACCTAAATATCCCGGGGGTCCGGGGGCTGGCCCCCGGCTTGTGCCGCATGAATCAGTCCGACGCCATCCTTGACCGCCTGATGTCGCTGCACCCCAAGGTGATCGACCTGTCGCTGGACCGGATGCACCGCATTCTGGCGGCGCTTGATCATCCCGAACGCCGCATCCCGCCGGTGATCCATATTGCGGGCACCAATGGCAAGGGCAGCACGCAGGCGATGATCCGCGCCGGGTTGCAGGCCGGTGGCGCGCGGGTCCACGCCTATACCTCGCCGCATTTGGCCCATTTCCACGAACGCATCCGCCTTGCGGGCGCGTTGATCGCCGAACCCGCACTCGCCGCCGCGCTGGAGGAATGCGAGGCCGCGAATGACGGCCAGCCGATCACCTTCTTTGAAATCACCACCGCCGCCGCCTTTCTGGCCTTTTCCCGAACCCCCGCCGATTACACATTGCTAGAGGTCGGTCTGGGCGGGCGCCTTGACGCCACCAATGTGATCGACACGCCGCGCCTGACGGTGATCACCCCGGTCAGCATCGACCACACGCAATATCTGGGCGACACGCTGCCCTTGATTGCGGGCGAAAAGGCGGGGATCATCAAGCCGCGCGTGCCCTGCATCGTCGGCCCGCAGGATGACGACGCCCTGCGCGTGATCGAGGCGCGCGCCTCATCCCTGACCGCGCCTCTGTCGGTTTACGGTCAACATTGGATGATCGCGCGCGAACGCGACGGGATGGTCTGGCAGGATGATCACGGGTTGTGGGATCTGCCCCTGCCGAACCTGATCGGCCCGCATCAGGTCCAGAACGCGGGCACCGCGCTGGCCGCGCTGCGGGACTTGGGCGCAACTGCGGATATGGCCCGCGCCGCCGTCACCACGGCCGAATGGCCCGCCCGGATGCAGCGCCTGCGCCACGGCCCGCTGGTCGATCTGGCGGGTCCGCAGGCCGAACTGTGGCTGGACGGTGGCCATAACCCGGCGGGCGGAGAGGCCGTCGCCGCCACGCTGGCCGCCATGCCCGCGCGCCCGACACATCTGATCTGCGGGATGCTGAACACCAAGGACGTGACCGGCTATATGCGCCCGCTGGCCCCCCATGCCGCCAGCCTGACTGCCATCGACATTCCGGGCGAACCCAACACCCTGCCCGCCACCGACACCGCAGACGCCGCCAGTCAGGCCGGCATCACCGCCAGCACCGCCGATGATGCCGCCAGCGCCGTCGCACGGATTGCCCGCACCGATGCACATGCCCGCATCCTGATCTGCGGATCGTTGTATCTGGCGGGGCGGGTCTTGCGAGAGAATGGGTAAACCGGTTCCGGCACCTGCAATCCGCGAGACATCGTCAGTTTACCAGTTAGACGAACGCGTCGTGTGACCTGTCTGTGCAAGAAAGCGTTGGTTGCCGTGACGATCGCCCGGTTAGAACAACCATGAAGGGTCCGCTTGTGAAACCAGAGATGCTTGAAATCCCGCCAGGAAACGAGATTTTCGACGGCTACCGCGCTGCTTTTCAAAAATATGGCTTCGCGCCAGCGGTCAGGTCACGGGGCTTTCTTTTCATATCCGGACAAGTCGGCGTCCGCCCGGATGGACAGGACGCTGACAGCGTTGCTGAGCAGACCGAATGGGCGTTGATGCGCATCAAAGAGCTTTTGCGGATCGCTGGCCTGGACTTTACCGATCTGGTGGATGTCACAAGCTATCATGTGGACATCGAAAACACGCTTCCAGAATTCATGGAGGCGAAAAGCCGCTTCATTAAAAGCCCGTTTCCCGCGTGGTCCATCATTGGAATATCGGGGTTAAGCCGCCCTGCGCTGAAGGTGGAAATTCGCGCGGTGGCGTCTTTGCGCGACTGAATGGTCGCGGCATTCGTGCAGTTTTTCTTGGCCGCGAACGAAAATCCCGCAATCGCTTTTGTGGGATTAACGGGTCATCACAACCCGTCCAAAATCCCCGCCGCCTGATTCTTGCACGACGCCAGCACCGCACGATCCTCACCGGGAAAGAACCGCGCGCGGACGGCCGTTGCCATCGGCTGCGGTTCGGCGATGACAACGCGGGGACCGATGCTGGCGTTTTCGGCCTGCCAGCTGCGGGCCAGCGCGATCTGCGCCGCCTTGGTCGCGCCATAGGCGCCAAAGAATTTCTGGCCTGCGCGCGGATCGTCAAGGAACAGCGCGGTGCCACCGCGGGCGCGCAGATGCGGTTCCAGCAGCGCCATCAGGCCGCGCGTCACCTCGATATTCAGCAGGACCGACTTGCCCCAGTCCCTTGCGTCGATCTGGGCTGCGGGGGCCAGCGGCGCCGCGTGGATCGCGGTATGCGCCCACAGGTCCAGCCCGCCCCACCGGCTGCCGATGGCCACGGCAAGCTGCTGCATCGCGGCGGCATCGGTCACGTCCATCGGCGCCAGCGTGGCCGAACCGCCCGCCACGCGGATGCGGTCGTCCAGCTCCTCAAGCCCGCCCACCGTGCGTGCAACCGCCAGCACATGATAGCCGCGCGCGGCAAGCCCTTCGGCCAGTGCGGCGCCAAGTCCGCGCGATGCGCCCGTCACCAGCGCCAGTTTCTGTGTGTTCGTGGTCATTCCGCACCCATGCCAGCAGCACCGCCGCGCCGCAAGTCCCCATGGAAAAGGGGCCCCCGAAGAGGCCCCCCATCCCTGGCCACAGCAATCAACGCTTGGCGATGTCCAGATAGTCGCGCTTGTCGCTGCCAACATACAGCTGACGCGGGCGACCGATCTTGTTTTGCGGGTCGCTGATCATCTCTTTCCACTGGGCGATCCAGCCGACCGTGCGCGACAGCGCAAAGATCGGCGTGAACATCGAGGTGGGGAAGCCCATCGCCTCGAGGATGATGCCCGAATAGAAATCGACGTTCGGATACAGCTTCTTCTCGATGAAATATTCATCTTCCAGCGCGATCTTTTCCAGTTCCTTGGCGACTTGCAGAACCGGGTTGTCGCCCACGCCCAGCAGGTCCAGAACCTCGTCCGCGGATTCCTTCATCACTGTCGCGCGCGGGTCAAAGTTCTTATAGACCCGGTGGCCAAAGCCCATCAGCTTGAACGGATCGGACTTGTCCTTGGCGCGCGCGATGAATTCCGGGATGCGATCCACGGTGCCGATTTCACGCAGCATTTCCAGACAGGCTTGGTTCGCACCACCATGCGCCGGACCCCACAGACAGGCAATGCCCGCCGCGATACAGGCAAACGGGTTGGCGCCCGACGACCCGGCCAGACGCACGGTCGAGGTCGACGCGTTCTGTTCGTGAAGA
>QIRE01000297.1_pt1 | contig 10416 bp, 13 predicted proteins | sample 2940141 | NCBI WGS metagenome assembly QIRE01 (sample SAMN09273532, study PRJNA473421) | Gut metagenome, whole genome shotgun sequencing project. | isolation source: gut tissue | host: Folsomia candida VU population | place: Netherlands: Amsterdam | collected 2016-03-06
CTCGAGTACTACCAGGATGCCTACGAGATTGGCTACGAGAAGCTCATCGACACCTACGCCGCGGCAACGCAGCACGTCGACCAGGGCCTTTCGCTCACGCTCTTCTTCAAAGACACGGCAACCACCCGTGACATCAACAAGGCGCAGATCTACGCGTGGAAGAAGGGGATCAAGACGATCTACTACATCCGCCTGCGCCAGATGGCACTTGAAGGTACCGAGCTCGACACCTGCGTCTCCTGCACGCTCTGATCTACGGAAGAACCATGACTCCCGAAGCTTTGAAACTGGTCGACCACGTTCAGGCGATCAACTGGAACCGTATTCAAGACGACAAAGACCTTGAGGTCTGGAACCGTCTGACGGGGAACTTCTGGCTGCCCGAGAAGGTGCCACTTTCGAACGACATCCAGAGCTGGAACACGCTCACGCCCGAAGAACAGACGCTCACGATGCGCGTGTTCACGGGTCTGACGCTGCTCGACACGATTCAGGGCACCGTTGGTGCTGTCTCCTTGATCCCGGATGCTGTGACGCCGCACGAAGAGGCCGTGTACACGAACATCGCCTTCATGGAGTCGGTGCACGCCAAGAGCTACTCGTCGATCTTCTCGACGCTGTGCTCGACGCCCGAGATCGATGAGGCGTTCCGCTGGTCGGTTGAGAACGAGAACCTGCAGCGCAAGGCGCAGATTGTGCTCGACTACTACCACGGTGACGACCCACTCAAGCGTAAGGTCGCTTCGACCCTGCTTGAGTCGTTCCTGTTCTACTCGGGCTTCTATCTGCCGCTGTATTGGTCGTCGAAGGCCAAGCTCACGAACACAGCCGACATCATCCGTCTCATCATTCGTGACGAAGCAGTGCACGGGTACTACATCGGCTACAAGTTCCAGAAGGGGCTTGAGAACGAGACGCCCGAGCGCCAGCAGGAGCTCAAGGATTACACCTTCAACCTGCTTTTCGAGCTCTACGAGAACGAGGTGCAGTACACTCAGGATCTCTACGATTCGGTCGGCCTGACGGAAGACGTCAAGAAGTTCCTGCACTACAACGCCAATAAGGCGCTCATGAACCTCGGCTATGAGCCCATGTTCCCCGCCTCGGTCACGAATGTGAACCCGACGATTCTCTCGGCGCTCTCACCGAACGCCGACGAGAACCACGACTTCTTCTCGGGGTCGGGTTCGTCGTACGTCATCGGCAAAGCCGTTGCGACCGAAGACGAGGATTGGGACTTCTAGCTCTCGTTCACGCTTGATTTTGGGCGGATGCCGCGTTGGCGGCATCCGCCCAAAATCATGAGTCCTCGACGAGTGATTGCAGTCGCTTGGCGAGGATGCTGACCTCGGGGTGATTCGCGGCGACGTCCATGATGAGGTCGAACCACTCGTCGTCGGTAACCTGGCGGTCGCTCATGCCGTTGGCGTTGAGGATCAAACTCGTCAGCAAGAACCCGAGGCGCTTGTTGCCGTCGATAAGCGGATGATTCCGCTCGATCGAGTCGAGGAGTGCCGCCACCTTATCCCAAATCGTTGGGTAAAGTTCCTGGCCGGCGAGTGTCTTCAGTGGCCGATCCAGACTGGCTGCGAGGAGCCCCCAGTCACGCGATGCGAACCCGCGTTCGATGAGCCAGTCGTGGATGTCATCGAACTGCGGCCACCACAGACTCATTGTGCGAGGCGGTCAAGCAGATCGCTGCGCTCGCTGCTGATCTCATTGAGCAGCGAGAACGTGAACGCGCGTGACTTCTTGCGCTCCCAAGCTTCGCGAACCAGTGAGGCGATCAGCTGGTTCTTCGATGTCGAGCCATCTTCAGCAAGCTCGGCGAGCATCTTGTCTTCGTCGGGGGTGAGTCGAAGTTGCATGGCCATGTAGTTATGGTACCGCAGTGGTACCAGCGGATATAGGGTTCGATGATCGCGTAGGTTTTCCGTATGAAGACCTTCGCTCGATACGCCCTCGCGGGGTTACTCGCGGTCGCGGGGGTCGCGCACCTCACGAAATCGCGGCGCGGGTTCCGCAAAGTTGTGCCCGACTGGGCGGTTGAACGTTCGGGGCTCACGAAAGACGAAATTGTTGTCGGCTCCGGGGTTGCCGAGTTGGGGCTCGCTGCGGCACTCGTCGTCCTGCTGCGCGAGCGCCGCACTGTTGGATGGGTTACCGCAGCTTTCTTCGTCGCTGTCTTCCCCGGCAACTATCACCAGTGGAAAACGAAGCGCTCCGCGCCGATGCTCGACACCGACACGAAGCGCTTCGTTCGTCTTCTGCTTCAGCCCGTGCTCATCCTCTGGGCGCTGTGGAGCACGTCAGACTGAGGCTGGACCAATCGTCAACGTCGCGCAGCAGTTGACGATCGTGCGTCGAGAGCACGACGGCGGCATCCGTTGCCTGTAGCGCCTCGGTGAGTTCATCGACGAGCGCGATCGAAAGATGGTTCGTCGGTTCGTCGAGCAGCAGGACGTGCGGTTTGACGGCGAGCACGAGCGCGAGTTCGAGCCGGCGTTGCTGACCCATTGAGAGTTCGCCAACGCGTTTGCTCGCCTCGCCCGAACGCAAGAGTCCGAGCTGCGAGAGCCCGATTGCAGACGATTCTCGAAGGCGACCGCTGGCGATGAGCGAATCGAGGCGTTTGCGATACACGTCATTCGCCCGCTCGTCGAGGGGGAGTCGTGACTCCTGCCGCAGGAACCCAAGGCGGATGTTTCGCGGCATCCGCACTTCACCGCTCGCCGGTTTGAGATCGCCGCTAACGATGCTGAGCAAGGTCGACTTCCCCGAACCGTTTGGGCCCGTAATAGCGAGCCGGCCGCGGTGACCGAGTTCAAAGGATACGGGCGGATCAAGACGCCCGGGCATGCTGACCTCATCGACCGTGAGCAGTACCGCGCCCGTTCGCGTTGTGAGTGCGGGGAACCGGAAAACCTGCGGCGGCTCCGGCATTGTGATGGCGTGGGCATCGAGCGCTTCGCGCCTGCGGTGCACGCTCTGCACGAGGCCGCCGGCGCGGGTCGCGCGGCCGTGCTTGGGGCTGCCCTTCTCTGGCCGCCACCCTGAGACGAGGCGGTGCTGTGCCGCGCTGAGGTCGTCTTGCAAGCGGGCGCGTTCGGCCTGTTCGCGTTCGTACGCCTGCTCCCAGCGTTCCCGTTCGGCGGCCCGTGCCTCGCGGTACCCGTCGTAGCCGTTGCCAGAGACGCGAGGTCGGCCATCGGGTGTTGGGTCAAGATCAATGATCGTCTCGGCGACATCCGACAGCAACGCCCGATCGTGGCTCACGACGATAACCCCGCCCTTTCGCGACTTGAGCTGGGTGGTCAGGAAGTCGAGACCATTGCGGTCGAGGTGGTTCGTCGGCTCATCAAGCAGCAAAAAATCGTCGTCAGCGCCGAGGAGGCATGCGAGGCGTACGCGGTAGCGCTGCCCAACCGAGAGTTCAGCAAGCGGGCGGTTCATATCGGTCTCGGCCTCGAGGGCTTCGAGTGCGATCTGGACTCTGCGCTCGGCATCCCACGCATCGAGCTGCTCCGCGCGTTCGAGTGCGTTCGCGTAGGCATCGGATGCCGCATCCGATCCACTCGCGAGGGCAAGGCTTGCTGCATCGAGCGCTGTGAGTGCGTCGAGGGCGGGTGCGATCGCATTGGCAACGGCTTCGCCGACCGTGCGCGAGTCGCCTGCCTCCATCTCTTGTTCGGCAACTCCGATCGTACCGATACGGGTAACGATGCCGCTGTCGGGTTCGAGGGAGCCCGCGAGCACATGGAGGAGCGTTGATTTACCGCGACCGTTCTCACCAACGATCGCGATGCGCGAGCTTGGTGTGACAGTGAGGTCAACGTGGGTCAGGACAGGTTTTGCGCCCCGCATGACGGAAACATCCGAGGCGATCAATTGTGCGCGTTCGCGCGCGGGAAGTGGGTGGGTAGGGGTGAGCATTGTGCATCTTTCTGCAGGCGCGCCGCGAATCGAGCGCGGGCGCGCAAAGGAACGGCGACCTCAACCGCGAAGGTGCGGGAGGTCAGAACACATGACCGCTACACACTCGGAGGAACTCAACGAGTGCGGCAGGCCAACTCAACCCTTACGAAAAGTACGGAAAGTACATATGCACGAGTTCAGTTTATCCCGAGCGGTTGCCGCGGACGAACCCACACGCAGCCGCTTGGGAGAGTTGTTCACAATCGGCCCCATTGCGGATGAGGTACCCGGGTAGAGGGCAGAATCGCAACCGACCCCCTGCAAATAGCATCAACATGCTAAATTGCCAACATGAGGACGATTACGATGACCGAGCTCAACCAGCGCGTGTCTACGATCACGCGTGAGGTGATCGAGACGGGCGAACCGGTTCAGGTGACCAAGCACGGCGACGTCGTTTTGCGTATCGTTCCGGAGCTACGGGATGCGATGGATCCGCTTGAGCGGCTCATCGCTGCGGGGAAAGCGATGCCACCGCGCAGCCGAGGCGAGGGTGTCAAGTGGTCGGACCTGCCTCCCGTCGTGTTGTCTCGTCCACTCGATGAACTTCTTGAAGAAGAACGCCGTGATGCCGATATCTGAGCGGACTCCGAAGTACTGGTTTCTCGATAGTTCCGTCGCGCTTCGTATCGTCGCTGGTCTGAGTGAGCCCGCCGAAACGTGGTTCGCACGGTGTCTTCGGAACGGTGAGCCGCTCGTCGCGTCGAAGCTGCTCGAGCTTGAGGTGACCCGAACTCTCCGGCGAGACGGAGCCGACCTGGCGCGTGGTGAAGCGGTTGTGGGTGAGGTTGCCTTGCTCGCGGTTGACGATGAGCTCGTTGCAGAGGCCGCTGCAATCGAACCCGTCATCAAATCACTCGATGCGCTTCACCTCGCCACTGCTCAGCGCCTCGGTGTCGAGCACGTCACGATCGTTACGCACGACAAGACGATGTCTCGTGTTGCTGGTGAGCTCGGCTTCCGGGTTTTCGACCCCGTCGAGCCGTAACCTTCTCGCGCCGAACGTTGAGCTACTCGACCGAGGAGTAATTCACGCCGCGACGGCGCAGACGCGCCTCCAGGTTGGCCCTCGCTGAGGGCCATTCGGGTTCGAGAATCGAGTACTCGACCGAATCGATGAGTGCCTGTTGCGGCCCGCGGCGGTTGATTGCGCGCATGATCCCGTCTTGTTTCGCGCCGAGGCGTTCGATTGCGGCACGTGACTGCATATTGGGCCACTGCGTTGTAAAGCCGACCCGCAGGGCGCCGAGGGTCTCAAAAGCGTGCGTGAGCAGAAGATATTTCGACTCAGCGTTCGTGCCCGTGCCGTGTGCCGAGACGCGGTTCCAGGTGTAGCCGATGTGCACGCGCGGAACGACCGGCACGAGATCGTAGAACGTCGTCATGCCCAGCACGGTGCCATCGGCCGCGACCGCCGTGAACGGGATCATCTCGCCCTTCTCTTGCAACCCAAGACGTCGTTCAATTTCGGCCCGCATGCCATCGACGGTGGGAATCGAGGTGTACCAGGAACGCTCGCCCAGGTTGTCCTCCGCGACCGCCTCGACAAGCGCATCGTGGTCGTCGAGCGAGAGGGGACGCAACTCAACGAGTTCGCCGGTCAAGGTCACTGGAGCAGGGTCAACTAGGAAGGGCACGAGGTCAGCCTAGCCGTGGCGCCGCGGCGTACTGCTCGACAGCATCGAGGACAGTGGGGTCGCGCAGCACCCGGAAGTGCCCCATGGCTTCGACGGGAACGTTGGTTGCCCCGGCCAGCTCCGAGCCGCCGGGGATATGCGGGTCAAAACTTGGGAAGATCGAAACGATCCGGTCATTGACGGCGGTCTCTCGTGCGAGCTCCAGGATCGTCGGGTCATCGGGACGAAACGCCGCAATCGTCCGCGTCGGCACGAGGTTCGCGAGCGTCGAGCCGCCGAAGGGGGTTGCGATCGCGATGAGGCGGGTGATCGCGGCATCCGTATCGTCGATGAGCATGCGTTTACCGATGAGGCCGCCTTTGGAGTGCGCAACGAGCACGACATCCGTGAGTCCCTGCGCGCGCAAGAACGCTGTGCCAAGAGCCGCGCCCTCGGTCACGCCCATGGTGTTGCGTTTCAAATCGGGCAGCACATACATCGGATGCCCCGCGGCACTCAAACGCTCGGCAACCGGGCGCATCATGGTCCAGTCTTCGAGCACACCGGGCAGCAGAAGCACCGGCCGCAGATCGCCCTCGGCAAACTCGGCGGGCAGATCGCGCCGCAGCAGGCCGCGCCGGATTGACCGCAACGCGAAGGCATAGTCGGCGCCCCACGAGATGCCGCGCCGAGCAAAGTTACTGGTCTGCATGAGCGTCAATCAGGCTCGCTATTTTCTCCGGGCTCACCCACATGGCGCCGTGCGGGCCGGCAACCGTCGCGAAGCTGCCGTGTGGGAACGCCTCGGCGAGCTGTTTGCCCCAAGCAGGTGGGGAGACAGCGTCTTTCGTGCCGCTGATGACGAGGGTTTTCGCGGTGACGCGGGGTGCAACAGCTTCCATTGCCTCGCCGAGCAGATGCTTCGTCTGCGCAAGAGAGTAGGGCAGACCGCTGCGAAAGAGGTAGTCGGTCACGGCAATGAGCGTCATTGGGAGCGGTTCATGCTTCGCGTTCTTGATGAACTGCGCGATCGCCTTCCGTGCCGTGCGACCGTCGGGTGTCATGACCGGCCCCATGAGCACAACATGGTCAACAAGTTCGGGGTAGCGGGCGGCGAGATCCGCCACGACCTGGGCACCCATGGAATGGCCGACGAGCACGGGGTGATCGAGACCACGCTCGCGGAGATAGTGGGCCAAAACATCCGCGTGCGCTTCGATCGTGAGGTTCGATTCAGGCTTCGGGGAGTGACCGTAGCCCGGCAAATCGACGAGATGCACATCTCCGTGGCGAGCGAGAAGCGCCGCCGTCGGCCCAAAGGCGCGCGATGAAACCCCAATGCCATGCACGAGCACGAAGTCAGGCGTTTTCTGCTTCCCCGACTCCTGCCGCACAAACCGATACGCCTCGATCGCCGCGCCGTCAAAGCCTGTTCGGCTTCGTCGAATCTCAATGCCACGTAGCCCCGGCCACCGGATAATGCGCTCATCTCGCGACTTGTAGCGGTTGCGCTTTCCCATACCTTCCAGGCTACGGTGCGCCGACCGAGACTCGACCCTCGCTACGATTGCAGAACGCGCGTGTGGCGCGGGTTTTCGCGGGTGAAGGGCCGGGCAGCGGATGCGTCGTCAAGCCGTGTGGGGCATGATCATCATGCTGTTGTCGGCGTTCATGTTTGCCGTGCCAGGTTTGGTCGCGAAACCCCTCTACGAAATCGGCTGGTCGCCCGGCGCTGTCGTGCTCGTGCGGCTCGTTGGGGGAGCGCTCGTGCTCCTCATCCCGACGCTGTTGCTCTTGCGCGGCCAGTGGCCGAAAGTCCGGGCGAACGCCAAGCTCGTGATCGCCTACGGCCTCACGGGCGTCGCGGGCGCACAAGCGTTCTACTTCCTTGCGATTGAGCGCATGAGCATCGCGGTCGCGATTCTGCTCGAGATGGCGGGCGCTCCCATCATCGTCGTGCTGTGGCTCTGGTTGCGACGCGGGCAACGACCAGCGCTCATCACGGTCGTCGGTGCCACCATCGCACTCGTTGGCGTCTTCTTCGTGCTCGATATCGGCGGCGCCTCGTGGGACGGCATTGGTGTCTTGCTTTGCATTGCGGCGGCCGCGTGCGTTGCGGCGTACTTCTTCATCTCATCGAACGACAACACGGGCATCGACCCCATCGCCTTCACGGGGCTTGGCATGGGCGTCGGCGCCATCGCAATCGCCCTCGTGAACCTGCTGCACATCATGCCCGCACGTTTCGCAACCGGCACGGTGCAGCTGGCAGGGCACAGCGCGCCATGGTGGGTACCGGCGCTCTTGCTCATTCTCTTCACGGTCGGCGGCTACATTCTCGGGATTGTCAGCATCCGGATGCTTGGTGCCACCGTCGGTGCCTTCGTCAACCTGACCGAGATCCCCTTTGCCGCAATTGCCGCCTGGGTCATTTTGGGCGAGGCGCTCACGGGCTGGCAACTCCTCGGTGGCCTCATTATGCTCTTCGGGATCGTCTTCGTGCAGCTCGGCGACGCGCGCACGAAACAGGTGAGCGAGGCGCTTGTCCAGACAGGCGTCATTGATGTGCCGGGGGCGCTCCCGACCACGAGAGAATGAAGACATGAGCAGAGTTATCTCGGGCCAAATGCGCATCAACGATCTTGATGACGCGAGCATCCGCGCCCTGTACGAGTCGGCACGTGACGCGGGAGTCGATACCTTCGACCATGCCGACATTTACGGCGGGGCAATGCACGCGTGCGAAGCGCGTTTTGCGGATGCCCTGGGGCTCACACCCGCAGAGCGCGGCGAGATTACGATTCAGACGAAGTGTGGCATCGTGCCGGGTGAGACGGGCGCTATGTTCGACTTCTCGTACGAGCACATCATCGCGCAGGCCGAGGGCTCGCTCAAGGCACTCAAAACTGACTACATCGATACGCTCCTGCTGCACCGGCCGGATGCACTCGTTGAGCCAGAAGAGGTTGCGCGGGCGTTCGATGAGCTCGAGAAAGCGGGCAAGGTGCGTGCCTTCGGTGTATCGAACCACACGCCCCGCCAGATTGAGTTGCTGAAGACCGCCGTGCAGCAGCCTCTCACGGTCAACCAGGTGCAGCTTTCGCTCACGCACGCCGGGCTTGTTGCGCAGCCGATGGCTTCCAATATGGAATTGCTTGACCAGTCGATCATGCGTGACGACAGCCTCGTCGACTACGCGCGCCTCAACGGCATCACCCTGCAGGCGTGGTCGCCGTTCCAGGCGAAGTGGTTCGACGGTGTCTTCTTCGACAAGCCCGAGTATGCCGAACTCAACGTCGCACTCAACGCGATCGCCGCGAAGTACAACGTGACGCCCATCACGATCGCGACTGCGTGGATCCTGCGCCACCCCGCCAAGATGCAGGTTGTGCTCGGCACAACGAACCCGCAGCGCACTGCCGAGGCCGCAGCCGCCGCCGACATCGAGCTGACGCGCGAGGAGTGGTACGACCTCTTCCGCGCCGCGGGGCACACCGTCCCCTAACCCTCCCGTCGCGCATAGGGCCGTTCTGACGCCGGAATGCGGGCCATTTGTGCGACCGGAGCGCAGAGAAGAAGAGAGCAATGCCACAGTTCGAACTTGTTGTGCAGGATGTCGCGGGAATCGACAGTGCCCTCCGCATTGCTCCCGACCGTATCGAGTTGTGCCAAGCGCTCTCGACCGGCGGGCTGACTCCCTCGGCCGCGCTTATCGCCCAGGCGGTTGATGCTGGGCTCAATGTGCACGTGCTCATTCGCCCGCGAGAGGGCGGCTTCGAATACTCAGCGGCCGAGCTGCGGGCAAGCATCGACGATGCTAAACGCGCGCTCGACCTCGGAGCGAATGGGGTTGTTGTTGGTGCGCTCGCGGATGCTCGAATCAACAGCGACTTCATCGCCTCGGTTCTTGCCGCAGCGGATGGTGCCGAGGTGACGATGCACCGTGCGTTTGACCAGTTGACTGACCAGGTCGCCGGGCTCGAAACGCTTATTGACCTCGGTGTCACCCGTGTGTTGACCTCGGGCGGAGCGCCGAGCGCGGCCGCCGGTGCGGATCAGCTTCGGGCACTCGTGGGGCACGCCGCGGGGCGATTGCAGGTCATGGCGGGCGCGGGCGTCAACGCGAGCAACGCGGCATCCGTTGCGGCAACCGGCGTCGCTGCTGTGCACGCCTCAGCGAAGTGCGATGTTCCAGACGAAGTCGGCGTTTCGGTCGGCTCGGCGCCGAGCATCAAGCCCGGGATCGACGAGGCCGAAGCGCTCGCGATCAAACGCGCACTGGCTCAGTCGCTCGCGTAGACGACGCCGACCTGGCGTCGAACCTCGTCGAGCACACCCATGATCGCGACGGTTTCGGCTATGGGCAGCTCGGGAGTATCGAGCGAGCCGTCGAGCACTGCTTTCTCAGCCGCAAGCGCCTCGTACTGCATGCCGCGGCCTTCGACACTCCCGTCGAACGTCTCAAGTTCGGTGCCGTCTTTCGTACGCACATGGACCGTGGTCGGCTGGTAGAACGAGGTGTCGATATCGATGCGGGCATCCGATCCAATGATCGAGGCAACCGTCGGGCCGGCTGAGCGGCTCGTCGTCATGGTGCTCGACGTTGCACCGTTCGCGTGCAGCATGGCGGTTGCGACCTCGGTGTCGGCACCGGTTTCGCCGAGCGAACCGACCGCCTTGATCTCTGTCGGCAGCCCGAGAATGTCGATCGCGAACGAGATGGGGTAGATGCCCAGATCAAGCAGTGCGCCGCCACCGAGCTCGAGGTTGTTGAGGCGGTGCAGCGGATCTTTCGGCAGGTCACGCGTGTGATCGGCGATGACGG
>QIRE01000298.1_pt1 | contig 10402 bp, 8 predicted proteins | sample 2940141 | NCBI WGS metagenome assembly QIRE01 (sample SAMN09273532, study PRJNA473421) | Gut metagenome, whole genome shotgun sequencing project. | isolation source: gut tissue | host: Folsomia candida VU population | place: Netherlands: Amsterdam | collected 2016-03-06
CGATGCGCCGCTGATCGCCACAAATTCGCCCGCGCGGATCGAGAGGGAAAGATTGTCCAGCACCAAAGGCAGGTTTTCGCCATAGCGAAAGCTGACATGGTGCAGGTCGATCTGGCCGCGCACGTCCAGATCGCGAACCAGCCCCATGCCGGGCGCTGCGTCGGGCTGCGCGGTGACGATGTCGCCCAAGCGTTCAAGGTGCAGCTTCAAAAGGCGGAACTGCATCACCTCTTCGGCGACGGATTGGGCGCGGTCGCTGAAGGTCTGGCGGAACGACAGGAACGCCATCAGCATCCCCACCGAAAACCCGTCCGCATCCAGCACCATCCGCGCGCCCAGCCAGATGACCAGCACCGTCTGAATGCCGATGATGCCGTTTTGCAGCGCGCCACGGGTGATTTCAAACTTGCCCACCCGGACCGAGCTGTTGATCACGCTGGCATAGCGGTTGCGCCAGCGGCCTTCACGTTCGATCTCGCCGCCCATCAGCTTGATGGTGGGCATGGCGCGGACGGTTTCGATCAGGCTGGAATGTTCGGCGGCCTTGGCGACGATGCTTTCTTCGGTCGCGGCGCGCGTGGCGGGGTAATAGGCAAAGCCAAGCCCCATCACCAAGGCCAGCGCGGTGATGACCACAACGGCCAGTACCGGCGAATACAGAAACAGAACAAAGGCCGCGATCACCGCCATCGTGCCATCGACCAGCACGGAAATCATGCCGCGGGTCAACGCGTCCTGAATCGCCTCGGTCGATTCGATGCGGGACATGATGTCGCCGACATGGCGCTTTTCGAAATAGCTGATCGGTAGGCGCAGCAGATGGCGCACGATATTGCCGACGATCTGGAACGACATCATCGACCCAAGCAGCCGCAGGATCCAGCTGCGCAGCGCCTCAAGCACGGTATGCAGGATGGTCAGCGCGCCAAAGCCAAGCGCCAGCACCGTCAGCAGGTTGCGGTCGGCGCGGCCAATCGCCTCGTCCACGACAAGCTGGATGTGGAACGGCATCGCAAAGGTGGCGATCTGCAACAGCACCGACACCAGCAGGATTTGCAGGATCGCAGGCCCAAGCCCCTGCACCCGCGACCACAGCGCGTTAAGGCGCACCGGCATCCGCGCGTTCAGCTTTTCGAAATTGCCCGCAGGCGCCATTTCCAGCACGACGCCGGTGTAATGGTTGGAAAATTCGTCCAGCGTCAGCACGCGCCGGCCCCGCGCCGGGTCATGGATCACAAAGCGGTTGCCGCGCACCGATTGCAGCACGACGAAATGGCTAAGATCCCAGTGCAGCACGGCGGGCAGGGTGATCCGGCCAAGCGCCTTCATCCCCACCCGCAACGGGCGTGATGCCATGCCAAGCTGATCGGCAAGCCCCATCAGATCCTTTAGCGTGGCGCCCGTCAGCGACACCGAATGGCGCTGACGCATCGCGTTCAGGTCGATGTCATGGCCCCAGTAATTGCCGATCATCGCCATGCAGGCCAGCCCGCATTCCGCAGCCTCGGCCGATCGGATCACCGGCAGGCGGCGGCGGTTCATGAAGTTCAGGTCGGACAGGCTCATGACAGGCGTCCCACGGCATAGATCGGGTCCAGCAGCCATTCGATCAGGGTGCGGCGGTCCAGCACGATGCCCGCCGACAGCAACATGCCGGGCTGCACGGGCATGTCCTGGCCATAGGCGGACACCACCTCGGATGACAGGGCGACGGTGACGCGGAACACGGGTTCGGACAGTTGCAGGCCGGGGACGGAGACCTCGGTCGGGGCAAGGACGGTGCGGGATACGCTGACGATCTGGCCCTGCGCGGTGCCGAATTTCTGATAGGGGAACGCCTGATACATCAAGCGGACCTCTTGTCCGGGGCGGATGAAACCGGCGGCGCGCGAGGGCACGAACAGTTCGGCCTGCAGCCGCGATCCGGCGGGGGTGATGACGGCAACGGCGGCCTGCGCATCCAGCGTCTGCCCGCGCGCGACCGGCACGGCAACGACCCGGCCATCCAGCGGCGCGGTCGCGCGATAGGTGTTGGCCACGGCAAGCTGGGTGCCTTGGCGTTCCAGCGCGGCCTCGCTGGCGCGGGCCTGTGCATCGGCGGCGCGGATCTGAAAGGGCAGGGCCTGCAATTGGGCGTCGATGTCCTGAATCTGACGTTCCAGCGCCATGATGCTGGTGCGCACGCCGACCATTTCCTGTTCGGTCAGCAGGACGTTCATTTCGGAATCCTCGACGGATTTGCTGCTGGCATAGCCGCGTTCCGCGATGGTCTTGACCCTGTCGGAATTGGTGCGCAGCAGGTCCAGCCGTTCATCGACCGCGGCAACACGGCCCCGGCTGGCCACCAGTTCCTGTTGCATCGCCTGACGCTGGATGTGCAAATTCTGCTGCTGGGCCATCAGCCGTTCACGTTCGGCGGCTGCCTGTGCGCGGGCCGATTCCAGTTCGACCTGAAGGTAGTCGGCAATCGCCGTGCCGGAATCGCCGTGGCCGGTATCCTGCGACAGGCGCAGCACGGCCAAGGGCTGCCCCGCCGTGACCATCGCGCCTTCGGCCACGTCCAGCGTTTCGATGACGCCGCCCTGACGTGCGGTGACGCGGATCAGCCCGCCTTCGGGCACGACCCAGCCTGACACGGTTTCGATCCTGGCATAGCTTGCGGTGACGGCAAAAATCACTGCCGCTGTGACGATGGCTGCGACAATCGCGATCAGCACCCGCATCCGCACGGACAGGGACAGCAACACCTCTCCGTCTAGGGACCGCGTCTGATAGGCGACGGCTTCCTGACGAAACAGCGGCGTGCTGTCGGTCGTGTCGGATGGTGGCGTGTGTTTCATCGCGGACCCATAATGCGGTTCGACCCGCCGCACAAAGGCGACGGGCCGTTCTGGACGGGCAAGCCGGCTGACGCGCGGATCACCCGATCAGGATCAGCAGCGCGGTGCGCAGGTGTTGCACGGCTGCGGCTGGGGCTTCGGCTTCGGAGCCGGTGCGCAGCTGTTGTGGCCTTTCGAGCCGCCGAAGATGCTGGAGATCAGCGACAGTTTGAAGCCCAGCAGGCCGCCCAGCAAACCAAAGGTGCCGCCCGAAACAGCGTCGATTTGCTCGCCGTTCAGGGCGACGATGGCGTCTTCGCGGATGTCGAAGTGGGTCATGGTGTGTCCTTTCCAAGACAATTGTGTGTCCGATGCAGGGGAGGGGTAATTCCCGCCGCTGTCCCGGTGTTTACATGGCAAGCGCCCATGCGTGCGTCGCCGCCCTTGCGGATCGGCTGCCCGGTCATGGCCCGGATGGGCCGTGCCGAATGTCGGTCTGAGCTTTGATTCGGAAAGAATTTCTGCGCTGTCCGTTCTGGCGTTCGCAGATGATCCTTGCTGTCACAGGCCCCGTTCATGGCGATAAAGACCTGAAAAAATTAGGGGCCATACGACAGATGGACTGACCCTAGACCGGATGGTCTAGAACGCAGGGCGCGATGAATAGGCCATAGGAGCGATTTACAATCCGCGTCACAACTTGACCGCGATGCGCCTTTCGCAGCGTCAACTGGTGGTATGATTGTTCCGTGACACTGGCCCGCCGATCGGATCGGCCGGACGAAAAATATAAAAATGGTTAAGGCGTTACCAAATGGCATCATGCAAATTTAACACATAATATTCAATGAAATACATGTGTTGCGGCGGTTCGCTTGATCAAATTGACGTATTGAGACCACTTGACGATTGTTAATTTACGCTGCCAACGGTGCGGTGTGACCAACGCTGTATCGTTGGTGTTTTGTGAAGTCGCTTTTTTACTCGAGGTGCGGGCGTGGGAACCCATTGGGACCAGCGTAATCGTCACGTTTCTCGCAGGCCGCGCATCATCGTGGCCGATGCAGAACCCCATATCGTTGCGGGGATTCGCCTGCTTGCACAGTTTCTGCATCCCGATATCGAGGTGGTTCAGTCAGACAGCGACGATCTGCCCGCCGGGCCGGCCGCCGACCCGATCCGGTTTCGCGATCCGGCAGAGGCGCGCCCGCGCGACGACGCGGCCAAGGTTGCGATTCCGCATTACACCGCCGGCGCCTTTCAGCAGCTGACCCTGCGCCAGCAAGAGGTGCTGCGCCAGCTGATCATGGGTCACACGAACAAGGCCATCGCGCGGCAGCTGGGCATTTCGCCTGCGACGGTGCGGATCCATGTCTCGGCCATCTTGCGGACATTGGGCGTGTCGTCACGCGCGGCGGCGGCGACGATCGGACTGGACACGCTGCGCGGGCAGCACTGGTAGCCGCGTTCAGGCGGCGACCATCCGTTGCTGCGCCATGCGCTGTGCGATCATGGCGCAGACCAGCAGTTGCAGCAGGTGAAACAGCATCGTCGGCAGAATGATCGCGCCCAGGGTTGCCGTTGAAAACAGCGCAGTCGCGATGGGCAATCCGCTGGCAAGGCTTTTGGTCGATCCGCAGAACAGCAGCGTGGCCCGGTCGGGCTGCGCCATGCCCGACTTGCGCCCGGTCAGAATGACCACGCCCATGATCACCGCCAGATAGCCCGCGATGACCACGCCCAGCAGCAGTAGCCGGGGCGCCGGGATCGCCGACCAGATGCCCGCGATGGTCCCCGCGCTGAACGCCGAATAGACGATCAGCAGGATCGACCCGCGATCCACGATCATCGTCAACATGCGGCGGCGCTGAATGAACGCGCCAATCCAGCGGCGCAGCAATTGCCCGATGATGAAGGGCAGCAGGATCTGGATCGCGATCTTGCCGATGGCATCGGTGCTGATGCCGCCGCTTTGATGCAGCAGCACCGCCATCAGCGTCGGCGTCAGCACCACCGCGACCATATTCGACAAGGTGGCCGAACAGATCGCCCCGGCGACATTGCCCCCCGCCATCGCCGTAAACGCGATAGAGCTTTGGATCGTGGATGGCAGCACCGCCAGAAACAGGATGCCGATGGTAAGTTCCGGCCCCAGCAGATCGCCAAGCGACCATGCAATCGCAAGGCCCAGCACCGGAAAGACCAGCCATGTCGCGACGAACGACAGCCCTTGCAGCCGCAGGTTCATGATGCCCGCGCGCACCGACGCCATGTCCAGTTTCGCGCCATACAGAAAGAACAGCAGCGCCACCGCCCAAAAGGTCACATGGCCCAGCCCTGCGGCGATCATCCCGCTTGCGGGCATCAGCACGCCTGCGGCCACCACCGCAAACAGCGTCAGCATATAGGCGTCGATGCCGATCCGTTTCAGCGCGCGCATGGTCGTCTCCTGCCACTAATAGCCAAGCGCCATCCCGTCCTTGCGGCTGTCGGACCCGCCTTCAAGCAGCCCGTCGTCGCGGATATGAATGGCCTGTGCGCCGCCCATTGGCCCGGTCAGCACCCGCAGGATGTGGCCGCGCCGTTCCAGTTCGGCGCGGATGTCTTGCGCCAAGGTCGGCTCGATGTCCAGCGCCGCACCAAGGGCAAAGCTGCGCGGGGCGTCGATGGCCTGCTGAACTGTCTGGCCAAGGTCGATCATGCCCGACAAAAAGGCCGCGTGACCGGCAGCCTGATAATGCCCGCCCATGACCCCAAAGGGCATGACCGTGCGTCCGTTGCGCGTGACCATGCCGGGAATGATCGTGTGCATCGGCCGCTTGCCGGGGGCGATCACATTTGGATGGCCCGGCTGCATGTGGAACGACGCGCCCCGGTTTTGAAACAGCACACCTGTGGCCGGGTCGTAAATTCCCGACCCGAACGGGTGAAAGATCGAGTTGATGAACGACACCGCATTGCCCGCCGCATCGACGACCGACAGGCAGATGGTGTCTTTATGTTCGACCGCGTCCCACAGCACCGGGGGTTGGGCGCGGTCCATGTCGATGCGGGCGCGCAGCGTCGTGATCACCCGGTCCGACAACAGCAGCCGCGCCACATCCGGGCAGTCTGCCGGATCACCGATCAGCGCGTCGCGGTGGTGATAGGCCAGCTTTGTCGCCTCGGCATGAAGATGGATGCGGTCGGCGGGGGACATGGCCTGAAGGTCAAACCCCTCGATGATCTTCAGGATCAGCAGCGCGGCAAGGCCCTGACCGTTGGGCGGGCATTGGTGGATGTCATAACCGCGATAGCTGGCGCTGATCGGGGCGACCCAATGCGCGGCGTCCTGCCCTTGGGCAAAGTCCTCGGCGCTGTGCAGCCCGCCCAGTGCTTGCAGATGCGCCACCATGTGATCCGCCGCCGCGCCCTGATAAAAGGCGGCAGGGCCGTCCGCCGCGATCTGTTGCAAAAGCCGCCCCAAGGCGGGTTGGGCAAAGCAATCGCCCATCGCGGGCGCGCGCCCACCCGGCAGGAAATGCGCGGCCCCATCCGCCGACAGGCGGTGCTGATACGCGGCCCAATCCTGTGCCACGCGCGGGGTGATGCGGAACCCATCCTGCGCATAGCGGATCGCCGCGGCAAAGACCTGTGCCAAGGGCAGCGATCCGTGGTCGCGATGCAGCCTGCACCAGGCGGAAATCGCGCTCGGCACGGTGACGGAATGGGGCGATTCCAGCCCGATCTGATCGGTCACTCCGGCCCCGCGCAGGGCATCGACGGTGGCCGCCGCCGGGGCGCGGCCCGACCCATTCAGCGCCATGACCGGCCCGCCCGCAGGCGCATACAGCGCAAAGCAATCGCCGCCGATGCCGGTCATCAGCGGATCAACCACCGCCTGCACCGCCGATGCGGAAAGTGCGGCGTCAACCGCATTGCCGCCCGCCTGCAGCACCCCCAACCCCGCTGCCGTCGCCAAGGGATGCGACGTGGCGATCATCGCGCCCCCGGCCAGCGTCGGCGCGCGTCGGCCCGACAGGAAATCATGCGTCATCGGATCACTCATGCCGGGTCAGAACCATCAGCACCTGCGCCTGATCATCCAGCAGCGACAGCTTGCCCTGCGCCGGATCAAGCTGCCAGCCGCGCACCTGTTCCAGCGTGGCAAGAAATTTCGCCTCTTGCGCCATCACGGCAGGCGGACATGCCATGCGCGTGGCGATCAGCGGGCCAAAGCTGATCGCATCGCCGTCAATCGTCGCCTGCCCACCGATGCGGTTGCAGCCACCGCTGCCGGTGACGCGGCCATCCTGGGCCACGCCCAGCACCGTCTGCACCCGGTCCAGAACGCCGCCGCCCGCGATATCCTCGGCCAGCCAGGTGCCGGTGGGGGTTGGGGCGACGGCCACCACGCGATTGACCAGAATATCGGTGCTGTCGGCCCCATCGGTCAGGATCGGGTGGCGGGTGGTGTTCAGAAACATCAGCTGGCCATCGACTTTGATCCGCGCCTGCAAGGCATAGCTGAACCGCGGGTCGATCTGGTCATCGTCATAGCTCAGCGTCCAGTCCAGCGGCACCTGTGTGTCAGGCGTGAACACGGTCTGGCCCAGCAGAATCGCAGGCGCATCCGCGCGCGAGACATCGACAAGGCTGACCGACACCTCGGCCCCCGCAGGCAGGGCCATACGTTCGCGATAGGTGACGGTGCCGGACAGGGTCTTGGTTTCAGCCATCAGGGTTGCGGGCATGGCGGCGACGAGCGCGGCCAGAATGAAAGCCTTCATCGGTGGTGATCCAATCATGATGGTTGCACGTGAACATGGCGCCGACTGTGGCAGATGCCCGCCGACAGGCAACCGCTTTCGCCGCCGGTCGTGCCGATCCAAAGGGGTTTTACCCGCCGCAATGCCGCCCTATGGTCGGGGCGAACCGTGATGCGTGGTGCCATGACCGGCCTTCCCTTTACCTGCGAAAAGCGCCCGGCGTCGGGTGCGCTTGGCGTTGTCGTCACCAATGCGCCGCTTGGGTCGGCCGCCGGAAACGAGATTCTGGCCATCGGCGGCAATGCCGTCGATGCGGCGGTCGCGGCGCTGCTGACGCTGACCGTGGTGGAACCGATGATGGTCGGCATCGCGGGCGGCGGCATCAGCCATCTGCGGCTGGCGGATGGGCGGCATGTGGTGATCGACGCGCTGTCGGTGGCGGGGCAGGGCGCGCGGCCCGACATGTTCACGCCGCTGTCCGACAGTCTGCCCGATTATATGGAGGTCGCGGGGCGCCAAAATACCGTCGGCGCGTCCGCCGTGGCGGTGCCGGGAAACCTGCGCGGCTGGTGCCTGATGCAGGCGCAATATGGTCGCCTGCCCCTAGCCGATGTGATCGAACCGGCGATCCGTGCGGCGGCGCGTGGCTTTGTGGTCAGCCCCTATCTGAACGGTGCGATCCGCGAACATGGCGAAGATCTGCTGGCCGACGCGCACATCGCGCGCCTGATGATGCCGGATGGCGCGCCCGCGCCGGTGGGCAGCCGCATGGTGATGGGCGATTACGCCGAAAGCCTGCGCCTGATCGCCGCCCAAGGCGATGAGGCGCTGCATGGTGGCGATCTGGGGCGCGCGCTGGCCGACCGGCTGGCGGCAGATGGCGGGCATGTGACGCTGGCCGATCTGGCGGTCTATCGCGCGGTCACGCGTCCGGCGATCTTTGGAACCTATCGTGGCCATGTGATTGCCGGGCCGCCGCCGCCCGCATCGTCTGGCGTGCATGTGGTGCAGATGCTGAACATGCTGGAAGGGTTCGATCTGCGCGCCATGGGTTTCGGCAGCGCCGACAGCCTGCATCTGCTGGCCGAGGTGATCCGCCTGGGCTTTCAGGACCGCCGCGCCGCATCCGGCGATCCTGATTTCGTCGATGTGCCGGTGGCGCGCTATACGTCCAAGGATTATGCGCGCGATTGCCGGTCGCGCCTGCGTCAGGCGGGCGGTGCGGCGACCCCGCATGGCCTGCCAGAAAGCCGCGACACCACGCATCTGACCGTGGCCGACCGTGACGGCAATATCGTCAGCGCCACCCATACGATCAACGGGCTGTTCGGCGCGCGCTTCATGGTGCCGGGGACGGGGATCATCCCCAACAACTATATGTGCAATTATGACCCGCATCCGGGGCTCGCACTGTCGATCCTGCCGGGCAAGCGGGTGCCGACATCCATGGCGCCGATGATGGTGCTGCGGGACGACCAGCCGCTTTATGCGCTTGGCCTGCCGGGCGGAGTGCGGATCTTTCCATCCGCGATGCAGGCCATCGTCAACCTGATCGACCACGAAATGTCGCTGCAACAGGCGGTCGAGGCGCCGCGCCTGTGGACCGAAGGTGGGCATGTCGAGTTGGAGCCCGCTTATGCGCCGATGGCCGATGCCCTGCGCGCGCGCGGCCATGACGTGCGGCTGGTCAAGACCGTTGGCGGCGGCATGAATGCGATTGAATTCGGCCCTGACGGGATGATGACGGGCGCGGCCTGCTGGCGCGCGGATGGCACCGTCATGGCGCAGGGCGGTGGGCTGGCGCGGCCCGGTATCCGCTTTAAACTATAGGATAAATCAATGGCCCATGTCGTGCTGCTGGACCCTTCGGCGCCGGATCGTCTTGACCGGATGCGGGCGCTGCTGCCTGCCGGGTGGCGGCTTGGCAATGCCGCATCGCGCGACGGCGCGGATCAGATCGCGGCGCTGGCGGGGGCTGATTTCGCGATCACCGGCGATGTGCCGGTGACGGCGGCGATGATGGCCGTGCCGGGGCTGCGGGCGGTGCATAAATGGGGCGTGGGCTATGACGGCATCGACCTTGATGCCGCGCGGGCGCATGGCGTGCGGGTGCTGCGCACGACCGGATCGAACGCGGTGGCGGTGGCCGAAACCACGCTTGGCCTGATCCTGTCGGTCAATCGCAATATCACGCGCGGTCACGTCGCGATCCATGGCGGCGGCTGGCCCAAGGGCGAACTGGGCGCCACATCCATGCGGCTGTCGGGGCGGACAGTCGGCATCATTGGCATGGGCCATATCGGCCGCGCGCTGGCCCGGCTGCTGCGCGGGTTCGATTGCCGCATCCTTTACACCAAGCGCACCCCCCTGACGCGGGCAGATGAGCTGGACATCGGCGCCACCTATGCGCCCCTGCACGATCTGTTGGCGCGATCTGATGTGGTGACGCTGAACTGCGAGTTGAACGACAGCACCCGCAACCTGATCGACGCGGCGCGGCTGGCGCTGATGCGATCTGACGCGGTGCTTGTGAATGCCGCCCGCGGCGGTGTGCTGGTCGAGGCTGATCTGGCCGCAGCCATTCGCGCAGGCCGGTTGCGCGGGGCGGCGGTCGATGTGTTCGCCCAAGAACCAATCGCGCCTGACAACCCGCTGATCGGGCTGGACCGGGTGCTGCTGACCCCGCATCTTGCCGCGATTTCGACCGATGCCTTTGCGCCCACTGTGCAGCGGATGTTCGACAATTTCGCATCCATCGCGGCGGGCGATGCACCGCCTGCGCTGGATGTGCTGGTTTAGGTTGCGGCGCCCTAAACCAGCACATCCAGCGCAGGC
>QIRE01000299.1_pt1 | contig 10382 bp, 8 predicted proteins | sample 2940141 | NCBI WGS metagenome assembly QIRE01 (sample SAMN09273532, study PRJNA473421) | Gut metagenome, whole genome shotgun sequencing project. | isolation source: gut tissue | host: Folsomia candida VU population | place: Netherlands: Amsterdam | collected 2016-03-06
CAGTCCGACGTGGTCGAGCATCGCATGCCCACCGCCCGGGACCGGGATATAGCGAGCATCGACGCCGCGCGCGGTCAGTTCGGCGACGCCCTTCTCGGTGCGTGCGGCATACGTTGTGCGGTCGGCGGTCCCATGGATTGCCAGGACGCGCGCACCTCCGTGAATCTGACGCCAGTCGGCGAACTGCCACCACGGTGCCAGGGCGATGACTCCGGCAACGCGACGGTCGTCGGCCAGTTGCGCAGCGATTCGACCACCCATCGAATGACCAAGTACGACGATCGGCACACCGGGGTGGGAGCGGCCGAGATCGTCGAGCGCGGCGCGCGCGTGCCACATCGGGCTGGCCTGCTGACCGTTCCATCCAAAGACGCGGTACTGCGCCTGCTTCACGGCGACGCGCGAACCGAAACGCGCTTTGATCGACGCCGTGAACGGGTACATCCGCACAGCCGACCCCTGCCACCGGGAGAACGGCCGATAGCTGAAGTCGGTGCCTCCGGGCAGAACTAAGACCGCGAGTGCGGGGGTCGACGTACTCATCCGCCCAACCCTAAGGGGCGCATTGGGCAAGGTCGGGGTCGGGTTCAGCGATAGCTGGCACAATGTCGGGCATGACTGCGCATCCACGTGCCGGACAGCTCGCACAGCCGGAGGACCTGATCGACGTCGGCGCGGTCGAGAGGGCGTACTACGACGTCGCCCCCGATCCGTCAAATCCGTTGCAGCAGGTGGTATTTGGTACGTCCGGTCATCGCGGATCGAGTTTGGATGCGGCGTTCAACGAGGCGCATATTCTGGCGACGACGCAGGCGATCGTCGAGTACCGGGCGTCGCAGTCGATTGACGGGCCGCTGTTCATCGGCTTCGACACGCATGCGCTGTCGATTCCCGCGTGGCGCAGCGCAATTGAGGTGCTCGTCGCCAACGGTGTGTCGGTATTTACCGCAGACAACGACAAGTTCACCCCGACGCCCGCGGTCAGTTTCGCGATCCTCAAGTTCAATCGGGAGCACCCCGGGGTGCAGTCCGACGGCATCGTCGTCACGCCGTCGCACAACCCGCCGCGCGACGGTGGTTTCAAATACAACCCACCGTCGGGTGGCCCGGCCGACACAACGATCACCTCGGTGGTGGCACGGCGCGCGAACGAGTTGCTGGCCGCCGGACTCGACGGCGTCAAGCGGATCCCGTTTGCAACGGCGCGACTGTCGGAGTTGGTGACCGAGTATCCATTCGGTGCGGAGTATGTCGATCACCTAGGCGACGTCGTGGATATGGCTGCGATCCGCGAGTCGGGTGTGGCGATCGGCGCAGATCCGCTGGGCGGAGCGTCGGTTGGTTACTGGGCGGAGATTGGGTTCCGCTACAACCTGGAGCAACTGACCGTTGTAAATCCGACCGTCGACCCGACGTTTTCGTTCATGACCCTCGACACCGACGGCAAGATCCGGATGGACTGCAGTTCACCCAACGCGATGGCGTCGCTCATCGCGAATCGGGACTCATTCGACATCGCTACCGGCAACGACACCGACTCCGACCGGCACGGCATCGTCACCCCCGACGCCGGGCTGATGAATCCGAATCACTACTTGGCAGTCGCCATCGAGTATCTGTTCACGCATCGTCCCGGTTGGCGGCCCGACGCCGCGGTGGGAAAGACGTTGGTGTCGTCGTCGTTGATCGATCGCGTGGTCGCGGGTATCGACCGACGGCTGGTGGAAGTGCCCGTCGGATTCAAATGGTTCGTCGACGGACTGCTCGACGGTTCGATCGCCTTCGGTGGCGAGGAGAGCGCCGGGGCGTCGTTCCTGAGCTTCGACGGTTCGCCGTGGTCGACGGACAAGGACGGCATCATCATGGCGCTACTGGCGTCGGAGATGCTGGCGAAGACCGGGCAGAGCCCCAGCCAGCGGTACGCGGCGCTAGCCGAACGATATGGGGAGTCGGCCTATGCCCGGATCGACGCACCTGCGTCGCGGGAGCAGAAGGCGGTGCTTGCCAAGCTGTCGGCGTCGCAGGTGTCGGCCACGGAGCTTGCCGGTGAACCGATTACCGCGATTCTCACCGAAGCGCCCGGCAATGGCGCACCGATCGGTGGCCTGAAGGTGACCACCGAGAACGCGTGGTTTGCGGCGCGACCGTCGGGGACCGAAGACGTTTACAAGATCTACGCGGAGTCGTTCAACGGGAGCGAGCATCTGAGCCTGGTGCAGCAGGCCGCGCAACATCTGGTCGACGGAGTGCTTGACGCCTGAGCGGGTTCGGTTTCACCTGCTCAGCGTCTTCTTAATTCGCGCGCACTATTGTTGATGGCGTGAATCGAATGGTGCCGTGGGCCAGCCTTGTGGCGCGCCTGGCGCTTGCGGCGGTGTTGATCGTCGCGGGTGGGCTCAAGGCGTTGGATCCCGACCAGTCGGAGATCGCGGTACGCGCCTACCGGCTGCTGCCTGAGTCGCTGATTCTGCCGACCTCGCTGGTGCTGCCCATGATCGAGATTGGGCTCGGGTTGCTAATCCTGATCGGGCTGGCCGTTCGACCGGCCGCGGTGGTGTCGCTGGTGTTGTTCGTCGTACTGATTGGCGTGATTGCGTCGGTGTGGGCGCGTGGCTACACCATCGATTGCGGATGCTTCGGCGGTGGTGGCGACGATGCGTCGGCAACGTGGCGAACCTATCTGATGGAGATTTTGCGTGACGTCGGGTTCGCGGCTATCGCGTTGTGGCTCAACATCTTTCCGCGATCGCGATGGGCGCTTGGACCGGGCTCGCGACTGCGTGGCACGCAAACTTTGACAATAAATGACGACGATGTGAATGACGACGATAAGGAACTGGTGTGAGCAAGAAGCAGGGAGCAATTCCCAAGGCAGGCAACGGATATCAACCGTCGTCGACGTCGAGTGTCGGGACGTACATTTTGTCCGGGTTGGCAGTCGTGTTGATTGCCGGCCTGGTGATCGGCGGCGTCATCTGGAATAGCCAACGCAACAAGGGTGGCGTCGACGAGAAGGTTCTGTCGGAGAACGCGTCGCTGATCGTCGGCTCAGCGACCGCGGCAAACACCATCGACGTGTTCGAAGACTTCATGTGCCCGATGTGCGGAATGTTCGAACAGCAGTCGGGCACAGCGATTGTCAAAGCCGTCGACGATGGCAAGCTGCGCGTCCGGTTCCATTTGTTGACGTTCCTCGACAAGAGCTCGGCGTCGGGGAACTACTCGTCGCGGGCGGCCGCTGCGGCGCAATGCGTTGGGACGGGCGAGAAGTCGGACGTGTTCCTCAAGTTCCATTCGGCGCTGTTCGCGCAGCAGCCGAAGGAGAACTCGGCGGCGGATCTGAGCAACGCTGACCTGGCGCGCATCGCGGGCGACCAGGGCGCGAGCGACGCGACGCAGAAGTGCATCGCGGACGGCGCCAAGCTCGACCAGGCGAAGGCGGCGGCGGAGGCCTCGCAGACGCAGCTGGCCAAGGCGGCCGGTGGTCGGGTCTCGACGCCGTCGGTGCTGAGTGCTGGCGCCGATGTGCCGGTCTACGACTCCCAAACGGATAGCTTCAACCCCAAGTGGTTGAGCGAGCTGCTGTCGAAGCAGGCCAACTAGAGATCGGGCCGTCGTCGGGTCCTGGCGATTTGGAGGCGACGACGGCGGTGGTGTAGTTTTTTCACTTGCACCACGGGGCTATGGCGCAGCTGGTAGCGCACCACACTGGCAGTGTGGGGGTCAGGGGTTCGAGTCCCCTTAGCTCCACCAAGGGTTCTTAATCGAACCCCTTGTGTGGCTAAGACCCAGAAGGAAGACCTCAGCGGGCCCCTCGGGGCCCGCTGAGTCGTTTCCGGGGTCGGAGACGATCTCGAGTCGGCAGGCGTCGAGCGCTACAGCGATCGGCGAGCGTTCTGCGTCTGCCCGCAGCGGTTCGTCGGGGCCGTCCTGGACGAGATCGATGTAGATCCGCGTGAACCAGGCCTGGTTGTACGTACGCCGGAGGCCGTCGTCGAGCCAGTCGTAGGTCCGGGCGGGATCGGCCAACTGGTTGATGAGCTGGTGCAGGGTGGCTTTCGTGTCGACGCCCGCGGCCTCCAGAGCCGAGAGTTCCAGTCTCGAGGCTGGAGAGCTGTCGGGCGAGTTGCGCCTGCTTCTCACGCGCGATGTCGGGGGGCACGATGCCTTCCATCGCGTTCTCGGCCCACTTGTAGCGGTCGCGCTGGACCTTGTCGATGCGTCGGCGGAGCACGGTGCTGTTCCGGCTGGAGTTGTCCCTGTGGGCGTCGAGATGGTCCTTGAGGCGCTCGCGCAGTGCGGGGATGGCCTTGGCCTGCCAGACGGCTTGTTCGCCGCTCCAGAGGCGTCCGATGGCTTCCTCGACACGAGTGACGGCCAAATGGGGTGCTCTGCACTCGGTGGTCTTGAGCTGGCGTCCCGTACAGGCGTAGTACTCGTAGAACCCGCCGTGGCGTCCTTGGTTCTGGGTGTAGACGAGGCGGGACTTGCACGACCCGCAGTACAGGCTGCCGGAGAGGTACAGGTGCTTGCGTTCGCGGTTGCCGCCGCCACGGTTGGAGGCAAGGCGCTCTTGGACCTGTCGGAAGGTCTCCTCGTCGACCAATGCCGTGTGCGTTCCCGGGTACTCGACGCCGTGCAGGGTGACGTAGCCGAGGTAGTAGCGATTGGTCAGCATCCGGTGCATGTGGCTGCGATGAAGCGTCCGCTCGGCTTGCTTCGGAGTGGCTCGGATCCGCAGGCCCCGGTCGTTGATCAGATCGGTCAGGCGAGCGAGCGTCATGTTGGGGTCGCCGGCGTATGTCTGGAAGGCCCAGCGAACATGGTCGGCTTGTTCTTCGTCGACTGCGACTTGGCGGACCTCGTGGCCGTTGATGATGTTCCGGACGTTTACGTACCCGATGGGTGCGCGGCCAAGGTTGCCGCCGGTGCGAACCTTCTGCTCCATGCCCTTGGTGACCTCTTGGGTGAGGTTCTGGCTGCAGAAGGCGGCGACGGAAGAGAAAATGCCGTGAACGAGCTGGCCCTGCGGGGTGTCATCGACGTTTTCTGTCACGGAGACCAGGGTCGCGCCCGCTTGCCGGATCGCGAGATTGATCGTGACGTCGTCGGCTCGTGACCTGGCGAGGCGGTCGATCTTGTGGACGAGCACGATGTCGACGTGATGCTCAGCCAGGTAGCGCAGCATCTCTTGGAGCTGGGGGCGGTCTGCGGTGCGGCCGGACTCGCCAGCATCGGCGAACTCTTTGACGATCCGAGCGCCGATAGCCCCGGCCTTGGCCTTGATGGCAGCGCGCTGGGCAGGGATCGAGAGTCCTTCTGCCAGCCCGCCGCGGGTGGCCTGATCCTTGGTAGACACCCGCAGGTACGAGACCGCGATCGGTTCGGGGCTAAAGGCGGGCAGGGACATGGTTCCTCCTCGGCGTAGTGCGAATCGTCAGGACAAGTTCATGCGGCAAGGTCTCCACCCGCCTGCCCATCGCGAAGGCGCTCGGCCAGTTCGCGGGTCAACCAGTCGATACTGTGGAAATGCGGGCAGGCCTGGTGTGCTGACTGCGAAAGGCGACGTGGTTCACGCCCTACGTCTGAGGCCATTACTGAGGCTGTTTGAGGCCGTAACACCTGGGGTCTCGACGGCGGCAGCTGGACCCCCGTCAAGGTACCCGTTCCCGCGACAGCGGGAAACGTCATGAAGGTCGCGACAGACCAGTGGTGGTTCGCGGCTCTCACGCAGTCTGGCGAAGTGTGGGGGCCGGCCTTAACTTGCGTGGAGTGCTGGGCAACGGTCAAGCTAACCAAATTCAGCCAGCCCTGGTTCGTTTTCAACTGCCATCTGGGGTTAAGGCTGTAGATCTGTATTCCGCATCCCAGGGGACTGGAGCGTCCGGTCAATACAACAACCTCTTCGTGGTCGGCGATAACGGACGCGTCTACGGTGCAGGCAGCAACGTATTCGGCCAGCTCGGTGATGGGACGACCACAGATCGAGCCACCCCGGTCGCCATGCAAGTCATCGACGGCACGGCCGTTCGAGCCAAGCAAGTCCAGTCTGGCTTTGGCACCACGGTTATCTTCACGACCGACGGCAAGATATTCACCGTCGGCAACAACGCCAACGGCCAGCTCGGTGACGGCACGACCACCAACCGCTCTATACCTGCGGCCAGTCGATACCTGAACGCGGTGAGCACCTTGGTGTACTAGGCCAGGTCTGGACGCCACTCCGTGGACCGGTCGTTGCGTCGTTATAAGAGTGCTCTCATAGATGCGACACCGACAGGAGCCGTCGGAGTCAAGTAATTCGAATGGGCCGCCCTGTTGGGCGGCCCATCGGCGTTTTGGCGAGGTAGTGGGTGGACACCTGGCTGCGACTGGTGCTCGATGCTCGAGCCCTCGGTCAGCTTGCCGGGTGTCCACCGCAGTTGAGGAGGGGCCGGGGCAGGTTCCCAGTGGATGGCACCAGCGCCTATGACGAAGCGACCACGCGCACGCTCACGAGCTCCCGTCGCCGGGTCACGAGATCGAGCGCGAAGTGTGCAGCCTCGAAGCAGTCGTGGAAGACCGTCTCGTTGCAGTACCACTTCGTGCTGTCAGCCACTCGGACCTCGACCGCAAAAGCTGCGGCTGTAAACAGGAGGTGGCTGATGTACTCAGGAACATCGCAGACGTCGCCAGTTCGGTCGATTGGGCCGACGAGCACGGCGTCGCCCGCGATGATATCCCGGGCGCTCGCCGGTGGGCAGTGCAGCCACCAAAAGAGCGTTGCCCGACGGTCGATGCCGAGACCGATCAGCTTGGCCTCCTCGCTCGCGAAGAACGCGACGTCAAGGAGCGGTGTGTTGATCGATTCGACATAGCCGTCGACGGCGGCCTGGTAGTCCTCGAGCGATTCAAACTCTCGTTGGACGAGTGGTTGGTGGTTGTCGTGTGGAAACACGATGCCGATGGGCATGCGGATTCACCTCTTTCGTAGGCGCTTCTCTCCAGTCGACTGACTGAAGAGTGACGACCGCGAAATGGCCCTGGATGAGTGGCGGGACCCCGGACGGACAGTGCTTGCTGCCGTCCGGGGTCCCGCCGAGAGTCCGCGAGGAGCGCTTGGCGCTCGAACCGGCAGACCGGGTTATTCCAGTAAAACATATGCTCGAATCCAATTCAATTGACAAATGCGGCGAAGTCTCCCGGTGGCCATATCCGCCCCTGTGGGACCGGCGTGCACAGGCAGTCGTCGGCGCGCCGGTCCAGGGCAGCTCAACGATCGCCCACGCGGGGCGCCCTCGTGGCGCGAGTGGGGCGACAGGGTCGCCGTCAGCATGGAGGGTGGCGTCGGTCATGGACCGACCTTTCGGGGGAAGCTCGCCATCTTGAGGCCTGACCGGGCGAGTTGCGAGCTGGCGCACGTGTCGGACGCGACACTCGGGTGGGGCGGGGTCACCTGATCGGGGAGCGTTGAACACATTTCGCTGGAAGCCTTGATTTTGTTATGCGATAGCGCAAAAATAGCAGACATGACATCTGTTGACGTGCCGACGACGCTGCGCACCATCCGGGCCAACCTCGACCTCACGCAGGCTGAGCTGGCCGAGAAGCTTGGCGTCTCCTTCGCTACGGTCAACCGCTGGGAGGGCGGCGGAAACAAGCCTCAGAAGGCCCCGATGGTTCGCATCCTTGAGCTTGCGGCTGAGGCCGGCATCGACGTCGGTGACATTGACGCCTCCGCGGTCTCGGCGCCAACCCGACGCCGCGGTCGCACTGCGGCGGCGCCGAGCACGAAGTCCATGGAGCAGATGTTGTGGGATGCGGCCTCCTCCATCCGCGGGGAGAAGGACGCGCCCAAGTTCAAGGACTACCTCCTGCCTCTGCTCTTCCTGAAGCGCCTGTCCGACGTTTTCGATGACGAGATCGCCCGTCTGGCTGACGATTACGGTGACCGAGAGGTGGCCCTGGAGATCGCGGAGTCTGACCACGGCTTGTTGCGGTTCTATCTCCCGCCGGAGGCAAGGTGGGGCGCCATCAGTGCACGCGCTCCATTCGAGTGGCCGTTGGACGACCGGGGGCGTTCGACTGCTCCTCGGGACGTCGGTGAACACCTCACGAAGGCAGTTCGCGCCGTCGTGCGCCACAACCCCGACCTCTCAGGAGTCATTGATGTCGTCGATTTCGCCGCGGAGCGCAACGGTGAGCGCGACATCAACCCGGCCAAGCTTCGCGGCGTGGTCGAGACCTTTTCCGACCCGCGCTACCGGCTCGGTCTGGCCGACGTGCAGCCTGACTTCCTTGGTCGCGCATACGAGTACCTCCTTCGGAAGTTCGCTGAGGGTTCCGGACAAAGTGCTGGTGAATTCTTCACTCCGACCGAGGTTGGTTTCCTGATGGCCAACATCCTGCGTCCCAGGCCAGGGGAGACCTCTCACGACTATGCGTGTGGCTCCGGAGGGCTGCTGATCAAGCTGCAGCTGGTCGCTCGTGAGCTTGACCCCACCAGCAAGGTGCCATTGAAGATGTACGGCCAGGAGCTACAGGCCGAGTCCTACGCAGTGGCGCGGATGAACACGATCATTCACGACATGGACGTCGACCTGCAGCGCGGTGACACCATGATCAACCCGAAGTTCCGTGACGCGTCCGGCTCGCTGATGCGCTTCGACGTCGTGGTGGCCAATCCCATGTGGAACCAGCCGTTCGACGCTGAACTTTTCGCCGACGACCCGTTCGATCGGTTCACCAGGTCGGGAGGAGCGACAACTGGCAAGGGTGACTGGGCTTGGTTGCAGCACACCCTCGCCACCATGAATGACGGCGGGCGGGCTGCCGTAGTTCTCGACACGGGTTCGGTCACGCGTGGCTCAGGAGGCAAGAACGAGGACAAGGAACGAAACATCCGCAAATGGTTCGTCGACCGTGACCTGATCGAGGGCGTTATCTTGTTGCCTGAGAACCTCTTCTACAACACGCCGGCCGCAGGCGTGATCGTTGTTCTCAACAAGCGCAAGCCGGCGCCGCGCAGGGGCAAGGTCGTGCTCCTCAACGCAAGCGCACGTTTCACGAAGGGGCGTCCGAAGAACTACCTTGCCGAGAGGGACCTGCGTAAACTCGCCGACCTCTTCCGTGCCGGCGTTGATGTCGACGGCGAGGTCGCTGTCATTACGACTACTCAGGCGCAAGAAGCGGACTACAACATCAGCCCGAGCCGGTGGGTAGTCCAAGGACCAGGTGCCGCTGCGGCTGACATCCCGGCTCTAATCGAACAGCTCCGCGGTCTCGCCGCAAAGCAGCAAGCTTCGGATTATCGGGTCCTGGAGTTGCTAGGGGGGATGGCCAAATGACCGGCTGGCGCGAGGTGCGGCTTGGTGACGAGATTGAGTTGGCCTACGGCAGGGCGCTTCCCGCGCACACGCGTCGTCCAGGGAGCATCGGAGTCTTCGGCTCGAACGGCCTCGTTGGCTCGCACGACAAAGCCCTCATTGAAGGACCAGGAATCGTTGTGGGGCGGAAGGGATCGGTCGGTGCGGTTACCTTCTCGACCGAGGACTTCTGGCCGATCGACACCACCTACTACGTGGTGAACAAGGGAGACCATGACTGGAGATTTCTCAACTACCTGTTGCTCAGCCTGGGCTTGACGGGTCTGAACAGCCACAGTGCCGTTCCAGGGCTCAATCGTGAGGACGCCTACTCGATCTCGGTCCAGATCCCACCCCGCGAGGAGCAGGCAGAGATCGCCCGCATTCTCGACACTGTCGATGCAGGGATCCAGCTTGAGATCGAGGCCTTTGCGCTCGCAGAGGCGGTGAAGGAAGCGGCCATGCAGGCCGTATTTTCGGCGGGCCTCCACGGGGAAGGCACCAAGCTCACCGAGATCGGCGAGGTACCCGAAAGCTGGGACGTGGTCGAGTTCGCCGAGCTGCGGGAGTCCCTCCGCTACGGAACGTCGAACCGGTGTACGCCCGAACCTGCGACTCACCCGGTGCTGCGGATCCCGAACATCCAATCTGCTCGCATCGATGCCACCGATCTCAAGTACTGCGAGCTGCCCGAGAAGGAGGCGGCACGGGTGCAACTGCATGACGGGGACTTGCTCTTTATCCGCACGAACGGCGTCATTGAGCGCTTGGGGCTGTGCGCGGTCTACCGGGGCATCCCAGAGAAGGCACTGTTCGCGTCCTACCTCATCCGGGCCCGATTGCTTGACGGCGTTGACTCGGATTACGTCGCGTATTTCATCGGCTCGCCGGTCGGCACACGACTCATCGCGTCTCGCGCGACACCGGCAGCCGACGGCAAATTCAACTTGAACACCGGAATCATTGACTCAATCCCCGTGCCGCTGCCACCTCTTGAGCAGCAGCAAGAGATCGCCAATCTCCTCAAGGAGATCGACA
>QIRE01000300.1_pt1 | contig 10380 bp, 9 predicted proteins | sample 2940141 | NCBI WGS metagenome assembly QIRE01 (sample SAMN09273532, study PRJNA473421) | Gut metagenome, whole genome shotgun sequencing project. | isolation source: gut tissue | host: Folsomia candida VU population | place: Netherlands: Amsterdam | collected 2016-03-06
ATCACCATCTTCGACGGAACAGGCGTCGGACTCCAGGACCTCGCAGTCGCAAAAAAAGTCCTGGAAATCGCTAAGGAAAGGGGCGTTGCGCAGCAGGTTTCCATCTGACCGCGCGCCGTCACGACACTGACCCAAACCAACAGGACCACCAATGACACTGACGCTTGAAACCTCGCAAAAGCTGGCTGATCTTTGCCTTTCCCATGCGCGCGATCTGAACCTGAAACCGCTGACCGTGGCGGTTGTCGATGCGGCGGGGCAGTTGACCGTGCTGCTGCGTCAGGACGGCACCAGCCTGATGCGCCCCGACATCGCGCAGGGCAAGGCCAAGGGCGCGGTCGGCATGGGGCTGGGATCGCGCGCGCTGTATAACCGTGCGCAGGAACAACCCTATTTTATCCAGTCGATGAACGCGCTGGCGGGGGGCTATCTGGTGCCGGTGCCGGGCGGCGTTCTGATCCGCGATCAGGGCGCGATCATCGGTGCCATCGGCATCACCGGAGACAGTTCCGACAACGATGAGGCCTGCGCCGTCCACGCCATTCAGACGCTTGGCCTTGTGGCCGATCCGGGCTGAAAACAGACTGGCGCATAAGGGCGCCAAAATGATAACCTTCCCAAGGCGATCACATCCTTCGCGCCTGGAATTTTCGGCGCCGTCAGGCGCCTGGAGCAATACGGAATGAATTATTTGGTCGAGCCGGGGAAAGATTTGCGGCGGCGCAGCCTGCACGAGGAACTGACCCAGACCCTTCGTGACCTGATCGTTCATGGCGAACTGCCTCCGGGTGTGAAGGTGCCGGAAAAAGACCTGTGCGATGCCTATTCGGTGTCGCGCACGCCGCTGCGCGAGGCGCTGAAGGTGCTGGCCAGCGAAGGTCTGGTCATCCTCGAACCCAATCGCGGGGCGCGCGTCAGCCCGATCACCCAGCAGGATCTGGATGAGGTGTTTCCCGTCATCGGCGCGCTGGAAGGTCTGGCGGGCGAACTGGCCTGCCGCAATATCACCGATGATGAATTGCGGGCCGTTCAGGCGCTGCATAGCCAGATGATGCAGCAATATCGCGATGATGATCTTGACGGCTATTTCACCACCAACCAGAAAATCCACGAAGCCGTGCTGGCCGCAGCCAAGAACCAGACGCTGATGGCGCATTATCGGTCACTGTCGGCGCGGGTGCAGCGGGCGCGCTATGTCGCCAATACCACCCCCGCCCGCTGGACGCAGGCGGTCGCGGAACATGAACAGATCATGCAGCATCTGTCGGCGCGCGACGGGGCGCGGCTGTCGGAAACACTGCGGGGGCATCTGGAAAACAAGCTGGCCGCGATCCGGCAATATCTGGACCGCAAGGGTGCAGCCACGCCGGGCCAGTCGTTGAATTGAATTCAATTTTGACGGCAGCATTGCGAAGAATGAATAATCGGCTAGACTGACGCCAAACCAAAGGCGTCGCATGACCGATATTGATCTTGCCCCCGAAGCCGCCGAACGCATCGGCACCCTGCACCGCGAAGTCCTGCCGCGACTGCGCGATTACGTGGTCGAGGGGAACATCCCCGACGGCGGGCGCATCCCCGAACGGGAATTGTGCCAGATGTTCGGCGTGTCACGCACGCCGTTGCGCGAGGCGCTAAAGGTGCTGGCCGCCGAAGGGCTGATTGACCTGCTGCCCAATCGCGGCGCCCGCGTCAAATCGCTGACTGCCGACGAAATCGCCGAGCTTTTCGATCTGATGGCGGGGCTAGAGGCGCTGGCAGGGCGCCTTGCCTGCGAAAAAATGACAGTCGAACAGTTTGAAATCATTGAAGATACCCATCGCCAGATGTATGCCCATTACCTTCGCGGTAATCGGCACGGGTATTTCACCTGCAACCAGACCATCCACGAAACGATCTTTGACATCGCCAGCAATGCCGCACTGACCGCCACGGCAAAAACCCTGCAAGGTCGTCTGCGCCGCGTCCGTTTTGCCGCCAATCTGGATGAACAGGGCGAAAGGTGGCGCGAGGCCGTGCGCGAACACGAACTGATCCTCGACGCGCTGCGCCGTCGGGCTGGCGGCGATCTGGCGGATATCCTGTTCGGGCACCTGCGCAGCACGCGCGCAGCCGTTTTGCGACATATCGGGCTGGCGCCGGGCGCAAATTAAACGCAAACGCCCCACGTCATAATTAATTATTGCATTCACTTTTGACCGCCCGTAGCCTGATCTGGCTGCGCGGCACCGAATCGCGCCGCCTTCTGGGGAGGAGTTGTCGGGGCCGCGCCTGCTGATATCGCAGGCCTGCGCGCCATGCCGTCGGGCGAACCGCGACACCTTTCTGATGCAGACCGATCCAGTCAACGGGCCTTTGCGCGGCCTGACAGCAAGAAAGTGGATGCAGATGAACGCACCGATCACGCCGCCCGCCCCGCCCGCCGCGCGCAGCGCCGCCCGCCGTCAGGCGTTCGAAACCGCGCTGGCCAAGGCGATGCAGGGCGAGGTGCGCTTTGATACCTTCACGCGCGGGCGTTATGCGACCGATGCCTCGATCTATCAGATCATGCCCAAGGGCGTGGCGTTCCCCAAAACCGACGATGACATTGCCGCCGCCTTGCAGGTCGCGGCCAGCCACGGCGTTCCGGTGATTGCGCGTGGGGGCGGCACCTCGCAGAACGGGCAGCCGATCGGCGACGGGCTGATCCTTGACATGTCGCGCCACTTCAATGGCATCACGGATTACGACCCGGCGGCGCGCACCGTCCGCGTCCGCCCCGGAACCGTCCTGAACACGTTGAACGACCGGCTGCGTCAGGATGGGCTGTTCTTCCCGGTCGAACCCTCGACCGCGTCACGCTGCACGATTGGCGGCATGTGCGGCAACAACTCGTCCGGCGCGCGGTCGCTGCGGTTCGGAAAGACGGTGGACAATGTTCTGGCCATCGACGCCATGCTGCACGACGGTGAGACGTTTTCACTTGGCGCAGGCCAACCCACCGGCCAACGCGCACAAGCGATGATGCAGCGGCTGACCAATCTGGCCCGCCTGCATCGCACCGATATCGAAACGATTTTCCCAAAAGTGCAGCGCCGTGTCGGTGGCTATAACCTTGATGAGCTGCTGCCCGATCTGCCGAATTATTCGCATCTGCTGGTCGGGTCCGAAGGCACGCTGGCGCTGACCACGGGGGTGACGCTGAAACTGTCGCCCCTGCCGAAGCATCGCGTGATGGGCGTCTGCCATTTTCCGGGCTTTCGTGATGCGATGGAAACGACGCAGCATATCGTCGCGCTGGACCCGGTGGCGGTGGAACTGGTCGATAACAACGTGCTGGTTCTTGGCGCGGATATTCCGTTGTTCGTCAAGACCTTGGGCGACATTACCCGCGGCACGCCGAATTGCCTGCTGCTGGTCGAATTCGCGGGTGATGATCTGGAGGCGCTGAAACGCGACCTGAAGCGGCTGGATCAATGTATGGCCGATTACGGCTATCCCGATGCCGTGGTCGAGGTGATCGAACCCGCCCGTCAGAAACCCGTGTGGGAGGTGCGCGAAGCCTGCCTGAACATCATGATGTCGATGAAAGGCGACGGCAAACCCGTGTCATTCATCGAGGATTGCGCCGTCCCGCTGGAACATCTGGCGGATTACACCGATGCCGTGACGGATGTGTTCGCAAAACATGGCACGGTGGGAACGTGGTATGCCCATGCCTCGGTCGGGTGTCTGCATGTGCGGCCGATCCTGAACATGAAAGACGCGGACGGCGTTCGCAAGATGCGCGAAATCGCCGAAGAAACCGCCGATCTGGTGAAGCGCTTTAAGGGGTCATATTCGGGCGAACATGGCGACGGTATTTCCCGGTCGGAATTCATCGAGCCGCTGTTCGGCGCCAAGCTGACCCGCGCCTTTGAGCAGGTGAAGGATGAATTCGATCCAAACAACCACCTGAATCCCAACAAGATCGTGCGTCCGCTAAAGATGGATGATCGCAGCCTGATGCGGTTCAAACCCGATTACGCGGTGACGCAGCCGGTCGGCACCGCGCTGGACTGGTCCGAATGGGGCGGTCTGGGTTCCGCGGTCGAGATGTGCAACAACAACGGCACCTGTCGCAAGCTGGCGGGCGGAACGATGTGCCCGTCCTATCGCGCGACGCTGGACGAACAGCATCTGACGCGCGGGCGTGCCAACACGCTGCGGCTGGCGATTTCCGGCCAGCTTGGGCCTGATGCGTTCACCTCGCCGCAGATGAAGGAAACGATGGATCTGTGCGTGTCCTGCAAGGGGTGCAAGCGCGACTGCCCGACCGGCGTTGACATGGCGCGGATGAAGATCGAATTCCTGCATCATTATTACAAGAAACACGGCCTGCCCCTGCGCGAAAAGCTGATCGCGCATCTGCCGCGTTATGCCCGCCTGGCCAGCCTGATCGCACCGCTTTTGAACCTGCGCGACCGGATTCCGCTGATCGCGCGGCTGTCGGAACGGATGCTGGGCTTTTCGGCACAGCGCAGCCTGCCAAAATGGCGCAAGCCGTGGGTTGAGACGCGGCCACCTGCCCGCCCCGATGATGTCAAAGGCGACGGGTTGGACCTTGTGTTGTTCGGCGACACCTTCAACCGCTATTTTGAGCGTGAAAACCTTGAGGCCGCCGAACGTGTGCTGATCGCGGCGGGCTATCGCCTGCACCGGGTTCAGCCGCATGACAGCCCCCGCCCGATGTGCTGCGGGCGCACCTATCTGGCATCCGGCCAGACCGATTCCGCCCGATCCGAGGCGCAGCGATCGCTGGACGCGCTGCGCCCCTATATCGCGCGGGGGGCGCGTGTCGTCGGGCTGGAACCATCCTGCATCCTTAGCTTTCGCGATGAAATGACGGTGCTGCTGCCAAAGGCAGAGACGGACTTTATCGCCGGCAAGGCGTTGCTGTTCGAGGAACTGCTGGCCGCCGATATGGCGGCAGGCAAGGTCGCGCTGCCGCTGGTCGATCAGGGCGGCAAGGTCGCGCATCTGCACGGCCATTGCCATCAGAAAGCCTTTGCCGCGATGGCCCCGGTCGAGGCGGTGCTGCGCAGCGTGCCGGGCCTTGATCTGCGGGTGATCGAAAGCAGCTGCTGTGGCATGTCGGGGGCCTTCGGCTATGCCGCCGAAAACATCGAGGTGTCGAAAAAGATGGCCGAGCTGTCCTTGCTGCCCGCCGTGCGCAAGGCCGGGCCGGACGATCTGATCGTGGCAGACGGGACAAGTTGCCGCCATCAGATCCACGATGGCGCCGGGCGCGAGGCGATCCACGTCGCGCTGCTGCTGGATCAGGCGCTGCGCTGATCTGGTCAGATGGCCCCGGCATCATCTGCCGGGGCCGGTCTTTCAGCCCATCACGCGGGTCAGCGCGCCGTCAATCGCGTCGGTGATCCGGTCGATGTCATCGGCGGTGGCGATCAGCGCGGGCGACAGGCACAGCGTGTTGTTCAGCCCGCCATCCAGCGACCGGTTTGTCGCGCCGATGATGACGCCGTTGCCCAGACAGTCGGCCACAACCGCCTGCACGCGCTTTTCGTCCAGCGGCTCTTTGGTTTTGCGGTCAGCGACCAGTTCTGCCCCGCAGAACAGACCCTTGCCGCGCACATCACCGATCACCGCGTGCTTTTCCATCAGCGCGTTCAGGTTCGCTAAGGTGCGTTCACCCATGCGCGTGGTGTTTTCCAACAGGCCCTCATCCTCGATGATGCGCATGTTTTCCAGCGCCGCGACCGGCCCGGCGGTGCAGCCGCCAAAGGTGGAAATGTCGCGGAAATAGCTGAACCCGTCCTGCGGCGCGTCCTTGAACATCTCGAACACGCGCTCGGTCGTGACGGTGCAGCTGATCGCCGCATAGCCCGAGGCGACGCCCTTGGCCATGGTCACGAAATCCGGCTGGATGCCGTAATGCTGATAACCGAACCATGTGCCGGTACGGCCCAGCCCACAGACAACCTCATCGATATGCAGCAAAACGTTGTATTTGCGACAGATTTCCTGCACCCGCTGCCAATAGCCTTCGGGCGGAGTGATGACGCCGCCGCCCGCCGTCACCGGTTCCAGAACGATGGCGCCGACGGTATCGGGGCCTTCGCGCAGGATCACCTCTTCGATGGCATCGGCCGCGCGCTCGCCATAATTTTCAACATCCCATTGCTTGCGGTATTCCAGACAATGCGGAACCATCACGAAGCCGTCGGGATAGGGACCGTATTGATGCGCCCGCTGCGGCTGACCGGATGTGGCCAGCGTGCCGATGGTGGTGCCGTGGTAATCGCGTTCGCGATACAGGATCTTCCACTTTTTGCCGCCGTAATGGCGCGCGGCGATCTGGCGCACCATCTTGTAGACCTTTTCATTCGCCTCGGACCCCGAGTTCGAATAATAGACGCGGCTAAGCCCCGGCATCTTTTCGATCAGCTTCTGCGCGAACAGCGCGCCCGGCACATTGCCCGCAGCACCCGCATAATAGTTCAGCTTGACCAGCTGATCGCGCACCGCATCGGCAATGCTGGCGCGGCCATAGCCGACATTCACCGTCCAGACGCCGCCCGACACGGCATCAAGGTATTCCTTGCCCGTGGCATCCCACAACCGCATCCCCTTGCCTTCCACGAAAACACGCGGATCGGCGGTTTCATACTGCTTGTGCTGGCTAAGGTGATGCCACACATGTTCGCGGTCGGCCGCGATCACTTCGGACATGTCGTTCTGTTGCAGGTTCAGCGTCATCGCCGGCTCCATATCCCTGGGGTCGTGCCGATCTTGCGTGGCACCTGAAACATTCATAGCGCGCAAGATTTGCGTTTATAAGCCCCGTTTCGCGGTCAGTTGAAGGATGCGACGGGGGCGCCGAACAGACCCTCATCCGGGGTGATGCCAAGGCCCGGCCCGCGCGGCAGGTCGATATGGCCGCCGGTGATGCGGATGCCGTTTTCGGGGTCATAGTTGCGCGCAATATAGGGGGCCGCGACCCAGACACCTTCGTTCAGGCGCGGCTGCACGGTCGCCCCGATATGGGTGCAGGCCGCGGCGATGATGTCGCCGCCCCAGGCATCATCGCAGGTATGGGGCATCGCGCGGGCCTCGCATATATCGCGAAAGGCGGTCATTGCCTGCAATCCGCCGATGCGCGTGACCTTCATGCCAAAGCCGTCGCACAGCCCCTGCCCGGCGGCGCGGATGACGGTGGACAGGTCCTCGCCATTTTCATCCAGATAGATGGCGTGGTTCACGCGGGCGCGCAGGGCGGCGATTTCCTCAAGCGTGTTGCAAGGCTGTTCAAGGATGAACGGCACGTCCGGGCATTCCCGGCTTAGGCGCAGCACATCGCGCGCGGGCAGGCTGCGGTTGCCGTCGATGGCCAGCCGCGTGCCGGTGCCGCGAATGCGTTCCCAGACCTTGCGGACGGTTTCGATATCCAGCTCTACTGGCCGAGAGCCGATCTTGATCTGCAGGCGGGGAAAGCCCTCGGCCACCTTCTCGGCGGCGATGCGGGCGATCACGTCAGGTTCGCCAATGCCGGTCGCGTAGTATGACGGCACCCGTTCGGCAGCGATGCCACCCAGCAATTCGGCCACGCGGACGCCGTAATGCTTTCCCATCAGGTCATGGGCGGCGATGTCGATGGCGGCCTTGGCGTAATTGTGGCCACACAGCAGCCCATCCATCGCGCGGCGCAGGCTTAGCGGATGCAGCGGGTTCGCGCCGATCAGACCGGGGGCCATTTCCCTGACCGCGGCAAGCGCGCCACCGGCGTGGCTGGGCGCATAGGTCGGCCCCACGGGGCATGTTTCCCCCCACCCGATCAGACCGTTATCGGCCACGATCTTGACCAGCGTCGTCTGCAATGACCAGACAACCGAACTGGCGATCCTGTAGGGACCATCCTCGACCGGCAGGTCCAGAACATAGGCATGGATTTCGACAATACGCATGGCTGGATGCCTTATCTTGGGCGCGGGCTGGCCGGGATCATCCGGCGCAACCCGCCCTTGCTGCAACATCAGAAAAATTCACCGCAGGCTTAGCTGGGCTATCCCTGATGCCGCATCCTGCGCGGCGTCATTCGCGAACGACGTAATCCTTTAGCGTCGTTTCAACGCATTCCCATGTGCCGCGAAAGCCGTCGCGCATGACAAAGCTGTCGCCTGCGCGCACGGTCTGCGGCTGGCCACCTTCGGGGGTGATGATCGATACGCCCGATATGATACGCACGAATTCCCAGTAATCATTGACGAAATGCCACTTGCCGGGGGTCGCCTGCCAGCGGCCTGCCGACACGCCGCCATCGGCGGCGTTGATTTCCCAGCAGGTGAACTCGGGCGTGCCCGCGATCACGTCCTGCGGTTCGGGGTGCGACACATCGGGGTCGATGCCATCGGTCGCCATATGCACGAATTGATCCATGATGCCTGTCCTGTTCCTTGCGATCCGGGCAGTTATCGCAACCCGTGGCAGGCGGTCCAGCCGGCGCAGTCACAGCCGCGACCTTCGGAGGGTGTAACAGCGTCACGGATAGATCATGACCGGAACGCCCGGTTGCAGCATCGCATAGATATCCTCGATCTCATCATCGCTGACGGTGATGCAGCCCACGGTCCAGTCGCGGTTGCTGCCGACCTTGGCGTTTCCTTCGGGGCCGCGACCATGAAACATGATGTCACCGCCCGGATCACGGCCAAGGGCCTGCGCAAAGGCGCGGTCCTGTTCGTTGGGATAGGAAATCCCGACCGACAGGTGGTAACGGCTGCGCGGGTTGAAACGGTCAACGTAATAGACACCTTCGGGGGTCTTGCCGTCGCCCTCGAACTGTTTGTGCCCGACCGGCTGAAAGCCAAGCCCGAAATCGTATGATTTCACGACCGAGGTGCCGCTGATGAAATGCATCCGGCGTTGAGATTTATAGACCGCCACCTGCGTGATGCGCGGGCCAGTATAGGTCTTGAAGTCGGGCCGCCGGGGACCGCTTGCACAACCCGCAAGCACGGCTGCGGCAGACAGGGCGAACAGGCGCCGGTTCAGGATCGTCATTCAGGCAGGCTCCGAAACAGATGGGCTGAATATCGGGCGCGGCGGGCCAAAGGCCAAGGCGCGTCGCGCGGGCTGCGCAGCAATATGCCGATGGGGCGTCACCGCCGTCCGCCGATGCGCTGCGAGGCCAGGATCAGCAGCCCGCCCGCGATGGCCCAGTTTTTGATGACGATCGTGACCTGCCACGGATCGGCGCGCAGCTGCCAGTGAAACCAGCTTGTCCCGATGCAATAAAGCGCCAGCACCATGGCCCAACCCGCGATCCGAGGCCCGAAGATCAGCCCGAATGCAGCCGCCAGATTAAACAGCGCGATGGGCCAGATCATCCAGCCGGGCAGGTCCACGGATACCAGCATCGCCGTCACCGCCTGCGGATCGGTCACTTTCTGCAGTGCCCCGGCGGCAAACAACAGCGCGATCAGGATGCGTCCGATCAGGTTCAGGGTCTGCGCCATGCGGCCTGCCTTTCAGGTGAAATCGGGACCGTCCAGAACGGCCCCCGCGATGCGCGCCGTATCGGACCAGCGGGCCAGCGCGCCTGCGTGATGCGCGGCGGCACGGGCCAGCGTGGCACGGTCGTCCGGGTGCTGCAACAGGCGGCGCAGGGCGGTGGCAAAAGCCGCCGGATCATCGGGCGGCACCAGCAGCCCGGCATCGGCAGGCACGGTATCGGGCACCGCCCCCACCGCGCAACTGACGATGGGCAGACCGGCGGCAATCGCCTCGTCAAAGACGATGCCATAGCCTTCGTAGCGCGTCGCCAGCGCAAAAAGATGCGCCTGCGCATACAGCCGCTGCAAGTCCAGATCGCTGATCTGCCCGGCCAGCCGGACCCGCGCGCCCAGCCCCAGATCGGCGATCATCCGGGTCAGGGATAGGGCGTGATCCGCGTCCCAGACCCGGCCCACGATCACCGCCTGCCACTCCAAATCGGCGATCTGCGCCAATGCGGTGATCAGCACGTCATGTCCCTTACGCGGATGCTGGATGCCGACCGACAGGATCAACGGTGGCGATACCGGCGCGCGCGGCAATATGGGTCGGTCAACGCCCGGACGGGCAATGGTGATGCGGTCAGGCGGCACGCCATAGCTGTCGATCAGCACCGCGCGCGTCCGGGGGCTGGGCACCAGAACATGTCGGGCAAGGCGCAGGTTGTCGCGTTCAACCCGGAACAGATGGTCGCGGCGCGCCGGGGACAGCCCGCTTTCCAGCGCAAGCGGATGGTGGATCATCGCCAACATCGGCGCGCGGACAAGGGCCAGCCCGGCGGGATCGATGGCCCCAAAGACCAGACCATCGAGGATCAGCGCCCGGTCCGCAGGCACCGCCTGCACCTGC
>QIRE01000301.1_pt1 | contig 10373 bp, 6 predicted proteins | sample 2940141 | NCBI WGS metagenome assembly QIRE01 (sample SAMN09273532, study PRJNA473421) | Gut metagenome, whole genome shotgun sequencing project. | isolation source: gut tissue | host: Folsomia candida VU population | place: Netherlands: Amsterdam | collected 2016-03-06
GATCTGTGGTGATCCACGCCAACGCCACCGACCTGCCCGCCCAGATCAGTGCCGAGGCGCGCCGCCCCTTTGACCTGATGACCGGGCCACCCCTTCGGGTGACGGTGCTGACCTGCGCGCCGGACCGCCATGTCATCCTGTTCACGCTGCACCACATGGCGGCGGACGGAACCTCGGTTCAGGTCCTGATGGCCGAGCTTGCGGGCTTTTACCGGCAGGCGGTGACCGGCCTGCCCTATGACGCGCCCGCGCTGCCGATCCAGTATGGTGATTACGCCGCCTGGCATCAGGATCAGGCGCAGGCCGTGCCGCAGATGGGGTTCTGGCAGGACAGGCTGGGCAGCGACCTGCCGGTGACGCGCCTGCCCACCGATTTTCCGCGCCCCGCCATCGCCAGCCATGATGGCGCGCTGCATCCGCTGACCCTGCCCGCCGATCTGACCGATCGCCTGCGCGCGCTTGGTGCGCAGCAGGGCGCATCGCTGTTTGCAGTGCTGCTGGCGGCGTTTGCGTTGCTGGTGCATCGCCATACCGGGCAGCGCGATCTGATCCTTGGCATCCCCGCCGCCAACCGGTCCCGCCCTGAAACCGAGCCGCTGGTCGGCCTGTTCGTGAACCCGCTGCCGATCCGCTGCACGATTGATCCGGCGCAGGGCTTTACCGCGCTGCTGGACGGCGTGCGGCGTCAGGTGCTGGATGCGCTGGACCATCAGGATGTGCCGTTCGAACATCTGGTGCAGACCTTTCAGACCCGCCGCGATCCCGGCGCAAGCCCGCTGTTCCAGCTGAAATTTCAGCTGGACCGCGCGCCCCGGCAGGTGATGGCGCTGCCGGGTGTCACGCTGCGCCGCCTGCCGCGCACGCTTGGGGTCGCCCCGCATGATCTGTCGCTGGATCTGGTCGAGGGGCCGTCCGGCGTGACCGGCCATCTGGAATACGCCACCGCGCTGTTTTCGCCCGAGACCGTGGCGCGGCTAGCGGGGCATTATCTGACATTGCTGCACAGCGTCGCGGATGCCCCCATCGCGCCCGTTGCCAGCGTGCAGATGCTGACGGCGGTCGAAGAAAACGATCTGCGAAACACGTTTAATATTACCAATCAGATCGTTGATCTTAATACACGATTCCCGTCTTTGTTTGAACATCACGCGGCCGTCACGCCCGGCGCCATCGCGGTCGAACATATCGCTGATGGGCAGGTCACGACCGAAACCTATGCGGACCTGAACGCCCGCGCGAATCGTCTGGCGCATGATTTGCGCGCGCGCGGCGCCAGGCCGGATACGGTGATCGGCATCGCGCTGGATCGCGGGCCGGATATGGTGGCGGCGTGGCTGGCGGCGCTGAAATCCGGCGCGGCCTATCTGCCGCTTGACCCCGCCTATCCGGCGGACCGGCTGGCCTATATGCTGGCCGATGCCCGCGCCGCGCTGGTGCTGACACACAGCCATATCGCGCTGCCCGACGCGACGGCGCGGCTTGATCTGGATCGCGGCTGGCCCATGGGTGATGACAGCAATCCGGCCCCCGGCACCGATCCGGCCGATCTGGCCTATGTGATCTATACCTCGGGCAGCACCGGCCGCCCGAAAGGGGTCGAGGTGCCGCATGAAGGCTTGGTCAACCTGACCCTGGACAAGCTGCGCCGCTGTGATCCGCGACCGGGCGACCGGGTCATGGGGTTCTTCAGCTTTTCCTTTGACGCCTCGATCCCCGATCTGGTGATGGCGCTGGCATCGGGCGCGGCGCTGGTGACGGCGCCTGCGGGCGATGTGCTGCCCGGTCCGGGTCTGGCGCGGCTGATGCGCGACCGGCGGGTGACACATCTGACGATCACGCCATCGGCTTTGGCCTGCCTGCCCGCGCCTGACCTGCCCGATCTGCGGATGGTGCTGGTCGGCGGCGAAGCGCCATCCCCGGAGCTGATCGCCGCATGGGCGCCGGGGCGCGTGTTCATCAACGCCTATGGGCCGACGGAATGCACGGTCAATGCCTCGATGGTGGAATGCAGCACTGGGGCAAGCGACGCGGTGTTAATGTCACCTGCGAATAAACAGCTTCATGTGCTTGATGATAAGATGGAATTGCTGCCCATCGGCGCGGCGGGCGAATTGTGCATTGGCGGCGTTGGCCTTGCGCGCGGTTATCGCGGGCGGCCCGATCTGACGGCGGCGGCCTTTGTGCCCAACCCCTTTGGCCCGCCCGGATCGCGGCTGTACCGGACGGGCGACCGTGCGGTCAGGCTGGCGGACGGGCGTATCCGCCTGTTGGGCCGGATCGACGATCAGGTGAAGATCCGCGGCTATCGCATTGAACCGGCTGAAATTGCCCGCACCTGCCGCCGCCATCCCGGCGTTGCATCCGCAGTGGTGGCGCCGCGCGATGTCAAGGGTGCGGCCCGGCTGGTGGCGTGGCTGGTGAGCCGTGACGGCGACCGGCCCGACGCCGATCTGCGCACCCATCTTGCGGCCCATCTGCCGCGCCACATGATCCCTGACGACCTGATCTGGCTTGAGCGCCTGCCGCTGACGGTGAACGGCAAGCTGGACCTGCGCGCCCTGCCGGACCCACAGCCCCGCGCGGGTGCGGGCCGCGCCCCGCAAGGCGCCACCGAAACCGCGCTGGCGGCGATATTCGCGACCGTGCTGGGCCGCGCATCGGTCACCGCCGAGGATGACTTTTTCGACCTTGGCGGCAATTCCCTGATGGCCACCCGGCTTGCCGCCCTGATCGAGGATCGCATGGCCCGCACCATCCGCGTGCTGACCCTGTTTGACGCGCCGAATGTCGCGGCGCTGGCGCGGCATCTGGATGGCGGCACCGTGGCCACGGCGCAGGATTGGCAGGCCGATCTGACCCTGCCGGATGATATTCGCCCCACACGCGCGGGTCAGGGGCTGGGCGGCAATGTCCTGCTGACCGGGGCCACCGGCTTTGTCGGCGCGCATCTGCTGGCCGAGTTGCTGCGCGATCCGGCCCGACGGGTGATCTGCCTGACCCGGCGGGACGGCATCCTGCCGATCCGGCGGGTGTTTGAACAGCTGGCGCTTGATCCCGCGCCCCTGTCGCGGGTGACGGCGGTGCGGGGCGATCTGGCGGCGCCGGGGCTGGACCTAACGCCCGATGGTCAGGCGCTGGTGGCACAGGCGACCGCGATCCTGCATTGCGGGGCGCGGGTGCATCACGCCACGCCCTATCGCGGGCTGCGCGACGCCAATGTCGGCGGCACCATCGCCCTGCTGCGGATCGCGGCGGCGACGGGGGCGGCATTCCACCATATTTCCACGCTTAGCGCGCTGACCCCCGGCGACCGGGTGCTGACCGAGACAGACATGGCCCGCGACCTGCCGCCCCCGGCGGGCGGCTATAACCTGTCGAAATGGGTGGCCGAGCAACTGGTTGTGCAGGCGGGCGCGCGGGGGATGGCGGTGACGATCCACCGGCTTGGCTCTATCGCGGGGCACAGCGTCAGCGGCGCCTTTAACGCCGCCGATATCCTGACCCGGCAGGTGCAGGGCTATCTTGCCGCAGGCGTCGCGCCACAGGGGACGGCGCTGATGAACCTGCTGCCGGTCGATCACGCCGCCCGCGCGATCTGCACACTCGCGGGCGACCCTTCCCGGACCGGCGGCACGTTCCATCTGACCCACGCGGCGCCGGTCACGACAGATCTGCTGTTCGCCGCGCTGGCCGCCGAAGGCCACGCCATCCGCCGCATTCCCCCCGGCGACTGGCAGACGCTGTTGCAGCGGATCGCCAGCGGCGCGCCGGACCATCCGCTGTATCCGCTGGCGGCGCTTGGTGGGGCGCAGGGCTTTACCGGCGCGCGGTGGCCCTATGCCTGCGCGGCCACCTGCGCCGCGCTGCCCGATCTGCCACAGCCTGCGCTGACGCCCGCGCTGTTGCGTCTTTATGTCCGCGCGCTTGCGCGACCCCTGACACCGCCCGACAAGGAGCCGCTGACGTGACCGACCACACCGATTACGATGCCTGGGCCTGGCTTTACGACCGCACGCTTGGCCCCGAATATCGCGACCGCAAGATGGGCTTTCTGAACCGGGCGCTGCTGTCCGGGCTTGCCCCCGGCGCGCGGGTGCTGGACCTGTGCTGCGGCACCGGGCAGATGATGGCGCCGATGATCGCGCGCGGCTTTGCGGTGACGGGCATCGACATGTCCGCCGATATGCTGCGCCACGCCGCGATGAATGCACCCGGCGCCACCCTGACACAGGGCGACGCGCGCGATTTCCGGCTGGATGCGCCGGTCGCGGGCGTAGTCTGCGCCAGTGCGTCCCTGAACCACATGTCGGGGCTGGATGATCTGGAACGCGTGTTCCGCGCCGTGCACGCCGCGCTGGACGATGGCGGCACGTTCATCTTTGACATCAACCATCCGGCGCAGATGGCGCGGCATTGGCTGAACCAGCCTGCCGCAGGCGAAATCGCCGCCGATCACGCCTGGCTGATCACCCCGCGCTATGATCCGGCGACGGCGACCGGCGCGTTCCGGGTGGATATGTGGCAGCGGCCTGCGAACGGCTCAGCTGCGGGCAATCCGCTGTGGCGGCTGGCGCTGACACGGCCCTTGCTGCGGAAGAAACGGCTGACCCTGCTGGCGCGGTTCACCCGCGATCACCCCGACTGGCAGCACCGGGCGGTGGATTACCCCGTTCACGGACACGAACTGACCGCCGTTCAGGCACGGCTGGACGATTGCGGCTTTGATGCGGTGATAGAGACGTTTTCGGGCAGCGGCACCGTCGATGCCGACAGCGCCGCCTGTTTCATCGCCCGCAAGCGCCCGACCGTGGCACGGATGGAGGCCGCGGAATGAACGCCCTGCCCCCCAATCGCGGCGATATTCTGGCGCAGGCCGTGGCCGCCTTCACCGCCCGCACGCCGGGATCCAAGGCACAGGCCGCCGCGTCCCGCGCGGTGCTGGCCGACAAGACGCCGCTTGCGATGCCGTTCTCGCCCGCCCTGAAAGAGGCCTATTACCCCATCGTCGCTGATCGTGCCGAAGGCGCGCATCTGTGGGATATCGACGGCAACCGCTATGTCGATATTCTGATGGGGCTGGGCTGCAACATCTTTGGCCACAGCCCCGAACCCGTCCGCGACGCCCTGCGCGCACGGCTGGAGCGCGGCATCCCCATCGGCCCGCAATCCGATATCGCCGGTCAGACGGCGGCGCTGTTTGCAAAGTTGACCGGCCATCCCCGCGTCACCTTTGCCGCCACCGGGACCGAGGCCGTGATGACCGCCATCCGCCTTGCCCGCGCAGCCACCGGACGCAAGCGCATCGCGGTCTTTACCGGCGCCTATCACGGCCATGCCGACGGGGCGCTGTTCAAGGCGCGGCGGCTGGAATATGTCCGCCGGGGGGCGTTGGCGCGCGCGGATCGCGGGCCGCTGCGGTTGATCAAACCGCTGCTGGAACGCCTGATGCTGACCGGCGCCGTGCCAGGCTGGCCGGGCATTCCTGCGGATGCGGGCCACGGCATCATGATGCTGGAATACGGCAACCCGCGCAGTCTGGACATCCTGCGCCGCCACGGCAAATCGCTGGCCGCCGTGCTGGTCGAGCCTGTGCAAAGCCGCGTCCCGGAACTGCAACCGCGCGAATTTCTGCACGATCTGCGCGCGGTGACGCAGGCCACCGGCACCGCGCTGATCTTTGATGAGATGATCTCGGGCTTTCGGGTGGCGCAGGGCGGGGCGCAGGACCATTTCGGCGTCCGCGCCGATCTGGCGACCTATGGCAAGATCGCGGGCGGCGGGTTGCCGCTGGCGCTGATCGCGGGGTCGGAACGGTTCATGGACCGCGTGGATGGCGGCGCGTGGCAGTTTGGCGATGCGTCCGCGCCGCAAGTGCCGGTGACGATGTTCGCGGGCACCCATGCGCGCCACCCGCTGTCGCTGGCGGCGGCGTGGACCACGGCGCAGATGCTGGACGCGGCCGGGCCTGCGCTGCAAACCGGGCTGAACGCCACGACGGCGGGTCTGGTCGAACGTCTGAACGCGGCCATGTCGGATCGCGGGCTGGCGGTGCGGTTCACGCATTTCGGGTCGTTCTTCGCCATCAATGCCAGCGTCAGCCGGATGGACCCGCACGCGGTGCCGCTGCTGTCGCTGATGTTGCTGGCGCAGGGGCTGCATCTGCGACCGGGCGATCGCGGCGGGTTCCTGTCCACGGCGCATGGTCCCGACGATCTGGCCTTTATCGAACGCGCCTTTGCCGACGCCCTGTTGCGGCTGGCCGCAGCCGGGTTGATCGCGGCGGATCACGGGGGGCGCGCATGAGCGATTACCTTGTCGTCGTGGCCGAAGATGGCCGCCATTCCCTGTGGCCCGCGTTCCGCGCCGTGCCCTGGGGCTGGACCGCCAGCGGGTTTCGCGGATCGCGCGACGATTGCCTTGCCCATATCGCGGCGGTCTGGACCGACCTGCGCCCAAAGGCCCGCGCATGACCGCGCCCGACAGCCTGACCCTGCATGGGCGTGACGGGGCACAGGCGGCGCGGCCTGCTACGCTGGATCTGTTGCTGCCCGGCGATCTGCCCGCACAGATCACCCCTGATGCGGCACAGGCCGCGCTGATCGGGCAGGTTCTGCGTGACTTTCTGGCGGCGCTGGACCACCCCTTGGGACGTGCGGCCACCTGCCGGTCGCTGCTGGCGCAACTGGGCGATCAGGCCACACCGGCCCGCGTCGGCGCCACCCTGATCCCCGCCAAAACCGCCGAGGTCGAGGATTTCGACCGCTATTTCAACGTCCGCCGCATCACCAGCGATGCGCCCGGTGTGGCGCTGCTGCGTGGCCTGTTGCAAGGCGCTGCGGGCGTTTTCGCCTTGGCCGACATGGCACCCCTGCCCCCCGCCCAGATGGTGCGTCAGGTGGCAGGCTTTGCCGCCCATGCCCGCCTGCTGGGCCGGATCTGCGGCACGGATCTGCACCCATGACCCAGACCCCGCCCGCCGCCCGCGACATCTGGCAGGAATTCCACTGGGCGTTCTTTCTGAACACGCAGGGACTGATCCTGTCGCTGCAACGCTTTGCGCTGTTGCAGGACGCGGGCGACATGCCGGGCGCGGCGGCCGAACTGGACGCGGCGGCGGCGCTGATGGATGCATCGGCCGCCGCAATGGCGCTGGCCGGCAGCTTTACCCGCGCCCAGTATGAGGCCGAGGTCCGCCCATCCATGACGCCGCCGCATGTTCAGTCCGATGGCTTCAGCGGGCTGATGTCGTGGGAACATGGGGTTCTGGTGAATCTGTGGCGCAGCCTGCGTCCGCGCTTTGCCACGCTGCCCGATGCGCTGGCCCCGGCCCATGCGCGGTTCGCCAATGCCTATCGCGCCATGGCAGACGGGCATGTGAATGTCTGCGCCCGCTTTGTCGGTCAGGACAGCGCCAGCCTGCGATATGAGGGGCGCGAGGCCATCGCCAGCCTGCGCCGCTTTGGCGACAGCCGCGCGGCGCTGATCGACCCCCACGGCGTCACCGCAACGAGGGGCGCCGAATGAACCAGCGGATTCAGGATATCTATCCACTGGCGCCCGGTCAGGGCGGGATGCTGTTTCACGCCATCGGTGGTGGCGCGTCCGGCGATGACGTGATCCAGATCGTCATGGATCTGGCGGGCGCCATGGATCACGCCGCCGACCGCGCCGCATGGGACGCGCTGGTCGCGCGCCATGACGCGCTGCGCACCGCCTTTGTCTGGCAGGGGCAGGCGCAACCCTTGCAGGTCGTCGGGCGGCGCGCGGCGTTGCAGATGACATCTGACGATCTGACGGCAATGTCAGGCGCACAGCAGGACGCGCATCTGTCGGGCTGGCTGGCACAGGATCGCGCGCGCGGCTTTGATCTGACCCGCGCGCCGCTGCTGCGGGTGGCGGGGTTCACGCTGGCGGATGATCGGCACCGGATGGTGGTGACGTTTCACCATGTGATCCTCGATGGCTGGTCGATCCCGGTTCTGCTGCGCGAATGGGTGGCGTTGCGCGCGGGACAGGCGTTGCCGGATGCGCGCCCGGCGCGTGATCACATCGCATGGGCGCAGGCGCAGGACCGCACCGCCGCGCAGGATTTCTGGCGCGCCGAACTGGCCGGATATGCGCCCACGCGCGCCACGCTGGCCGCGCCCGATACCGCGCCCGCCACGCGCCGGGGCGATCTGTCGCTGCATCTTGATGCGGCGCAGGTGCAGGTGCTGACGGCGGCGGCGCGGGCGTCGGGGGTGACGCTGGCCACCGCGATTCAGGGCGCATGGGCGCTGTTTCTGGCGCGCAGCAGCGGCGCGGGCGACGTGGTCTGGGGCCTTGCGCGCGCGGGCCGGCCCGCCGCATTGGCGGGGGCGGAAAGCCGCGTCGGCATGTTTCTGACGACGCTGCCAATGCGCGCGCATCTGCGCCCCGATCAGCCGCTGTCGGCATTTCTGGGTGATCTGCAAGCCCGTCAGACGGCGCAGGCACCGCATGAACATCTGCCGCTTGCGCTGGCACTTGCGGTGGCGAACCAGCGTGGTGCGGCGCTGATGCAAACTGCCGTGGTGTTCGAAAACTACCCCGCCGATCCGGCCCGCCTTGGCGATCTGCCGGGGCTGGCGATGACGCGGGTGCAGGTGCTGGAACAGCCGGGGCTTGGGCTGACGCTGTATGTCATCCCGCAGAACGGGCTGGTGCTGCGGCTGATCTTTGACGCGGGCGCGGTGTCGGACGCCGCCGCGCGAACGGTGCTGGACGATCTACGCGCGCTGCTGGCCCTGCCGCATGACAGGGCCTTGGGCGACATCACCGTGCGCAGCCGCGCCACGGTCGCGACCCCCGCACCCGCGCCGATCACGCCTGCCGCCGCGCTGCCCGCGCTGGCCGGTATCTGGGCCGATGTGCTGGGCGTTCCGGCGCCCAATGCCGCCGACAACTTCTTTGATCTTGGCGGGCATTCGCTGCTGGCCATCACCCTGCAAGACCGCATCCGCCGCGATCTGCGCCTTGAGGTTGCCATCGCCGACCTGTTCCGCCACGCCACGCTTGGCGCGCAAAGCGCCTATCTGGCGGCGCTGAACGCCGCCCCCGTCCCCACGCCCGCCGATGAGACCGCCCTTGCCCGCCGGACCGGCGCGGACAGGCTGCGCCAGCGCCGGGCCCAGACCATGAAAGACCCCCACCATGCGTGATGTCCCCGACCTGACCGGGCTGGAAATTGCCATCATCGGAATGGCGGGCCGCTTTCCCGGCGCGCCCGATATCGCGACCTTCTGGCGCAATATCCGCGACGGCGTGGACAGCATCGCCCGGTTCGACCGCGACGATCTGCGCGCCCGTGGCGTCCCTGATGCGGCGCTGGATGCGCCCGATTTCGTTGCCGCCGGGGCGCCGGTCGCGGGGTCCGATACCTTTGACGCCGCCTTTTTCGGCTATTCCCCGGCCGAGGCCGAATTGCTGGACCCGCAACAGCGCATGTTTCTGGAATGCGCCTGGCACGGGCTAGAGGATGCAGGCTACGCCCCCGATGCCTGCAAGGTGCCCGTGGGCGTCTATGCGGCGGCCGGGATGAACGGCTATCTGCTGAACCTCTATGCCAATCAGCGCCTGCGCGAGCGTGTCACCGGATATGAAATCTTTACCGCCAATGACAAGGATTTCCTTGCCACAAGAACGGCTTACAAGCTGAACCTGCGCGGCCCTGCGGTGACGGTGCAGACGGCCTGTTCATCGTCGCTGGTAGCGGTTCACATGGCGGCGCAGGCACTGATCGCGGGCGAATGCGATATGGCGCTGGCGGGGGGCGTGGCGCTGTCGCGACAGGATGGATACCGGGCGATGACCGGCAGCATCCTGTCGCCCACCGGCCAGTGCCGCGCCTTTGACGCGACCGCCGATGGCACGGTCGCGGGCAACGGTGTCGGCGTGGTCGTGCTGAAACGGCTGGAAGATGCGCTGGCCGATGGCGACGACATCCGCGCGGTCATTCGCGGATCGGCGATCAACAATGACGGCGCCGGCAAGGCCAGCTTTACCGCCCCCGATGTCGATGCGCAGGCCCGCGTCATCGCACAGGCGCAGGCGGCGGCGAACGTCACCCCCGACACCATCACCTGTATCGAAGCACATGGCACCGGCACCCATCTGGGCGACCCGGTCGAACTGACCGCCCTGACCCGCGCCTTTCGGCGGGGCACCGACCGCGTGGGATATTGCGCCATCGGATCGGTCAAGACCAATATCGGCCATCTGGATACGGCGGCGGGCATTGCCGGGCTGATCAAGGCCACGCTGATGCTGCGCCACCGCCAGCTTGCGCCCAGCCTGCATTACACCGCGCCGAACCCGCGCATCGACTTTGCCAGCAGCCCCTTTGCGGTCAACAC
>QIRE01000302.1_pt1 | contig 10361 bp, 10 predicted proteins | sample 2940141 | NCBI WGS metagenome assembly QIRE01 (sample SAMN09273532, study PRJNA473421) | Gut metagenome, whole genome shotgun sequencing project. | isolation source: gut tissue | host: Folsomia candida VU population | place: Netherlands: Amsterdam | collected 2016-03-06
GATGTGTTTTAACTTCTTCAAAAGATAATTCAGGATTCATATGTAAGTGTCTTCTAATTTCTATCATTTCATCATAATAATGATCAACTTTTTGTAGTAATATATTTTTCATCTTATAGAACACCTTCAATCTCAAGAACTTTTATGAACATTTCAGTTGTTGTTTTCATTGCATCTTCATCTAAATCAAACATAGGATGATGATGAGGTACTGTTGAAGCTTTACCCTCATTACCACTACCAGTTAAGAAGAAACAGCCAGGGCGATTGAGAAGGTAATATGAGAAGTCTTCACCAATCATCATTGGCGGTATATCTTCGTATGTTAAATGTAAGGACTCAGCTGCTTCTTTTACAACGTTATATTGTTCTTCATGGTTAACAACAGTAGGGTATCCTCTGCGATAATTGAATTCATAAGTAGCATTATTGGCAATACAAATGCCTTTTAATAATCGTTCTAGCTCTTCTTCAATCGTGTCTTTTACTTCAGGTTTGAAAGTTCTAACTGTACCTTCGATGGTAGCTGTATCACTTATAACATTAAAAGCACTTCCTGCATCTATCTTACCAACTGTTATGACACCTCTATCTATAGGATCAATATGTCGAGATATAATTTTTTGTAAACTAGAAATGTATTCAGCAACAATTACAATCGGATCAATCGATGTATGTGGTTTAGCACCGTGTCCACCTTTACCTTGAATCGTAATATCAAAATAGTCCGGTGAAGCCATCATATCAGCAGGCTTTGTCTTAATTGAAGATGTTTCATGACCGCTCCAAAAATGATTTCCGTACACTTTATCAACGCCTTCTAACGCCCCATCATTTATCATAGGACTTGCACCACCAGGACTTAACTCCTCAGCGTATTGAAAAATAAAAACAACATTCCCTTTAAGTAAATGTTGATGTTCATGAAGTAATTCGCAAAATGTTAAAAGTGTCGCTGTATGACCGTCATGTCCACAAGCATGCATAACACCGTCGACAGTAGATTTATATGGAACGTCTTTTTCGTCTTGAATAGGTAAAGCATCGAAATCAGCACGGAATGCGATTGTTTGACCAGGTTGATTACCTTCTAGCTTTGCAACAATTCCACGCTCTCCAACGCGCTCTCTAATCGTCAATTTATCTAGCTTTTTTAATTCAGATAAAAGAAAATCATGAGTTTTTTCCTCATGAAATGAAAGTTCTGGGTTCTTATGCATATATCGTCTAATTTCGACTAAACGATCAAATTTATTTGCTACTTTTTCTTTCCAATTTATCATTAATAAACCTTCTTTCAATTCCATCAAAATATAGTATGACTATTGTAGCAAAGTTTATAGAAAATTTAAACAATTCAATTTACTATGATAACGCTTAATTCTTTGATTTTGATGTGTTATGATAAATAAAAAGTGCTAAAGGAGAAAGTGTATATGGTACAAACATTAGATACATTCTTAACAACAAATTTAAATGAATTGAAAGACAATGGTTTGTATAATGAAATTGATATCGTTGAAGGTGCAAATGGCGCTGAAATAACAATTGGCGGTAAAAATTATATCAACTTATCATCAAATAACTATCTTGGATTAGCTACAGACGAAGACTTGAAAAAAGCAGCTAAAGATGCAATAGATTCACATGGTGTAGGTGCTGGTGCAGTACGTACTATAAATGGAACATTAGATTTGCATAGAGAGTTAGAAGAAACATTAGCACAATTTAAAGGTACGGAAAGCGCTATTGCTTATCAATCAGGATTTAACTGTAACATGGCAGCTATTTCAGCAGTCATGAATAAAAATGATGCAATATTATCTGATGAATTAAATCATGCTTCAATTATTGATGGTTGTCGTTTATCAAAAGCAAAAATCATTCGAGTAAATCACTCAGACATGGAAGACTTAAGAGCAAAAGCGAAAGAAGCGGTTGAATCAGGTCAATATAATAAAGTCATGTACATCACTGATGGTGTGTTCTCAATGGATGGGGACGTAGCTTTATTACCTGAAATCGTTGAAATAGCTGAAGAATTTGGTTTAATCACTTATGTTGATGACGCACATGGTTCAGGTGTAATGGGTAAAGGTGCTGGAACTGTTAAGCATTTTGGTTTACAAGATAAAATTGATTTCCAAATTGGTACACTTTCTAAAGCGATTGGTGTAGTAGGCGGTTATGTGGCAGGTACTAAAGATTTAATTGATTGGTTAAAAGTCGCTTCAAGACCATTTTTATTCTCAACATCTTTAGCTCCTGGAGATACTAAAGCAATTACAGAATCCGTTAAAAAATTAATGGCCTCAACAGAATTACATGATAAATTATGGGATAATGCTAATTATTTAAAAGAAGGCTTAAAAGCAAAAGGTTTCGATATAGGTCATTCTGAAACACCAATCACACCGGTCATTATCGGTGAAGAGAAAAAAGCACAAACATTTAGTAAACGACTTATGGATGAAGGTGTATATGCAAAAGCAATCGTATTCCCAACAGTTCCTAGAGGTACAGGTCGTGTTAGAAATATGCCAACAGCTGCACATACTAAAGAACAACTAGATGATGCAATTGAAGCATATGAAAAAATTGGTAAAGAATTAGGATTATTATAAATAGAATAACTATAAAAAAGCAGTAGAAATTCATTGTATCAATTGAATTTCTACTGCTTTTTCTCATATTTATGAAATGAGTATGTTGTTAAGTGTTAGCTAATTGGCAGTATTGAGAATAATGTCCCTAAGTATCTCTTATACAATTGGTTTTTGTATTAAGTAACTTATTTATTCTTGCTATGTACTTCTGAAGTATACAAATTGGATGAAATATAGTAAAATATCATTAAAGAAAGCGTTTTTGTTTTTCTCAAGAGTACAAATGAACGTTTCAACAATACAGGAGGATTTTATAATGAAAAAAATCATGATCACTGGGGCGCTAGGGCAAATCGGGACAGAATTAGTTATGAAATTAAGAAAGAAATATGGTAATGAAAATGTTTTAGCAACAGATATAAGACAACCAGAAAGTGAAAGTGAAATAAATAATGGTCCATTTGAAATTTTAGATGTAACCGATCAAGATAGATTCCATTCATTAGTTAAGAATTTTGAAGCGGATACTTTAATGCATATGGCAGCACTTCTTTCAGCTACTGCTGAAAAAAATCCATTATTCGCATGGAATCTGAATATGGGTGGACTAGTAAATGCTCTTGAAGTAGCTCGAGAATTTGATATGCAGTTCTTTACACCAAGTTCAATCGGTGCGTTTGGTCCAAATACACCTAAAGATATGACACCTCAAGTTACAATTCAAAGACCAACTTCAATGTATGGTGTTAATAAAGTAGCGGGTGAATTGTTATGTGATTATTACTACACTAAATTTGGTGTTGATACGAGAAGTATGAGATTTCCTGGTTTAATTTCTTATATAAAAGAACCAGGTGGAGGTACTACAGATTACGCAGTTGAAATTTACTTCAAAGCAATTCGTGAAGGCAAATACGACAGTTATATTGCGAAAGATACGTATATGGATATGATGTTCATGGACGATGCCATCGATGCAATCATTCAGTTAATGGAAGCAGACAGTGAACGATTGATTAACCGTAATGCATATAATGTGAGTGCAATGAGCGTTGATCCAGAAACAATTAAAACAGCTATTCAAAAGAAAATGCCTAACTTTGAACTAGGATATGATGTTGATCCAGATTGTCAAGCAATTGCCGAGAGTTGGCCAAACGCTATCGATTCATCTTGTGCTAAAGAAGAATGGGGATTTTCTCCAAGTTATAATTTAGATAGTATGACTGAATTAATGCTTAAAGCAATTGAAGAAAAAGATAACTTAGCCAAAAGTTAACTTTAATGTGTATATTTTTTAAATTTTCCAAAAATTCATTGAATAACACCTCTATGACTGATATACTTGTTAACATTAATTATTAATTAGCCTAGGGGGAATCATTATGTCAGAAACATTTTACGTAGAAAAGCGTGAGCAGCTTAAAGAGAAACCGGACTTTCAAAATTTAGTCTTTGGTGAAATCTTTACTGATTATATGCTGTCTATGTCATATAAACAAGGTGAAGGCTGGTCAGAGCCTAAAATAATTCCATATGGGCCGATTACTTTGTCACCAAGTGCACAAGGACTTCATTACGGACAAACAGTATTTGAAGGTATGAAAGCTTATAAAGATGGTGATGATGTTGCACTATTCAGACCAGACCAAAATTTCAAGAGAATTAATTTATCTTTAAAAAGACTTGAAATGCCTCAAATCGATGAAGAAAAAGTATTAGATGGTCTATTACAACTTATAGATTTAGAACGTGAATGGATCCCAAGTGGTGAAGGACAATCTTTATATGTTAGACCATTTGTATATGCTACTGAACCTTACTTAGGTGTACGTTCTTCAACAGACTATGAATTTTTAGTGATTCTTTCTCCAGTAGGCGCTTATTATGGTGATGAACAAATGAAACCTACTAGCATTTATGTAGAAGATGAATTTGTACGTGCAGTAAGAGGCGGCGTTGGCTTTGCTAAATGTGGTGGTAACTATGCGGCTAGTTTAATTGCACAAACACGTGCTAATGAATTAGGTTTCGATCAAGTATTGTGGTTAGATGGTGTAGAACAAAAATATATCGAAGAAGTAGGAAGCATGAATATTTTCTTCGTTATTGATGGAAAAGTAGTAACACCGGAATTAAACGGCAGTATTTTACCAGGTATTACGCGTAAAACTGTACTCGAACTTGCTCAAGAAATGGGCTATGAAACTGAAGAAAAACGATTATCTATTGATGATATTATTAATGCACATCACGATGGTCGTTTAACAGAAATTTTCGGTACAGGAACTGCAGCAGTTATTTCTCCAGTAGGATTCTTAAAATACGAAGAGGCAGAAATTACAATCAATAATAATGAGATTGGTCCAATTACTCAAGCGTTATTTGATGAATATACAGCAATTCAAACTGGTAAAAAAGAAGATAAAAATGGTTGGAGAGTTGTAGTAGGACAAGAAAGTCATATCGAAATAGTATAATTGAAAAACAATAAAGAGCGGCCTACTAAATGTAGTGCCGCTCTTTTTAAAGGAGTACAAATAATGATTAAATGGTTATTGTTCGATAAAGATGGTACATTACTCAAATTTGATGAAACATGGTCAGAGATTTCATTAGTTATGATAGATCGATTTGTAGAACAGTACCAAGTTGATAATAAGCAAGCCTTACAAGAAAAACTAGGATACGTAAATGATAGATTTTTATCTAGTGGCATACTTGCTTCAGGTACATTGTCAGATATTATAGATGTCTTCTCTGAATACGCACCAACTATAGATAAAAAAGAAATTGAAAAATGGACGGTAAAAATAAGCAAAGACTTAATAAGTGAATATAAACCTGAGACTATCGTCATTGAAGGATTAATAGAAACTTTAACAGCTTTTAAAGACAAAAAATATAATATTGGCATCATCACAAGTGATGATATAGACGGTACAGAACGATTTATTAAAGACGCAAAAGTAGAACATTTGATTGATGAAAAAATTACAGCATCTATAAATGGCTATCAAAAGCCAAACCCTAAAATGGTAGAAAAATTTTATGAAAAATGGGACGTAGCACCTGATGAAATCGCAATAATAGGAGATACACCCACTGATATACAAATGGGCAAAAATGCTCATTTCAAAGTAGTTGTTGGCGTACTTAGTGGTACAGGAGATGAGGCAGATTTAACAGGTGCAGATTATATTTATAAAGATATTAACGAGTTTTATGAAAAAGAAGCGGAATGGAATAAATAATATAATTTAAAAAATGCTCCAAACCATTTGAAATAATTAATGGTTTAGAGCATTTTTTTATTTTACTCGTGTATCGATTGAACGGTGTGTTTCTATAACATGTGCAATCTTGTCGATAATGTGATTGATTGATTCTGGATCTTCGTATAAGTCATAATCATTTATATTTACACGTACTACAGGGCATTCTGTGAAATTGTTAACCCAATTATCATAACGTGCGAAAAGTTTTTTCCAGTATGCTTCGTCTGTTTCGATTTCCATTTGGCGACCTCTATTTTTGATGCGTTGTATAACGTCTTCGTAGTCGCATTCTAAATAAATTAATGCATCAGGTTTAGGGAAGTATGGTGTCATAACCATTGCTTCAAATAGATCTCTATAAGTTGCATAGTCTTCTTTTGTCATTGTTCCTTGTTCTTCATGCATTTTTGCGAAAATATCAACATCTTCATAGATTGAGCGGTCTTGTATAAATCCTCCGCCATATTCAAACATTCTTTTTTGTTCTTTAAAACGTTCCGCTAAAAAGTATATTTGTAGGTGGAAACTCCAACGTTCGAAATCATGATAAAATTTTTCTAAATACGGGTTATTGTCGACTTTTTCAAAAGAAGTCTTAAAGTTTAAACGTTCGCTAAGTGCTTGTGTTAAAGATGATTTTCCAACACCAACAGTACCAGCAATTGTGATAATAGCATCACTTGGTATGACTTTATTTGTCATGTGTAATCTCTCCAATCAAAGGTTGTAATAATTTTAAAATTTGTTGATAATCTGCGGTGTTATTTACGAAATCTAAATGAGAAGTATCAATTTGAATAGCATCGATTTCACTTTTCACTTCTTCGTAGAATTGATTATAATCACTTTTTAGTTGTGCTAAGTAATTATTTTCTATTTGTGATTCATATGATCTATTACGATGGGCAATACGTTGTTGTAGGACTTCTAATGAGGCATCGAGAAAGATAATTTGATCAGGCATACGAATATCTTCAGTTAAAATATCATAAATTCGACTAAATTTATCAAATTCACTATCGTTTAAAGTGTTTTTTGCAAAAATCTTATTTTTAAAAATATGATAATCACTTACGATTCCTTTAATATTCTTTAAATCTGTTAGCTGTTTGTAACGATGACATAAGAAGAACATCTCCGTTTGAAAACTCCATTTAGAAATATCATCATAAAAATCACTTAAGAAAGGATTTTCGTCAACAATTTCAAATTCTTCAGTATAATTTAAAGCTTCAGCAAGCTTTTTAGTTAAGGAGCTTTTCCCGACTCCAATAGGTCCTTCGATTGCAATAAAGGTTTTTTTCATATATATCTCCCTAGATGTTAAAATAGACATACTTATTCTATCATAAATTAAACGGAGTGAAATATAGCGTGCATGAAAATTATATGAAACTTGCAATTGAAGAAGCAAAAAAAGCTTGGGAAATGGATGAAGTACCAATTGGTGCAATTGTTGTATATAAAGGAGAAGTGATTGGAAGAGGTCATAACTTAAGAGAGAATGATCAAGATCCAATTGCACATGCTGAAATGATTGCGATACAAGAGGCAGCCAAGTATCTGAAATCGTGGAGACTAGAAGAAACTACTTTATATGCTACTTTAGAGCCCTGTGTCATGTGTTCGGGCGCGATTGTGATGAGTAGAATACCGCATGTCGTTTATGGTGCAACAGATCCTAAAGGTGGCTGTAGTGGTAGCTTAATAAATTTAATAGAAGATACTCGGTTTAATCACCGTGCTACAGTTGAAAGAGGGATACTTGAGCAAGAATGCGGTGAGATGTTACGAACGTTTTTTAGAGAGAAAAGAAGCCTAAAAAAACAAATTAAGCAGAATAATACAGATTTATAGAGATTATTACTTTTATTTGTTAAAATTTATGTTGAATATAAAGAAAAGAGGTTACTTTCATGATAAAGTTAATCGCAACAGATATGGACGGCACTTTGCTGAACGCAGCACATGAAGTTTCAAATGAAAATTATGAAGCAATAAAATTTGCACAATCAAAAGGTATCTCGGTAGTTATTGCTACTGGAAGAGCATTTTACGAGGCACATAGCCCAATTGAAAAAACAGATTTATCATTACCATACATTTGTTTAAATGGAGCAGAAGTAAGAGATGAAGAATTTAATATCGTCCATACTTCTAAATTAACACGACCTTTAATCAATAAAATTACGGGAATTTTGAACAAGGAAGATATTTATTATCAAGTTTATACGAACTTTGGTATTTATACCGAAGATCCTGGGAAAGACTTGGAAATTTATGTCGATATAGCAGAAAAAGCTGGTCAAAAAGCTGATGTCAAAAAAATCCGTGCCAATATTCAAAGTAGAATTGATAACGGAACTTTAAAAACAGTAGATAGTTACGATGAAATTGAAAGTCGTCCAGGGGAAATTATATTGAAAATTTTAGCATTTGCGAGTGATTTATCTAAAATTGATAGAGCTAAAGCTGAAATTTCAGAATCACAAAGTTTAGCAGTTTCATCATCTTCAAGAGGGAATATTGAAATCACACATTCTGATGCGCAAAAGGGAATTGCATTAGAAGCAATAGCAAATCAATTAAACATTCCAATGTCAGATGTGATGGCAATTGGTGATAACTTAAATGATGTTTCAATGTTAGAAAAAGCCGGGTATGCTGTTGCAATGGAAAACGGAGCACCTGAAGTGAAAGAATTAGCTGATTACGTTACGGATACTAATGAGCATAGTGGTGTAGGAAAAGCGATTATTCATGCATTGAAAAATTATGACCGTTAATATACATCGTCCATAAGAATGATTTTTAATGAAAATTAAATTCTTAGTTTCTCAGTATGCTATAATGATACGTAATTAATATCATTAAAATTTTGAGGTGACAACAGTGAAAGTATTACTTATTGTAGGTAGCGCTAAGCAATATTCACATACACACGCCCTTGCACAATTTGTTCGTGGGAACTTAGAAGACCAAGGTGCAGAGGTAACTTTGTTTGATTTATATGACAAACCAATACCGTTCTTAGACGTATCAGGTCAACATTTAAACGATGAACGAATTAAAGTTAATGTAAATGAATTACGCGAAAAAGCTGAAGAAGCAGATGCGATTATAATTGGTACGCCAAATTACCACGGTTCATATTCTGGTATTTTAAAAAATGCTTTAGACCATTTAACAATGGATCAATTTAAAATGAAACCAGTAGGCTTAATATGTAATAGTGGTGGGATGAGAAGTACAGAGCCATTATCACATTTGAGAATTATTATGAGAAACTTATTAGGAATTGCAGTTCCTGTCCAAATTTCAACACAAGATGCTGACTTCGGTAAAACAGAAGATGGCACATATTATATTGATGTAGATGACATTAAATTACGTGTTAAATTGTTTACAGAGCAAATTACAAAACTAATTAAAAACAATCCTTGGATAGAAGCAGAAGAACAAGTGAATTCATAAAGAGGATAGAGGGCAACAGCAGAGGCTGTTGCCTTCTTTTTGTTCTATATAAGAAAATATGGACCGATAAATAAAATTACCGGTCCAGAAACGGGAAATACGGACCGATAAATAAAATTACCGGTCCAGAAATGAGAAATACGGACCGATAAATAAAATTACCGGTCCAGAAATGAGAAATACGGACCGATAAAATAAATTATCGACCCGAAAACGCGAAACACATAAAAATACAGACCGGCTCATGGAGGCGGTCTGTTCATATTTAGATTACTTTGTATATTTTAGTCTTGCGAATGCATCGTGTTGGTGTATAGATTCTTCGTTACGACATTCTATTTCGAATCCTTGTATCCACTCAAGATCTACTAAATCAGCAGCTACTAATCTAATTAAGTCTTCTACAAATCTTGGATTCTCATATGCTCTTTCTGTAACGGCTTTTTCGTCTGTACGTTTCAATATTGGATACAACATTGAACTTGCGTTAGCCTCCATACCGTCTAATACGATGTCTTTGTAGTTATCAGGTAGGTCTATTTCAGGATCTAAGTCAATGAGTACTGTTATGATGCCACGTTGGTTATGTGCTGAATATTCACTGATTTCTTTAGAACATGGGCATAACGTTGTAACAGGTACTTCGATGCCTAAAGATTTTTTAGTCACTTTATCATCTGAAACAGAAAGTATATATCTAATGTCTGCATGTCCGACTGCTTTTTGGTTAGTCACAGGACTAAAACGGTTAAAGAACCATTTAGCTGTAACATCTAATGATGCAGTGTTTTGGAGCATAACAGATTGAAGTGTATTCAATAATGTTGTTAAATGGTCAAATTCTAATTTCACGCCGTTATCATAATGCTTTTCAACACTTTCTATAATACGGCTCATATTGATGCCTTTTTCATCTTGATTTAAACTAGTTGAAAATTCGAAGTTTCCAACTGTTTGAAAATCATCTATTCTGACAGGGTAAAACAAGTTTTTGATACCAACA
>QIRE01000303.1_pt1 | contig 10283 bp, 9 predicted proteins | sample 2940141 | NCBI WGS metagenome assembly QIRE01 (sample SAMN09273532, study PRJNA473421) | Gut metagenome, whole genome shotgun sequencing project. | isolation source: gut tissue | host: Folsomia candida VU population | place: Netherlands: Amsterdam | collected 2016-03-06
GTTAGTGGTCTCGAGGACCTCATCGGGGTCGGTGTGCACTACGGTGCGGCGACCACAGCCGCGCGTGAGATGGAAGGCCGCGACGTCTTCGTCGTGGGTGGCGGCAACTCTGCCGGGCAGGCCGCAGTGCACCTGGCGAGGTACGCGAAGTCGGTGACGATCGTGATTCGACGCCCCGATCTCAGCGAAACGATGTCGCAGTATCTGATCGGCGAGATCAAGTTCAACCCGCGAATCACCGTCCGTGGGTCGACCGAGGTGGTCGACGGTGGCGGCGAGAACGGCCTGGAATGGATTGCGCTACGCCAGGTTTCACATACCGGAGCACCTGAATCGAGTACGAGATGTGACGCTGGCGGTCTATTTCTACTACTCGGTGCCGCACCGAACTGCGAGTGGCTTCCCGACGAGGTTGCGCGCGACGACAACGGCTTTGTACTCACGGGCCGCGACGTTCCGAAGGGGCGTTGGGTCGACGATCTGCCACCGGCCAGTCTTACGACGAGCGTTCCCGGCATCTTCGCCGCGGGCGATATTCGCGGCGGTTCGATGAAGCGGGTGGCCGCGGCAACGGGTGAAGGCGCGAGCGTTGTGCCGCTTGTCCACGAGTTCCTCATGCCGAGCGAGGCCGCCGAATGATCTGCACGATCACCTAAGTTACGGTACCGTAGGTTTCATGGACGTCACCATTGAAGACGCCACTGCGGTGTACGACTATTACCTGGACCACCAGCAGTCGGTACCGCGGGCAAAGCTTATGTACGGCATTCTCGCGAAGCGATACCGGCCGGAGGTGACGTACCTGCCGGGCGCAAAACAGGCGTTGCGCGCTGCCGTACGTTCCAGGCGCCCCTTCGTCATTGCCGCTAACCACACCCGCGAGACCGATCCGTTCATCCTTGCCGCGAGCGGGTTCCTGTCCTCGTTGCGTCGAGAGGTCGGTCATATCCGAGTCCTCGCCAAGGATGAGCTCTTCGAAGATCCCGAACAGCGACGCAAGATCGATCAACTCGGCGGTATCCCGGTGTTCCGATCCAAGAATCACGGTCCTCGGGTGGCACTCGCGGCCGGCCAACGCATGATCGACATCTGCGCCACGCGGATGGCCAGAGGTGACTCCATGGCGGTGTTTCCGGAGGGTACCTGCAACGCGGTTGACGTGACTCAATTGCAGAAACTCGGCAGCGGCATCGGCCATATCGCGACGCGGGCGGCCAAGCAGGGTGCCCAGCCCTGGCTGCTGTCGATCGCGATCGTCTATCGAGATGGTGAGAAGACCGCTCGGCGTCCGCTGGTTGTCATCGGTAACCCGGTGTCGATGTCGGATGCCAACCTCAAGACTCCCGCGGCGGTCACGCGTTTCATTGATACCGATCTGCAGGCCGCGTTGGATCACGGAATGGCGACTGCCGGGAGTGTCAGCGAGCGGGCCTAATTGAAACCGTTAATTGAAACCGTTATCCGACGGTCCGTGCGATTCGGACGAGATCGGCCGCCGGGCCGCTGATCTGACGCGGTGCCAGCCACACCGCACGCAAGTTTCGGCGCAAATCGAGCCCTGCCACGTCCACGACCGCCAGCGATCCGTCAGTCGCGGAACCGATAGCCAGCGAACTCAAGACGGCTGGACCGACACCGGCCTGCACCGACGTCCGGATAGCTGCACTCGAACCAAGTTCCAGCAACGGCTGGGCGCGGGGTAGGTCACCGAGCGCGACGTCGAGAGTCTCCCGCGTGCCCGAGCCCGGCTCCCGAACCAGCAGGCTGGTCGCGGCGAGTTCCTCGGCACCGACCGGCTTGCGACGCCGCGCCCACGGATGGGCTTGCGGGACGACGATCACCAGCTTGTCCTTCGCGACCGTCGTGCTGTGCAACGGTCGTGGAACCGTCGGTGATTCGACGAACCCGACGTCGCAGGCGCGCGAATTCAACGCCTCGAACACGGCCGTCGAATTTTGGACGTTCAGGTGAATCGTCACGTCGGGATGGTGGGCCCGGAATTGTCCAAGCCATCTCGGCATCAGATGTTCGGCAACCGTCAGCGACGCCGCGACGGTCAATTCGGCCGCGTTCGCCGACTTCAGCCCATCGGCAACTCGCAGGAGATTCTCCGCGTCGGCCACCATCTGACGGGCCCAATGAACGATCATCGTTCCTTGGGGTGTCAGCGACGATCCGGCGGTGGTACGAGTCAGCAACGTAATGCCGAGCTGTCGTTCGAGACGACCGAGCGCACGGCTCGCGTTTGGCTGCGCCATTCGCATGGCTCGGGCCGCCGCGCTCAGACTCCCATGGTCGTCGACGCCGACCAACAACTCGAGCGCAACCACGTCGAGGGAACGCAAACTCATGCGTCGAAGCGTACCCGTGCTTATGCATCTGAGATATACCCCCATATCCAAACGGGAGCTTCTGCTAGAGACGTTTCGGCGGCACCGTAGGTGTCATGACCACAGTGCTGACTCAGGCCACTCGCCGGACGCCTCGGCGACTCGCGATAGTCGATGTGGTTCCCGGGCTACTCGTTTGTGTGGCCGCGACAGGTGTGGCGATGGCAGTCAATTGGATGCTGCCGACCCTTAGTCCGCTTCTGATTGCGATCCTCGTCGGCGCAATCGTCGCCAACACCACATCGATCCCGCAGCGGCTGGCGCCCGGAATCGACTTCTCGGCGCGTCGGCTCCTCCGACTCGGCGTCGCACTGCTCGGTTTGCAATTGATGCTCGACGACATTGTCGGACTTGGCTGGCGAATGCTGGTGGTAGTTGTGGCGATCGTCGGACTTGGCGTAGCAGGGTCGCTGATGGTGGGGAAGTGGTTGGGTATTGCCTATCCGCAGCGAATCCTCATCGCATGCGGATTCTCAGTTTGTGGTGCGGCGGCCGTTGCTGGCGTCGACGGTGTCGTCGATGCCAAGGAAGAAGAAGTTGCGACGTCGGTCGCCCTCGTCGTGGTCTTCGGAACGGTGATGATTCCGCTGGTTCCCGTTTCGGCGCACCTGCTCGGTCTGACCGATGAGCAGGCTGGCATGTGGGCGGGCGGCGCCATTCACGAAGTTGCTCAGGTCGTCGCCGCGGGTGGGGCCATCGGGACGTCGGCTCTTGCTGTGGCAGTCGTCGTGAAACTGGCCCGGGTCATGATGTTGGCGCCGCTGATGGCCGCACTGAGCATTCGTGAGCGACGTCGGATCGGCCCCGACGCGTCGATCAAGCGGCCGCCGCTGGTGCCGCTGTTCGTTGTCGGATTCCTCGCCTGCGTCGCGCTACGGTCGTCGGGTGTAGTGCCGGACGACGTACTGGCCGCGGGAAAGATCGCGCAAACGGCCCTCTTAACCGCGTCGATGTTTGCGCTCGGTCTCGGTGTGCGGCTGTCGACGCTTCGCCTCGTTGGAGGCAAGCCAGTGGCATTGGCCGCGATATCAACGGTGTGGGTGTCGGCGATTGCGCTCGTCGGCGTTCTTCTCGCGTCCTAGCGTCGAGAACGACTCGGCGACCTGCGCGCCAGCTTGTTCCAGCAGCTGCGCGGTCAGTGTCGGATCGCTTGCGGTATCGGCATCGGTCAATTGGTTCAAGCTCGCGACGGCCCGCAATCGCATTGCCTTAGCGGGCTCGGCACCTAGCGTGCTACGCCCGACGATCGCGGCGACGGGGGTACCTGCCGCACGCCGACAAACCACCGCGACAAGTTTGCCTGCGACACTCTGTTCATCGAGCGAGCCTTCGCCGGTGACGACAAGGTCCGCGGCGGCGGCTTGAGCATCAAATCCGAGTAGATCAAGAAAGAAGTCAGCCCCCGACGTCACCCGCGCACCGAGAGTCATTGCCGCGTAACCGATTCCACCGGCGGCGCCGGCGCCGGGCCGCAGCGCTAGCTGTGGGATATCGGGTGTCAGCGCAGCGGCAAATCTGCGTATGGCGTCATCGAGGCTAGGCACCTGGTCGGGGGACACACCCTTCTGGGGGCCGAAAACCGTTGCAACGCCGTCGGGTCCACAGAGTGGATTGATGACGTCGCTAGCGATGATGAGCTCGACGCCGTCGAATCGCACCGCGGCAGAGTGATCGACGCCGCGGATTGAACTGAGCTTTGCGGTGACCGGCTCGACCTCGGCTCCCGCCGCGTCGTAGAAGCGGAAGCCCAGGGCGTGCAGCATTCCGACTCCGACGTCGGAACTGGCGCTACCACCAAGGGCAAGGACCAACCGTCGCGGATGACGCTGCAGCGCAGCCCGGATAGCGAGTCCGAAGCCCGCACTCGACGCCGCGTACGGCTGCAACTGACCGGGCAAAGTTCCCATGCCGCACGTATTAGCCACCTCGACGACGGTGGTGTCGCCAGATACCGCGAGTAACGCATCATGAGGCCGACCGAGGGCATCGACGGTAGCCACCGGCTGCGAGTGAAAACCGGCCGCGATCGCGGCGTCGACGCTTCCGTCACCACCGTCGGCGAGCGGCAATTCGGTGGTCGTCCATCCCGACCTCACGAACCCCGCGGCGATATGCGCGGCCACCTCCGCCGCGGCGAGACTCCCTTTGAACTTGTCGGGAGCGATCAACGCGTGCATCGCGTCACGGTACCGCGGCTGCAATGATGAACAGATGCAGACACTTCGACCGATGGGAGCTTCCCGACGTTCCATCGTCCGACTGGGTGCCGCTGCCCTGGGGGTGGCACTTACTGCGTCCGCGGTGACCGCGTGTGGTGGCGATGACTCGACGACGCTCAATGTTTCCGCGGCAGCGTCGCTGAAGAAGACGTTCTCCGTAATCGCGGACCAGTTCGAGACCGACCATCGGGGGGTGAAGGTCACCTTGTCGTTCGATGGATCGTCCACGCTCGCGACCCAGATCAACGAAGGCGCCCCCGTCGATGTGTTCGCGAGTGCCGACGCCAAGAACATGGCGAAAGTCGGGGATCGGGCACCACATCCGCGAAACTTCGCGACCAACACCCTGGTCATCATTACCTCGCCCGGTAATCCGCACGGCATCCGCTCGTTCGCCGATCTCAACCGCGTAGGCGTAATCACGGTCGTGTGCCAGGCCGCCCAGCCGTGCGGCGCCGCGACCAAGACCGCCGAACGCAACACCGGAACCGCGCTGCGTCCGCGGTCTCAAGAGCCGTCGGTTACCTCGGTTCTGACCAAAGTGACGACGGGACAGGCCGACGCCGGTCTGGTGTATGTCACCGATGCCCGTTCCGCGGGGCCAGCCGTCACCACCATCGTTGACCCGGCATTTGCGGCGGTCGTGAACTCATATCCGATCGCGACGTTGCGCGGTGCACAGCAGCCGCTGGCGGACGCCTTCGTCAACGCGGTCACCGGAGCGAGCGGGCAACGGGTGCTTGCCGCCGCAGGGTTCGGGAAGCCTTGAGTCACAACCGATTCCGACGAACAGGGCTGCCGTCGTGGGCATACGTGCCCGCGATAGTTGGGATTGTGTTCATCATTCTGCCGCCGATCGCACTCCTGATCCGTGCGCCATGGGATGACCTGTGGACGCAGATGACGTCGCAGTCATCGCGGCAGGCGTTGGTGTTGTCGCTGAAGACCGCGGCGCTGAGCACGCTCGCCTGCATCGTTCTCGGTGTACCGATGGCTCTCATCTTTGCTCGGCACCATGGACGGATGGTGCGAATCTTGCGCGCCCTGGTCCTGCTGCCACTGGTTCTGCCGCCGGTCGTCGGAGGTCTCGCGCTGCTGTACACCTTCGGGCGGTTCGGCATTGTCGGTTCGACGCTGTCGGGGTGGGGGATTGACATCGCGTTTACCACGACGGCCGTTGTACTCGCGCAAACCTTTGTGGCGCTGCCTTTTTTGGTCATCAGTGTCGAAGGCGCGCTCCGGATTGTCGGCACCGAATATGACGACGTTGCGGCGACGCTCGGTGCGAGCCCGTCCCGGACGTTGGCGCGGGTGACGCTGCCGATGATCGTGCCTTCGCTGATTGCGGGGAGCGTGCTGGCCTTTGCGCGGGCAATGGGGGAGTTTGGTGCGACGATCACGTTTGCGGGCAATGCGCCCGGCGTAACCCAGACTGCCCCGCTCGCAATCTATCTGGCGGCGTTTGACGACCCCAAGTCGGCGATTCCCCTGTCGATCGTGCTTGTGGTGGTGTCCATGGTGGTTGTTGTCGGAGTGCTTGCTCGACGCCGCTCCGTTGGATCGGGTGCGTTATGACGGAGCTATCGGGCGATCTTGTCGTTGATGTGACGAATACCGTTCCACCCGTTGAACTTTCACAAACTTTCCCGGTTGGCTCGACGACCGCGATTCTCGGCCCCAACGGTGCAGGCAAGTCGACGCTGTTGCGGATGATCGCAGGGACCGTGCCCGCTGAGCTGGCGACGATCTCGTTCGGAGATGTGGTTTTGACCAACGATCGTCGCGTCGTAGCACCACATCGGCGTGGCGTCGGGTTGCTATCGCAGGATGCGCGACTCTTTCCGCACCTCGACGTCGCCGACAATGTCGCGTTCGGGCCCCGCTCGCAAGGAGTGAGTCGGGCGGAAACTGCCCGACTCGTGACCAAGTGGTTGGGAATCGTCGGTGCCGAGGACCTTGCTCACAGACGGCCCGCGCAACTCTCCGGCGGTCAGGCCCAGCGCGTCGCGATCGCGCGGGCGATGGCCGCGCAACCGCGAATCCTGCTGCTAGACGAACCTTTTCGCGCACTCGATGCCGACGTCGGCGGCCGACTACGTGCGCTACTGCGCGACCTGCTAGCGCAGGAGTCGCGGACCACCATCGTCGTGACCCACGATGTCATCGACGTCGTGACGCTGGCACAGCGGGCGGTGGTGCTCGAGAACGGACGGGTTGTCGACGCGGGGCCCGCCCTTTCGATATTGCAGCGCCCGGCCAATTCGTTCGTTGCGCAGCTCGCCGGGGTGAACATGATTCGTGGGCGCTGGGACGGCACCGCCGTTATCGCCGATAGCATCGTCGCCTATGGCGAGGACGCCGAACCGTTGGCAACGAACGGACCAGCAACCGCAACGTTCGGACCAGATGCTGTGGTTCTGGCCGCTACGCGGCCGGAAGCCACGAGCTTTCAGAATGTGTGGTCGGGCGTTGTTGCGGAACTGACCGCCTCCGGAACGCACGTCCTCGCGACATGTGCAGTGTCCGACACCGTGATTCGCGCCCGAGTTACTCAGAACGCGGTTTCTGTGTTGGGTCTGTCGGTTGGTTCAAACGTATTTGTGGCGGTTAAGGCCAGTGCCGTCCAGGTCTACTAGCCGGCCGCGTTGGAGGTGCACTGCGCGGTAAGAAGCTTGGGGTTCTCGCCGATGACGTGTCGAATTGCCTGGTCGATCGCGCCTTGGCGTGTCGGTGCCCAACCCCAACCCCAGTACAGGTTCACCGGTGACTGCGCGACGGCTCCGCATCCGTTCATGAAGCGAGAAACAGTTCGACAGTCGGTGGCGTTGCACTTGGCCACCGCGGCAGTGTCAGCTGAGGCCTGCGTGCGCGCGTTGATCACGTAACCGACGCTGCCGGTTTGGGTCGAAATGGCGATGGCTCCGTAGTAGCTGATCAACGGGGTGGTGGTCGTAGTGTCCGTGGTGGACGTGGGTGTGGAGGTTGTGTTCGGCGTCGAATAATAATCGGACGTCGTGGTGGTGGCGGTAGTGCTGGACGCGAGGAAGTTGGCGCGATTGTTGTCCGCGTTCTTGTTCGATGTGTAGACCAGTAGACCCGCGACGCCACCGACCAACGCCAGGACGATGACCACGGCAACCGCGGCGATTCCGACAATGGCGCCGGTCGACATGCCCGACTTTGGCGGTTTGCCGCCGGGCCCACCGAATCCGGGTCCACCCACCGGCTGTTGGTAACCCTGCTGCTGGGGGTATTGCTGGTAGCCACCTCGCGGATCCTGTCCCCAAGGTCCGCTTGGGCCGTTTGGCGGTTGATTTTGCGATCCTGACTGTTCCGGCCCCGGGTAATACGACATGAATCAAGCATGTCATGTTCGCGAGGTTCCAGCTTCACGGTGGTGGTCAGGGCGTTGCGTATGAAACGACAGTCCATTAGCGAGGCGAAAAATGACAACAAACGATGTTTCAATTCATCTCAATGGGTTACGTATCGTGAATTGCTCCGGTAAATTGCGACCGTGCCCGCGTAAAGGATGCAGGCTCAAGGCACGTTCTGTCGCCTAACCAATCGAAAGGAAGCTATGCACCAGGTAGTTCGACGCACTGTCGGAGGAGCGGCCGCGCTCGCCCTCGCAGCACTCGTGGTTGCTGGTTGTAGCAACGACAATGATGACGATTCGGCGTCGTCGTCGGTCTCGGTTTCCGCATCGGCCGATGCCAACGCCGCCTCCGTCGACTTGACCGCTGCCGATGGCACCAAGGTCGCGCTGACCGGCGCGTTGGCGGAGAAGTTCAAGACTGCCACCGAGAAGCAGCAGACCGACCTCGGTAAGCCGCTTACCGGACCCGACGCCGCGGGTACCAGCGAGAGCGGCGTCATGTTCCAGCAGTTCGACGGTGGCGTCATCACCGCGAAGCCGGGCTCACCCGCCTACATCACCTGGGGCAAGATCCGCGACGCGTGGAACGTGAAGCGCGATGCGACCGGCAAGCCGGCAGCCGACGGCAAGGCCGGCTCGAACGGCCCGCTCGGTACCGCTACCAGCGATGAGACTGACGAAGGCGATATGAAGGTGTCGACCTTCGAGCACGGCAAGATTACCTACATGAACGACAAGGTCGAGGTGACCGTTAACGGCACCGTCGTACCCGCGGAGTAACGCAGGTACGTCTGCGATCTACCAACGAGGCGCCCCTCACCGACATCGGTGAGGGGCGCTTTTCGATGTCACCCAGCACTGAGAAGCGTTGTCATGCAAGAGCATTCACGCATATTGCTCCGCGTGCAAGGTCCGCGACTAGGGTGGCAATCATCTGCTCGACGGGTGAGAAGGAGATCTTGGATGACCGCAGCAACCCAATCCGACGGTCAGGGTGTGTCCGAGCCATTGCGGTCGCGGCGCAACCATTGGAACAACCAGGTTCAACGTCACGCGTTCATGACGCCTGACAAGACGGCGATCAAGTATCTCGACCGCGTGACTACCTGGCGCGACCTAGACCAACGCTCGCGATCATTCGCGGAAGCACTGCATCGGCGCGGCGTCGGATTTGGGGATCGAATCCTGATGGCGCTGTTGAACAGGACCGAGTACATGGAGGCGGTGTTGGGCGCCAACCTCATTGGCGCCATCCCAGTTCCGGTGAATATTCGGATGAGCCCGGCCGAAGTCGGATTCCTTGTCTCCGACAGTGGTGCACGTGTCGTCGTCACGGAGGAGCTGCTCGCGCCTGTCGCGGACGCCGTGAACGCATCGACAGGCGCGCTGGAAACCATCATCGTCGTCGACGGTGGGTCCGACAACCCGGCGCACCTCGACTATGAGGCCTTGATAGCGGAAGGCGACCCGTCGAATCTGCCCGAGATTGACGTCCCGGAAGAAACCGTCGCCCTTATCATGTACACCTCGGGGACGACTGGGAAACCCAAGGGCGCCATGCTGACTCACACCAATCTGCAGGCCCAGGCAGTAACCACAATTAGCGCAGCGGAACGACAGCCCGATGGCATCGCATCGGTTGTTCCGCCGCTGTTTCACATCGCCGGCATCGCGGCATTCGCGCCAGTGTTCTATCTCGGTACCCAGGCGGTCATTCATCCACTGGGCGCGTTTGACGCCGACACGATGCTTGACACCCTGGAGCGCGAACGCACGACGTCGATCTTCATGGTCCCCGCGCAGTGGCAGGCGGTCTGCGCCGCGCAGCAGGCAAAACCGCGAAACCTGAAGTTGCGCACCATCAGCTGGGGTGCGGCCCCGGCGTCGGACTCGGTATTGACCGCGATGAATGAGACCTTCCCCGACGCCCTCAACATGACGGCCTTCGGTCAAACGGAGATGTCGCCGGTCACCTGCGTTCTGGAAGGTGTTGACGCACAACGAAAGATTGGGTCGATTGGCAAGGTCGTACCTGCCGTGACGGCACGCATCGTCGACGCCGCGATGGAAGACGTCGCGCCAGGGGAGATCGGGGAGATTGTCTATCGTGGACCGAATCTCATGAAGGGCTACTGGCAGAACCCGCAAGCGACTGCGGACGCGTTTGCTGGCGGATGGTTTCACTCGGGTGATCTGGTTCGACAAGACGACGAAGGGTTCCTGTACGTCGTTGATCGTGCCAAGGACATGATCATCTCCGGTGGCGAGAACATCTACAGCGCCGAGGTGGAGAAT
>QIRE01000304.1_pt1 | contig 10201 bp, 11 predicted proteins | sample 2940141 | NCBI WGS metagenome assembly QIRE01 (sample SAMN09273532, study PRJNA473421) | Gut metagenome, whole genome shotgun sequencing project. | isolation source: gut tissue | host: Folsomia candida VU population | place: Netherlands: Amsterdam | collected 2016-03-06
CGTTTCATGATCTTGGCTCCATTCCGTGTATCATACGGGAATGTGCCTAGGCGGGGCGTGAAACGACATCGTGACAGAATTACGAAACTTATGCGTCAGCGGCGGGTCAGCCGACGTTCGATGTAATCGCGCAATTCCTCGATCTCTGCGCGGCTGTCGCGTAGCCCCTCTATTGCGGCGCGCAATTCGGTATCGGTGCCCGACAGACGACTGTTCAGATCGGCTTCGCGCGTCTCAAGCAGGGCCAGCGCGGCATCGCGCGATTCCTCGGCGTCGTGCAGCTGTTGCGCCATGCGGTCCAGCTCGTTCATGTCGCCCTGTGTCGGGCGGGTCAGACGATGGATCACCCAGCTTGCAAACCAGCCAAGCGCAAAGGCCGCGAACAGGATGATGGCGGTGACGGTAATGAATTCGGTGCGGTTCATGCGGTCATTCGCCCTCTGCCGTCGCGTCGGGCGGCGTCCCGTCCTCGGGGCGCGGCGACGGGCGCGGCGTGTCGTCATCTGGTGTCTGCACGGGCACCCTAATGTTTTCCTCGCGCTGGTCCAGCGGCAGAAATTCCTCGCTGGCGCCTACGGTCGCGGGGGGCACCTGCTGATTGGCGGCGACGGGCATCGGCGGCCCCTGCATTTCGGCGACGGGGGCAACCGGCAACAGCGGGCCGATAAAGGCGGCGTCGGGCTGCGGCGTGGGGGCCGTGGGCGCCGGTGACGGCGCGGCGGATGCGTCGCGGGTCACGCCCTCTATGGTGACGGGTGGCGGCAACGGATCGCTGCGCACCGGACGTTCCGACAGCAGGCGGAATTCGATCCGGCGGTTTTCCTCGCGGCCTTCTTCGGTGTCATTGCTGGCGATGGGCTGGCTTTCGCCATAGCCGCGCGATGTCAGGTTCGTCACCTCGATGCCCACGCCCTGCATCGCCGCGACCAGCGCCTGTGCGCGCCCGCGCGACAGATCGGCGTTAAAGCCTTCGGACCCCTGCGAATCGGTATGCCCGCCTGCCTCGATCTGGAAGTCGGTGCATTCGGCCATGATCGCCGACAGCCGGTCCAGCGTCGGCGCGGGATTGCCCGCAATGGCGGATTTGCTGGGCTCAAAGCCGATCTCGGCCTCGGACATGACGATATTCATCTGGCGCACGCATTCCGCGCCATCGGGCAGGTTCAGCGCCGGATCAAGCCTGCGATCATAGCGGATCGACAGCGCATATTCGGCCCCCGCGCCCAACCGCGCCGACAGGGTCGAGGCCGCGATTTCCGCCGCCCCCGGATCGCCCGAGGTGCCCGACAGCCGGATCACATCCGGCGTCACCAGCACCGTGCCGGTGGTCAGCGGGTCCAGCGCCTCAAGCGCGCCGATCACGCGCACGGTCCAGCCCGCAGGCACGTTCTGATCGTTGCGCAGGCTGCTTTCGACGGTGGTAAAGCGCGACCGGGCAAAGCTGTCCACCGCCTCGCGCATCCGGGCATCGGTGATCCGGCCCCGCAGGGTTAGGGCATCCTGCGAGGTCATGGTCGCGGTAAATTCGGCCGGTCCGGCATCGGCATCGGTCTGTTCGCGTTCCCGTTCTGCCCGCAGCGAAAACACCGGCGGCAGCGCCTGTTCCAGCACGCCCACGGCGGCATCGAACGCCGCTTGTTCGACCGTGGCAGGCGCGATCAGCGCGATATCGGCATCCGACAGCGTGACCGAGCCTTGGCCCAATGTCGCCAAAGCTTCGATCCCAGCGACGGCGCCGTCCGCCCATTGCGGCGTCGGCGCCCCAAGGCCCAAGGTGCATCCCGGCGTGCCGGTGACGCCTGCCGCAATCGCCGCGTTCAGGATGCGGTCGCGGCCGTCTTCGTTATCGGCGGCGCAGGCATCGAACCGCGCGCCATCAGCGTCGATCAGAAAGCGCAGCGTAAAGGGCGCGATCACCGGGCGCGGGGCGGAAATCTGGGTGTCCAGATCGACACCCGCAGGCAGGCTTTGCCGCAGCGAGGATTCCAGCCGCCCCTTTTCCGCGCGACTGTCGGTGATGGCGGAAATGACAATCGACCCCGGCTCGACCGAGATCTTGGCGCGGGTGGCCATCTGCGCCGCGCGCAGGCCATAGCTCAGCGTGTCATCCCACCGATCGGGCACCGGATAATCGGCGGTTTCCAGCAGGTCCGTGACCTTTGGCGCGGCGGTTTCGCTTTTCAGCACACGCACCAGCGCCGCCCGGTCGGTCGATGCAGGCACCAGACCGATCAGGGAAATCCCCTCATCGTTGCGCAGCAGTTCAACCTTAAAGGCGGGCGGTGTCATCGCCTCAAGCGCGGCGACGGTCATCTCATCCACGATGCGGCTGCTATCGACGACCGATGCCGCCAGCGTCATCGCGCGAAATCGGTCAACTTCGGTCGGAGCGGTGCCGGACAGATGCACGCGCAGGCCATCGGCGCTGACCTTGGCCCAGTCCTTGCCCGCCGCCGACAGCGCCAGCGCCACATCCTCGCGCGAACGCTGCTCAATGAAACTGGCGGCAGATTGCGCGCCCAGCCAGCACACGCCGCCTGCTGCGGCAAGCGTCAGGACGGTGGCAAGGGCGGTGGATAACCTGCGACGCTCTGCGGCCATGCGGGCTGCCTTCGGCTGTTTCGGAATGGCCTCGTCTAGCGGTCGCAGGCCTTCCGCGCAATCATGCCAGTCCGGCTATCGCAAGAAACAGCCCAAGCACCAGCCCGGCGTCGCGGTTTGACCTGAAAATGCGCAGGCAATTATCCGGTTGATCGGGCTGAAAATTCTTCAGCTGCCACACCAGATGCAAGGCAAATACCGCCAGCCCCGCATAGCCTATCAACAGATTGCGACCAGCCAGTGTGACGGCCAGCGCAAGAATTGCGACCGATACCGCCGCAAAGCGGGCGAGGATGCGCGGGCTGTCATCGCCGAACAGCCGGGCGGTGGATTTCACGCCGATCATCGCGTCATCCTCGGTATCCTGATGCGCATAGATGGTGTCGTAAAAGATCGTCCAGGCGATGCAGCCCAGCCATGCCACAAAAGGCACCAGATCGACGCTGCCCATATGCGCGGCCCATGCCAGCATTACGCCCCAGTTGAAGGCAAAGCCCAGAAACAGTTGCGGCCACCAGGTGAAGCGCTTGGCAAAGGGATAGATCGCAACCAGCACCAGCGAGGCCACCCCCATCCAGATCGCCGCCCGCCCAAGCGTCAGCAGGATCACCAGCCCGATCAGCGCCTGCGCCCCCATCCACAGATAGGCGCCGCGCAGGCTGACCTGCCCCGATGGCAGAGGGCGCGACCGCGTGCGGGCGACCTGTGCGTCGATGTCGCGGTCGGTGATGTCATTCCATGTGCAGCCCGCGCCGCGCATGACCAGCGCCCCGATGGTGCAGGCGATGACGATCCACAGATCGAACCAGCGCGGCGCGTCATAGATCATCGCCAGACCCACACCCCACCAGCAGGGCAGCAGCAACAGCCATGTGCCGATAGGCCTGTCGGCGCGGCTCATCCGCAGCAGGGGGCGCCATTGCGGCGGGGCATAGCGATCAACCCAGTTTCCCGCCGGTGCGTCTGCGACGGTGTCTGGCCTTCCGGTCGGGATTTGCATAGCGTAACGCCTTATGGCTCGGATCAGACTGTTCATAGATCACCCCTTGGCTGCGGGACAAGACGTGGCGCTGGACGCCGCGCAGGCGCATTACCTGTCCGCCGTGATGCGACAGCGGCCGGGCGACATGATTGCGGTCTTTAACGGGCGCGACGGCGAGTGGTCGGCCCAGATCATCGACGCGGGCAAGCGCGGCGGCAGCGTGCAGCCGCTGGCCCAGACTGCGCCACAACGCAATCCGCCCGATCTGTGGCTGATCTTCGCGCCGATCAAGAAGGCGCGCACCGATTTCATCGTCGAGAAAGCGGCCGAGATGGGCGCCGCCCGGATCATGCCGGTACAGACCGATTACACCAATTCCGAACGCATCCGTCAGGACCGCTTGCAAGCCCACGCGATCGAGGCGGCGGAACAATGCGGCGGTACCTTTGTGCCGCACGTGGCCGATCTGGTGCCGCTGTCGCGCCTGCTGGACGGATGGGACAGCACCCGCCGCATCCTGTGGTGCGATGAGGCATTGGCAGGCCCCGCCCAGACCCTTGCCGCCCTGCCCGCCGGACCATGGGCGATCCTGATCGGTCCCGAGGGCGGATTTTCCGATTCGGAACGCGCGCGCTTGGCATCGTTTCAACAGGTGAGTCGCATCAGCCTTGGCCCCCGGATTCTGCGCGCCGACACCGCTGCCGTAGCGGCAATGACGCTGTGGCAGGCGTCTTTGGGCGACTGGTAAGCAGCCTTCGCAGGTGCAGCATTCAAAAAGCGACATGGCCATGTCGAAAAGCGACGCTTTTTGATTTGTTAAGCCTTTGTGAACATGCAGTTTTTGCATAACGGCCCTGCAAGTCGCACAGCTACTCATTCCACTGTGCCCAATCTATATCCTGTTTCATCAAGCAACTGCCCGATGGTCGGGCACTATGAAAACGGGTGATGAGATGTCGACGATTGAAACGAGCCGCGGCTTTGCTGTTGGAGGCGTTGGTAATGTCGTCGCGAAAATCGTTTCGCTGCTGGCCGTGTGGAATGACTCCCGCGTGACCCGCCGCGAACTGAGCCGCCTGTCGGATCGCGAGCTGGACGATATCGGTCTGTGCCGCGGCGACATTGAGCGGATTGCACGCGGCTACTAAGCCTTAGCCATCCCGGTCTGAACGAACGAACCCCCAATGCGGTTGCAGAGGGGGTTTTTTCTTGTGTGCATGGCACGATCGATCACGCCCGCGCCATTGACACCAGCGCCCGGACTTGCCCTGACTGCAGCCACATGAAACATTCGTCAAAGGGGAACGCGATGTTGCAGGATCTGGGGCTTCGGACGCCGATCATTCAGGCCCCGATGGCGGGTGTCGCAACCCCTGTGCTGGCGGCGACGGTATCGGATGCGGGTGGGCTTGGGTCACTGGGCATCGGGTCAAGCACTGTGCCGCAGGCGCGCGCGATGATCACACAGGCGATGGCGTTGACCGCCCGTCCGATCAATGTGAACGTCTTTTGCCATCAACCCGCACAGCGTGACGCGCAGGTCGAACGCCGTTGGCTGGACGCGCTGGCGCCGCTTTTCGCCGAATGCGGCGCACAGCCGCCCGCCGACCTGACCGAGGTTTATCCGACCTTTCTGCATGATGATGACGCGTTGCGGATGCTGCTTGATCTGCGCCCCGCCGTTGTCAGCTTTCATTTCGGCCTGCCCGATGCCGCGCGCATCGCCGCACTGAAAGACGCTGGCATCCGGCTGATGGCCAGCGCCACCAATCTGGCCGAGGCTGACGCGATCGGCGCCGCAGGCATCGACGCCATCGTCGCCCAGGGGATAGAGGCCGGCGGCCATCGCGGCATGTTCGATCCCGATGCCGCCGACGAACGGTTCAGCACATCAGTGCTGGTGCGGATGCTGGTCCGGCGGCACCATCTGCCGGTGGTCGCGGCGGGCGGGATCATGGACGGTCAGGGTATCCGCGCGGCGCTGGACCTGGGCGCGGCGGCGGCACAGCTGGGCACGGCCTTTATCCTGTGCCCCGAAAGCGCCGCAGACGCGGCCTATCGCGCGCTGCTGACCAGCGAGGCCGCAGGTCAGACGCGGTTGACGGCGGTGATGTCGGGTCGCCCCGCACGCAGCATCGTGACGCGGTTCATCCGCCATGCCAACGCCAGCGGCCAATCGCCCGCCGCCTATCCCGTTGCCTATGATGCGGTGAAACGGCTGGACGCGCTGGCCAAAGCGCAGGGAAATGCCGAATTCGGCGCAAGATGGGCCGGTCAGGGCGCGCCGCTTGCACGCGCAATGCCCGCCGCCGATCTGATGGCGACGCTGGCGCAGGAAATGGGCGCGGCCTAAGCCGTCAGCCCGGATTGCGCGCCAAGGTCAGCGCCGACCATTCCGACAGATCATCGCGGTGTTGCAGGGTAAAACCCGCATCGCCGTAAACTGCGATCACCTGATCGGCCTGTGTGGTCAGAATGCCCGACAGGATAATCTGCCCGCCCGGCGCAACCCGCGCCGCCATGCCGGGGGCAAGGTCGATCAGCGGCTGTTTCAGGATATTGGCCAGCACCAGATCATAGGGTGCGTTGTCATCCAGCATCGGGTGATCAAAGCCCGCAGCCTCGATGCAGACGACGCGGCCATCAAGCCCGTTGGCGATGACATTCGCCGCCGCCGTATCGACGGCCACCGCGTCGATATCGCTGGCCAGCACCGTCACCGGCCACAGCCGCGCCGCAGCCATCGCCAGAACCGCCGTGCCACAGCCGATATCGGCGATGCGCTGTGGCGTGAACCCCTGCACGGCGATGCGGTCCAGCGCCTCGAGACAGCCTTTGGTGGTGTTGTGATGGCCGGTGCCAAAGGCCATCGCGGCCTCGATACACAGGGCCTCGACGCCGTCCGGCACCTTGTCGGCATCATGGCTGCCATAGACAAAGAACCGCCCCGCCGTCACCGGCGTCAGTTCGCGCCGCACATGGGCGACCCAATCGACATCGGGCACCTGCGACACCGCAAAGGGGTTGGCGCCGTAAGCCGCCGCCAGCAGGTCCAAGACGATCTCATTGGGGGCTTCGGTGAAATAGGCCCCGACCTCCCACCGGCCGGACCCGTCCTCGATCTCGAACACGCCGGTGCCGACGGGTTCGGGTTCCAGATCCTCGCACGCTTCGGCAAGGGCTTCGGCGGCGTCACGGCCAAGAACATGGGTCAGCGCGGAATAGGTGGTCATCAGATCGGATCCGGGTTGGGTAGGCTGGCCTGTATCCCGGTGCCCTTCAGCCCGCAATAACCGTCGGGGTTCTTTTCCAGATATTGCTGATGCGCGTCATGCGCGGGGTAAAACGGCACCGGGTCGATGATCTGCGTGGTGATCTTGCCAAAGCCCGCCACCGCAAGCCGGTTGTCATAGTCGATGCGCGACGCCTGCGCGGCGGAATGCTGGCTGTCGGTCATCGCCACGATCAGGCTGCGATACTGGCTGCCCACGTCATTGCCCTGCCGGTCGCCCTGCGTCGGGTCATGGTTCTGCCAGAACAGTTGCAGCAGATGGTCATAGCTGATCAGAGAGCTGTCAAACACCACCCGCACCACCTCGGCATGGCCGGTATCGCCTGCCTTGACCTGATCATAGCTGGGGTTTTCCACCGTCCCGCCCGCGAATCCCACCTGCGTCAGCCAGACGCCATGCTGCTGCCAGAACAGCCGTTCAACACCCCAATAGCAGCCCATGCCAAAGATCGCCTGATCAAGGCCCTGCGGCATGTCGGCATTCAGCGGGCGGTCAAAGATTGCATGTGTCGTCATGGTCCCATCCTTTTCATCCTGCAGCGTAACGCGCCAGCCGCGCATGGGTTCGACATGGGGTCAGCTTCGTGGATGCGCCGCGCGATAGACCGCCATCAGATGCGCGTCGTCAACTCCGGTATAGACCTGCGTGGTCGACAGGCTGGCATGGCCCAACAATTCCTGAATGCTGCGCAGATCGCCGCCCGCGGCCAGCAGATGCGTGGCAAAGCTGTGGCGCAGGGCGTGGGGCGTGGCGGTCGGCGGCAGGCCAAGGGCGGCGCGGGCGTTGCGCATCGCGGCCTCGACGACGGACATCGACAGACGCCCGCCGCGCACGCCGCGAAACAGCGGCAGATCGGGCGCCATCTGCCACGGGCATATGCGCAGATAATCGGCCACCGCGTCACGCGCGACCGGCAGCACCGGCACATGGCGTTCCTTGCCGCCCTTGCCGGTGAGATCGGGGCTGTCGCGGAACGGCCAGTCGGCGCCGTTCAGGGCCAGCGCCTCGGAGATGCGCAGACCACAGCCCCACAGCAGCGTCATGACGGCGGCGTCGCGCAGCCCGACCCACGGGGTATCATGCGCGACCGCCACCAGATCCAGCGTATCCTGCGCCTGATCGGGCGACAGCGGGCGCGGCAGGGACCGGGTGTATTTCGGGCTGCGCGTGGACAGCGCGGCGGACAGGTCATAGCCTTCACGGTCCGACATCCAGCGCAGGAAACTGCGCACCGCCGATTGCCTGCGTGCCAAAGACCGCGCACCCAGACCCCGCCCGCGTTCGGCGGCGGCAAAGGCGCGCATATCGGTCTGGCGCAGATCGGCCAGCGATTTCGGCGTCGCGGGGGCGGCGTGGTGCCCCCCCAGAAATGCCAGAAACGCCAGCAGATCGGCCTGATATGCGGTGACGGTATGGTCCGACAGGTCGCGGGTCGCGGCCTCTACCTCAAGCCAGCGGGCCAGCGCATCCGACATCGCCGGGGCCAGCGCCAGCGGCTGTGTCATCCGCGCAACCGGCCCAGCAGAACCAGCCGGAACACCTGCGCGAAGAACCGCAACAGATCGGTGCCATGCGCGGGCATGAACCGGGTCGCATCCGCGCTGCCCATCAGCAGCATGGCGCGGGGATGGCGCGCGCCCAGGTCCAGCGGCAACAGCGCCTCGGAAGCGACGGACCGCCCATGGATCGGCTGCGTGATGGGCGAGGATGCGCGCAGAATGATGTCATCACCACGCGGCGCGCGACGGCCCGCGCTGATGATGCGGCCAATCGCGCCGGGCGGCACGACCGCCACATCTTCGGGCAGGTTCGGCACGACCGGATCCGCCTCGATCAGCAGGCGCAGGGTTTCGACGCGCAGCAGCGGCGCGATTTCGGCCTGAAGGCTGTGAACGAAATCCTCAAGATCCGCGGATTCCAGCAGACCGATGACCGCGCGGTGCACCACCGCCGTGCCCGACTGATTGTCATAGGCGGCGGCGATCACGTTTTCATGCTGGTTTTCCAGCCGGTCCAGACGGGTTTCCAACGCCTCCATCGCGCGACCGCGAATGTCGATGACGTTGTCGCCCACCTCGGCCTCGCGCGCGGCGACAAGCGCCCGCATCAGGTCGCGGTCGGCAAGGATGACGCCCGGATCGGCCAGCAGCTTGTCGCGTGTTTCAGCGTCCAGCGCTGTGTCCTGCCCGGTCGTCATGCCTGCCTCTTTCTGCCGTTTGAACGGCCTGTGTCAGCCGATCTTCTGACCGGTCTTTGCCCAGTCCGCATTGAACTGCTCAAGCCCCTTGTCCGTCAAGATATGCTTGGCCATCGACTTGATGACGGCGGGCGGTGCGGTGATCACATCGGTGCCGATCTTGGCCACTTCGATGATGTGGTTGACCGACCGGATCGAGGCCGCAAGGATCTGCGTCTCATAGCCGTAATTGTCATAGATTTCACGGATGTCGGCGATCAGATCGGCGCCGTCCAGATGGATGTCGTCCAGCCGCCCGATGAACGGGCTGATGAAGGTCGCACCCGCCTTGGCCGCCAGAATCGCCTGTGCGGGCGAAAAGCACAGCGTCACGTTGACCATGTGGCCCGCGTCGGAAAACACGCGGCAGGCTTTCAGCCCGTCCCAGGTCAGCGGCACCTTGATGGCGATATTGGGCGCGATTTCGGCCAGCAGCTTGCCTTCGCGGATCATGTCATCGGCATTTTCGGCAACGACTTCGGCGCTGACCGGACCATCGACCAGCGCGGCGATTTCGCGGGTGACTTCGATGATGTCACGGCCCGATTTCAGGATCAGCGAGGGGTTCGTGGTCACGCCATCGACCATGCCCAGATCGTTCAACTCGCGGATTGCGTCCACATCGGCGGTATCGACAAAGAACTTCATGGCCTGCTCCCAATAAGCTGTTCGGTCGGGGTGATAGCGCAAAAGCGCATCAACCGAAAGGGGCAGGCGGGGTTGCATCGGCACGGCGCGCCGGGCTTTATCGGCGCGATGAAAAACCCGCCCGACCTCTTTGCCCCGCGCGCCCGGATCGCGGTCCTGACCTGCGAGCCTGTGGGCGTGCTGGATTATCTGGCGCCCGATGACGGCGTGCGTCAGGGGCAACTGGTGCTGGTGCCGCTTGGGCCGCGCCGGGTGCTGGGTCTGGTCTGGGGGCCGGGGATGGGTGATTTCGATCTGGCAAAGCTGCGCCCGGTGGCGCGCGTGCTGGACGCCGAACCCTTCACGCCGGGTTTCATTGAACTGCTGACCCGCGCCGCCGATTACACGCTGACGCCGCCGCCCTTGATGCTGCGGATGGCGACGCGGGCGCCCGATATTGAT